>Ga0315280_10007420_pt1 | contig 14729 bp, 10 predicted proteins | sample YL17G06_40_MG_FD_203697 | JGI IMG/M metagenome (GOLD analysis project Ga0315280, IMG submission 203697) | Sediment microbial communities from Yellowstone Lake, YNP, Wyoming, USA - YL17G06_40 | ecosystem: Environmental > Aquatic > Freshwater > Lake > Sediment | place: USA: Wyoming | collected...
TCCTCCCACACCGAATCCGACGCGTTGTGAACAGTGGCATATGTGGCCCCATTAGACCATTCGCTGGGACCTATAGCCAACCCCCAACCGCTTGATGGAATCTCCTGTCCTGTTTCAAAGTCAATTTTCGGCCAAAAGATAAAGACAGAATCGTAGGTTCGGGGGAGAACATATTTGTTCAATTCCAGACATGTGTCATCGGGAGATATCCAATAATCGTTGCCATCCCTAGCGGTTAATGAAGTGATTGGCCGAGTGATATGAACAATATCATACTTGACAAAGGCCTCGCCATTCGAATAGTCATACGCAAAGGAGGCATATTGACGAAAGCTCCGTATCGCCTTGTCTACCTGGCTTTCGGGCATTGTGTAGGTCATATGGTATGGCTCACCATCATTATTAATATAATCAACATCAATGCTGCGGTAGACCAAAAGGAGTGCGCGCCAGACTGGTATTGCTTGGATTGGTGACATAGTAGCTGGTAGTGTTGATGTAGCACTTTGCGCCGCGGTAGCGGTTACTGCAGGAACTGCGCTGTCAGCGCGACCTCCTGTCCTCGTGCATTTTGGTGACCATACGGGCCTCCAGCCGTTCCCTCTATGTGGAACTTGTGTCTGGTTACTGCCATCTCGGTTCATAACATAAATTTTATGCGTCCCAGTGCGAGTGGAAGAGAAAGCTATTTTCTCGCCGCCAGGTGACCATCCTGAATACCAATTGTACCCAGAGCTGTATGTAAGCCGACTCTGGTTACTGCCATCGGAATTCATAATATAGACCTGCTCATCGCCATCGCGATGAGAGCTAAAGGCGATTCTAGTGCCATCAGGCGACCACGTAGGGTCCCTATCACCGGCGTCGTTATAGGTAAGCCGGATCTGGTTAGTGCCGTCGGACTTCATAACATATATCTCACTATTCCCGTCACGATCTGAGACAAAGGCAATTTTTCTGCCATCAGGTGACCATGCAGGGACCCAATCAGTCCAAGCACTGTGCGTAAGTCTAGCCTGATTACTGCCATCGGCATTCATGACATAAATTTGCCAGTAGCCACTGCGGTCGGAGGCAAAGGCAATCTTTCTACCGTCAGGTGACCATACAGGTTGCCAGTCCCTGGCAGTATTGTAGGTAAGTCTGGTCTGGCTACTACCATCGGCATTCATGACATAGATTTCATGGTTGCCATCGCGATTAGAATAAAAGGCAATCTTTCTGCCGTCAGGTGACCACGCAGGGTCGCAATCATCCGCGTCGTTATATGTAAGTCTCGTTTGGTTGCTGCCATTAACATTCATAACATAGATCTCAAAGTTGCCATCCGAGCCCGAGACAAAGGCGATTTTGTTTGTGCATACCGACAAAGTCACAGGCACATCCGCATTTCCCCCGTTTGTGTTTATACTTACAATGCCAGTATCATTAAGATCCGCAGACAGTCCAGTGGTATCAACAGTTAGCTTTATAGTTTGACTGGTGGTACTCAAATTTATAGTCGCAGGTTCAACTTTGAGCCATTGCTTGGTGGTAGTTAGCGTCCCAGTCAAAGTACCACCACCAGAATTACTAAGAGCCAATTCTTTTGTGCTACTAGCCCCTGCTTCGATATCAGCAAAATCAATACTTTCCAAATTGACAGCCAGTTTCGGTGTCTTTATGGACATGGGAATATGCCATTCATTTGAGATATTTCTGCCAATTACCAGCAAAGGAACCAGCACAATAAAACCGATGATAATGAATAAAAGCCAATTCCTACGTTTTGTCCCTGCAGTTGCCAGCTCTTTTGCTGGCTTAGCTATAGTGGCGGCGGTCGATAAACTCACGTCTACATTCGCTGCCCCACCATTTGTATCTATGTTGATGTTCCCTTCAACGCTTACACCCCAATAAAGATATCTTGCATCCACAGTCACCAGCACCGTTTGCTCACCAGTCTCTAAGTCTATTCTGGTCGGTGATACCTTCAACCAAGGATGGCTAGTGGTTATTTTGCCAGTCAGCCTGCCAGTGCCAGTATTTCTTACAGTGAGAGTCCTGGTGGCACGAGTGCCAACTATAACATCGGCAAAGTTAAGACGCTCGGCGTCAACGCTCAAAACGGGCATTAGCTTAGCTTCTTCCACTGGCCGATACTTAAGAACTGTTGCCTTCTCCAAACTCCTCAATACCTGACCGAATTCGGCTGCCGAAGTGTACCTATTGCTTACGTCCAACTGGAGAGCTTTGGTGAGTACAGCCTCAAGTTGTGGAGAAATGCTGGGATTCTTTGTTCTTATCGGCGGGAAGCTGGGACTGAAGTCTTGCCGCTGAGGGCCTTGTCCTGACAGGTATTCCTTGGATAGAGGTAAGCTACCGGTTAGCAGATAATAGATAGTAGCACCCAGAGCGAAGATGTCCGATTGGGGCACTGGTCTACCCTGCCACTGCTCCGGAGGCGTGTAGCCGTATTTGCCCATGCCAGCAGTGCCTTTGGTGGTAATGTACCGCAAGTCTCGTAGAGTGCCGAAGTCAACAAACTTGATAGACCTCTCCTTAGTCAGCATGATGTTATCAGGGCTGATATCTCGATGGACTATCCCCTCACCGTGGATGTAGCTGACGACATCGCAGATAGAGATAGCCCAGCTAACCACTTCATCCTCCATAAGCTGGCCGTGGCGCTCGGCAAAGACCTCGCTCAAGGTTTTGCCGGAAATACGCTCGACAACAAGAAAGTAATAATCACCCTCAACAAAGTGGTCGAGGATCATGGCCACATTGGGATGGCTGAGTTTTGCCATCCTACGGGCCTCTTCCTCCAGCTTCTTCAGGTCAGCATCAGACCTGACTGGTTCTTTTACCTGCTTGACTATGCACAGGCGATCGTAAAGCCTTTTATCTTTGGCCAAGTAGATATAGCCCATGCCGCCGGTATGAGAAAGCTCCTGGATTTCATACCTCCCCTGGAGGATTGTCCCTGCGGTTAACATATCCGTGGTGAACGGCAGGACAAGTCCACACTCTGGGCAAACCTCATCACCTGGATTGTATGGTTTTCCACAATTGGGACAGTTGGGCATTTTGATCACCTCTTGCCATCAGGTGACCACGCTGGAAACATGTCGTCTGCTTGATTGTTCGTAAGCCTGGTTTGATTGCTGCCGTCAGCATTCATAATGTAGATTTCCCTGTTACCATCGCGGTCAGATACAAAGGCAATCTTCTTGCCATCAGGTGACCACGTTGGATAACGGTCATCCGCTGGGTTGTTTGTAAGCCTAGTTTGATTGCTGCCGTCAGCATTCATCACATAGATTTGGAAGTTTTTACCGGGGACGGATACAAAGGCAATCTTCTTGCCATCAGGCGACCACGCTGGCATCCAGCCCCACGCTCCTCTGTTTGTAAGATTGGTTTGATTGCTGCCGTCAGCATTCATAATGTAGATTTCCCTGCTTTTGTCGCGGTCAGATACAAAGGCAATCTTCTTGCCATCAGGCGACCATGCCGGCCCGTCGTCGTCCGCCTCATTGTTGGTGAGTCTAGTTTGATTGCTGCCGTCAGCATTCATAATGTAGATTTCCCTGTTACCATCGCGGTAAGATCCAAAGGCAATCTTATTGCCATCAGGTGACCACGCTGGAGTCCAATCGTCCGCTTGATTGTTCGTAAGCCTAGTTTGATTACTCCCGTCGACATCCATGACGTAGATTCCCACGTTAGCATTGTGGAGGGCGGATGCAAAGGCAATCTTATTGCCGTCAGGTGACCATGCTGGTTCATTGTCGTACACTTTGTTGTATGTCAGCCTGGTTTGATTGCTGCCGTCAGCGTTCATGACATAGATTTCCCAGTTACCATCGCGGTCAGATACAAAGGCAATCTTCCCCCCTGACAGCGACGGGGGGGCAGAAGGCTCAGTTTCAGCAGTGCCAGGTGAGGGAACACCAATACGCAGGATCGACCCACCAGTCTTTACCTCGAACTTGATGCCCCCATTGCCCAACATAATACCCGCCTCCTTGAGAGTGCCTATAAGCTCTTTGGTGCTACCAACAAAAGTCGCCTTGACAATTTCCTTGTCGCTCTTCAGTCCAATGATCGCATTGCCCACCTGCTGAATGGTATCCATCTGCCCATCCTTAGCCTGCTCGATAAAGGTATAGAAATCCACCTCCTCGGGCCCCCTACCGAAGGGGAAAAAACTGAGAGCCAGAGCTGCGAGCATTAAGAGCCCAACCATTGTGAAAAGGGCCATGTCCCTGCGCGATATGGGCTTCCGTGCTACGGCTGGCGCTGGCTTGGCATCTTCCACAGAAACAGAACGCCTGAGTGTCACAAGCTCTGGCTGGCTGACTGTTTCCACAAGCTCTTGTATGGGGACTGCCACCTTCCCCAAGCTTCTCAATGCCTGTCCAAACTCTGCTGCCGATGAGTATCTGTTGTTCGCATCCAACTGAAGTGCCTTTTCGACCACGGCCTCAAGCTGGGTAGAAATACTGAGGTTCTTCGTCCTTATGGGCAGAAATTTGGGATTGAAGTCCTGTCTCTGAGGGCCTTGTCCTGACAGGTATTCCTTGGATAGAGGTAAGCTACCGGTTAGCAGATAATAGATAGTAGCACCCAGAGCGAAGATATCCGATTGGGGCACTGGTCTACCCTGCCACTGCTCCGGAGGCGTGTAGCCGAATTTGCCCATGCCAGCAGTGCCTTTGGTGGCAATGTATCTCAGTTCACGCAAAGTGCCGAAATCAACGAACTTGATAATGCCTTCATCTGTTAGCATTACGTTGTCAGGGCTGATGTCCCGATGGATAATTCCTTCCTTATGGATATAGCTGATAACATTGCAGATAGAAATAGCCCAGCTTACCACCTCTTCTTCCTTAAGCTGACCGTGGCGCTCGGCAAAGACCTCACTCAAGGTCTTGCCTGAAATGCGCTCCACTACCAGGAAGTAGTAGTCGCCTTCGACGAAATGGTCTAAAATCATAGCCACATTGGGATGGCTCAGCCTGGCCATGCGCATAGCCTCTTCCTGAAGCTTGTTGAGTAAATCGGTGTCAGACTTAACCGGTTCCTTTACCTGCTTTAATATGCACAGGCGGTCGTAAAGCTTTTTGTCTTTGGCCAGGTAGATATAGCCCATGCCGCCGATATGAGAAAGCTCCTGGATTTCATACCTCCCCTGGAGGATTGTCCCTGCGGTTAACGTATCCGTGGAGAACGGCAGGATAAGTCCGCACTCCTGGCAGACCTCATCGCCTGGTTTGTATTCTTTTCCACAGTGGGGACAGTTCGGCGTCAGCACATGTGCACTCCTATGGCTGCATGTCCGCAAGAGGTTAGTGATTTGATTTGGTTAGGGTAGACCACTTCAGCTAATTCCGTCAGCACAATAAATGTTGAAGTCCTCGGTGATGGAGCCTTGAAGCCTTTGCCGTTGACTACCTTGACAGCGTCTTCTAACCAAAAAGATAGATCTTCCATTTGCCCTCATGTTTTATCAGATAGAAACCTATGCCATTCTGCTTCAACCCCGCTATATTTGCCTTTTCTGTGATTAACCAGATTCCGACCTCTGCCTCGCTGTTGTTTTTGGAAACATTTTCTTGTTTGACATCTATTCTCTTGACTCCACTCCCATAGTGTTCCTTCCAACTCTGCACGTCTGCGTTTGTGAGAGCTTTGGCTAAATCCGGGTGGAGGTATTTCTTAGCCTTTTGAACATCCCCAGCATCCATCGCTAAACAAAAACCCTTAACAACGTCAGCTGGTCTTTGTGCAGGCACACAGCCAACGAAGACCAGAGCCAGTATTATCACCGCTGCGCTTATCACTTTCAACCGCTTTGACATTTTTACCGCCTCCTTTCAGATACGCCTTACCGAACGGTAACCGTAACGGGTTCGCTTTTCATATCAGTGGCCTTGTCAAGAACCCGGACAAAATGCTTACCTCTGTAGTCAAACCTGATGGTTGTTGATGCGTTACCCCGTCCGTCAGTACTGAGGGTCTCCTGAGGGCTGCTGCCCCATCCTTCTCTCTCGGTGCCGCCAATGTCTACCCGTGCTTTGTTATTGGGGGTACATCCTGTGATGCGGACATCAAACACGGTCCCTTTAGAGCCGGAAGGTGGTGATACCATAATCGTGGGATTGACCGCAGGATACTCAACGGTAACCGTAACAGGTTCGCTTTTCATACCGGTGGCTTTGTCAAGAACCCGGACAAAATACTTACCTCTGTAGTCAAAACTGATGGTTGTCGATGCGTTACCCCGTCCGTCAGTACTGCAGGTCTCCTGAGGGCTGCTGCCCCATCCTTCTCTCTCGGTGCCGCCAATGTCTACCCGTACTTTGTTATTGGGGGTACAGCCTGTAATGCGGACATTGAACAGGACCCCAGGTGGGCCAGAAGGTGGTGAGACCCATATATGTGGAGCCATTGTAACAGTCGAGGCTGGTGAACTCTCATCCATTTCTGGAGGCGCCTTTGGTTGTCTTACTGGAGGCGGCTGCTTGCCTGATGGTGCACGTTCCTCGCGCGAGCGACTCAAGATATCGCCAATTTTGGTCCTCAGATCGTCCGCCAGGGAAGTGAACTGAATAGTTTTATCCCATATATCGCGCGAGACTTTGAGAGTTTTATCCCATACGCCTTTGGTCTTCCCCCACCATAATGGTTCGCGCTTAGGTGGGAAACCGCGCAGTGTTTTCATCCAACCCAATGGATCCTTCCATTTCGTGCTATAGGCAGGAGACTCGGGGCCGGACACCACAAAGGCTTCTACTTTTGTGTGTAAGGTGATGCCGGCAAGCAGCATCTTCTGTTCATAAGGGATTTTATAAGGGATTTCAGTGGTCCCCGGAGCGATCTCACCCCAGAGTCCATCGAATTTCAACCACTGCGGTGCAGTGGTGTCTTCTGGCTCTGGTAGAAGATCAAGCGTATATTTTTCTTTAAACTTATTTATTATGTTACTACAATCGGCAACAAATATATTACCCTCCGCGTCCATTCTCTCTAGGAGCTTCAGACGAAAGCCGGAAGCTATCTCAGAAGTACCCGGAATATCGAAATAGTTGGCATGTGAGCCCCTAGCGACATAGACGTAGGGGTGGAATCCCAACTGTCCAAGTGATGACCAGTCTCTTACTTCGGCAGTCTCATGCTGGGAGTAAACAATAATATCAGGAACATTCCCACTATCGAGCACTTCTTGGACACCCTTGTAATAGAAGACCATTTGTATCATCTCCCAGTCACCCTCGTGAAACCAAGGAATTACATCATTCAAATATCGCCCCTCATTAAACAAGTAGAGGAACCAGTACTGAAGGATTGTGTGCTGGTCTCGGGTACAAACCCTGGCATATACAGTCATAGGGTATTTCCCGGTTTCAACCAGTTCGCCATACTTTTTTCTGTACGCATTTGGACCTTGGGTCAGTGTCACGCCTCTTAAATCGAGATATTTTCGGTTGTCTGAGATTTTGCGCTCGGCATTATCTTCATTCCACATTATGGTTGCGTCTCGCGGCTCGTAGTTCTCGTTGCTGTCAAAGCACAGGATTGGCGAAAACTTAATGGCAAGCTTGCCCTCCGGCGTATCTAAGTCTGATCTATCAATTTGGGTTGAGGTTATCGGCATGTCAATCAGGGCAGAGGTTGCCAATGGTGTATGTGTTTCTGAAGATTGTCGGGCTTTGAACGTGGCTTGACGTTCAACATTAGAGAAGCATGGAGTGATCAGTAATACGCTTGTCAAAGAGTATATTAGATAATCTCTTAAGAGGTTCTTCATCTTGCAAAAGCACAGGCTAAAGTTGCTTTGGCACTTTGCTAGGTTTATCTGCACTTATGCACCTCAAGCTCTTCTTTTAAATCTCCTACTTTCTCAGCAGTTGCCTATTATATCTGCCAGATTGCCTCTGTTATCCTTATAAGTTATCTTCTTTTTTACGAACCCCGTAGCTCCCATAGACCGATTACAATCCCCGCAATTGCTGCCAATGTATATAGCCAGCATCCTGCTCCAATAAACGAAACTATTTCGCCTCCGTATTTGCCAACAGCTTGGAATAGGTATACGACTATGAGTACCACTGTACAACCCCCGATTAGTAAATGGACTATCCCTTTTATCTTTTTTGTTCCAATAAATGTTAGCCCTCCATAAGCTAAAGCTATAAGTAGCAATATGATTCCTATCCATCCTGCACCCATTGCTGAAACACTGAGACCCCAGGCAGAAACCCAAGGTAAGAAAACGCTTATTAGCATTACTAAAGCTATAACCAAGCTGGCTATCCCGAGTCTCGAAAATATGCCTTCGGTCGTCACTTCCGGCATGGTGATCCCACGACCTGGCAACCCTAATTCAACCCCTCTCGGAGGCATGCCAATTTCAGCTGATGATTTAGCGGCGATCAGCCGTTGAAGTCGGGCTATAGTATTTTCAGTTTGGCCTATCATTTTCATCAGCTCTTGTTGGCTACTTTGGTACTCCTCCAGAGTTAATTCACCTACTTTGTGCCTAATATCCAGTTCTTCCAGTTGTGCTCGGACCTTACTCAGATTCTGCTCAGTCGTCTGCAAATGCAGCTTAAGTTGACTTTTAATGTTGGCGATTTCTGATACGGCGACCGTCAGATCCTGCTGATAACGGCCTTTCGTTACCGCATACTGCTCGTCGGTTACTGATCTCTCTGCTTTGAGCCTCTCTAAATTAGATAGAAAGTTTTGATTTTCCTCCTTCCTCAAGAACGCTCCCTGTAGGCTTCTTGTCTCCTTAATCATCTCTCTCCTCCATACTTGGTCTTCAGAAGTCTGAATGCTTGGCAAGCAGAAACCCTGCACGAACAACGTTTTCAATCATGGCAAGTCATACACGCACGGTTTGAGAAACGCGGAGTAATTCGCATGCAAGTTTCTTTCCCATTGTACCCACACCATGGCACCTTGTCAGTAGACATCGACTTGTATATGCTCGATTATGTAGCGATAGAGATTAGTCATTGCCCAAGGCGCATAAATACCCAAAGTGACTACTGTCAATATCCCCCAGAGAAGCAGCCGCCCGAAAATGTCTTCTGCCTTCCCTGTATACATAACGTTGACCTTACTCTGTGACGCCATGTCGACCTTGATGTGTTCGATTATATAGCACTGGAAATTCGAGATTGCCCAAGGATAGTAGATTCCTAAAGTGATGGCTGTCAAAATCCCCCAGAGAAGTACCCGTCCTAAAATGTCTTCTCCCCTACCTGTGTAGCTGAGGTTTACTCGCCCCGCGGGCATCCTGCTGACTTCTTTGAGCCTCACTCCCTCGACCCTTGCAGGTGGGGACACAGCAGCCCTTGAGGGGATAGTGCCGGTATCGGCAGATGACCTTGCCCCAATGAGCCTCTGCAGTTCGGCAATAATACTTTCAGTGCTCGTAATCTCCCTCGTCAGCTCTTTCTGTGAGCTGTGATATTTTTCTTGAGTTAACCTTCCAGCTTTATGTTCGGCAGCCAGAGTTTCTAATTTCGATCGAAGTGGAATCAAATTTTGGGTAGCTGTATGCAGTTGATTCTTCAACTGGCTTTTTATGTTGGCAATTTCTGATACGGCTGCAGTCAATCTTTGCTGATAGTCGGCCTTCAGTGCCGCATACTGCTCTGCGGTAACCGAGCCTTCTGTCCTGAGCCTTTCCAAATTCGATAGATAATTTTGGTTTTGCTCTTTTTTCAAAAATGCTGCTTGTAAGCTTTTGACCTCACTAGTCATTTCCAACCTCCTTTTTCACGGGGAAAGCGCTACAACGATAAAGACTTTCCATTGGCAATTCCGGCATCATGGAGTTAAAAAACTTAGAAATGTCCTTCCCACGACAATTTCATCGCCACTCTGTAGCTCCTGCGGCACACCAGCGGCTAACCGTGGTCCCTTATTTACGAAAGTCCCGTTGGTGCTGCCCAAGTCCTCGATGAAGTAGTTGTCATCTTTGAAGAATATCCGGGCATGCTTGCGGCTAACATGGCTTCCTGGGTCATCTTGGGATAGATCAATCTCTGGAAAAGCTCCGCTGTCTGCATCCCACCTGCCAATGTTCACTGAATCCTTAGTTATAGGGAACTCATGTCCCACACGTCCCGTGTTTTTGATTACCAGTTTTGCTTTAATCGCTGGAACTGGGGGTGCAAGGGGCGGGCTTGGCTCAGGCTTAACAAATTGAGCTACAGGTGGTTCTGCCATCTGACTCGGAACCGAAACCTCCACATGTTTAAGAGACGGCCCCGGTGGTTCGGCTATCCCTATCAACTCAGAACCGCAATGCCCACAGAACTCCCATTCAGGGTCATTCCCATCCCATCCACAATCAGGATTTAGACATTTTTTGCCCATTTCTAACCTCCTTACAACTCATCAAATCGATTACTGGTTTATGCTAGGTCAGTCTTTTCAATCCTGACCGTCTGACTGCTTCCCGCTCTTACAGTTTTCGTAGCCTCAGATGAGATCGTTCCTTTCTCCTTCAGCTCCTGTGTAGCTTGTTCAATGCTCCTGGTTAAGGCAACATTACCAATCCTCTGGGTAATCAACTGAGCCTGGCCCAGTATCTGAGTGGCAGCTGACACATTTCCAACCTTCGTCTCTCTTATTGCCTGCTCAATCAAGTTATGAGCATTAAGCTGATTGAAATAGGCTACAACCTCCCTGTCTACTTTGCCGCATAGGTCACGATCACCGGTATACTCAACTATGATGTCACTTTTGACCACTCTATCTTCGACTTGTAGACTCGGGATACTATAGGAAACAAATACCTGGGCTATCCTCACCCGGCTCGCCGATCTCGCAGGCAGTCTCAATTGAGCACCAAAACAGGTTTGCTCGTCCTTTCTCAGGTTTCCGACTTCTACGGAGCTGATCCTTCCGTCTGCTTCAATTCTCGGCTGCAACTTTACGCTGCTGGGAAAGATGCGATGAATTTCCTCTAACTCAACGTCTTTGGCTACGTTTAGACTGAGAGTTGCATCACTAATAACAGAGGCAGAGGCAAGTCCCACCTCTTTTTGGAACTGTTCTATAATCTGCTCAGGTGCCCGAAGATGATAAAATGTCCCCAAGGTCTTATCGGCGATCTCCATGAGCAATTCTTCATTGTATTTATCACCAATACCGAACGCTGAAATGGCTACATTATTCTGAGCCTCCTGCCCGGCAATCATACGGCATTGCTCTTCTCCTTCGGTCATCCCATCGGTGAGTATTATCATTCGGTTTATATTAGTTGCGAGTTCAGCCTTGTGTATCTCCCGGGCACCTGCCTCCATCCCGTGGTACATGCGAGTTCCTGAGATAATGCGGATCTGATCCAGTGCAGATAAAATAACATCCTTCTCGTGAGCCTTTGTGGTCGGGACTACGACTTTCGCCTCGTCGCTAAAGGTAATAACCGAGACCCGATCATCTGGCCTCAGTGAATTAACCACCAGTTTCGCAGCATTTCTGGCACAATCGATCTTTTTCCCCCGCATTGAACGACTTACGTCTATAACCAAGCCGAGATTGATGGGCAGCGAACCAAAACTAACGGCAGGGTTTGGAATGACTTTTATTAATAGATAAGCCAAAGCATTTGGTACGTTTTCAAGAGTGTAGTTTCGAGCCAGTTTACATATCAATCCAACTTCTGACATTTGCTCCCCCTTGCTACTTCACATCTGTTGACTTTGCCACAATAACGCTGATATTATCGCTGCCACCCCTTTGGTTTGCCAGGGAGATCAACTGCCGGCAGGCATCATAAGCATCACCTGGCCTTTCCACCTCTGCCAGGATTTCCTCGTCGGAAACATGGGCCGTTAGACCATCGGTGCAAAATACCAAGCTGTCGCCGTTCTGTAGGATGAGTTTTTCCTCATTCCCAATTTCTTTATACGTATCTATGACAACATTTAGTGAGCTTCCAAGGCACCTGAAGATTTTGCCCCGGTCTGGATGTTGTCTTGCTTCCTCCTGAGTGATCATGCCTGCCTTTAGCAGGCCAGCAACCACAGAATGGTCCTGGGTTAGCTGCCTTGTCATTCCCCCTCGTATTAAGTAGGCTCGACTATCTCCGACGTGGCCCAGGTAGAGTTCATTGTTCACTCGCAATCCTAGGGTGACTGTGGTTCCCATGGTAGATAGTTGCGGGCTGCTTCGAGCCATGTGATACAATTCAGTGTTTGCCTTTTCAATGGGTTGCTTGACCAGGTCGGCAAATGAATCAGGTTTGGTCAGTGCTGTCAGGCTGTCCAGAATGAATGAAGATATGCCTGCCACTGCTCTAGTGCTGGCGACCTCTCCGGCTTGCTCTCCGCCCATTCCATCGGCTATCAAATATACTCCGTAAGAGTCTGCGCCCAAATCTGTAGATTGAGTGCTCTCCAGGATGAAGCACGAGTCTTCGTTATTCTTGCGTACCATGCCCGTGTCAGTTAGGCATGCTGTATCGAAATGAAGATCCCTTTTTCTTGCTAGCTGGTAAGCCATTAGCTTTTCTTTCAGTTCTTCTACATTTCTAAAGCGTGAGTTAGGATCATGCGCCAAGCAGGATATTAGAATTCTCGCTAGCTCAAATGATGACACTGAGGACAGTACTTTTGTGATAGATGCTCCAATCAAGGGCACACTCTGCCCGGAAATCATCCAGAACAAGACAGCACCGATCGAATAAATGTCTGCCCTTGAGTCAACCTTCTGATCGACTAAAAACAACTCGGGGGCTGAATAGCCATCAGACGTTAGAAAATCATGCCTTTGTAGACCCTGCCGCATAGCTCTCTCAAAGTTAAACAGCCTAACTCTTCCGTCAGACCAATATATGCTACCAGGCTCGATATCGAGGTGAACATAGCCAGCCCGGTGAATTCTGTCAACACATTGGCACAAGTTGATAGCGGTATCTATTGCCAAATATTCGCTCGGCAAATCCTCTGACACAATGTCAAGCAGGCTTTGGCCTGGCGGATTCTCTAAGACAAGATATTCTCTGTCGCCGAGAACAAAGTACTCATGTGCCCTTTGAAAATCGGAGGAATCTAAAGAGGAAAGCAATTCGAACTTTTCCCGCAGTGGCAGAAAGTGGTCGACAATGACTTCAGCGATTTTTCCTTCTGTTTTTTTGGCGGCTGATAGCCAAGGTTTTATGTGCCCAAGTGTCCCAATTACCCTGGTTATAATATTCAGCTTTTTCTTGCTATTAACGGAAGCCTCCTGAATTAGCAGCGAATTCTGCTCACCTTCAGAGGTTGCTCTGTATACGTTGACTGAATCGCCTTTGAGGATGTCTTCGATGTGGTATTTGCCATTAAGAACTGCGCCTAACGGCAGAGTTGAGAGACCGGATGTTTTCTGTGAGCTTTCAGTTACTGGGCAAGATGCACCGCAATTTGAGCAGAACTGCTGAGGCTCCAGAGCTTCAAGCCCACAATGAAGGCACTTCACCGACCAGCTTCCCTTCCCTTCAGTACAATTATACCAGTATTATAGCTACTATTGCAACATCTTGTCGGCTTCATTGCTTATCCCTGGCCCCTTATGTTTCTTATCGGCTTTGGATGAGACTTCACCGTCATCTAATTTACCACCATCAAGAATAAGTTTAGACAATACCGAATGCGCCTGCTTGACAGTTTCCTAACAGAAAACTAACATGAAGTTAACAAATTGAATGGCTAGATGGATTTATAGTCTTAGTGGAGAGGCGACAGAAGCCGTGTCGCCAGAGGGGATAATGCACCGAGAGGCAAAATATGGCCTTCGTGGTAGTGGAGAAAGGAAATAGCGAAGATATTGGCAAGGTCTTCCCTCTGGGGAAGGATAGTATATTTATTGGTCGGGTCACGCCTGAGACCGACCCTTACATTAAGATACTTAACGATTATGTGTCAAGGCGCCATGCCGAGATCTGTTACCGTCAAGGCTGTTTCATGTTGCGTGATGTCGGAAGCACCAACGGGACTGAAATTGATGGGCAACGAATCGAACCTGACAAGTTCTATCCTTTGAAACATGACTCAGCTATTGGGCTGGGGATTGTCTCAGGGAAAGCACGTGTGGTACTACGGTTCAAGGAGTCACATGTCACCACACTAGCTCCAGCCGGTGAAGTAGGTGAGACGAGAATTGTCAGCTGGCTCAGGATCGATGAGGAGAAAAAAGAAGTCTGGGTTGACGACAAATTGCTTTCCTTGTCAAGGAAGGAATATGATCTTCTATCATTTTTACATCGCAAAGCAGGCAAGGTTTGCTCTAAGGACGAGATAATCAGCGAGGTTTGGCCAGAGGTACAAGACCCCGGCGGCATATCGGACGCGACAATTGACCAATTGATCTATCGACTCAGGGGAAAAACCGAGCCGGATCTGTCAAGACCGCAACGCATTGTTAGCAAGAAGGGCTTTGGGTACATGCTATGTTGAGGGGCCGAAGTCATGCCATTCAGCCACGCTGAACGTTGCAGCAGTAACTCCTACGAAGCCACAATACGCCCGATTGTTCAATTCTTGTAAATCTGGATTTAAGGTGTGGGTATTTTTATTACACTGTCAGAAGTTCCCACGCATCTCGATATTTTTGAAGCAGGTTTCTTCGCAGTTCGTTCCCATGCTTTGTATCTTTTGAGTCTATACCCAGAGTATACTTATTCCAGCCTTCTTTTGACTTTGAGACAGTAGCATATTCCATGAAGACTTCAGATGGTAAAA
>Ga0315280_10007421_pt1 | contig 14726 bp, 13 predicted proteins | sample YL17G06_40_MG_FD_203697 | JGI IMG/M metagenome (GOLD analysis project Ga0315280, IMG submission 203697) | Sediment microbial communities from Yellowstone Lake, YNP, Wyoming, USA - YL17G06_40 | ecosystem: Environmental > Aquatic > Freshwater > Lake > Sediment | place: USA: Wyoming | collected...
TCTCATACCTGGCCAGATGTCTTGCCCCAAGCCGTCCTCGCCGCAGGCCATCGGCCAGCACCTCTGACGCCAGCCGTGCGGCCAGCAGGCCGTAGTACACCCCGCCGCCTGTAGTCATCTTAACCTGCCCGGCTGCGTCGCCCACAGAAACGATGCGGTTCCCGAATGTGGGATGCCTGGGGGTTGACGGGACTGGATGAACGCGTACCGCGTCCTCGGCCAGGCACCTGCTGGCGCCATCCATCGCGCGGCGAGCGATCTCGCCCAGGACGTGCCGCGGTCGGCCTGTCGTGAGCACCCCGACGCGGCTCCACCCGAGCTGTCCCGGCACCACCCAGCCAAACCCCCCCGGCACGAGCTTCTGGCCCAACCACACCCGCATCGTCGCCGGGCTCGCGATGGCCACCTGGGCTTGCGCGCCGTGTATGTGGCCGCAGGAGGATGCCATTCCCGCCCTCCGGGGTAGCCCGCTCTTCGCTCCCGTGGCAAGCGCTACCGCGCGCGCCCGCTCGACCCATGGCTCTCCATGTCGCAGACCTGACACCGTCACGGCGAACCGGTCAGCAGAGACCTGCTTCACGAGCGTTGAGTACGAGAATCGCGCTCCGGCCTCGTGCGCGCGGTGTGCCAGGACCCGGTCGACTTCGCCTCGATTAACGGTGAATGCGCGATTGCCGTTGAGCTCGACCCGAAGCGTCACGCCGCCCGGGGACGTCAGCTCGGCTGCCGACAACTCGCACTGAATCGCAGCGGTGGGGAGGTCAAACGCGGAGTACGCGTGAACACTGATGACCCCGGTGCAGTGGACTGGCTCCCCAGGGCGGGGATGCTCCTCGACCACCAACACGGAGACACCGGCAGCAGCCAACCCGCGGGCGCATTCGGAGCCGGCCGGGCCAGCGCCGATCACGATTACATCAATGTCGGGCCGCGTGGGCATCACTGCCTATCCAACCACCTGTTCCAGCTCGGTTGCGCGCATATCAACGGGATGGGCGGCGAGCCCCAGAGGTCCTCCGTGGCGCGCCTCTGCGCATGATACTCACTGGCGCTCTGGCGCGTCAAGCCGTGAGGGCCGGGTCGGCGGTGCGGCGACCCGCGGACACCAAGGAAGTGACTCCGGCCGCTACGCCGAGCGGCGCGAGGTGCAGCAGGATGCGGTCGTAGGAGGTGATGAGGTGTTCGTCGACGTTGTAGGGGCTGAGGACATAGATCGCCACGTAGACCACGAACTGCCAGGCGAGTATGCCCCACATCAGGCCCAGTGACCGAACCTGCCGAAGGTGGATGAGATAAGCAAGCAGACCGAGGCCTACGAGTGGCCAGACGAGTTCCCATGCCGACCACAGGACTACTCGGCCGAGCGCAAACCTGAGGACCGCCGCTAGCCGGTCCAGGTTGTCGAGCGGTGGCCTGTAGTACATGGTCGTAAGCTGGAGGCTGGGGATAGCCCAGTGGGCCCTCAGGATGGCCCAGGGCAGGTAGGGGAGCACGAGGAGGGCGAGGCCAAAGACTGCGTCTCGTCGTCGCAGTTCCTGCCAGCGCAGCCACCAGCCCAGTGCCAGGAGGAGCGCGCCGCCGAGGGCCATACTGAGGCCTTCGGCCTTGACGAGAGTACCCGTCCCGAACATCAGCGCGGACATAAGGAAATCCTCGCGCCCGCCGCGCTCGATCCACTCCGCGAGCAGCAGGCCGGCGGCGAGGAAGTAGAACGCCTGCGGCACATCGGCGCCGCCCCCTGCGGCATGGTAGGCGATCACGGGAACCTGGCACACGAGCAGCGTCAGGCCCAGCGCCCAGGGCAGGGCCATGCGCCGCCGCAGGTAGCCGGCCAACAGGGCGACAATGCCAAGCCAGTAGACGACACCGACGAACTTAGCTCGCCGCTCGTCTGCGGCGCCTGTGAGCTGGTACACCCACGCCTCCGCCGCCGGCACTACCAGTGGGTAGTCGATATGAGTCGGGCGGTAGCGAGCGAGATTGGTGAACGTCTCGCGGTCTAACCGACCGTCGACGAACATCGCTTTCGCCTTGAAGCCCCAGATGTACCGCCCGTCCCAGAACATGGGGGAACTATAGGCGCGGGCCGACATTGCCACGCAGCAGACCGCCAGCAGGGCGAGCATGGCCCATCCCAGCCAGCACGTGCAGGGATCGGCTGGCGGGAGGTGCTCGGTGTCGCCGGTCTGCGGCCGGGAACGGGCGAAGCGAATGCCGGCGGGGATGGCGAGCACAGCGACAAGCAACCAGACGAGCATCGGATGGACCTTCCACCCGAGCAGGGCTGCGCAGGGCCAAATGGAGGCGAGGACGGCGGCGCCGACGGCGAAGTCGATGGCTAGCTGCGCACAGGCCAGGTACCGGTGCCTTCGCCGCAGTCCGAGTGCAGTCAGGACCAGCGCTCCCAGCAGCCAGATGACGAGGAGCGCGAGCGCGGCGCGGGCGAGGGCGGCCATCAGCGGTCCTCAGCCTGGTAGACGCGGGCCTCGCCATTGGCATAGATCCTGCGGTAGTTCGGGGCCGACGGTGCCCGCCCGACGTCCGTCCAGACGACGTAGTCGTGCCGCCAGAGTGCGGGCACGTTCGGCACCTGCTCCTTGGGCGATCCAAACCACAAGTTCTTCTCGCCGCCTTGCGGGCTGGACACATAGAAGTCGACCCGCCGGGGGTAGAAGCGGTAGATCGCTTCGTACATGCGGGCGCTGGAAGTGCCACTGAACGCCGGGAGGTTGGCCTGGGTGAGCACGACGGCTATAGTGGTTTTCGTGCCGAACGACCGATGAGCTAAGGCATCGAGGGCGTCGTAGTACCGGCCGCACCATTGGTTGCGCGCGTCCGGCTGACCGGGAAGGGTCTGGCCGTAGGTACGGATCCCCGACCATGCGTTTCGCGCAGCCTGGCCGAAGCCAACCCGGGCGGCTAAGGCCGCGACCCAGATGATGACCAGGAAGAGAGCGACGGCGCGGACCGCGGTGGCACTGCTGTCTGCGCTGAGTAGTGCGTTACCCCCTCGTTTCATCAGGTTCCTACCTCACGGCAGCAGCTGGATGGGACATCGTGTCAGAAGCCGAGCCAGAACGATGGTGCCGAGGCGGGGAGTCGAACCCCGACGGGCGTAAGCCCACTAAGCCCTGAACCTAGCGCGTCTGCCAGTTCCGCCACCTCGGCACTCGCGGAAACCATTGTATGGTATGGGACCGTGCCCGTCAAGCGTATCACACAGGCGTCCAAGCGCCTTGCCATGCCATCCGAGCAGGGGTATAATAAATCTATCGATGGTGTCTGGAGTGACTCAATGCTGGCTTTCATTGGCGGACTCGGCGCACAAGAGATCTTCGTAATCCTGATTGTCGTTCTCCTTCTCTTCGGCGCAAAGAGGCTCCCCGAGATGGCGCGTTCGCTCGGCCATGGGATCAAGGAATTCCGCAAGTCCGTGCGCGAGATCAGCGAGGACGCGGACGAGACCGAGTCGAAGCCCTCTCCTAAATCACCCTGAACGTCGGATGACAGGGGGGCGGCAAGATGACCTGCCCGCAGTATTCGCGCGAGCACGATAATTGCTTGCTCCTGCAGGAACCTCCTCGAGAGGACGACGAGCGTGCCGAGCTAGCCGCCGACGACCCGATGACCCGTGAATGGAGTCTGGCGCCGCAGAGGGGCTACCGGAACTGCCCGGTCTTCCGCCGATTCCTGGCTGAGCTGTCGCCCCGGGCGGTTTGACCACGGCGTCGGTCCGCTCGCGAGAGCGACTAAGCGGCTAACTGTTACGGAAGCCCTTGACATTCGCCTGTGGGTCTGGTAACTTCCGTCGTGGCTTCCTGCCCCACTAGGCAAGCCAGACGAATGGAGGTGCGTTGATGGCGAGGGGAAAGGTGAAGTGGTTCAACGCCCAGAAGGGATACGGCTTCATTGAAGTCGAGGGCGGGCGCGACGTCTTCGTGCACTACTCAGCAATCAAGATGCCGGGATTCAAGACTCTCGAGGAAGGGCAGCAGGTCCAGTTCGATCTTCTGGATGGCGAGAAAGGCCCCCACGCAGAAAACGTCCTCCCAGCGTAGAACTCCAGTCATAACCAAGTTGCGCTGATTCCCGCCCCGGCGAGTCCCTCCGCCGGGGTGCCGATTTGCCTCAACCTGACGCGACGAGCGTAGCCAGCAAGGACCGAGTCCGCTCGCACGGGGAGGCGTGAGTGCCTTTGGCTGATGAAAGATGATCCGAAGCGGCAAGGATCTCTAAGTCCCCCATGCCTGCTCGTAGGGTGCCTGAACCATGCCCCGCTCGGTCACGATGCCGGTGATCAACTCTGCGGGCGTGACGTCGAAGGCGGGGTTGAACACGGCCGCCGCATCTGGCGCGGCCGAGCACTCGCGGAACCCGCGCACCTCATCCGCGCTGCGCTCCTCAATCGGGATCTGCGTTCCGTCAGCGATGCCCAGATCAACCGTTGACATGGGGGCGGCGATGTAGAACGGGACCCCGTGATGCTTCGCGAGGACGGCCAGAGAGTACGTTCCGACCTTGTTCGCGGTATCCCCGTCCCGCGCGATACGGTCTGCGCCCGCGATCACAACGTCAACCATGCCGCGCTGCATGCAGGTTCCGGCCATGCTGTCGGTGATCAGGGTCGCAGCAATACCAGCCTTCGCCAACTCCCACATGTTCAGCCTGGCGCCCTGCAACAGCGGGCGAGTCTCGCACGCGATCACCCTGATCGGGTTGCCGCGTTTGTGCGCGGTCTTGATAATGCCTAACGCGGTCCCTTCGCCGCCGGTGGCGAGCGCGCCGGTGTTGCAGATCGTCAGGACGGATGCTCCCGCAGGCAGCAGCGCCTGCCCGTGCTCGCCGATGAGTCGGCACATCTCGGCATCTTCCTCGTGGATAGCGACGGCCTCTTGGATCAGATCGGAGGCGGTCGCGCCCATTGCCATCCGTGCCACCATTCGGTCAATGGCCCAGAACAGGTTGTGCGCCGTCGGTCGGGTCGTCTGCAGCGTCTCGGCCGCCTCGAGCACGCTGTCCCTGCTCGCGCCGTCACGCGCGGCAAGCGCGATCCCGTAGGCGGCGGCGATCCCGATGAGCGGCGCGCCGCGGACCCGCAGACTGCGGATCGCCTCGGCCACCTGGTCCACGCGTTGACACCGCAAGTACACTTCCTCCTGCGGTAGTCGCGTCTGGTCCAGGATGACGACCACGCCATTCTCCCACCGGACCGGCCTGATTCCGCTCCCCGTCATGGATTCATGCCTTTCCCTCATGCGTCTAACAGTCCTATAATAGCACAACGGGCCCAGGGCTCGTTCGGAAGGCTCACGTGCGATGCTGATGCAGAAGTGCCCCCACTGCGGGGCCGACAACAGCATGAAACGGCAGACCTGCTACCACTGCCAGGGGACGCTGTCCACTCCCCAGGAGCAAGCGGCCCCCGCGGCGACATCCCGCTGGGAGGCGATTGACCTGAGCAGAGCTACGGCACGGCGACCCCGGCCGGCCACAGAGGCGGCCGGCGAGCAGCCGACGGCTGGCGGAGAGCGTGGGCGCAGCTACATGCCCGCGTTCCGCCGTCCACTCCGCCACGTGCGCCGGATGGGGTTGTTCTTCCGTGAGCTCTACACACTCACCCGCTCGGGGATCACCATCGCCCACGCCTGCAGGGAGCTCTCTCGCCGGAATGCCAGCGGCCTCGGAAGGCTCGCGGGCGATATGGCGGGCGCAGCCGAAGCCGGGAAGCCCATCGTCACGGTAATGGAGAAGCACCCCGATCTCTTCTACCCATGGCACATCGGCCTGGTGCGGGCGGCTCAAGACGGCGCCTATCTACCAGAGGCGTTCGACCAGATCGCGCGCGCGTACGAGGTGGAGTGGGAGACACGTTCGGTGCTCTTGTCCCGTCTCGCGTTCTACGTCGTCTTCGGCCTCCCGCCGATCCTCGTGCTCATCCCGCTGCTGCTCATGCTCAACCAGCCGATCCCGAAAGAGGGGTGGGTGCCGCGCTCGGTGATGGAGACGGTTGTGCATTACTTCCGTACGGTATCTCTGCCAATCGTCGTGGCGCTCATCGCTCTCTTCCTCATCTGGCAGGCGGTCTCCGGAACCGCCTGGCTGCAAGGCCTCCAGCAGCGCATCGTGATCCGGCTGCCGGTGGTTGGGAGGGTCGCCCGCGCGGCCGCGCTCGAACGCTATCTGGGGACACTCGGGCTGCTTCTTCGTGGTGGCATTCCGGTAACCACGGCGACGGCGCACGCTGCCGCAGCGGCCGGGAATGTGTCGCTGACGCCGAGACTCATGGGCGTGGGGCAATCGGTCCAGAATGGGATGGGCCTGTCCCTTGCGCTTGCAGAGACGGGCGTGTTCAACAACGACACGTTAAGTATGGCCGCCACAGGAGAAGTGTCCGGCGCGCTGCCCGACATGCTCTCTAGGGCAGCTACCTACTACAGGGAAGAGCACGAGGCCAAGCGTCGCATCCTGCTTCGGATGGCCGGGGTCGCCTTCGGCGTGTTCTGGCTGTGCATAGTCGGCGCGGTCGCCGCCGTGGGCCTCAAAGTGTACTTCGACTTCGCTTTCCGGGTCATGGACTGGATGATGGAGTGACCGCTGAGCAACTGGCGAGGCGGCGCGACAGTGCGGACAGTCGGCAGCAAGGAGGCCGTGCGTGAAACTCGCGGTTGACGGAATGTGTTTCGCCTGCGGAAAAGACAATCCGGTCGGCCTGAAGCTCAGCTTCAACTTCGATGACCAAGACTACGTCACCAGCCTCGCTATCAAGCCCGAACACCAGGGATGGGCGGGTATCGCGCACGGCGGTCTGATCGCCACCGCGCTGGACGAGACGATGGCTCGGCTGCTCTGGGAGAAGGATATCAACGCCATTACTGCGCGGCTCCAGGTGCGGTACCACCGGCCGGTCCTCATCGGGGATAGGCTGGAACTCCGGGGGCGCATCACCAAGCTGCGCCCGCCGCTGGTCGAGACCGAAGCGGTCGCCACGTCGGACGGCGTAGTGGTGGCGGAGGCCACAGCGACGAGCATGGAAGTGTAGCGGCGCCGTCACAGGGCTGTGCCTGCTCGGGCCGGAGGCGGCCGTGAGGTCGGCTCGCAGAGCAGCGACCTGGAGAATGCGCTGGGGTCTCTGCGAGTGTTCGTGGGCAAGCGCCACCACGGCTAAGGGTCTCTCACAGAACCTGATTGCGTGCTGTATCAGAGCCAGCCTGGCAGGTCTCAGCCACGTTCGGACGAGTTCTGATGCAGCCTTACGCCGCAGATCCGCTGCCTCACCCGGATCAGGGCAAGCCCCTGCTGCCCGGGACCTCTCTCCGCATCTCGGCCCACCGCTCCCGGCCGATCGCCATCCGGACTTCTGACCGGCCGTATGCCCTGGGCTCCAGCTCGCCGGGGGTGATGCTGAAGCCTGCCTTCTGGTAGCACCGGAGTCCCCGCCGGTTGTCCTGGTGGCAGGAGAGCCGGACCTCTCTCAGGTCGAGCGCTGTGAACGCGAAGTCTACCAGCGCCCTGGTGGCGGCAGTCCCGTAGCCCTTGTCCCATGCCCGCTTCTCGCCGATCATTATGCCGAGGAAGGCGTACCCCGCCTCGCGGTCAATGCCGCGTAGGCCACATGTGCCGATCGCACGCCCATTCTCGTCCTCGATCACGAACACCCGTTGCTGCGCCTTGTCGGCGATCACCCGCGTGATCCACGCCCTCTCCGCCTCAACAGTCATGGGCGGTTGCAGCAATCCGAGGTAGCGGGTCACGTCGGGGTCACTTACCCAGCCAAAGCACCTGTCCGCGTCGGAGGCGCGGATGGGCCGTAGTTCCACAGTCGCCATGGACCCTGTAGTTCCGCCGCACCTGGGCGCGCACCTGTGCCGCCGTTCCCACTCTGACAGTGACCGACCATCCGGCGGCTCGGCGCGGAACGCGGGGATCCATCCCGCTCCGCTTTACACCATCTTCGCTGTTTCCGTATAATGACGGGCGTTCGCCCTTCTGTATGGGTTGAAAGCGAGGAACTTGATGCGCCTCTCCATAAGTCGCGGCACGCGCCGTCTCGCCCTGTTCGCGTCACACTCCATCGTCACAGCATTCGTGCTCTCGCTCGTACTGCCCATGAACGTCTGGGCGCTGCGCCTGCCCGACGAGAAGCCGGGCCCTCGCGCTCAGGTCTATGCCCTGTGGAACCCCGACTACCTCTGCCTGTCCGCAAAGGTCCCAGACATCATGCTGACTGGTTCGAGCGTCGGTGCGATGTCTGCCCCGCAGCAGGACGACGCTATCGAGTTCGACATCGAAGTGGCGAGCGCGGCTGGTCGCGACGCCCATCGCCTCATCATCAGCGCGGCCGGCGGGATGACCGTGCTCGTCAGAGACGCCTCGGGGAGGTGGCGACCCGATCCATCGTGGATCAGCGGGACGCAGACGCTCAAGTACGCGGTGACCGCCGATGGCACGCTCAACAATCCGTCCGACAAGGACGTCGGCTACACGGTTGAATGCGCTATCCCCTGGAAGTTCCTTGGGGGCGAGGCCCCGGTTGACAAAGAGATCGGGTTCAACGTCATCTGCTGGATGCAGGGCGACAGCGAGGGGCCGGTGAGTTGGGCGCAGACGGTGACATCCGAGCAGGATGCCGGCGACCCGAGCCGCTGGGGCAGGATGCTCGTGACCCCAGGTTCCGCTCTCGTGGTGGCCGAGGGCGCGTGGCTGCCGTGTCCGTATGGCCGCATACCCTTCGTGGACGGCAAGCTCACTGCCGAGGAGTGGATGACCGCGAGCACGCTGGCGTTCGATTTGCCCGAGGCGCATCTCACACCTGTCGCAACCCAGGCGAAGCAAACCGATGTCGTCGGAACGCTGCTGGCTATCTACCGATACGACTGGCAGGGAGATCCCTCGCGGCCGGGCGCTCATCTGTGGCAGCCGACCGGCGGCCCCGCCACCAGTGACCAGCCCCGGGAGGCCGCCGGTCCCTGGTACAGCTGGGAACGCGTCGCGTGGCACCGCTCCCAACTCGACGAGGCCCAGCGCGCCGGGATCGACATCATCCTGGCCAAGTATGACGGCGATGATGAATCACGCCGCACCTGGGCCCGCACCGGTCTGGACCGGCTTTCGGAGGCGCTGAAGACGATGCGGGCGGAGGGACGCAGCTACCCGCTCGTTGGGATGATGCTGGACACGGCTCCGCTCGCCGGGGTTGACCTGAAGTCGGACCAGGGCAAGCGCCTGCTGTATGGGATGATCCGGGACTTCTTCCTGCACGTGCCGCGGGAGTTCCGGGCCGAGCTTGGCTTGCGTCCCGGGCAGAGCAACGGGGGCGTGCCCGTCCTGCTCGGCGAGCCGGACGGATTGGGGGATTGGGACGGCAGCTTCGTGACATATGCCCAGGAGAGCTTTTCTCGGGACTTCGGCGGCGAGAAGCTCGCGTGGCTCGGCAGCAGTCAGTGGCGAGTCCACGGCGCAGATGGCTTTTACTCCTACGTCCGCCTGCCGATCACGACGGGCCTCAGTCAGGACGGCGCGGGCGGTACCAGCGCCATGGCAATCTCCCCCGGCTTTTGCCCCCCACCCGGCACGGTGGCCGACATCCGCCCCCGTCGGGACGGGCGGGCCTACCGGTCGGACTGGCAGCGAGTGCTGGCGACCATGCCGGAGCTTGTCGTGCTCAGTAGCTGGAACGACTTCGCGGACGGGACCGAGCTCGCGCCTTCTCGCCAGTACGGTTTCGCGTACGTGGACATGACGCGGTACTTCGCCGCTCGCATGGGGAGCAAGCAACCTCATTCCATTCGCCTCAAGAAACGGGACGTCCCGGATGTCCTGCTCCCCGGCGCCGATTACCGGGTGGAGTTCCTTGTGGAGAACGTGGGCACTGAGGACCTGCGCACGGGCCGGCGAATCAGCGCCGACTACCGCATCGTCCGCCGCTCCGACGGCAAGGTGATGCTGTCGAAGACGAGAGCGCAGGATCTCAGCATTATGGCGGGGCAGACACTGCGCTTGCCCGTGGTCATTACGACCAAGGACGACCACGGCAGTCCGCTCCCGCCTGGCGAGTACCTCTTCTCCCTCGTCGTCATGCGCAGCAAGGTCGCGTATCTGCGTTCCGAGTTCCTCGCTAAACCGGCGGCGGAACTGACGGTCCCCATCACGGTCGGCACACTACCCCCGCGCCGCTTCACCGTGGTCAGCACTTCGCTGCCCTCAACGGTTGAGTCCGGCGGCACCGAGCAGGTGGTAGTGCGAGTCCGGAATGACGGCGCGACGACCTGGCGTGCGTCTGCCGCCGCTCTCTCGTACCGCTGGCTGAGACACGATGACACCTTCGCCCCATCCGAAGGGGATGCCGCGTTGGGCGAGGGCGGGCGCGCAAGCCTGCCTAAGGATGTCCCGCCCGGTGAGATCGTCTCGGTCATGATCCCGGTGGTGGCGACGCAGTCCGACGGCAGCGCCCTGGTTCCGCCGCAGGCAGGGGACCTGTGGCATTACCGGGTGCAATGGAACCTGGTCGACGCGGATGGCCGGTACCCGAGCGAAGGTGCGTGGGCCGAAGCGATCGCGGTGATCGCCAGCGATCGCGGTGTGCACTTCGACTCGGCGGCCGCTCCCTCGACGATGCAAGCCGGAGAGCAGGCCAAGGTTGCCGTCACGGTTGGCAACAGCGGGCAGCGGCCGTGGTGCAGTGCCGACTCGTACCTGACCTACCGCTGGCATCGATGGGATGGGCGCGAGATCGTCCAGCAGGAAGCGCGGACGCCTCTGCCGTATGACATGGCGCCCGGCAGGAAGGTCAAGCTCACAGCCACGGTTACAGCGCCGTCGGCCGAGGGCCCGTACTGGCTGGCCTGGGATCTGGTCACCAACGGTGTGAGCTGCACAGCGGCTGGCGGAGGGCGCAGGCCTGACCTGCTGGTATCGCCGGTGATGGTCCGCGGTGGCGCGTTCAAAACGTTGGATCTCACCTCACTTGCCAACGTGGTGGCGATCACGGATGACGCGCACCGGTCGCGCGGGGACATGGACGGCCAGGGTCGCAGCCTGCCGGCGGAGTGGCTGCCACCGGATCAGACGGGCGCGGCCGACGGGATCTACCCGACAGCGTACTACGCCCCACTCGTAGGGACCGAGGACGTGCCGTTCCTGTTCCCGGACACGTCCACTGGCGTCGCGGGTGCGGTGGCATGCGACGGGCAGGCCGTTCCACTCGGAGACAAAGGCGTGACGAGGGTGCACCTGCTGCTGGCAAACACGGGCGAGGATAGGGAGATAGGATTCGGCCTTCAGTTGGCCGATGGTGCCCTCCAGCAGGTCACCGTCTCCGCCCCGGCATGGCGAAGCGCCGCCCCAAGCGGCACGGAAGACATCGGCCTGTCCTGCCCATACCTCCGGACGATGACGAACGACGATGGCACAGCTCCTGGCGTCCTCTACCATCGCGTGGTCTCCCCCTCAACGGGCCGGGCGGTATCGCTCGCGCTGCCGAAGGAGCCGTCGGTGAAGATCCTCGCTGTCACAGTCGAGGGTGACTAAATGGCGCTGACGAGCTACGAGTACGAGAAACTCACCTGGCCGGAGATCCGGGAAGCTGCGGGTCAGGGGAGGGTGATCGTGCTGCCTGTCGGCTCGACAGAGCAACACGGACCACATCTCCCCCTCGATGTCGACAACTTCCTCTGCCGGTCAGTCTGCGAGGGGGCCGCCGCGCTCGCGCCAGACGACCTGCTGCTGATGCCTCAGCTGAGCTACGGCTTCAACTGGCACCACATTGACTTTCCGGGCACGATCGGGATTGCCTGGGACAGCTACGTTCGGTTCATCCTCGACATCCTGAAGAGCGTGGCGCATCACGGGTTCAAGAAGGCGCTGATCGTGAACGGTCACGGCTCGAACCGCATCTTCGTCGAGGTGGCAGCGCGCCAGGCCACCATGGACAACCCTATGGTCTGCGCCGGCCTCAACTACTTCGACCTTGCGAAGCACGTGGTGCACGACGTGCGGGAATCACCAAAGGGCTGGGTGGCGCACGCCGATGAGATCGAGACATCGCTGTACCTTTACCTGCGCCCGGATGGCGTGAAACGCGACCTCGCGAAGGCCGAGAACAACATGCTGCCATCGGATTTCTGGTGGCAGGATATCGAGGAGGGTTCGAGCTTGGGAATGATGGAGTGGTGGAGCACGTTCTCGACCACCGGCGTGCTGGGGGACCCCACGAAGGCCTCTGCGGAGAAGGGCAAGGTCATATACGAGGCCTTGGTCGAGCGGCTGGCCGCGCTGATACGGGAGTTCAAGGTGAGACCGATCAGGCCGCGAGAGGATCATCACTGAGCGCCTTGCCCGGACCAAATCACGTGGAGGACCCACTTTGTCGAGTTGGCTGATTCGCAACGCCGCAGTTGTGACCGCGAATGAGACCGGCGCCGTTCTGCCCAAGGCCGATCTGCTTGTGCACGGCACGGACATCGCTGGCCTGTGGCCCTCAGGCGCGATGCCGCCGAGCATCTCCGCCGAGAACACGGTTGATGCAGACGGCATGGTGGCCATGCCCGGTATGATCAACGCGCATACCCACTGCGCGATGACGCTGGTGCGCGGCTACGCCGATGATATGCCGCTCATACCGTGGCTGCAGGAGCGCATCTGGCCGTTCGAGATGAAGCTGACGGCCGACGACGTGTACTGGGGGAGCATGCTCGGGATCGCGGAGATGATCCGCGGCGGCGTTACCTGCTTCAACGACATGTACCACTTCTTCGAAGCAGCGGCGCGGGCGGCGATAGACAGCGGCATCCGCGCCAACGTATCAGGCGTTCTGCTCGCGTTCCTGCCTGACGCTGAGAAGAGACTTGAGGATGCGATCGCGTTCGCACGCGAGTGGCATGGCAGAGGCGAGGGTCGCCTGGTGACGATGCTGGGTCCGCACGCGCTCTACACCTGCCCGAACCATCTGTTGGAGCGGGTCACCGAGGCCGCGAACGAGCACGAGATCGGCATACACATCCACGTTTCCGAGACCAAGGGGGAGATTGCCGACAGCATCAAGGAGTATGGGCAGACGCCGGTCGAGCGGCTGGACGACATCGGCCTACTCGACGTGAAAACCGTACTCGCTGCACATTGCGTCCATCTATCCGACTCCGACATCGCCACGCTCGCGGAGAAGCGGATCGGCATATCGCATTGCCCAGGCAGCAACATGAAGCTCGCGTCGGGCGTCGCGCCGGTGCCGAAGCTGCTGGACGCGGGCGCGGTTGTGGGGCTTGGCACCGATGGTCCCGCCAGCAATAACAACCTGGATATGCTGGAGGAGGCGAGGCTTGCAGCGCTGCTGCACAAAGTCGAGGGCGAAGACCCGACGCTCGTGACAGCGCGACAAGCGCTCGACATGGCGACAAAGGGCAGCGCTCAGGCGCTCGGGCTGGGCGATCAGATCGGCCAGCTCACGGTCGGCATGAAGGCGGACATTGCCCTCCTCGACTTCCACCAGGCCCACCTCTTCCCCCCGCACGACATCATCTCTCATCTCGTCTACGCCGCGCGGGCAGGAGACGTGCGAACCGTGTTCATCAACGGCCAGCCAGTCATGTTGGATCGGAAACTGGCGACGATAGACGAGGAAGAGGTGTTCGCGCAGGTTCGGGACAGGCTGGAGAGGCTGGTTTGAGGACGCGATGGCCACAGGTGATGTGACAGTCCGTGACCTCGCGCCGGATGACATCAATGCCTGCGTGCACATCGCGCTCGCAGCTTGGGCTCCCGTGTACGCCTCGTACCGCACCATCCTGGGCGAGAGGCTGTTCCACACCGTATTCCCGGGCTGGCAGCAGCAGAAGGAAGCGGCCATCAGGAGCGCGTGCGCGGGAGAGCACGGGGCGATGGCGTGCGTAGCCGAGCGACATGGCAAGGTGGTCGGATTCGTCACCTTCTACTGCAACCATGAGACTGGCATGGGTGAGATAAGCAACAATGCCGTTCATCCAGACTTCCAGGGCGAGGGGATAGGCACTCGCATGTACCACCACGTGTGCGACCGGTTCAGGGCGCTGGGGATGAAATTCGCCAGGGTGAGCACGGGCGGAGATCCGTCCCACGCTCCCGCCAGGCGGGCATATGAGAAGGCGGGGTTTGCCGTGGCATTGCCAGGCGTCGACTACTTCCAGGAGCTATAGGCGCTCGCCAGTGAGCCTTCGCGGCGTTGAGATGGGAGTTGGGCGGTGCGCAGCGCAGCGGTCCGCGCCTCTGAGCAGATGATCCTTACGGCCGCTCTGCGGACGGCGGAGCGGAGCGGGCTGTTCGATTCGCTGACGCGGGTGTACGCAACGTTCGAACGGACCACCTGCGATAGCTGCGCGCGGTGCTGCTTCGAGAGCCCTGGCGTGTTCTTCGTCGAGTACCTCCGTCTGGTCAAGCTCCTCGACGAAATGCCGCAGCCGCAGCGACAGACGCTGCTGCGGCGCGCGATGGGCGAGCTGTTCTTCTCGTGGATCGATCCCAACCGCACCTGCATCTTCCTCGACGGAGCCAACCGCTGCTCGATCTACGAGCAGCGGCCGCTCGCCTGCCGCCTATTCGGCTTCGTCGCGCCGTCCGATCGCGAGACGGCTGAGGTCGAGGCCCGGATGAGCGCGCGGGAGGAAGCGCGACGGCTGGCGCGCCTCGGAATCACAATACCGGAGGAGATCGTCACGCGGTCGCTGGTGAGCTGCGACCGCGTACGAGACACCCAGGGC
>Ga0315280_10007422_pt1 | contig 14725 bp, 8 predicted proteins | sample YL17G06_40_MG_FD_203697 | JGI IMG/M metagenome (GOLD analysis project Ga0315280, IMG submission 203697) | Sediment microbial communities from Yellowstone Lake, YNP, Wyoming, USA - YL17G06_40 | ecosystem: Environmental > Aquatic > Freshwater > Lake > Sediment | place: USA: Wyoming | collected...
ACGGCCACGTTCCGGGCGATCGCAAAGAGCCACGCCCGCGGCGACTCCACCGCGGCCAACCGGTCCGGACGGGCCGCCGCCCGGGCGAATGTCTCCTGGAGCACTTCGTCGGCGCACACCTGGGGGCCGAAATGGCGGCGCAGGTATCCCACGATCCCCGGCGCGTGCTGGCGGTAGAGTTCGGCCAGTGCTTCCATCACGTCGCCCCGATGCATGGCTGCCCCGCGGTCCTCTAACGACTATGTGGCGCAGGCCTGGCGGAAAGTTCAATGATAATCCCGCGCACCCGGCAATCCGCCGCTTCGCCAGGCGGCGTTGCGGGGATTAGGGCGTGCCGCGGAGGCTGAAGCGCACCGCCTCGGGATCGAAGTACCCGATCTTGGCCCCCGGCAGGCGGCGGTCGAAACTGGCGTCGGCCGGGCCCACGGCCTCGACGTGCCAGTCGGCGAACAGCACGTTCGCGGTGTCGCCGTGGCGGAACTGGACGTGCGCCGCCTTTGGTTGAATATAGTACATATCTTCGGCCATCGGGTTCGTGGGCGACGCGGGGGCCTGGAAGGTGTTGACCTGGGCCGAGTCGGCGAACACCAGCGTGCGTCCGGCGTCGGACGGCCGGATCCAGGCGACGTTGGCGTTTGAGTTGTGCGACGACAGGTTGTAGTTGATGCCGTAGGCCCACCCCGGCCCTTCGTACTTCGGCTTGTACGCGGCCCCGAAGGGGACGGCCGGGCACGTCTCGATCCCCTCCTCGCCGCTCAGATATGGGTATAATTTGCCCTGTGTCCGGTCGAGGATGCGGCGGCCCTCGCCGCGGGAGACCGAGTCGCTGGACTCGAAGCCGAAGTACCACAGCATGCCGCCGGCCTGCGGCGTCCGGAGGCGGAAGAACCAGCCGTCGTTGTCCTTCAGGTACATCTGCATGGCGTACCCGATCTGCCGCAGGTTCGACGCGCAGGCCGTCTGCTGGGCGGCCCGGAACGCGCCGAGGACGGCCGGCACCAGCAGTGCCGTCAGCACCGCGACGATGGCGACCACCACCAGGACTTCAACCAGCGTGAAACCGCCTCGGGATGTCGAGCGAGCGCTGTTCATGATTCTCGTCATGCCTTCCGGCCGCGGGTGATAACGCTACCCGCCCTCTGCGCGGCGGGCGACGAGGCCCGCCGCGCCAATCCTGCCATCCGGTCCAGGGCTACTTCCTGCGCCGAACGCCGACGAGGCCGGCCGCGCCGAGCGCCACCAGCGCCATCGTCGCGGGTTCCGGCGCAGGGGCCGCCGACAGCGCGTATGCCTCGCCCGCCGACGGACTGTATCCGGTGATCAGCCGGTCTGCCTGCGCATCGTACGCCAGCGCCGAGAACCCGTAGAACATGTACCACGCGTTGTCGGCCTCGTTGCCCTCGACCACGCGGCGATTGCCGCTCGGGTCCACGCAGTAGATCGCGTCGGCCGCGACCAGGTACGCGTTGCCGAGGGCGTCGACGGCCACGGCGCCGCTGCCCGAGACGACCACGTTCGGGGCGTAATCCGCGCCCGCCCCCGTGACGATCGTGCCCGCGTCAAGGTTGTCGAGCCACGGGCGGCTGAAGCGGTAAAGGTCGACCATGAACCGGTCGTCGGTCGGCCACACCGAGAACGACGTCGGCACGGGCACGATGAGTTCGCCGCCGGGGGAGAAGCCGATGCCGCCACCCGTCACGGCCTTGAGGCCGAAGTTATCGAGGAACGTCAGCGACCCGTTCCCGCTCGTGTTCACGAGGTACAGCGACTGCGCGGCATCTGAGCCGGCGGTCCACGAGGACGTTACGAACACGTGTCCGTAGATGGGGTCGACGGCCACGCCGTAGTTGCCGTTCGACAGGTACGCGCCGCTCAGGTTCCGCGCGGAGCCCGCCGCCAGGTCGATCTCGACCAGCGAACCGCTGTAACCGGTCGTCACGTAGGCCCGCGACCCGTCGGCGGTGACCGCCAGGCCCGCCGGGTCGCACGACGCGCCGCCGGCGGCGCCGACGATGCCCGCGAAGAGCGTCGCAGTGCCGCCGCCGAACTTGTAGATGGCGTTGCCGTCGCAGGCGTAGATGCCGCCGAGGGCATCCGTCGCCAGGAGCGTGGCATAGGACCCTGAGGCGGGCGGCGGCAGACTGCCTCCGATAGGCTGGACCCCCGCCGCACTTACCCCCGCCAGAACCAGGACAGCGGCAAGACCGATGGCTGAATGCTTCATGGCACAACCCCCTTCCAGGCGCAGCGCCAGCCTCGCGGCCGTCGCGGCACGGCCTCCGGGCCTTTGCTGCCGCCCGTGCGATGCACGGGCCGCCCAAGTTCACTCCCCCGGCTGCGACTCGCGAGGTTCATGTCCTGGCGGGTTGCCCGAAACGGGGCCAACAAAAAAACCTCCGGCCCCGCGCGGGAACCGAAGGTCAGGCACAGACCTCATGCCGACATTCCCAGTCCGCGAGGAATGCGCAAACGACTGGAATCCGGGAGAGGTCTTCTGGCTTGCGATTCGCCCTACTCGGCCCGGCCTTCCCGTCCCGGCGTTTCACGCGCCTGCGGACAGTGGCTCCACATCGGGCCTTTCGTCCTCGCTCACAGCGGCGGGACCGCGGCGGATTTTAACCGCCTTCCCTGTTCCCGGACTCCTATTCACTTGTCGCCTCGACTATACCCCGAATCCTGCCCAAGTCAAGCGCGAATTGGCGCGCGCTGTACTGTGGCAGCCTCGGTCAAGGGGGAGGGTCGACGATTTTGCACGGCCGGGAGACGCCCCCAAAAGGGTTGACGCTGCCGACCGGCAAGGCATAATCGGTGTGTCACTTTGATGGCGTGCCGCCGTGATTGCGCGCCAGTGCGTGGAGGCAGGCACATGAACGCTGCCCGAACCGCAGTCGTTGTCGTGTTCTTCGTTGTCTTCCGCCCGGCGGTCGCTGCCGCCGAGGACGCCGAGCAGGCGTTCCAGGCCCAATTCGGCGAGGAGTACAAGCGCGTGAAGGCCACTCCGTTGCCGCAGGACGACGTTGCCTTGGCGGCCAAACTCCTGGCGGCCGCGAAGGCCGATGACGTGGCGCCCGGTCTGCTCGCCATCCTTTGTGAGCGGGCCTACGAACTGGGCCTCAAGCACCCGACGGGCTGGGATGCCGCCGCCGAGGCCATGGCGATCCTCGCCGAGCGGGTGCCCCAGAAGAAAGCGGAGGCATGGACCAAGGCCGTCGACATCCGCCAGAAGCAGTACGCCCTCGCCAAAGGCGCCGACCGCGCCGCGGCCGGCGATGCGCTCGTCGAGGCCCTTCTCGGCGCGGCCGCGGCCCGCAAGGAGGCCGCCGATCCGGCCCAGGCCGACGCCCTCACGAAGCGCGCTGCGGCCATCGCGAAACTGGTCGGCGCGGACCCCGGCGACATCCAGCGCCAGTTCGACCGCTCGGCCGACCGGGCCCGGCTCCTGACGCGCGTCGCGGAGGCCAAGGCCCGCGTCCAGGCCAACCGCCAGGACGCTGCCGCACGGAAGGAACTTGTCGCGCTGCTGCTGATCGAGGCGGACGATCCGGCCCAGGCGGCCCAGTACCACGAGGAGTCGTGGCCCGAGCCGAGATTCAAGTACGTGCGGCAGGCCGCCGTCGGCCCCGCCAAGACTTCTGAACCGTCGGCCCTGGAGATGGCGAACTGGTACGAGAGCCTTGCGGGCGGCGTAGCCGCGGGGTCCGCCGCCGGCGCCAATCCTGTCGAGGCGCCCAGCCCGGCCGCGCGCGGCGCCATGCTCAACCGCGCGCGGAACTACTACTGGCGCTACCTTGAACTTCACAGGAGAGTGGACCTCGACCGCACCCGCGCCGTTGGGCGCCTCTCGGCGGCCGAGGAGGCGTGGCGGAAGCAGGTTCCCGCCCTGGCCGCCAGGACCGTGGCGGCGGGCCGGTCCGTCGATCTTCTGAAGTGGGTGGACCTGAAGCGCGACGCCACGATCGGCACATGGGAATGGCAGGACGCGGGACTGGCCTCGAGCGCCGCCGGCAGGGATGACACCTTCCTGACCTGCTGCGCCCCGGACGGCAGTTACACGCTCTCGATGAAGGTCCTGCTGAATACCGTGGGGGAATGCGTTTCGGTCTACCTGCCCGTAGGCAACTCCCGCGTGCAGGCGGCCCTGTTCTTCGAGAAGGGCGTGGCCGTCAAGGCCGCCGGCCCGGGCGTCTTTGGCGAAACCGGCCCGCCGGTCAAGGGCAAGGAGTACGCCGTTGACCTCAAGGTCACGGTCGACGGCAACCAGGCCGACATCGGCATCACCCTCGACGGCAAGTTGAGCCTCCATTGGTCGGGGGCGCTGTCGGCCCTGATGACCGACGAGGATTCGCCGGGCATCCCGTGCATCCGGCTCTCGCCGCGAACATGCAGCGTGGTCTTCACGCGACTGAGACTCGACGTGGTCTCGGGCAAGGCGCGGTTACTGCGGTGAGTCCGCGGCCCGCCGGGCCAAGAACCAGCGCTGAAGCGTCCTTGGCCCTTGTACGTCTGCGGCACCTGCCCTAGAATCAGCAGGCCATGGGTCGGGGCGCGTTTTTCGCCATGCTCGGGATTTTCCTGGCGGCTGGCCTTGCCGCGGGCTGCGGCGACGGTGCGCCTCCGGCCGGCCCTGCCCCCGAGGCGGGCAAGCCGCTGCGCATCCTCAGCCTGACACCGAATATCACCGAGATCCTTTTCGCGATGGGCCTGGGCGACAAGGTCGTCGGCCGCTCGACGTACTGCAACTATCCGCCCGAGGCGGCCGCGCTCCCCGCCGTCGGCGACACGCTCAAGATGAACCTCGAGAAGATCATTGCACTCCATCCGACACTGGCCTTCGTTGTTACGAAGCGCCCCGATACCGCCCGGACGCTCGAGGGCCTGGGCATTCGGACGGTCACGCTCCGGTCCGACAAGATGGAGGAACTCCTGGCGTCGATCGAGACCATCGGCCGCGAGACGGGCACGCCGGAGGCGGCGCGGGCGCTCGTGGACCGCCTGCGGTCGGGCCTCGACGCCGTCCGCCGCCGCGTCGCGGGCCGCCCGCGGCCCACGGTCCTCTTTGCCTTCCCGATGACTGTGGGTTTGCCGCAGATGATGGTGGCCGGCCGTGGCACGTTTGTCGATGAGTTGCTGAGCGTGGCGGGGGGCGTGAACGCGTTTCTCGACGCCGCCGACTGGCCCACCGTCACGCCGCAGCGGGTCATCGCCCTGGCGCCGGAGATCGTGATCGTCAACGCCACCGGCGAAGACGCCGCCCCCGACCGGATCGAAGCCATCCGCCGCGCGTGGGCGAACTGGGCCAGCGTCCCGGCAGTCTCGAGCGGCCGCGTGACGATCCTGACCGACCCGTACCTGACGATCCCCGGCCCGCGCGTCGGCCTGGCGGCCGCGCGCCTGGCCGAGATCATTCATCCGGAGGTCTTCCGGCCCGCTGGATCCGAGCAGCGCGGCGATGAGAAGAAAGCCGGGTGGTATGCCCACGCCGCTGTTGGCGTGGGCATCTTCCCCGGGCATCCGGGAACATGCCCGGCGAAAGGCGCCCTGGGCCTGCCACCCGCCACGTCGGTCGTTGCACCCGGCGGCGGGCGCGGAGCGACAAAGGGGCCGCAGCCGTGAAACTGCGCCTCCTGACCGCCCGCGGCTACGTCACCGCCATCCTCCTGTGGCTGGCGGCCTGGATCATCGTGTCGGGGCTGGCTATGCTCCTGGGGGCTGAGAACGTCTGGGCCTGGACCTCCTGGGCCAAGGTCCGCGATGTCCTCGGCCTGCGATTCTACTCGGTGCTCACGGCGAGCGCTGTGGGGGCGGCCCTGGCCCTGGCGGGCCTGGCGCTTCAGGCCTTGCTGCGGAACCCCTTGGCCGACCCGTTCGTCCTGGGCGTCTCGGGCGGTGCCAGCCTCGGCGTCATCCTCTCGAGCCTCTGGCTGACAGCCATCGCCGCCCCGGCGTTCGGCTTTCTTGGTGCACTGGTGACCATCGGCGTGGTCTACGTGGTGGCCCAGCGCCGCGGGCGACTGGAGCCTTACACGCTCCTCTTGAGCGGCATCATCGTGAACGCGTTCTACGCGGCGGTCATCATGCTCACGACCGCCCTCGTCGAGCCCGAGCGCCGCGGCGACATCGCCTACTGGATGATGGGCAGCATCACCACGTTCGACCCGCAGTGGGCGGTGGTGGCCATCGTGGGGGGCCTGGCGGCTGCGGCGGCCGTCTTCTTTGCGCTCGCCGCGAAAGGCTTCAACCTCGTGGCCGTCGGCGAGGACACCGCCGGGGCCTTGGGCGTGAGGGTCGAGCGGCTGCGCCTGGCGACCTTCGTCGCGGCCAGCCTCGTGACGGGGGCCTCGGTGGCACTGGCGGGCCCGATCGGGTTTGTCGGCCTCATCTGCCCGCACCTGCTGCGGATGGTCCTCGGGCCGGACCACCGTCGGCTCGTGCCGGCCGCGTTCTTCTTCGGGGCCATCCTCCTGGTGGTGGCCGACCTGGCGACGCGGCTGATGGAAGGCATCGGCGGGCAGACGCCGCCTGTGGGCGTTCTGACGGCGATGGCGGGCGGCCCCTTTTTCATCTATCTCTTGAGGACGCGATGGCGCAGGGCGGCGGAAACCCGGTAGCGGCGGTCGCCGGGGCGGCGGCCGGCCCGTACCTCGACGTGCGCGACCTGGAGTTCGCGTACCGCCGGGGTGCGCCCGTCCTGGAGGGCTTCTCGCTCGCCGTCGAGCGGGGGCGCCTGGCGTGCGTCCTCGGCCCGAACGGCAGCGGCAAGTCGACCCTCCTGAGGATTATCGTGGGACTGCTTTCCCCCTCAAAGGGCGAGGTCCGCTTGGCGGGCATCCCTGTGGCCGCCTACGGCCGCGGGGCGCTGGCCCGCCGCATCGCTTACGTGCCGCAGGAGACGCTCGCAGCGGTTGGCTTCACGGTTCTGGAGACGGTGCTGATGGGCCGGTCGCCGCACACGGGGGCCCTGGGTTTCGAGACGGCGCGAGACTGGTATACGGCCCGCGAGGCCCTTCGCCTGACCGACGTCGAGGCGCTGGCCGACCGCAGCCTCGAGGAACTCTCGGGCGGCGAGCGCCAGCGGGTCATCGTCGCGCGGGCGCTCGCCCAAGAACCCGACGTGATGCTCCTCGACGAGCCGACCGCGTTCCTCGACATCCGCCACCAGCACGCCATTTACGGACTCCTGCGGGCGCTCGTCCAGCAGCGCGACCTGACGGTCGTCTGCGTGAGCCACGACCTGAACCTGGCCGCCGCGTACGCCGACCGCCTGGTCCTGGTGAGCCGTGGCCGCGTGGCCGCCGCCGGAAAACCCGACGACGTCATCCGCTCCGAAGTCCTGTCGCCGGTGTACGAGACGCCGGTCGAGATCCGCCGCGACGACGTGACCGGCCGGCCGTACGTCCTCCCCCGCCCGCCGGCGTGACGTCGGCCTCGCCCATGCAGGGTGGGTTCTCCGAAACCACGCGTTCTTCCGGGGCGCGTCCTCTCGACCCGCGCGGATTCCGCCAACGGCTGCGGCCAGCCCGGACCTCCCGCGGCCGTGCCGGCCGCGGCTAAACGCGCCCCGCGAATCGAAGCCCGGCCGTGGCTTCCCGGCCGGGCGCCGGCATCAGTCACGTTTAGCCGTCGCCGGCACGGCGACGCGAAGCGCGACTGCGGCCAGCCCGGCCCCCCCGCGGCCGTGCCGGCCGCGGCTAAACGCGCCCCGCGAATCGAAGCCCGGCCGTGGCTTCCCGGCCGGGCGCCGGCATCAGTCACGTTTAGCCGTCGCCGGCACGGCGACGCGAAGCGCGACTGCGGCCAGCCCGGCCCCCCCGCGGCCGTGCCGGCCGCGGGTGAACGGTCATGGCGGCGACCCCCCCCTATTCCTCGAACGCGAACTCGAGTTCGTTCGCCCAGTGCTCGACCCAGTCGACGTGGAACGAGGCGTTCCGCTTGGCCACGCTGCGGCGCTTCGAGAGTTCCATGCAGCCGGCGGCGGCGTTGTCGTTGACGCGGAAGGAGAACTTGACGGTCTTTCCCGCGTCGAGGCACTTCTTAACGTCCGCGAGTTCGCTCCACGGTATGGCGCACTCGACGAATCGCGTGCTGCCGTCGCGGGTCATCACGAGTTTGCCGTCCTTGACGGGGCCGTCCTTCGGAGACTTGCCCTGGCGCGGATAGAAGTGCTTGTGCGGCATGCCGGGGACGGCCAGGCGCCAGATCTCCGTGCCGCCGCCATACTTCTGGGCCACCTGGTTGAGGGCGTACTCGTAGTCGGTGTCGCGATAGCAGACGTAGCCGGGCATCGTGCCGGGCGGGCAGGGGTACCACGGCTTGTCGGCGGGCGGCAGCACGTTCAGCGCGATCTGCACGTTATCGTGGTTCGGGAAGTTGCCGGCCGGCAGGTCGGGGTCCTTGCGGTATGAATATCGCCGCACGCCCTCCGGCCACTTCATCGCGATGCGCTCCTCGGTCTCCGGCACGATGACCCTGAAATAGACCGGGTACTTCGCGGGCGTGCCGATGACGTGGTAGCCTTCCGTGCCGTAGACGCCCTTCCAGTTGCCCTGGGTGTCTTCGTCGAAGTTGACGAACCTTGCGGCGGCGCCGTCGGTCGCGGCGCTTCCGGCGGCGGGGTCGAAGAAGATGCCGGCCAGCGCCGCCGGCAGCCAATTGTTCGTCGATATCTTGATGCGTAGGTTCCCAGCCAGGTTGTACGCGGCGTACTTGCCGCGGCGCATATTGTTCACGTCGCGCTGGTCGAGGACCTTCCTGGCGTCCATGTCGGCGATCTCGATCCTCAAGTTCCGCCGGCTGTCGGGATCGTTGTCCACAAAGTAGAAGGCCACCTGGTGCAACTTGTCTTTCGGCAACTCCATGTCCATGGCGAACGAGCGGGCGGTGTTCTCCCAGACGGCGGCGATGCGGTCCTTCGCGTCGCCCGGTCTCTGGAGGGCCCACGCCTTGCCGGTCGACTCTTCCCAGACCGCCTCGCGCTTCTTCAGGCTCTTGTCGGGGTCGACGCGGTACGAGACTGCGGGATAGTAGTACTCGTCGTCACTCAGGGTCTCGAAGCGGCAGGTGCCCTCGTCGGGGGTGTCATCGGCGATCTTGGCCGCAAAGTAGAGGTACTCGGCGTCGTAGGCCAGGTAGCCGGCGGCAAAGCCTTTCCTGACCGACTCATCGAACTTCTTGAACGGCTGCCAGGCGAACTCGGTGAGCGTCGGGCCGGCCTTCTCCTTGGTGCTGATGATCTGCGGCAGGACGCCCTGCCAGTCGTCGAGTTTGCCATCGACCGTGATGGTGCGCTTCGCGATGATGTTGACGTGCATGTTCTCGTCGTGGACCGCGCGGCCGTCCTTGCCGGCGTCGAATACGAGCGTCAGGGGGTAGGTGTTGTCGGGCGACGGCCTGCCGCCGGCGACCCTGACGGCGACCTCCTTGGTTTCGTTGGCCGCGAAGGCGAGCGTCTGCTGGGCGGGTTCGATCCGGAGGTCGCCCACGTGCACCGCCAGGCTTCCTTTCACGGCCCGGTTGAGAACGTTCGTCAGGGTGAGGCGCAGCACCGGCCTGCTCTCGATGGGCGCGGTGAAGTCACGGCAGACCGTGGCGAGCGGCTCTATACCATCGACATGTGATTCCCGGACGGCCTTGACGAGCGCGGCAAACGAGCCGCGCTTGCCGTTGCCGCGGAGGAAGAAACCGCGGCCGTCGAGGGGCACGGTGATCTTGCCGCCCTTCGAGGGCACCGGGTTGCCGTAGAAGTCGTACAGCGAGAACCGCCTGGGCCGCAGAAACGCGCTGCCGTCCGAGAGGGTCATCGCGGCGCCGCTGAGGGTCTCGTCCTTGGCGAGGGCCGTCTCGAGGGCCTCGCGCTCGCGGGCGGGCGCATCGGCCGGCAGGGCCGCCAGTTGCCTCCCGAGTTCCTGCTTGTGCGCCACTTCCTTGAGGCCCCGGGCCGTGCGGAACAGCAGCACGTCGTGGCCGAACTCCTCGCCGATGTCGCCGACCACCACGATTGTGCCGTCCTCGGGATCGGGCAGGCCGTCCGGGCCGGGCAGGCCGTCGAAGACCATGACCCACGGCAGGCCGTTTGTGAACAGGAGTTGCCTGAAATCGCGCTCGCCGATAAAGTGCGTGGCGGCGCCGACCGCGGCCGCCACCGACCATGCGTCGACCGTCCGGACGCGCTTGGTCTTGCCGTCGGCCAGGCGCATCTCGTACTCGTGTCCCTCGGCGATGTTGCCGCCGAAAATGCCCATCGCGCGGTCGTAACCGGCCGAGCGGTTCGTTGCCACGACGGCGGCGGCGCGGTCGTCGGCGTTCGCGACCCAACTTTCGGTGTCCCAGATCTTCACGCGGCCGCGAGGAGACTGGCGGTCGACCCACGCCTTGATGGTCGAACCGGGGTCCATGCCCTGGTAATGGATGCTGACGAAATCGAACCACTTTAGAAAGGCGTCGGAGCCATCGCCGAAGAGTTTGTCCTGGGCGTTCGAGGTCGAGTCGCAGCCGCCCACCAGGACGTCGATGCCGTCGGCCTGGCGCGACTTCTCGATGGCTTGGGCCATGCGGGTGTAGATTTCGCGGTAGCGCGGCATGTCGGCGCCCCAGCCGGAGATGGAGATGCCTTCCCACGGCTCGTTCCAGAGCGAGAAGGCGTTGATGGGCCCCTTCGGCCATCCGTACGCGGCAGCGAAGCGCCGGACGAACTTTTCAAAGTCGTCGTCCCAGGCGGGCATCCATGCGATGTCGGTCTTGGTGTCGAGCATCTCGTCGCGGTCGTTGAGCCACGGCCGCGGGCGCCCCAGCGGCTGGCACTCGTGGAACCAGTCGCCCGCCCCGATCATGAAGAGGACCGCGATGTTGGCGTCCTGAAAGGCCTTCAGCCTGTCTCCTTCGCGTTGGAACCATTCCTCGAAGTCCTTGTCGGTGGTCACCTTGTAGCCGACGCCGTGCCGGACGGCCTGGACGCCCAGGCGCTTCAGGACGTCCAGGGGCAGGACGTCGAGGCAGAACTTCGGGTACTGGATGCGCTTGTTGGCCGCCGGAAAGGTGCGCACCATCGACGCGACGAACTGGCGGCCCGCCGGGCCGAGGTCCGCCACGAGGGCGTAGGCGCCGAACTTCACAGGAATCGTGGGCTTGACGGTCACGTTCGCGAAGCCCTTCGGCGCCAGGTCCACCTTGATGGGCACCGAGCCGGCGTCGCCCATCCTGAACATGTCGGGCACCCAGATGTCGCCGTGCCGGCCCCGGGTGCCGTAGGCGACCACGTCGACCTTGCCCGCCGCCTGGATGGCCTGGTCGGTGTTGTTCACGAACTGGATCGTAAAGGTCGGCTGCTCGTCGGGCCAGAGAACGTTGCCTGGGACGCTCGAGGCCACCAGGTGCGCCTCGTACGCGCAACTCCTGGCGTCGAGGACCACCCCGAACGTCTCGGCAAAGCCAGGGATGCGGTGGCCGGTGACCATCTGGGCGGGCGCGCGGGCGGCGAGGAGTGCCACCATCGCGACGATTGCAACGACCGGCGCGAGGCGAGGGGCGAGACGAGCAGTTCTCATGCGTCCGGACTCCTCCTGCAAACGAATCTGACAGGCCCAACCCGCACAAGCCTATTCCATTCCGGGCAGAATGGCAAGCGAAGGTTGAGGACGCCGTCACGCGGGTCCTTGTGGCCCGGTGCGCCGCAGGACTCCGCCGCGCAGGCGGCGATGGCATCGTCGAAACCGGCAGGCTCGAGGCGGCGCAAGGCACCGGCTTCTCAGGGCTGTAGGGGCTCGCCCTGAGCGCTGACCGTCACGCACGCGCGGGCGCTGGCGTCCCGGGGCGGCTCGCAGGTGAAGGTCAGCCGATTGTCGCCCGCCGCCAGGTTCGGGTAATCCCCCTGAGGCACAACGGTGTTCAAGAGGGCGCCGCGCTGGTCGTACAGGCGGCACGCTGCGGCGGACTCCATTTCGAGGTACTGCCCGCTTTCGAGCGTCACGGGCAGGACTATCCGGCTTCCGCCGATGCTCACGGCCGGGTCCTTCAACTTCACCTTCACGACAGGCAGGGCCTTGACGGGGCCAAGGAAGCACTTGGCGGCGGTGTTTGGCGGGAGGTTGTTGAAGTAAACGGTCAGGGCGCTGGTGTGGCTGCGTATCAGCGGCGAGCGGAACACGGCACTGGTGCCGCCGTAGGGCCAGGTGTAGTTGACGAAACGGTCGGCGTCGCGTTCCCGCAGCAGCAGTTCGACGTACCGCCAGCCTGTGAAGTCGACGTCGACGTAGTGCTCGGCCCAGGTGGGCCAGAACTGCGTGGGATTCGTCAGTTGCAGGTTCAGGAGTTCGCCTTTGCCGTCGCCGTGAATCCAGACCCCCATCGCGGCGCACTTACTCAGGTTCACGGGCGGTTCAAAGACCTTGCGGATGGCCGCCCAGGCCGCGGTGCGGGCCGTCACGGTGCTGGTGGCCGTGAAACAGCCCGTGGCGGCCCCGTCCCGGCTGACTTCCGTCGACGGCGCCCAGGAGGCCGCAACCCCCTTGGCGGTCCCGGCCGGGGCGAGTTCCGCCGGCTTGTCGAACCGGGCAAGGACAACGGCGCCGGGTGAGTCGTAGGGGGCCGCCGCGTAGAGCGCCTCGATCCGGAGGCGCGCGGGCTGCGGCCCAAAACGATTTCGCACCGTCCACGTGCTAGTCGTATCCCCCAGGCCGGTCACCTTGTGCGAGAGGTAGTCGACGGGTGCAAACTGCCAGGCGCCGCCTGACGCCTGGACCAGGCGGAACTCTTCACGCGGCACCCGCAGCCGGTCACGCACCGAGGCCGGGACCTGCCGCCCCAACCTCAGCCGCTCGTACCGGCCGATCATCTCCAGGTACTCGTCCTGGCGGGCGTTGGGGGGATGGCCGCCGACATCAATCCCCTGGAACGACATGGGCGCGTCGGTCGCGAGCGATTTGCAGCACAGGTACTCGATCTCGTCCGGGAACTCGGCGGGGTGGTCCTCCGAAGGGCCGAGGATGGCCCACCAGCCCAGTTGGGCCGTCAGGAGGCTGCCGGCACGGTAACCCTCGGCATCGGCGCAGTGGACATCGTTGAACCGATTCAGGCCCCAGTGCGGGTAGTCGTACGCGCCGAGCCGCGAGTGGAACGGCCACGAGTGGTATCCCCACTCGCTGGCCTCCACCAGGACCCGCCCCTTGAGGCGCCGGAACAGCGTCTCGCGCATCTTGGCGCAGCCGTACCAGCCGTCGGGCATCCCCTCGGCGCCGTCCATGTAGATCATGTCGAATCCGCAGAAGTTGAACGGCCGGGCGATGCAGTCGGCCACGTCGTCGACGAGTGTGGAGTTCTCGTCGGGCTGGAAGGTGTTGTAGATCGCGAAGAGGTGGTGGACGGCCTCGCCCTTGGCGTGGGCGGCGGCCCTCGTGCCGAACGCCCCGCGCACGCACCCCGTAAGGCCGAACGGCGGGGCTTTGGCCAGACCCGTGCATTGGATGAGTTCGTCCCCGATCTGGACGACGTTCGAGCGGCCGGAATACTGCCACGAGGTCTCTAGATTGCCCGGCGGTTCAACCGTGGGCAGCACCTTGTCCTTGTCGCCGACCGCCTCCGCGAGAGTGAGGCGGCCGTCCTTGGCCAGTCGCCGGTCGGGAACGGGCGTGACGAACGGGTCCTGCGCCGCGATGCCGCCCGTCAGAACGTGCATGCCGGCCCTGAGGCCGGCGGCATGAATTTTCTGGACCACGCCCTTCAGCCCCTCCAGGCCGTGGGGGAAGAGGTCCTTGCGCGGCTCGTAGTGGCCGAGCGACTGTTCCCAGCCGATCAGGTGAATCTGGGCCAGGCCCGCCTTCTTGGCCAGGGCGATCCACTGGTCGACATTTGTCTCCGAGACCGTGGCGAAGACGTAGGATCCGCGGTTCTCTTCGGCGTCCAGCGCGAACGGCCCGCCCAGGGGCGACCAGGGCAGGCCCTCCTCCCGCACCAGATCCTGAAGAACGGGCCGAAGCCGGTCCGCCGCGCAGCCCGCCAGCGCAATCCGCGCGCCGACCATCCCGTACTTGGCGTAGCACACGGGCTTGAAGTGCGAGGGGACGCCTCCCAGCCGCAGGTTTGCCTTCAGGTTCAGGGCGCGGACGCACACGGCGAACTCTCCGTCCGACGCCACGCCCGACATCCAACTGACGTGCTTGTTCAAGGACAGCCGCAGGGCGCCAAACACCAGTTCATCGGCGCCGTCGCCCCGCACGGCAGCCACTTCAAGGACCAGCCACCGGCCCTTCGGAGTCACCTTCAGATCGACACTGACCCCTTCCGGGAACGTGATGGTGATGAGGCCGCCCGAGGCCGAGCAGCCGGCCGGCCCAATGGTCTTGCCGCCCTTGAGGACCTCGGCAAACGGCTGCCGCGCATCCTTGCCGCAGTACTCTTTTCCGTTGTGCTTGTCGATGAACGAGAGATCGTATCCGTCGCTCCCGACCACGAGACGGAAGCCCTCGGTCTCGAGCGTGACGGCCGCATCGGCCGGCGCCGGGGCCTGCCCGGCTGCGGCTATATTCGGAACGAGGAAGGTGGCGGAGGCCAGCAAGACGCACAGAATCAACTCAACCTGGTTCATCGGTTCCTCCCCCTTATCGGAGATTGTAGCAACAATTCTGGCGAAGAGCGCGTGCGAAAAACCGCGGGTCAGGCGATAGTGTAGCATCCTTACCGCGGTCGAAGAGCCTGTCCGAAAAACCGCGGGTCAGGCATATATGCAACCAAAGCC
>Ga0315280_10007423_pt1 | contig 14725 bp, 14 predicted proteins | sample YL17G06_40_MG_FD_203697 | JGI IMG/M metagenome (GOLD analysis project Ga0315280, IMG submission 203697) | Sediment microbial communities from Yellowstone Lake, YNP, Wyoming, USA - YL17G06_40 | ecosystem: Environmental > Aquatic > Freshwater > Lake > Sediment | place: USA: Wyoming | collected...
AACATGAGACGAGGAACAGCTTGAGAATCTGAGAGGCTGCCTTCATGTTCTTGTCTACATCCGGCAGGGTTGTCGTGGCGAGAGGTTTGAAGACTCGTAGACGAAGGTCGCGTAGAGCTCCTGTGAGTGCAGAGTAGATTCCTCGGCGTCTGGTACAGATATTGTAGCCTAGGCCTGGGATTGTGTTTCGTTGACATTCCTGGTGAGGGCATCGTATCGTTTCGTACGAGAGGTTGAAGACGTCGATACAACCCGGGTAAAGTGACTCGAAGTCAAGCACAAACATGTTGAAGTATACGCCGGACTCTGGCGCTATCGTTAGGGCGCCTGTCACGTTTTTCCTATTGTCGCCAAGTCTGAGTTCCTCGGAGTTCGGAATGAGAATGTTGTGGGCGCGGTAGTACGTGTATAGCATGGAACGGATCCAGTCGGAGTAGGAATGATTCCTGTAGGTATCCGATAGTGGCAGGTTCGCGATGCGACTCAATAGGAAGGCGTTGTGGTAGTCCTCCTCCGAGCCACCGTCGTCAGGGATGCCCAACTTTGCCGGAGTGATTCTTGGAACAGGTTGACTCGCGTACGTGTACGCCTCTTTCACCAAACTGTACTTGACAGGGTCATTCGCTTTGATTTCACCGAAGAGCCTGTCAAAGCGAGAAGATTGTTCAGCATTTAACGAAACTTGCGGTAACCAGCCATTGCCTTCGAGGCGATGAAGGACGCCAAAGCGAAGTCTCTTGTCGTAGATGTAACTGAGGGCTGGATCGACCTCCAACTCCCATGCACGGACCTCCTTCGGAGGCTTCTTGTCGTAGTTCGCCTTGCAGAGTGTCAACTCGTTCTGCGTGAAGAGATTGAGTTTCCTTACAGGTTCACCCCGCTGTTCGTCTTCGGTCAGATAGTAGGGCTGGAACTGGTCGATCCAGTGGATTGGTTCAAGGTCACCAGCCTTGATGAAACGGAGACTTACTTGCCCTGCGGCATATGATGCATCGACAAGCCAAGCTGCATCTCCGTCAGCTGTCAACTCTCTCTTACCCTTGTTCGCGCGTGGAGAGCCTTGGAACGATGGTTCTCTTTAGGATTAAGAGAGCTCAGCTTCCCACAGAAGATTGAGACTCCACCTCTGTGCCTCGATGTCGAATGTCCAATAACTACGAATTTTCTTTCTGCACGAGAATAAAGTCCTCGGAGTCGCTGTCTGGCATACAGCGCGTAGGGTATGGTGACCTGTATGTCGCCTTCCAGGACGATCAAATTACGCAACATACCCGCCGCAACGCGGACAACGGAAGATAACCGCTAGCGTGGTCGAACATGTAAGGAGACCCAAACGACACTGCGAGACAAAACCGAACATCACTTCAAGGTCTCGTTGAGGCGTTTTTCGAGTTCTGTGAGTTTCTTATGCTGAGCAAAGATCATCCAGAATAGCAACGACATCTCTTTCACGGGAGACGCGAAGACTTCACCCCCCCGCCGCAAAGAGCCTACACTGAGTAGTGAGGTCATCGAAGACTGCTCGGTCTTCCGGTCTGAGGAACTGCTTGAACCTGCTCAATTCTACTATCTTCTGTTCGACGACGATGCGCCATGACGGTATCGTTCTCCCCATCACTAATTCCCGCATGCAAGGGAGAGCCCGGTGGATAAGACGGCTAAGGGATGGAGCTCCGGATCACGGAGACATCTGAAACTAAGAAATAAGGGGAAGGGAGTTCCGGCGGAGTTCATGCGGATCTCGCGTCCTCTTGCACAATTTTGGCAGAACCCTGCGCAGCGCTGCTCGTCTGTTTAGCTGTCTCACTCTCTCGGTAACGAAGACCCTGGCGGAGTTACTGGGCGAGTTCCTATCGAACACATCGCCTGTGATGAGGAATAGATCCGGCTTGTTCTTGAGGGCATATTCGAAGGCGACGGAGAAGTTCTTGCTCAGATCCTCTTTTCCCTCTTGGGCTCTAGCTAGATTTGATGTGTTGAAGTTCTTATCCAAGCGCAAGTCGCTGCAATGGACGAGCTGAACCGACACCCCAATGCACCTAGACCGCTAGGTCGTGATAAGAACGAACGGTCGCGTTTGATTCATCATCTGGATGAAACATATATCAATACCCCAGGTCTGGAATTCGATCGCATGTCTCGACTCCAAGTGCCTGAGTAGACTGACACCGACGAGTCGAACGCAAATCGCGGAAAATCCTAAGAACCCAAGGCATGCCTGTCTAGGATGGCGTGGTTATGAGCCTCAAGACTTGGGACCAATACGACAAGTCAGAATGGAAACGCGAGCCGGATGAGCCTTCCCGCAAGAACGACGAAAGATCTCCGTTTGAGAGAGATCGGTCTCGCATAATCCACAGTACGGCTTTCAGGCGACTTCAGGGCAAGACTCAGGTTTTCGGCTTAGGAGGTAGCGATTTCTTCAGGACGAGGCTCACGCATTCCCTGGAAGTCGCTCAAATCGGAAAAGGAATCGCTCTACGCTGCAAACACGCAGATCCTGATCTTGTTGAAGCGGTGTGTTTGGCGCACGATCTCGGTCATCCAGCGTTTGGACATGCAGGCGAGATAGAATTGCAGGAGAGGATGGCCAAGCACGGTGGATTTAACGCCAACGCGCAGAATCTAAGAATAGTTGCCCAGCTAGAGGCTAAGTCAGAGGGATACTACGGACTCAACCTGACTCGCGCTACGATCGACGGCCTACTGAAATACAAGGTAAGTTACAGTAACTTCTCGAGCGTCCTCAGAAGAAAAAGGCCGCGCGGGTTCTACTATGATACGGATCGCGAATTGGTCAAATGGGCTTGCGAAGGGAACAAGGGGCCCTCGTTTGAATGCGATATCATGGAGTGGGCTGACAACATCGCCTACTCAGTCCATGCTCTTGAAGATGGCATGAAAGCAGGCATGATTACACAATCTCTCATGGACGATTCCGTTTTCATGAGCAAGGTGAAGGGCGAGTTCGAGGCTGATGGCAGCTCACTGGACACACCAGATCTAGAGTTCGTGCAGCAACATATCAAGGAGGCGTATCCTGATTCGGGAACGGAACACTATCGCAAGGCGAAGAGAAAAACGGTCATGGCCGAATTAATCAACTACTTCATCAGCAACACGAGCTGCAAACCCAACAGAGCCACTCATCTCACTAGGTATCGATGGTTGCTGGACATCCCTCCGTACATCGGTAACAGGTGCCGCCTGCTGAAGACGATCGTCTGGGAGGCGATCATGGTCGATGAGAGAATTGTAACACTTGAGAGAAAGGCAAAGACGATAGTCGGCACCCTGTTCGAGGAGTTCACTCAATGGTCTCGAAAGGATACGAGGGAGCTGTTCCCGCCTGATTTTCGGGAACGGTTGGACAAGGCACAGTCCGGCCAGGAGAAGTGTAGGGTTGCGTGTGACTACATTGCTGGAATGACCGATGCCCATGCTCTAAGGGTGTATACCCGGTTGAGAGAACCAGAGTCCTCCTCGATTTTCGAGATTCTCTGATTAGCGGAAATACGGGTTCAGGCGCTGAAGCTCTAACAACGTTCCCAGGAAACAAGTTTCCTAAGAAAATGTGCTCGGTAGGAATTCCTGCGTGGCATCATGAGGTTTCCTGAGTAGACCCCACAGGTTGCAGAGATCACTGCACTAAAGATTTCTGTGCTGAGACGTGATTTGTGAACTAAGTAGTACATAGCCCACAGGAACGTTCTCTGTCCGAGTTTTTGAGAGCGTCTTGCCATTAACGACGCCTGGTTGAGCCATTTCTCGGCGTCGAAGTGCCCAAATCTGCGGCCATTCGGATGCCTATAGCTACAGTTGAGCGCAGTATTGATGTTATAGGCGCGGTCGGTCGACGCCTCGTCTTGTAAACGGAGAGCATTTTCTCCTCTGAAACGACCCTAGTAATTGACGACTTCCTTGCCTTGCTAGCAATGCAGAGCACAAGCAACACGGGTTTTCCAGTTGGAAATGGCAGCCGAGAAGCGTTCAGCGTCCTGCAATTATGTGGAATCTACCTTCCAAGACTCTCCGTTTGGCGAACCCCTGGAATTCGATTGGGTAGGTTCGTGTCTCACCGGTCCCGTTCCACACAATTCTGTCCGATACTGGGACGTGAGCGACGATGGCTACAGGTAATGCTTCGATTTGGACGGCGAGAGACACAGGTCTTCGATCAGCCGATACTCCCTTTCCCCTACGCCTGGGGGTGGGGGATAGAATTGGCCCCACCAGAATCGGGGGGCCGTATCCCACCGGCCCCGCGGAAGATCGTCTTACGATTCTAGGAGGGGTCACCTCAAGCGCCACTGGTCGAGGATTTTGATGATTGGTTCGACAACGGTCTTGCGGACAGTTATTGAATCGAGGTCTAGAGGTTGAACGGGGACCCACAAGAATTTCATGTCTAGACCGAAGCCATCATGCAGCTGAGTTTCCAAGCGTCGACCTGTTTCAACAAGCTCGTCGTCGTCCAGTCCAATCAGAACAACCACTAGGAACGTCTGCCGTCGACTCAGTTGTACGACAGATGTGATTATGCGCCCGACGATCTCGTTGAATCTCCTGTCGGAGAGATTTCCTGTGACGATCTTGATGTCTAATCCGACTGTTGCTTTGTCAGTCTGAATCAAAACGTCGTAGGGAGCCGTTGCACTAGCCGACTTAACCGTGAAACCATTTGCGCTTAGTCCTTGCGTGACCTGATCTTGAACTGCCGAGCCCACGGAGAGTAGTGCTCGTCCTATGGGAATGTGGCTTGCCTGCTTTGTCGCTGAGATCAATTGTTTGACATCATGTTTCTTTGATTCCGGGATTGTGAAATATCGATACCTAGCATCAGATCCTTCCTGTACTTTGACAAGCTTCAGACTGGTCAGTCCGCTCATGGTGCGGTGCGCGCTGACCTTATGCACGCCCAAGTTTTGGGCGATTTCCTGTAGGTGTAGGGGCGCGTTCTGCGACAGCAACAGGTCGAGAGCTCTCACGGTGAGGGGATGCTTTCTCAGTTGACGAACGATCTCTGCTTCCCTGGTGTGGTTCATACTTTCTCCGCTATCATGGGTCGTTAACTTAGATTTAAGGATAACTTTATATTGCCCTCTATGGTTACGTACAATATGAGGTTAACTACGTTGACTAATAGCGTGGTGGTTTTTGATGATCAAACTTCAGATCCCCGCTGATGCGATGAAGGCGCTGATGAATGGGTACAAGGCAGGGATCGTGTACGTCGCACGGCAACGCCGCGCTGTTCATCCGCATGGAGATTTTGATTCCGGGGGACGCTGGTTTCCCTGCGCAAAGACGGAGCACCGCCGTTGCTGCGATCAGATAAGACCCCCGAGCCGGAGGTGGCCATATTCTCTGATGCTTCACTGCCGCACCGCAAAGCACGTCGCCAGGCTCTTCTGCGCCCCGGAGAAGGATATGCGTCGCGCAGCCAAAGCTTTCACAAACATGGAGGAGCGGGAGCTCGCAGTTGAAGCGGAGAAAGCTCTGCGCTCTGGCAGGTGACGAAGGGGCGAAGGGGGCGCAGGGGAATGAAAGACGAAAACACCGAGGACGGCGAAGGCTGGCAACCGGTTGCGGGATGGCATACGAGGACGTGGTACCTGAAGAATTTCTTCGTAGACCCGGCTGAACACAACCTGCCCTATCACGAGTACGCCGCTGTGCGATGGTGGAGAGAGGAGGATGTTCTTCGTTTGGTAGACTAACGATTCTTCGGTGTGTACGTATAAGTCCAATTCATTTTGTGCAAACATTCCCATTTGTCAAGCGTCAGAGTCAATTCCCGGAAATTGTTGAAGAACATGAAGTAGTACTTGTCACGGAGTCCTTGAGTCAAGCCCCATGTTGATGCATGGATGGCAATAGGAACCAAAGCCTTCACGTGCCCGGTCTCATCGTCTTGGTAGACCTCTATCGGATCCAATGCGCCTTGCACACTTGGCACGTAGCCCCACGCGATCTGCACCCAAGCCACAGTAGTCACCTCCCACATACGGTCGTTTCTTCTCTCTGCATGAATGTTGCGATCGAGATTATCCAGATTCAGGATCTAGACGGAGTCCGGGCAGTCGGCTGGTTGAGAATCCATCGTGGCGTATGAGAACCTGTCTTGACTTGTCTAAAGTATCCAATATGATGACGCGTATCTAGGGCTGACCTAGAAGGTTGCATTCGGGGGAGCATATAGACCGACGAACTCCTCGACCGACATGTTCCTGCAGAATTCGTCTAACAGTTTGAGGGCCTGCGGGTCGCGTTCGGCCACTTTTCCCGCGGCCGGAGTGAGGCCGCGCGCTTTCGCGCCGGCGAGCTGGATGCAGGCCGACGACATGGCGTGGTAGAACTCGCGCGCGTTCAGCGTGTTGTGGTCGGTGCAGAGCTTCGCCTGATGTAGGACGATGTACGCGTCGTAGTCGACCCAGGCGTCGGACAGAACGTTCGGCCCCAGTTTCAGGCGTTCCTCTCGCGTTGTTTCGGGCATCATCCACCACAAGGCCTCTGCATCCTTTGTCCAGTCCTCGGGCATCCCAGCGACCTTCTCGACGAAGCGAAGGGTTTTCTCCCAGTCCTCCATCTCACCCGGGTCGCAGACGACGAGAACCCTCGTCAACGGGGGGTCAACGCGGAGCTGCAGCCCTTTGATGGCAAAGGGATAGAAGTCTTTCACGAAGCGGTCGAAGCCGTCGCAAATTGCTTTCAACTTTCAATCAGCTCTTTCTCGTTTCTCCGGGAGACCTAGGACAGATAAAGCGCCAAGCGGTGGAGTCATCACGTCCTAGGAGTTGCGTTTCGCCACCGCTCGGCCGATCAGAGCGTGCGCGGTGAGGAAGCAGTGTTATGCGCAGAGGGGGTGGATTTCCGAGATCCAGCCGGTTACTTGCGAACTCGTTCATGAGCCGAACCGTCCGGTAGAGCGTTAAATTGCTCCCTTCCAAATCTCTCGACACCTCCTTTTTCTTGCTTGCGTGCCGATTAGCCTTCTGCTCTGGTGACAACTCGAAGTCCAGTCCGCGACGACACTGCAAAAAGGTTGGGGAGCGGGTCTTTCAGGGCAGGGGATTGAGCCCATCCGCTGAATTGTCAGCCATTGCTCGTGCCTGTCGTGCCTGAGAAGCGCCTATTCATGGGTTAAGGCATTTCCTAGGTAAGAACACGGCGAGGACCATCCGGTTCAATAGTCCAAACAGGGACTCTGGCGGTGAAGAGAGGACAGGAAGAGACAGCGGAAACAAGTTGAGCTGTTAGCGCAAGCTGCTGGCGAGCATTGGGCTCTTCCAGCGACCCTGGAAAGACCGTCGAGGAGCAGACCCATCGGCATGTTGTCGTTGCCCTTATGTGAGGTGGTCCTGTTTAAAGCTCGTCCAGCCCTGCCAAAGATCCTCCGTGAGGACTCGTAGCTCGTCGATCTTTTCTCGGAACTCTGGGAAGTCTCTGACGAGTGTGTCGATCTGGCTGGAGCCCGCGGCCTGCCGTGCTTCGCTTAGAGCATCGTCGGCGCGCTCGAATTCACCGACGTAAGTTGTATCCGCCGCGCTCCCGAGGGCCTTCCGCCACTCGTTTAGAGCCTGCAACGATTTCTTCATCTTCGCTCTCACTGTTTCATCGAGTCGCAGCATCTCGTCCAGCATCGTGTTCATCACATCTAAGATGTCCGCCTCTCGGCTCCGCATGTGGAGAGCCAGCGCGACCTGCTCCACCTTTTCATGGTCGTCCAAACCTGTCACCTCCTTTCTCCTAGCCCAAGAATGCGAGACCGTCACAGTGAATGGTTCCTCATTGGATTAGAATTTATGACGAATACAGTCGCATTGGACTGCCTTGCCACATCTCCCTCCGTAAGCGTTCGTTCGCCAGCTTGATGTACTCTCCTGACAACTCAATGCCTAACCAATCTCTCTTCAGGCTTCTAGCAGCAACTGCCACGGTGCCGCTCCCTATGAAAGGATCAAGTACGATTCCCCTGCGGAAACCAGCGCCGCAGCGACAGTTGGACCACCCGACTGGTGTAGACTGAACCCGTTTCTGCTTATAGCGTAGGGCGGAGGTGTGGCTTGCGTGCACTTCATCAGCGGTCCGGTCAGCAAACCTCCTTCCCATATCAACGGTTTTGCTTCTGATGAGCCTCTCTCGTGGTTTTCCACACTTCATGCAGACCCACCGAGCGCATCCTGCCAGAATGCAAGATTCAGCAAGTTTCACCGGCATAGTTGCCGAATGACTCAGCCACTCCATCGAACCGCAGGAGCATCTCCTCTCATCCTCAAGCTTGGGCAATCGGCGATACGCCGTTGAGTCATAGATACGCCCGCAGGCTCGACACATTTCATAGCCGAACGGTTCAGTCGCGAGTCGCCATACGGACCTTTTGTTGCGACGGCAACCGGAACGCTTCGTTGAGCTAGAGTTCCAGACTTTGCTTCTTCTAAGCTGAGCGCAAGGCTCCGATATAGAGTATGCATCGAAATAGTGGCGCCGCGATTTGGACAGCATGAACACGTACTCGTGGCTCCGCGTTAGGCGACATCGAACAGATTCGGGAAGACCATTTGTCTTTTCCCGCACTATGTCGTTGCGCAGGTACCAGCCATCCGCTCTGAGAGCCAGAGCCACCATCCACGGTATGCCAACAAGGTCGCCTTCCTTCAGAACACGCTTTTCACAAGCCGGCTTGACTTCCTTGGAATTCGAGGCTCTGCCGGAAGTCTGACCCAAGAATAGCGGAGCACTATGGCGCCAGTACGTATCTCCCAGGACAAGCCAAGCCGTCCCGTTAGGATGTAAGACACGTCTCACTTCTCGAAAGATCCGCAGAACATGCCTCACATACATGTAGGGCGTGGGTTCAAGTCCAAGCGCACCATACCATTCAGGTGTACCGTCCCACACTACCTTTTGCTGTCCTGCATAGCTTCTTAGTCTCCAGTATGGAGGCGATGTAACCACGCAGTCTATGCTCGCATCTGGAATCTGTTTCAGCCTATCGAGTGCGCTACCTTGAAGGATTACATTTCGCGGACAGCAGAGGACCCGGTCATATCTTCTCTCTTGGAAATCTGTCATATAGCGGTTGTGCGCTGCACTTTAAAGCGGGCCCAATCCGGATTTCGCGTTTCATCGTTTTGATCGAATTCTCAGGGGACCTGTCGACTGTATCGTATCCCGGAGTACACTCCATAGGTTGCTGTATGAGAGTCCGGCGGGCAGCGCATAAGTTCGAGCGATACCTAGGCTATTGCTTGTGCACTCCTTAGCACGAACTGCCTGTTTCGGCAAAACAGACCTTCACCGAAACGTTTCGGTATTCAATGCCCCCTGCGTCAAAGCATCACGATGGCGTGGCAGGAAGTTACGGCCAGCACGTTTTCCCGAGAAAAACGGGAAAAGCGCGTCATGGATGGCAGTCGTCGGAACATGTCCTCAAACCTCTTGGCAGGTTCCTTAAGCAAAAGTTGTGCCTGTCCGTGCATCAAGATACACGGCTTCACACGGCAAACGAAGATAGGCGCTATTGGATCTTCGGTGTGACTTCGGAAAGCAAACCTGCCGCTTTGGGGAAGGATCTTTCGCGAAAAATGAGCTCCGGCTGCTTTAAAGCAACACGCACAACCCATGCATGACTGAACTGCCTGACAAGAGTGTCCATCCAGAAGTTGACAGAATATACTGTGCCGACTGCGAAAAGCTACTGCCAACTCTGCCAGCAGAATCCATCGACCAAATCGTCACAGACCCACCATATGGCTGGAACTTCATGGGCAAGGACTGGGATAAGGCGCTGGTTCCGAAAGAAGTGTGGGCAGAATGTCTCCGTGTCCTGAAGCCAGGAGCCTTCGCCTTCATCATGTCGGGAGCACGACTTGACTGCCTCTCCCAGATGGCGGCGAGGATAAACGATGCAGGCTTCAACATCAACTTCACCCCGATTTTTTGGGTCTACGCAACTGGCTTCCCGAAAGCGTACAATGTGCCGAACGGCATTGAGGGAAAGCTAACGCTTGGAACAGCCGACCGGAGCGAGCGGAAAAGGCTCGAAGGCGAGAAACTGCTGAACGGCTTCGGCTTCTCGAAGAAGCAATTCGAGCACGACTACAGGAAGTCCAACTATCAGGGAAGAGAAAGAACTGCAAACATTCACTACAAAACGCCTGAAGCAAGGGCATTTCTTGGTGCGTATGGAGGCTTTTCGCCCAAACCAGCTCTCGAAGTAGTCCTCGTTGCCATGAAGCCGATGTCCGAGAGAACATACGTTGAACAGGCACTCAACAACGGGAAAGGAATCACGTGGCTGGGTGATGCGCGTATTCCTCCCGCATCCCCTCAAGATGCAAGGGCGACTGAGCAGAAGAATAGGCATACAGACTTTGGCAGTGGACCTCGAGAGAACCGTGTCTACGGGGCTGACCCAAAGCCTCGAAGCGGGCAAGGGAATTACGATGCAACGATAGGACGGTTTCCTGCCAACCTGCTTGCCAGCAACAGCGTATTGGATAGTGAGAATACAGCATTCTCCCGCTTCTTCGACTTGGATGCCTGGTGGGATAGGAAGACAAGGGAATTGCCTGATAGTGTGCAGAGGACGTTTCCGTTCTTGGTGGCGCCGAAGGCGAGCAGAACCGAGAGAAACATGGGCTTGGAGTCTTGCGAGACAAAATTGATGGCTCGCAGCGGCGGCGCACAGCAAGCGTTGAAGGCGGGAAGGAATGAGTACCTGCAGAACCACATAGGTTTCAATCGAATTAGCGAAGTCAAGAACCCACACCCCACCATCAAACCCCTGAAGCTCATGGCGTACCTCGTCACGCTTGGTTCCCGTCCAGGAGACATTGTTCTTGACCCCTTCCTGGGGAGTGGAAGCACCTGCATAGGCGCCGTTCTTCTCAACCGCCATTACATTGGCATCGAAATCAATCCTGAATACTGCTCTATTGCAGAGAAGCGTGTTAAGTGCTGGGAGAAAACGCGGCCTCGCTGGTTAGTCCATAAAGTCGTTTGAATGTATTCCATCCGCCGACATTCTCAACGTATGCGGAAAGTGTGGTGACGACTTGTTGATCTTGGGAGGGTGGCACATCGTCAACCACTAGGTATTTGCCGGACCAGTCTTCCACGAAGTGTAGGCACTCGTGCGTAAGAAGGTACAGCAAATAGCCTTCCAGCTGGAAACGGCTGGCAAGGTAGCTTGCGTAGGAGTCATTCACAAGGATCAGCAGGTCGTAATTGATTGCCTTGGCGGTCATCATAGGATCGAAGTGTTCTAGCTCCATCCTTTTGGCAAGCTGTTTCCTCCTCGTTGGATTGGTGGCGTGGACCCAGCCTCCTGCGACGGGTTCATCCCATGCCATGCTCCAGGAGTCGCAGTTTAGCCACGTTTCTGGGTCTTGGCCGGTGTAGCGGGCTGCATCGTAGAGGTCTATCCATCGTGTCGGGTCTGAGACGTGGTGAACCATCACTTTCCAGCCCTTCGTCGTAGCCGCATTGTACTTGTCTGCGGCAAACGCTAGAATATCCTCTGCGAAAGCTTGCTCCTTGAGTCGTTCGAGCGTTGCAAGTTGTATTCCCATAGATTCTCACCTCCTATTCCCCTGAAACTTCGTGGCCGGCATGCTCGGCGCTTGTAACAGTCTAGACACTCGAGAATGGTAGCGACCTAGGCAGGCTGATCACGGAGATACCGTGAAGTAGCCAGATGGTTTCGCCGCTCGCCGACTGAGGTCACGACACTTCGGGCACGTAACGCGCTGCAATCTCATCATCTGTCAGCGTGTTGAAGAAATCGCTCATCGTGCCGAGCACCAGCTTGTCGTAGCGGGTGACGGTACCGACTCCCCCGGCGGCTTTCACGAGGATTGCCAGACGCATGCAGGACCCGGCCATCGTGTAGTAGAAATCGTGTGCGTAGTTTGTTCCAAAAATGGGCCGGGGTCAATGGCCTCGGCAGCCTAAGTTGTTCCAAAAATGGGCCGGGCTCAACGCCTTCTGCCCTCAGTGTGTAGACGGACAACCGGAGGACGCGATCACCTGCGTCTACTCTTGGAGCGAGCGGTCTTCTTAGCTCTCTCATACTTTCGCCCTAGTTGACGGAGCAGCATGAGATCAGCCTCGATCCGACCGACGTGTTTCTTCGCCCGCGAGATAAGGCTACGAATCACAACGTCACGCCTTCCATCCTCCTCCAAGAACTCGTATATCCGCTGGCGTTCAAGATCTGTGAGTACCCGCGTAAACAAGGTTGCTCTGATGTTGCAACTATAGCGACAATACTTATATGTGGCGGCTGTGGCCGGTATAGCAACGCTATGAAGACAGCCGCGAAACATCCGTGCGACCCTGTCCGGTTCGCAGGCGTCTGAACTATCATTCCCCAAGATGTGCGAGAGGAGGGATTGGTATGGTGTTAAATCTCCGCCTGATCGAGCGTGCGGAATACGCTGTACGGTCCGCTTTCGGAAGCTGTGAAGCTTTCCAAACATACTTGAACGAAAACGTGTGCTGGCTGTTTGAGCAAACCGAAAGACGATACCTCAACGCAAAATGGGTTGAGTATCCCCCGTCGACGATCCTCTTAGGCGGAAACTGCAAAGTTGTGCTAGCAAGGCCACGTCCTTCCAAGGACAATTTCTACAACGAAATCCGATATGTTATCCTGACTGTGCTCACAGTAAGCAAAGATGACAGAGCTGAAGCGTTGAAAGCTCGAGAGCTGGACGAACCAATCCGGATATTTGACCATGGTCTTCTTCCAGCAACGATCTCAGCACCCGGACCAGTGACCAAACCGGTATTGGCAGAAGCGTCAGCATCAAGAACGACCCTACAAGAACCAGCGACACAAGCCGAAGCACCAGCACCAAAGGCACTAAAGGCGGACGAGGACAAGCAACGCTTCATCATCACGCCCAAATGCCCACGCTGCAACACGAACCTGACACCCGGCAGGGGGCTCTACTGCCAAAAATGCCGCCACAAGCTACCCCCGGAACTCGCGGTCCACCCCAAGGTAGTAGTCGCCATCAAACGCGACGAGTACAACCACCTCGCAACACACCTCAAACAGGCCACGAACGTGGCTTGGACCCGACTGCTCAAAGGACGCAAGGTCGACAAAACCGTAAACAGCATGGGACAGACCTTGTTCATCATAACCGTCCAAGACGAAACCCGCACCAGCACCATGGCCGACGAGCAGAAGTTTGACAACATCCTCACAGACACCGGCATCGGACGCCTCACGACCGATCAGTACGAACTCAAAGAAGCACACAAGATGATGGACCGAAAACCGCCAGCACAATCGACATGAACACTACTCCCGCGAGTTCCTGATCAGCACCCGAGCATCGATAACGAGAACAAACTTTGAACAGGCGTTGAAGGAGGTCACCAACCCCTGCCTACAGGACATACAACCAGACCTCACGGCCAACTGGAGAAAGCTGGAACAACTGACCACCCAGGAACCAACTCTCGTGAAGGCTACCAAGCAGGGATCCGCGAAGGATCTTCAACAACAGATTGGGGTCATTGGGGAGATCCGAGATGAGGATTTCAGGGAACAAGCTCCGCTACAAATGCCCAATCGAGGGCGTCTAGGCAAAGCAAGGCTCCCGAACGGTCCTGCAAAGGATTCGAGTGGCCTAAACTACCTTTTCACGGCGCATTAAAAGACAAGGAGAAAAATGGCATTTGAGTTTGTAACAGGATCTCGGATCCCAACAAATGGATCCCAGCATCAATTACGTTTAACGCCGACAAAAACGGCTGTAATGGAACGCCGACAAAGTTGGCAGTAAAGGGCCTTTTTTGACGAAAAATCGTCGTTAGTGCCTGCACAAGTGTCGGCACTAAGTGAGTTTTTTGGCTCTTTTTTGAGGTTTAGCGCCAACTTCGTAGGCGTTACATTAACGCCAACTTCGTCAGCATTAACGACTTTGAAGCCTGAAGCTCGACCAACATCCGTCCGAATGTCTCAACCTCGAGATCAAGATGACCCGTCCTTAGACAGCCTTTCCCTTTCCTCTGATGTGGAGTTTCTTCCCTAACGGGAGGTCCGGTTCCGGTCCGGTGACTTGATGGAATTTCTTTCCAGTGTTCGACACAAGCAGCCGCCGACGAGAGTCAAAGGCCGGGGAGAAAGCTGACGGTGATTGAGGACCAAGACAGGTCAGGGAAGATAGAGAGTATGCAGAAGAAACCAAAAGCGAAGAAAGCGACAAAGGCACACACAAGAAGAGCCTAGTCTAGAGTGTAGAGGGTTAAGGGTGAACTGTAAAGAGGTAATGGGCTAGAGAGTAGAGAGGGCGTAAGTCTTGAGATCATTAGAACTGCGAACTGAGAAGCAAGAGCGAACAAAGTGAGGCCCAGAGTTATACACAAGAAAGACATGGTCAGAAGCCGAGAACGCTGTGTCGCAACTCGGGAGGTGCGTAGCGGAATCTTGGAATCCCGCTTCACCCCTTCGATGTGCTTAGACCAGTCGCAGACTTTTTGGCATCATTTCATTTCTGCCTTGTGCTGAATTCGTAGGCTTGATTCAGTGTCGAGCATGAGTTGTAGCGGGGGCATTCGCCGCATGTCACATGCTTAGAGTAGTTATCGAGTACCTTCTCGACTGTCCAACCGTGAACACAGTCCGAAGCACGAGCAGTGACGGGTACGCTTGATGGGATGGCAGGCGCAGGTATGGTTGGCTGGGTTGGGTGGCTTGTTCCAG
>Ga0315280_10007424_pt1 | contig 14723 bp, 28 predicted proteins | sample YL17G06_40_MG_FD_203697 | JGI IMG/M metagenome (GOLD analysis project Ga0315280, IMG submission 203697) | Sediment microbial communities from Yellowstone Lake, YNP, Wyoming, USA - YL17G06_40 | ecosystem: Environmental > Aquatic > Freshwater > Lake > Sediment | place: USA: Wyoming | collected...
GTCGCGCGGCTCAAGACTTTAACTACCCTAAAATGAATGATTTAGAAGGGTTAGAGACTACATTAAATGGGAGTATCCCATTAATTGTAAGGTAGTAGCTGGCGGCGCGGTTTTTCGGCTGGCCGGCGAAGCTGAGACCTGGCGCCGAGGCCGGCGAAAAGAAAGGCCGAGCGCGGCGAAAAAAGAGGCTAGTGTTACGGTGGAATCCACCCAAAGCCAAGAGTTGATGGGAGAAACTGCGGGGGAAGCTTGGGCAAACCAGCGCCAGGAAACACGAACGCTAGGATCCCCGCCTGCTGGACGACGGCAGCCATGTCCGCCCCGAGGAAGCGGCAGACCAGGGCGGGGATGACTATCTCTCGGATGTCGGTATCGAGCAGGAAATCCTCCGCGTGCCGAGCTTCGATAACATCCCGCCGCGGCGGATTGCGCCCCTGATAGAGGGGGAGCACATGGGCATATAGCTGTAGGCTGCCGAGGATCTTAGTGGAAGGTCGCTCCGCAACTTCAATGCACCAAGTCTGATTTTCCCGTTCGCCGACGGCATCAATGCGGAGTGCCGTCAACGCCCACCAATCGCGCTTGAGCTTAGGTGACATCTCCCCTGCCGGCCTCACCCCAGCACCCACGCGGACGTTGTAGTAGAAAGCCTCAAACCTGTCCTGGTAGAGCTCGAGCCAGCGCCGCCACAAGGCGATAGAAGCCTCGTTCAAGCCGTCGTAATACGAGCGCTCTGACTCTTTCATTCCTTCTCAGTAGGTACGAGATAACGTGGTGGTCCCACGGGCGCCCGCTTGGCAGACTCCGCGCTCTGAGGTTTACCTGGCGCGGGCGCCGGGACCGGCTTAGCACCAAACCTCCGACCAGCCTCATACCCCATGTTAAAGGCCTCGTCGGCCGTCTGTTCTCCTGCCCGCTGGTCCACGACCTGAAACCATCCCTCCGCAAAGCCTTTCCCGCGTTCGCGCCACAGCCAGCGGATCCCCCAAGCGTACACCACCAGGACCACGCCGACAAAGCCCAGGAACACCATCGCGCCGACAAAAACCTGGATCACTGTCAGCCCCTCCATGCCTCACCACCCCTCCTCACTTCTTGACCGCATGGCCCTGCTTGATGGCTTCGGTCAGCTCGTGAAACTGGCCTAGAATCTTCGCAATCTCGAGAAACGTCTCGCAGGAGACTTGGCCACCCTCCTGCACCGACAACCCGCCGCCGCTCACTCTCGCGTCGCGGATCTCCACACGCACAATCAACTCATACTTGGAATCCATCACCACCCCTCCTCCTCGTCGTCCATATCCTCGAGCTCATCTTCCTCGTCGCGCGCCCGCCGCGGCGCATCGTCCTCGCGGGGATCTCCGCGGTCCTCGCGCACCGCACGCGCCTCACGCAAGATCCGAACCAGGAATGCTAGCGCAGCCGGCAGCCCCATCGCAACTCCTACTTCGGCTTGGGCAGAGCCGCTACCCCGTCAACCAGGTCCAGCCACGCCTCGAAGACTCGCAGGCTACACGCCCAGCAGAGCCGCTTCTCCGGCAGACCACTCCCCAGCGGCGCAGGCAGGACCACACCCCACGGCGACCTTTTCAGCGCCTCATTCTTTTCGTTCGCTACCGGATCCCGCTTGCACAGATCGCAGATCACCATGATGTTAGCCCTCAGCTTTCAGCTGTCAGCTTTCAGCGTTCTCTTAGCCCCTAGCACCCAGCACCTTCTGATAGTCCGCACCCGTAAGCTCGACCCCCACCGCCTGAGCCCACTCCTGGAGCAATCGCCGGCGAAAGCGCGAGGGCAGGGAAGTCGCGCGGATGTACTCGATCACCGCGGCCTTCTTCTCCGGCGCTAAGAGCTCCTTCGGAATCTGTTCCGCTAGCGTCGCCATAGTGAACCAGAAGTCAGAAGTTAGATCATGCACCGCAGCGTCACTTCCCCGGCATGGGCACGCCAAGCACCGCCACCAGGTCCGAGCGATACCGCGGACGCTTCACTTTGACCATCGCCCCGCGGCGCTGTGCGATCTCAGCGGTGGTGCAGAGCTTATCGCCACCTGACGCTCCCACACAGAGATTCCCCCCAACGGTCAGCATCACGTGAGTGATCGCCTCCACGCTCTTGCCGTAAAATATCAGGTCTCCCCCACCCTCTGACCTCTCAGACTGCGCCGCAGTTCGTCGGAAGTGCTCGTAAAGTCCCTGAGCCGTCCAATCGCCACTCGGCAGCAGCCCGAAGACCTGATAGACCCAGACCACGTAGCCCGAACAATCGAACCCCGTCCAAGGATTCGCCCCGCCCCAGATATAGGGGCAGCCCACCAGCTTCAGAGCTAGGTTAACTAAGTGCTCACGCACGTCTTACCTCCTCGGGACTCGGGACTCGGGACTCGGGACTCGGGACAAAAGCAACACCCAGCACCCAGCACCCAGCACCCAGCCCCTACTTTTTCTTCAGCTCTTCCGGCCTACGCAGCGCCGTTGTGCCGTCCGGCAGCTTCACCACCACATACGGGACCGGCTCCAGACCCGGCACTTTCACCTTGCCCACCGGCTTCGCGCTCTCTTCGCTCATACTCTCGCTCCTTGACGATAATCCACCGCGGCATCCCCAACCTCTCGCGGTAGAGGTTGACCTTCTCCAGCAGCCACCGCATCTGCAACTCGTACCCGCGCAGGATAGCTCTATGCGGGTCCTTCGACTTGCTCCACGCCGGAACCGACAACCTCCACCTCCTGGCCGGTAACGGTATCAACCACCTTCTCACCGACCACAAACCCGATATTATGCAGATCGGACAGCAGCGCGTCGGGCTTCGCTATCTCACCCAGCCTCGCCCGCGCCCTCCGCCGCCCCAACTCGAGCTCGCCGCCTAACACTTCTGGGTTTCTCATGGCGTCACCTTCTTTTTTGGGCGCACCTTTCTGAGCACGGGGCCAGGAGCCACCACGTCCGGTTGCCTGGCACGTAAACACTCACACAGCCGCATTGCAAGACGCGTACATGCAGGCGCCGCGTCTTCTGCCTTCTGCCTTTTGCCTTCTGCCTTTTAGACGTGGACACACCCCCGCTTCGCCGGCAGCTCCTCGCAGTCTCGGCAATAGGGCACCGCCGTCTCCATTGTTTCCCCGTCGCCCTGACACCCCGGCAGCTCGCGGTTATGCACATCGAGCGTCACCGCCTGAGCGCGGATCACCCCACCACACTTGACGCACTGCAACCCACCCGTCGTCGGCCAGGCTATCGTATTCTTCTCCAGCCACTCCCGACGTTCTTGCCGATACTCCTCGAGCGTCACTTTCACCGGCGTCTGCATTGCTCACCTCTGCGCCACCGCGGCGACTAGTAGTAAATCCGCAAGCTGCGTCACAACTGAACGCTCGAAGAGTAATTGCTTGATGAAATGCCCACGGCCGTTGTAGAGCCGGAGAGCGTAGTAGGACGCACCCAACTGGGTCTCGACCTGGACCAGCTTGTACGTCCGGCCGTCACATCGGCACTCACCGAAGAGCCGCGTGACCCTCAAGGAGTAACGGCCGAATCGAAACCCTGTCTCCCGCTTCTCCACCGGCATCTGCGTCACCTTACTCCTTCTCCTGACTTCTGACTTCTGACTTCTGACTCCTCTCCTTAGCCTCCACTTGCAGCCTACAAAACCGATGGATGTGCCAGAACTCGAGGTCTGTCTTCGGCTCACTCTGCCCGCAGAGAAAGCACTGAAAGATATCCCGCCCCGGCAGGGTTGGCGCCACCGGGGCGGGTTCGGCTGGCGCAGGGGAAATGGCACTGGAGGATGCCATATTGCGCGTGAGCCGATACTGTTTCGCCTGAGTGATGGTCATTTGCCCGTTACGCGCCCACATCAACCCTTCCGCGCGCGCTTCCGGCTGGACGATCTTATTCAACTCCTCGGCCACCCCCAACGAGATCTCATGCTTCGCTACCGCGGCCACCACTTCTGGATCGCCCTGGAGGAGGTTGAGCCGTGACTCCACATAGTTCCTCGACTGCTTCACCAGCGCCGCCAACTTATCGCAGTCGTTACCGCACTCCGGCAATAGCTCGGCAAACCACGCGGCCTCTTCGACGGGACTGAGCTCCTGGCGATAGAGGTTCTCGTGGAGCTGGAGCGCGTGCGGATCGGCATCGCGCGCCGATCGAACCAGGCAGGGAACAGCCACGAGTCCGGCTCTTCTGGCAGCCAGCAATCGTCGATGCCCGGCCACCACTTCGTAGCCACCGTCCACCTCCTTCACCGTGAGGGGGTTGATGATCCCCAGCTTCTTAATGGACGCCGCCAGCTTGTCGAGCTGGTCCTCGTCCAAAACCGCGCGCGCCACCCGCGCCGGCTCTCGAATCTCGTTGATGCTGATTTTCGCTAGGTGCATCTTCACTCCTGGTGCTAGGTGTTAGGTGCTGGGTGCTGGGTAGCCGCCTCCCTTTTACCCTTTACCCTTTACCCTTTACCCTTCTCGCTTTATTCGCCCTCGCCCGCTTCCCGCGTTCCAAGTGCCGGCCTTACCGGCACCACTCCCGGCAGAAACCCGCCCACGTCGACGCGCTGCACGCACATCACCTGGCCCACCAGGTACACCCTCACCTCGTCACCCACCTTGATCCCCACCGCGCGCGCAATCGCCTGCGGGATCGTCACCTGGCACGAAGCCCCCGCCCGATGCACCCTGCGCGTGAGAAACTTTTGCCCGTTCGCCATCAACCCTCGCTTACCCAAAGAACCCGCGTCCAGAGACCACAGTGCTTGCATCGCAGTAAGCTCGTCTCGCCAACTTCTGCGCGCACCTGGTGCCACCTTAAATACGTCCGCGGGAAGGGTGTATCGCAATGGACGCACTCCAGCTGGAGGAAGCCCAACCAGTACAGCCTTGCAGGTTTGTCGTCCGCCTGAATCATTTCTGCCTTCCGGCTTCCGCCTCGCTGACTCCTGACTCCTGACTTCTGACTTCTACAGCTTCAGCACATGCCACGCGCAGCGAAACCAGTCCCAGCGCCAGCGGATCAGCCCATGCGCCACGAGCTGCGCGGCCGCAATGAACTTGTACACCGGCCAGGGCGCGGAAAGCCGAATTGAATGTCGCCTACTCATACACTCCTCCGTCAGGGGGTAGCCGTCTTACTTACGTCTCCATTGTCGCCAGCGCTCCCAGATCGAACACCCCAACAGATAGACCCCACCCGCCAGCGTCGCGCCCACGAAGAACAGCGCCAGCGCCCAAGCTGCAATGTCCCAGCCACTCATATTCTCCCCTCCTCCTCCGGCTCCGCGGCATCTCCGCGCACCACAATCCCCCGGCGCAGCTCCTCCCACAGCATCACCGCCATGCGCGCCTTGAAGAAGTTGCCACCCTCCTCCGCCGCCTCCTCGAGAAACTTCTGGAACTGATACATCCGCTTGCCCGAGATCTTCACTAGATACTCTTCCCCCGCATGCGCCCCGTGGTCCTTACCCACCGTCAGCCGACCCTCTAAAGCATCCTCCACCATCCACATCGTAGTTACTCCTTCTCCCCTTTATTTCCTGAAGACAAACGACTTCCAGGTGAACCGCTGACATGAGCATTTGGCGCACGCTCCCTTGCCTTGACCAGCGGGGTGGTCGAAGAGAGCCTTGTGTTGGCTCCTTAGATGGCCGCAGTAACAGCGTTCGTCCTTCACTTTGCTCCAGTCACGGCTCATATTCTGTACCTGTTGTCTTCTTAGTTCGATGCAGATTGTCGTAGGTGTCAATACCGCCAGCGCGGTAGCTTTCGCGGAGCGTGCGGAGTTGTTCGGCGTCGAGAGCTTGCTGGCGCCGCGCGCACTTCTCCGGGGCCAACTCACCAGGGGAGAGTTTGAGGATGCGCTCGATTTCGCGCCGCCGTTCGACTGACGACGGTGGCGCAACGTCTGATAAGGTATCCCGTGTTGACTTACGCCGCGGCATTCGGAGCAACTCCTAACGCGCCTACAGTAGTAAATCTCCTACACACGTGTCAAGAGGAAAGATTGTCCGAAAGGTGGGTTTCGCCCTTTCTTCGCCGAACAAAAGGCGAAACTAGGATTTTTCGGTGGGGGCCATTCGCCGTCCGTATAATGCGCGCCCTCACGTGGCGCGCTAGCATTATACGAACGGACGGCGGAATGTCAAGACCCCAAGATGTTGTGGTGGCAAGGTAGCTAGCCACTACATATAGTGGCGACAGAATATCACCACTACCTATTGTGGTGGGTGCCCCCTCCAACCACCACCTATTGTGGTTTTCTGCTTGACACACCCCCAGCCCTTGTGTTACCCCTACCCTGAAAAGATTGGGTGCTGGGCGCTGGGCGCTGGGGTCTGGGGGCTTTCCCAGAACCCAGAACCTAGAACCTAGAACCCTCAACGAGGTGAATCATGGCAATCGAGATGAAGGACACCGCCACCATCGCGAAGAAGTTTGTGCAACGCGCTCAGGCGGCTGGGTCCGAGTACAAGAGCGGCGTCGCGGGTAAAGGGGCCAAGTGGGCCTCCGCCGCGGGCGCCGCCGAAGACACTTACGGCCAAGGCGTCACCGCCGCAGTCGGCCGGCGCGCTTACTCGAAAGGCGTCGCCAAGGCTGGCCCAGCGAAGTACGAAACGAAAGCCTCGGACATCGGCGCCACGCGCTACCCGCAAGGTGTGGCGGCTTCGGAGTCGGCCTACGCCAGCGGCTTCGAGCCTTACGCTGGGGTGCTGAAAGGCGTGGCCCTGGCCCCGCGCGCGCCCAAAGGCGCTCCGCAGAACCTCGAACGCGTGCGCGCGGTCACTGAGGCTCTGCACAACAAGAAGATCAGCGGCTGACAGCTGACAGCTGACAGCTGACAGCTAACAGCTCAAGGAGAATACCCATGAAAGTGCGTGACCATCTGTTCATCAACGCGCGCACCTTGTCGGACTCCGACACCATCACGGAGGACCTGAAATCCCTCGGGAAGATCCAGTACCTGCGCTGCATCTACCAGGCCACCAACGGCGCCACCTCGAACACTCTCGGCAAGCTCAACGGCATGGTATCGAAGCTCGAAGTGAACGCGAGCGGCGAGAACATCAACACTGTCTCCATGAAGGAACTCCAAGCGCTCAACTACTACATGGGGCAGGGTCCGAACGGCCGCGACCACCTGCTACCCTTCCAGCAGCTCAACTCGAAGGCTGCAGGCGTGGTGATCGAGGAAGCTGTGATCAACTTCGGACGCTTCCTCGGCGACCGGGACTACTACTTCGACGCCGGGCGGTTCACCAACCCGCAGCTCAAGCTGACCCACGCGCTCACCATTTCTGGCACCGCAGGGTTTGCCACCGGCAGCGGACGCCTCACCGTGATTGCTCGGGTCATTGAGGAAGGCGCGCCCCCGGCGAAAGGCTACATCACCGCCAAGGAAGTGAAGTCGTGGACCACGACCGATAGTGGCGACACGGACACTGACCTGCTCACTGACGCCCCCTACGTCGGCCTCCTGGTGAAGGACTTGGGGACGCTCATCGAGCCCGACGTGGACCTGTCGAACCTAAAGCTGTTCGAGAACGCTGAGACGTTCGTTCACTACAACCTCTCCACCACCCAGATCCTTGAGGGGCTCATTGAGAAGTACCCGCCAGCCATGCAGCGGCTCAACTTCCTGAACGACACGGCAGTCACTTGGCTTTCGGACATCTACGGCCGCAGCTCGGCCTGGATGGGTCCGATGGGCGGGACCGCCAAGGGCGGCGTCTCGACAGTGACGGCAGAGCGAGTGGTGGCCTACATGACCACCGGCGATAGCGGGAGCCTGTTCATCAACGTTCAAGGCTACGCTCCGCACTCGTGCCTGTGGCTGCCGTTTGGCGACGGGCTCGAGCCCGACGACTTCCTCAAGCCGGCGGGACTGAATCTGCTTCGCCTGCGGGCTACTAATGGCGGTGCAGGCGGCGCCGCAGCGGTTGTCGCGGTTCAGGCGCGCGCGTAGGGCTTGCCTGTGTAGCGGCGGCCTTTAGGTCTCGTAGCGGCGGCCTTTAGGCCGCCATGTCAGGCAGGAAGGAGTTAACGTGTCTGACGCTTACGTGTCTCCAGACACGCGCCTTGTGGTGCGTTCGTGGAACAGCCTCAGCGGTCTGGTGCTGACCGTGGTAGGCCGGCTCCTAGATGCTGACGGGAAACTGTCCACCTTCGAGTTTGGACACACTCCTAACACCGACCGCTCGAAGGCTGAATCAACCTACACCCTCACCACCGGCCGACTTATCGACGTAGCAGTGACCCCGAAATCCGGCGCACCATACCGCGGCCACTGCTACGTGACGCTTGGGCTCGCGCGCCGCACAGCTCCGACAACTGAGTACTACCAGGACCTGGCGAAGGGGTATGTTACCGCAGCGGGTGGCCTAATCTGGCCCGGCGGACCCTATCTCGATTCCGTCGAGGGTCCAGGGCTGCTGCGCTCCATAACCGGCACCGACCCTGCCGCCGGCGTCAACATCATCGAGACCGTCCCCACCAACGCTCGCTGGCAACTGCATCTGATGCGTGCTGTCCTGGTGACCGACATCACAGCGGTAGACCGCCGCGGCGACTTCGTGCTTGACGATGGCGCCACCACACTGTTCCTCTTGTTCGGGGCGACCACCCAAGCGGCCAGCTTGACCTACACCTATCAGCTTGCCGAGTACGAATATATACCCGCGGTCGTGGGGACCTATGTCCAGTACTCCCTTCCGTCTTTCGGGAAGCTCCTCCAGGGCTGGCGGATTCGCATAGCCACCGACAACCTCCAGGCCGGAGACAACTGGGGCGCGCCGCAGCTCGAGGTCGAGGAGTGGATTGAGGAGTAAGAGGAGGTTATAGGTTGCAGGTTACAGGTTACGCTACGGGCATAGCTCTGGCTGTCCCCTGTGACCTGTCACCTGATCTACCATGTTCTACGTCTTCCCCATCACCATCCCCGCCAACACGGCGGAGACGGCCAAGCAGAAGACCACCTTAAAGCTCACGCGCGCGAAAATCACCCAGATACAACTCCACTTCCCCTCGGGCCACGTCGGGCTGACGCATATCGGACTCAACTGCGGCCTCTACCAGTTCCTGCCGACCAATCCTGAAGCCACGTTCTCAAGCTCTGGGGAAACTATCTCCATAACGGAGGACTTCGCACTCGAGTCAGGGTCTTACGAGCTCGAAGCCTACACCTGGAATGAGGACGATACCTACGACCACACCATCACCGTGCGCGTGCAGCTCGAAGCGCTGCCTGAGCAGAAGAGCCTGGTGGACGAGATCAAGGCCCTGCTGGGAATCGGACAGCAGGAGGCAGCCTAAATGCCTGCCGGCTTCCCTGACTATCAACCGTTCGATGTCCCGGTCCAGATCCTCTCCGGAGGCACGGGCTCGACTACCGGGTCGATCGCCGGGCCGGGCGCCCTCACTTTCGCGGCCGGCGGGTCGAATAAGAGTGTGACGCTTATCCCCAGCGGCACGGGGCTGGTGGTGGCAAATGGGCCGCTCCTGGTGGGGGTCAACGTGGCGAGCCCCGCCTTCTCGACGGGCGAGAGAGCGCGCGTCCAGGGCGCGCGGGCGGGAAACCTCGTCTATCAATCTCTCCGCAACAGCGAGGCCACCGGTTCCGCCGGGATCGTTTGGTGGGATGAAACCGGGTCCGTCATCCGTGGTGTCATTCGCGCCGACGCAGCCACCTCGGGCTTGAGTTTCGGCCATAACGTGGCCGGCGGAGATCTCACCATTAATGCCGCCGGCGCCGTCACGATCGGGACGCTCGCACTCACCAACCCTCTGCCGGTGGCGAGTGGCGGCACCGGCACGGCCACGCCGTCACTCGTCGCTGGCACCGGGATTGAGATCACGGGCTCCTGGCCGAATCAGACTGTCACCAACACCTCGAATTACGCCACGCTCGCCGATCCCCTCCCCGTCGCCCACGGCGGCACCGGCACCGCCACACCCTCACTCGTCGCCGGAGCGAATATCACCATCACCGGGTCCTGGCCAAATCAGACCGTCGCGCTGAACGGATCCGTGCTACTCAACCCCACTGGAGCCAGCGCATTCGGGTGGGATGGGATCACCGCAGATCTAGGCCATGCCGGCTGGGCTGGTAGTTACTCGCAGGACGCGCAGGCCGGCGACCTAGTACTGAGGGCCGACGATGGGAAGCGGCTGCTCCTTTGTCGCGGCTCTTATTGGCCAGACCACCCCGCAGCCTTGATCGTCAATGCCGATGGGTCGCTCGCGGTCAGCTCCACCACTGAAGTGGCGAACCTGCGCGCCGCCACCGCTACCGATCTCGCCGCCGGGAGCATCCTCGCTGTCGCCAAGGGCGGCTGGGGCTCGGCCGACGGCTCATACGCCCAAACGATGAAGCCTACCGTGGCCAGCGGGACACCGCACCTCGACCTCCTCACCAGCGGCGAGAGTCAGCCCACCGTGCGCCTCGCGCGTCGGGCCATCCTGTTCGGGCCAGGCGGCGACGTAGCTCCGCACATCCAGCTCTACCATCCCATCCCCTTCTTCGTGCGCTTGCGGGAGTACTCAGACGACCCGGCCCAGAATGAGGCTCTAGTCTTCGCCATCGACGCCCACGCCACGGCGGGGAAAGAAGCCACGCTCTGCCTGCACCGCGGGGAGGAGGCGAATGGTGAGTATCTGGATATTTCCAATAACGGCTACAGCACAGACTCGAATTACCATTTTGTGATCCAGAAGCGCGGTACGGGCTCTTTTCGGCCGTTTGTCTTCCAATTCTCGGACGGCACCACGGTCACCGACTCCTTCCACGTCCTCACCAGCCCCCTGGGCGTCGTGCAGTTTGCTCAGCCGGTGCAGGTGCTCAATGTGGCTGAATATGCGGACAATGCCGCGGCGGTGGCCGCGGGGCTGGCCGTGGGAACCCTCTACCGGACCGCGGATGTGGTGAAGATTGTGCACTAGGAGGAAAAAGGGTAGAAAGCAGAGAGCAGAAGGCTGAAGGCAGGTAGTTTCGTATGGCTGACCCCGAGAAAGACGTTCCTGGTGGCAGCCAGGCCCTAAAGCGGGCCATTTGGAAACGCTTTCAGGAAACAGGCCGGGGTTCGGGGCTCGGGGCTCGGGGCTCGGGCTCCCGAGTCCCCAGTCCCGAGTCCCGAGTCCCGAAATAGGAGGCTCTACATGAAGTACCTAGCAACGTTTTTGAAAGTCTTGGCCAAGGTGATGAACGGGATCCAGCTTGCGGTCCCTGTGGCCGAGCTGATGGGCAAGCTCCTGGCTCCCGGCCAGAAGACGGGAATCCAGAAGGCTGAGGCCGTCCGCCAGTTCGTTAAGGCGGAAATCGAGGGTAGCGAGCTCCTCGTGGGCAAGGAGATTCTCGACCAGGACCTCCTCGATCGCGGCATTCAGAAGATCACCGATGGCACGGTGGACATCCTCAACGCCGTTCGGCCGAAGTCGTAGCGGCGGCCTTCAGGTTTCGTAGCGGCCCCGTTCACGGGGCCAGGAGACCCGAACCATGAACGAGCTCGTCCAATTACTGCTCGGCGTACAGCCAGCTACACTCACCATCATGGCCGTGGCTGGCTACGCGCTCGAGCGCCGCATACGGCGGATAGAAAACCGCACGCTCAGGATGGAGACGAAACTCGATCTCCTGCTGAGCTGGCGCAATGGGGTTGACTGTGCCTCTGATCCCAAGACCGACGTGGGCTCCACTCCCGGACCCCCCCGGCCCTGACCCGGCGACTGCCACGCAATTTCAGCAACTCGCCGCGGAAGAGCTCGAAGGGATCGAGCCGGGGTGTGACCAGGCTGGAGCTGGTCTGGCGGTTACGGCTGCGGCTCTTACGGACGCCGAGTCTGCCTCAGACCAGCTCGGCCTGGACCTGGCCGCCGGCGCCGCCGAGCTTGACGCTATGACGGCGGAGGCGAACGCTGATACGCTTGAGCTCGAGCTCACTCAGGCCGCGGAGCAGGACGCGGAGCTGGGCAGCGTGGACGATGAGATCGGCGGAGCTTTGACGTAGCGGCCCCGTTCACGGGGCCACGGAGGTTACAATGGCAGAACAGTTGAAACCAGTCGTGACGCGGGTGGTGCAAGACTTTCGTCTGACGCCGACCGGGATGGACCGTCTGGTCCGCATCGAGTACATGGTGGGCGCGGACGGCCCTTTCAGCATCTCGCTGCCCGAGGCGGAGTTCACCGCAACGCGCGTCCAAGACGAAATGAACAAGCGCGCGGCAGAGCTCGCCCGCTTGCCGCGGGCGTAGGGGGCGAACGTGGATTGGGGAGAGATTTGGCACGAAATCTGGGACGCGCTGATGTCGGTAGAGCACTGGGTGCTGGACCAGCTCCTGGCCTTCTCGCAGTGGGTCATAGGTATCTTCCAGTACCTGGGCGGGTTTATTGATACGCTGTTCCGCGGGCTGCGCTGGTTTGGGGAGCACCTCTGGCGCGGGATCAAGGCCCTTCGCCACCTCAACTTCTCTCGCATCTGGGCGGCTCTCAAACGAGGCTACAACCGCTTCCTTCACGCTTACGACTGGTGGCGCCGGCACGTACTCGCGCCGCTCGATCGGATGCGCCGGCAGATCTGGCAGATCTATCGGACCTTCTTCAAGCCCCTCATCATGTTCCTCGACTCCCTGCGCGTCTTCACTCGGATGATTGCTATCTTCAACCGGAAGCTGGCAGCGCGCCTCGATCATTCCCTGATGGCCCTCGAGGGGAAGCTCTTGTGGCCCATCACCACCATGCTGCACCGTATCAACGAGATTACGAGCTACTTTACGGCGCTTATCACCACCGCGGGCCGCCTGGCGCGCCCGCTCTTGCTCGAGTCGATGCGCCGCGACGCGCTCCTGGTGTGGGAAGTGTTGACCAATCCCCGCGCGGTCCTCTACAGCCCGCCCGAGCCAGCTCAACCACACCACACGTACCTCCAGTTGAAGGACGAGATGCACGAGTATTGCGAGACAGGGACCGGCCCGGTCGCCGATTACGTCCGTGACGCCCTTGACGCCATGAGAGAGACCCGCATGGAGGTGTCGTAGATGGTGGAGAACCTCGAACCAACCTATCCGCCCGCGGAAGAGCCACCACCGGAAAACGCCTTCGACATCCAGAGCTTCACCATGAAGGTGATAACCGCGGCTGAGGAACGGGGGCTTATCGACCGCCAAGGCAACCTCAATACGAAGCAGGAGCCTGGGTGGTTCGCTAAGGAAGTTATCGCCCTACTGGAGTACCTGGCGAGTGAGACCGGCTGGGAGATGGGCCTCATCCTGAAGTTCCTCATGCCGTTCCTCAAAGCCTTGGTCGCCGGGGCCTGCCAAGTCCTGGCACCTGGGATGGAGGCGCTGAGCGGCCTCACCGGGGCTTATGTGGAGCAGGTCGCCGCCTCCGGCCTGGACGTGAAGCCTGGTCAGCCCTCTACCGGCAGAGGGCCGGCGGGCGACGCCACCAAACTCGTCTTCGATAAGATCATGGCGCCATTGCTTGGCCTGGTGACGCCGGCCAGCCCCCGCAGCGTCGGGGGTGGTGAGACCAACGCTCAGCACATTCTGGGGACCATCATCTCCCTGCATCTCTCCACCTGGATGGTGAACATCATCTCGAACCTCACCGGCTTGGGCGCGCTCAAGTGGATCAACTCCTTTGACGACGCGATTACCTCGGGGATCTCCGCCCGCGGGTTCTCCCGTATGGCGACGCGGCCATATCTCGACACCTTCGTCGTGAAGCCAGGCACGCGTGACTTGAATCGGCGCTATCCGCTCGAGATGGGTTCGGTGAGTGGGCTGCTGACGCGCTACATCCGCGGGCATATGACCGGGGAGGAGCTGAAATTCGCGCTGCGCGGCATGGGGTACGACGATGAGACTGTCGGGGACCTCCTGCTCACCGCCCTAAAGCTCTTCTCGGTGGACGATCTTGTTTACCTCATGGATGGCGGAGTGTACGGGTTTGACGACGCTGTGGAGGCCCTCAAACAGCAGGGCTACCCCGAGAACGTGGCCCGCACCAAGCTCGCCAAGCCCTATTGGGATCGCGTCGATGCTCAGTACCGCTCGCTTGCTAGCTCGTTGGTCGCCGCCTTCATCGACCGCCGCATCGACAACACCACCGTCCGCTACCTCCTGCAAAGGGCGGGGTTCGACCAGGAAGAAATCAACGCTATGGTCGCCCGCGGGGCCACCCTCCAGGAGATCCCGACCCGGCTCTCTCTCGCCCAGGTCCGAGATCTCTACAATGAAGGCGTGGAAGATCTCAACTTTGTCCAGAACTTCCTCCAGGATGAAGGCTACAGCCCCGACGATGTGGACCGCCTCATACTGCTCTACTTCACCAAGGAAAAGGAGCGTGACGCCCGCAAAGCCGCGCTGGCGGACGCCAAGCGCAATCGCGCCGAAGCGCAAGCCGCCAAGGACAAGGCCGCACTCGCCGCGCAGCTAGCCGAGTCGCTGCTCCTCGGCTAGCGCGTCGCCGCGCGGGGGTGCCTCACCTCCTCCTACCCCCGCGCGCCCACCTCACGCCCTCTACCACGAATTACCGCATATTACCACTCGCTGCCCTCCACTCGCCCGCTCGAACAGCTCCACGCGGCGTATTCGCCTTATGTTCGCCCCCGCGCGGATCCTGCGATCGCCGGCGCCCGCGCGCAACACTCGCTTTTTCAACGTCCTACCGGGGGTAGGAAGCTCGCGTCGCGCGGCTCAAGACTTTAACTACCCTAAAATGAATGATTTAGAAGGGTT
>Ga0315280_10007425_pt1 | contig 14720 bp, 13 predicted proteins | sample YL17G06_40_MG_FD_203697 | JGI IMG/M metagenome (GOLD analysis project Ga0315280, IMG submission 203697) | Sediment microbial communities from Yellowstone Lake, YNP, Wyoming, USA - YL17G06_40 | ecosystem: Environmental > Aquatic > Freshwater > Lake > Sediment | place: USA: Wyoming | collected...
AGTAGGTTGGTAAGACCAAGGAGGGAGAGCCCGATGCATCGAAAGACGCACGTCGGGTTCGGAGAGGAGGGTACGTGCTTCCTACCTGAGGCAAATCAGGAAAGGCGATGTGCCCTTACTCTACCCATCACTGCACGGCACGAAAGTCCTATAACTTCAATCTGGAAAGTGAAGCTCGGATTTAGATCAGTGGTTCATTTTGTCTGCTCACGCGGTCAGGAAGGCGGTGGTCACCGCAGCTGGCCTGGGCACTCGACTCTTGCCGGCAACCAAGGAACAGCCCAAAGAGATGCTCTCAATCTTCGTCCGGGGAGCTAATGGTCAATGCTGCTTGAAGCCCCTTCTGCAATGCATTTTCGAGCAACTACACGATGTTGGCTTCAGGCAATTCTGCTTTGTGACTGGGCGAGGAAAAAGGATGATGGAGGATCATTTCACTCGGGACCAAGTCTACGTTGAATTTCTCAAGAGCAAGGGAAGCTTTTCTCAATCTTCGGATTTGGAATCGTTCTACCGCAAACTGGACGACTCGACTATAATGTGGATTAACCAGTCGGAGGCCAGAGGGTTCGGAGACGCTGTTCTAATGTCCCAGTCGATCATCGGAAACGAGAGGTTCCTCGTCAGTGCAGGTGACGTGTACATACCATCTGCCCGAGACTCACATATTGGACGACTGATTGAGTTCAGTAGCAAACTCGAGGCGGAAGCGATATTCTTGGCTCAAGAAGTCGAGGAGCCCGAAAGACATGGCATAGTAGAGCTCGAGGAGTTTCATGACGGTGTCTACAAGGTCAAACGTGCCGTGGAGAAACCGAAGCATCCTTCCTCGGAAGTAGCCATCGTGCCGATCTACCTGTTCCAACCAATTGTGTTCAAAGCCCTAGCTCAACTCAATCCAGGCGTCCAAGGAGAAACACAACTGACTGACGCAATTCAGCTTCTGATCGATTGGGATTGCAGGGTTTACGCCATCAAGTTGAAGGCTGAAGATGTTAGATTGGACATAGGTACCCCCGAGGCATACCGTCATGCTCTAAAGGTGTCATATGACAGATGCAGCGCCTAGCCGGCGCCAAGACCAGTATTCGAGGCGATAGACAAGGAAGCTGTGTGCATGTCACCCCTGAGGCGTATTCGTAGCTTGAATACTGGGTCAGCAGAGAATGCCATGAAACAGCTGGCAATCGCGGTCCTCACCAGACACGACCTCTCTCTCTTAGGACCAGGAGACAGGACTCACACGTTTGAAAGAATCGCTGCGGTTGCGAAAGAAGCGCCTGTGATCCTGCTCATGCCCTACGGGCACGCGCCCAGAAAACTAGAACCGTTGATGACGGTAGTCCAGGTATGCCCTCCCGGTTTGCGTTTCCTCTTGGCCTTGGTCCCGACATTGCTCGCACATCGACGGGACTACAAGTGTGTATACAGTCGCGACCCACTGCTGATAGCCGCCGCGGTCCCGTTGAAGATTCTCGGAAAAGTGCTGGTCCTTGAGTTGAACGGAATCCCGTCGCTTCAGGCAAGGGTTCGCAGAGGGCCCATAAGAACTCGAGTACCGGCGCTTACGCCCATCATGTGCAGCGTGCTTCGCCTGATTGAAATCCTTGCAATCCGATCTGCAGATCTTATTCTTCCCATCACTGAGAAGATGAGAAGGCTTGTCTTGAGCGACTACCGCGCTGACGTCAGAAAGGTGACCGTGATAGCAAACGGAGTGGATACGACGCTGTTTAGACCTCTTGAAACACAGAGAGTCAAGATCCGTCGCAGGCTTGGCATAGGGGAAGAGACCGTCGTACTCTTCTTCGGTATGTTCTCTGCCTCGTGGAGACACACAGGACAGCTTCTTGAAGTTGCAGAGCACATTCAATTCAGGAGAAAGGACATCATATTCCTCATAATAGGCGCCGGACCGTTGCTCCGAAAGAGAAAGGAAAAGGCGACAGAACTAGGAGCAGGCAATCGGATGATATTCCTAGGTGCAGTCGACTATCGCCTTGTTCCTCTCTATATCAATGCGGCTGACGTATACGTGTATGACGCAACTCCTGAGGCGTACCAGCTAATACAGAGAGAAGGGCCCTGCCCAATGAAGATCTTGGAGTCCATGTCCTGCGGCAAGCCTGTGATAGTTCCCAAGGAAGCTCAACTCGAGAACATACTCCAGAACTCCGGTGGCGGGTTCGCTGCCTCTTCGGTAGCGGAGATAGAGGCATTAGTAGAGAAATTCGCTGACGCAAAGGAGCTTGCCAAGTCGATGGGCATTAATGCTCGACGGTACATTGAGTTGAACCACGACCTGGCTCCCTTGGCGAGGCGAACGATAGAGCTCATCGATGAAGTTATCAGCTCCGGGAGAGGGTAGCTCGGAAGGCAGTCCAAGCGTCCTGCTTAGGGCGGCTCTGAGGAGACAACAATCAATGAGTAAGCATGACATCATAATAGGAATCGTCGGTGGATCCGGTTTCATAGGAAGCTTCCTAGCAAGGCATTTTTCCAAGACCTGCAAAGTGAAAGTCCTCGACATCACTGCTCCGCGATTTGACTTGGATGACAGCGCAAGATACGAGTACTGCGACGTGAGGAACTATGACAACGTCCACAGTGCGTTGTCAGATGTCGATGTGGTCCTTCACACAGCGATAATTCAGATCCCGCAGATCAACGAAAACAAGAGGGTTGCGTACGAGGTAAATGTGCTCGGTACTCAGAATGTCTGCGAAGCTGTTAGAAGTCTTTCACATGCCAAGGGTATGATCTTGGCAGGTTCTTGGCACACCATAGGTGAACGGGAGCTCAGTGGGACAGTGAATGAGGAGTTTGGCTTTAGACCAGACAAGGTGGAAGACAGAGCACGACTCTACAGCCTTTCGAAGATGGCCCAGGAGGCCATTGTGCGGTTCTACGACGAGATGTCTGAGAAGGTGTATGGTGTCATTAGGACGGGCACTGCGCTCGGCGAGGGGATGCCTGAGAACACTGCAGCACGTATCTTCATCGAGAGAGCAGCCAGAGGCGAATCCATAACTCCGTACAAGCACAGCATGTACAGGCCAATGCTCTACGTTGACGTGGATGACGTCTGTCGCGCCTATGACTCCTTTGTGAATAAGATATTGAACGATGAAATTGACAAGTCTGGCAACAGCCTTGCCCGAATAGTGAACATCTACTATCCAGAACCAATATCCATACTGGACCTTGCAGAGATAGTCAGGGACTGCGTTACGACACATACGCAGGGAAAAGTGAAGCCGCATATCGAGATAGTCGACAAGCATTTGCCTCCTCTTTTCTCCAAGCAAGATAAAGAGAGGATAAAGGTCGACATAGGCAAAGCCGAGCGGCTGCTTGGAATAGACTCGTTCTTAAGCCCCAAGGAGTCCGTGGAGAAACTCGTCAGAAGCAGGCACTTGTAAGCCACTGCGGGAGATGTTGGTTTAGTGGGCTCCTTGCGCTGCGTTGTCACTGGAGCTGCTGGATTCATAGGTTATCACCTGTGTGATCGTCTCATTGAGCTCGGCCACATAGTCACGGGCATAGACTGCCTAACCGACTACTACGCTGTAGATCTGAAGAAACAGAACTTGAGAGATCTTCAGAAGAAGAACGGTAGCAGGTTCAAGTACGTCAGGCTGGACCTAACGGCGAGAGATTTGTCGAATATCATGAGGCATGCCGACTACGTGTTCCACTTCGCAGCCCAGCCAGGTGTCCGAGGAAGCTGGGGCAGAAATTTCGAAAAGTATGTCAGAAACAATATCCTCGCCACACAGACAGTCCTTGAAGCTCTGAAAGAAACCACGGTAGCGAAGGTGATCCATGCCTCCTCTTCATCTATCTACGGTGATGAAGCTCCTCTTCCGACGCGCGAAGATGCCAACCCACGGCCGATCTCGCCATATGGAGTTACAAAGCTCGGTGCCGAGAATCTGTGTCGGACATATCATCGGAGCTTTGGAATGCCAATTGTGATGCTAAGGTACTTCACTGTCTACGGGCCGAGACAGAGGCCCGACATGGCGTTTCATCGATTCATTCATAGCGCGGTCTCAGGCTCGCCGATTGTGGTGTATGGAGATGGGACTGCGTCTAGAGACTTCACATACGTAGCAGAGGCTGTAGACGGAACGATCTTGGCTATGGAGAAAGCTGAACCTGGCGAAGTATTCAACATAGGCAGCGGCAAACCCATCACTGTCAATGAAGCCATCAGCTTCTTGGAGGAAGCCATGGGGAGAGAAATCAACGTCAGACACGAGGAAGCACAACATGGAGACGTAAGAGATACTCACGCCGATATTGACAAGGCTAAGTCTCTCCTAGCCTTCAAGCCAAGCGTGACCCTGTCCGAAGGGCTCAGGGAGCAGGTCCAATGGCAGAAGAGACTGAATGAGCGGACAATAAAGCGACGGAGGCGGAGCTATCATTAAGAGGCATAGGCGCTTCGTCTTGGCAACAAGGCAACAAGCGGCCTTTAGAACAGTCGCGAGTGACAAAGCAAACGGCGTGAGAGAGGAGGAAGAAGAATGAGGTGGGATGACTGCACCGTCTTAGTCACAGGCGGGACCGGGTCCTTTGGCAGAAAGTTCGTAGAGGTCATGCTACGGAACCATCATCCGAAGAAGCTCATCATATTCAGCCGGGATGAGCTGAAGCAGCATGAGATGCGAGCAAGTGGATTTGACGATAGCGTCCACCCTTGTCTGCGCTATTTCATCGGCGATGTAAGAGACGCGGATCGATTGCGCCGAGCCATGAATGGAGTAGATGTCGTAGTACACGCGGCCGCGCTGAAGCAGATTCCCGCCTGTGAATACAACCCCATAGAAGCGGTCATGACAAACGTGATGGGCGCTAGGAACGTTATTGGGGCCTCGCTTGACATGGGTGTAAAGAAGGTCATGGCTGTCAGTACCGACAAAGCGGTGAACCCAGTCAATCTTTATGGAGCTACAAAGCTCGTGGCTGAAAAGCTCTTCATTCAGGCGAACTCCTACAGCGGAACTGGACCTACTCGATTCAGTTGCGTTCGTTATGGAAACGTTGTGGGGAGTCGGGGAAGCGTTATCCCGCTCTTTCTCGAGCAGCGGAAGAACGGCAAGGTGACTGTCACCGACCCTCGCATGACTCGTTTCTGGATTACCCTAGAGCACGGTGTACAGTTTGTGATCCGTTGCATTGAACAGATGCACGGCGGCGAAGTGTTCGTTCCCAAGATTCCAAGCATGAGCATCATGGACTTGGTCAAGGCAGTGGCTCCGGACTGCGAAGTAGAGTATATAGGCATTCGGCCAGGGGAGAAACTGCATGAAGTGCTCATCTCCGAGGATGAGGCACGTCAGACTGCTGAACTGGAAGACATGTTCATCGTTCAACCAGCGCACGCCTGGTGGGGGGTGAAGAGATGGACTGATGTCAGACCAGTCTCTGACAGATTTCGATATTCAAGTGATACGAACTCGCAACGGCTGGCTGTCGATGAACTGAAACGTATCGTGGCGCAATTCGAGGGTTAATGCATGATCCCTTACGGTCGCCACCTAGTGGACGAAGATGATATTGAGGCAGTTGTCAAAGTTCTTCGCTCGGATTGGTTGACTACCGGACCGATGGTACAAGCCTTTGAGGAAGAAATGGCGGCGTTTGTGGGGACGAGACATGCTGTAGCTGTCTCCAGCGGCACTGCGGCGCTGCATGCAACGATGTATGCGGCTGGCATCGGTTCGGGGGACGAAGTCATTCTGCCCCCAATGACATTCGCTGCCACAGCCAATGCAGTCCTGTTCCAAGGAGGAATACCAGTTTTTGCCGATGTGGACCCGGACACGCTTCTCATCGACCCAGATGAAGTGGAGCAGAAGATTACACCAAGAACGAAGGCCATCATAGCGGTAGACTACACAGGTCATCCCTGTGATTATGACGCTCTGCGAGCCATTGCCGACCGTCATAATCTAGTTCTCATAGCTGATGCTTGCCATGCTCTCGGAGCCGAATACAAAGGGGAAAAGGTAGGCACTCTGGCTGACTTGACTGCTTTCAGTTTTCATGCGGTGAAGCACATCACGACTGGCGAAGGAGGCATGGTCGTCACAGATGACTTGGAGGCTCGCGAAAGAATGCGCAGGTTCCGAAATCACGGCATTGCAACTGATCATCACTGCCGCACTGAGCAAGGTACTTGGTACTATGAAATGGTGGATCTCGGCTACAACTATCGTATCACGGACTTTCAATGCGCCTTGGGGACGAGTCAGCTGCGCAAGTTGCCGGGCTGGATTGTTCGGCGTCAAGAGATCGCGGGTCGCTACAATGATGCCTTCGCAAACATGAATGCCATGAGGCCCTTGTATGTGCGCCCAAACGTGTTGCACGCATATCACCTTTACGTCGTTCGGTTAGATCCAGAACGGCTAGCCGCAGACCGACAAACAATCTTCTCGTCGCTGCGGAAAGAAGCAATTGGGGTCAATGTGCACTATATTCCTGTGAATCTACATCCTTTCTATAGAGGCCGGTTTGGGAGTGGACTGGGATTGTGCCCTGTTGCCGAAGCAGCGTACACGCAGATTCTGTCGCTGCCGATCTTCCCTGCCATGACCGACCAAGACATCGAATACGTGATAGCAGCAACTCGCAAAGTTGTGGAACGGTGGACAGTCGGTGATACTTTTCGAAAGAGAGAGGAGCGTGGCAGCAACGCCTTGATCACCCGAGATCATGCATAACTACATGGGACTGTCCGAGTAGTGTGTCAATCCACAAATGCGACTAGAACGGATATACGCGGGCGCCAGCAACGCTGGTGGTGCTGACATAGAATGAACGAAAAGATCGTCCTGATAAAGCCCAAGAACGTCTTCGTCTTCAGTTCGTATCCGCCCCTGGAGCTTCTTTCGGTTGGCACTGTCTTGGACGAGAAAGGATACGATGTAAGAATAGTAAACGCAGCGGCTGAAGAAGACTACGCCGATACTCTGTCAAGGGAATGCAGAGACGCTCTTATCGTAGGAGTAACCTGCCTTACGTCCGAAATAGAGAGTGCAATACAGATCACGGACATGATAAAGCGAGACTTTGCGGTGCCCGTTGTGTGGGGAGGCTGGCACAGCACGCTTTTTCCCGTACAAACGTGCAATGACAAGAACGTCGATTTTGTCATAGTGAACGAGGGGGACTACTCAATGCTCAGACTGGTAGAGAGCTTGGCGGGAGACGGCCCACTTAGCGAGGTGCCCGGTCTCGTCTACAAGAAAGGCGAAAAGGTCTTTGTGAATCCGACCAGCTATGTCAACATGGAACAACTTTCCCTTGTGAAATACGATCTCGTAGATATCGAGGCCTATTCGACTAGGAGACTGAATGACCGTTTTAGCAGGGAAGAGAACGTTTGGTTGCCATATCAGTCTAGCAGGGGATGCCCTCACAGATGTACTTTCTGCGTCAACACTGTGACCAACAACAGCAAGTACAGGACTAAGAGTCCCGGCAAGGTTGTGGAAGAAGTAAGAACTCTGATAGCGAGATACGGAATTACCCACTTGCGAATAATAGATGACAATTTCTTCGTCGATCGGAAGAGAGTAATGGAGATATGTGACGGGTTTGTGAACAACGGATTTGACATAACGTGGGATGCGGAATGCCGAGTCGACTACTTTAGACCGGGACACCTCGACGATGAACTGTTGGACCTTTGTACAAGAAGCGGGCTCATCGAATTGACTCTAGGATGCGAATCAGGATCTCAAGCGGTATTGGACCTGATAAAGAAAGACATCACGGTTGATGAGATAAGGAACTGTGTGAAACAGTGCCACGAGCACAACATACTGCCAAGGTGCTCGTTCGTGGTTGGAATCCCCGGCGAACGTAGAGAAGACATTCTATTGACGGCGAGACTGGTGAATGAGCTGAGGAAGGTCGAGCCGGAAATGGCGTACGGGGTCGGAACTCTGAGGCCCTATCCCGGCTGCGAGCTTGTTGATGACTTGGTCAGAAAAGGCCTGTTCAAGGAACCGGAAACGTTGAGGGAGTGGGCTACAAAGAAGTACGTCAGACACTACACAGAGAGGACTCACATACAGCCTTGGCAGAGCGACCCGGGTCTTGCCAACAGCGTGAGTTTCTATTACTCGCTGGCAGGCGGGGTTCTGCTTGCCAATCACCAGATAGAATCTAAGCTAGCGAGGAAAGTGAACTCGCTCTTCATGAAATCATCGAGAAACCGTACTGAGCATCTGTTCTTTGGTCTGCAGTTCGACAGGCACCTCTATGATTTCTTCCACAAGAGATACCTCAAAAGGCTTGGAGCTCCGAGAAGAAAGGAGGACGGGCTCGTTGCCCAATGTGGTTGCGACAATAGCTGTCAGGATGGCGTCCACAAGACTGTACGGTAAGCCCTTGGCTCTGATTGAAGGCAAACCAATTGTAGGGCACCTCATAGATATACTCAGGGCAGCGCGCTGGATAGATGCTATCGAGCTGGCCAGCTCCGACAAAGAAGAGAACCGGATTTTCGTGGAGTATGCTAGGGAAAATGGGCTCTTGTGCCACGTCGACGTAGGTCATGAGGAAGAGGATGTGCTCGGTCGTCTGATAAGGGCAGCAGAATGCTCTAACGCTGATCACGTAGTCAGAGCGACCAGCGAGGGCCCAATAAAGTATGACAATATCGACATGGTGATAGCGCGTCACGTTGAAGAAGGTGCAGATCTGACATTCACCGAGAAGCTACCTGGTGGAACAAACGTTGAAGTGATAAGCGTGCCTGCAATGAAAAGGGCATATGAACTAGACAACAGATATCACTGCGCAATGGTTACGCTGTGCATGAATGAGCACCCGGAACGGTTCAAGATAGAGATACTAACTCCTCCGGAGCCGGTGCAAAGACCAGAACTGGACCTTGATGTGGACACTGAGAGCAATCTTGTTGCGGTGAAGGAGATCTTCGGGAACGTCAAGAGAGACAAGAAAGGGTTTGTGAGCGTCGAGAGTGCCATAGCTCTGGTGGACAAACACCCGCATTTGAAAAGAATGCTTGCGGATGGCCGGAAACCCTTTGAAGGCAGGATCTGGATCTAGAATGAGGGCCCTCGTCGTCGGCTGTGGATCCATTGGAGAACGTCACATAGCGAACCTAAGGTCGCTTACTCGAGACCAGATCGCCGTCTGTGATGTCGATGAACGGAAGTTGGAGTACGTACGAAAGAAACATGGGATTGACACATACGTAAGTCTCGACGAGGCGTTGTCCAAAGGTCAAGATTGTGTGTTGGTTTGTACCCCAACAAATAGCCACATAGCCATCGCGACAAGGGCTCTCAGGGCCAACTGCCATGTCTTTGTAGAAAAACCCTTGTCTGACCGAATGGACGGAATCGATGAACTACTAGGGCTAGCGAATGCGAAGAAGAAGACAGTCTCAGTAGGTTTCAACATGAGGTTCGACAAATCCCTGAGGAAGATGAAGGAATGGTTAGACGCAAAAAGAATAGGCAACATCGTGACTGCCGGAGTGCATTTTGGGTACTCCTTCCTCAGGAGGAAGGTCGACAGCGACTACAGGCAGGACTATGCCGGTCAAGTATCGATGGGCGGGGGCGTGATACTAGATGCGATTCACGAGATCGATTACCTGATATGGCTAGTTGGCGACGTGGAAGAGCTTTTCTGTTACTCGGGCCGGTTGAGTGGATTGCACATGGACGTCGAAGACACAGCTGAGATGCTCTTGAAGTTCAGGAACGGCGCAATAGGTAGCATTCACTTGGATTTCGTTCAATTGCCATATTGCAGGTGTGCCAGAATCGTAGGTCGCGAGGGGACCATAGAATGGAACTTCGGGACAATAGAGCGGGATTTTGACGATAGCGTCGCGTCCCTGTACGATGGAGAGAGGGGGCAGTGGGAAACATATCGAGGAAATGTAGGTAGGAACGCCATGTACTTGGAGGAGATGAGGCATCTGATAGCATGCGTGGAAGGCAAAGAAAAACCGGCGGTTGACGGTGAACTTGGCAAGAAAGTGCTGGAGGTCGCGTTGGCTGCCAAGGAATCTTCCAGGGAGGCAAGAATCGTACGGATTGGCGAGACATGTAAGGACTCGGGCTTTTGGCGCAACAGTCCGGCTTCGCTGTGACTGCTCTAGGCGGCTGGACGGCGGCCTAGATCGGCCTTTTCTCAAAGACACGAAGACTTTTGACTGAGAGACCGGTTCAATACAGGACGTATCCATAATGGGGGCCCCGCAGGTCGGTGACGAATCAGCGCCGAGTAACTTCTCATAGACCAAGTATCAGGCGCTCTCTAGAGCTGGAAGCGAAAGCTGAGCGGCTTATCCCTTCCTGCACCCAGACCCTTAGCAAGGGACCTACCCAGTTTGTTCGAGGTGTGGCCCCGGTCTTCCTAGCGCGCGGCGACGGTAGTCATGTTTGGGACGTTGATGGAAACGAATACATTGACTGTTCGATGGCCTTGGGGGCGATCATCCTGGGCCACAACTACCCAGCCGTCACGGATGCTGTCACGCGCCAGATACGCGACGGGACGACATTCTCACTACCACACCCTCTGGAAGTTGAAGTAGCTGAGCTACTCGTGGAGACCGTCCCTTGTGCTGAAATGGTCCGTTTCGGGAAGAGCGGTTCGGATGTGACCTCAGGTTCCGTGAGAGTCGCCCGAGCGTACACGGAGCGCGATATCATCGCATGCTGCGGTTATCACGGGTGGCAGGATTGGTACATCGGAACGACTGCTCGGAGCAAGGGCGTGCCAAGAGCAGTGCGTGATCTCACGGTTTCGTTTGAGTACAACAACCTAGAAAGCCTCGAACGGATCTTTGCTAAGCATCCTAGCGAAGTGGCAGCGGTTATCATGGAACCTGTCGGTGTGGAAGAACCTGGGAAGAACTTCCTGCGACAGGTGCGGGAACTGACCTCTCGGGAAGGAGCCCTGCTTGTCTTCGATGAAGTGATTACCGGTTTTAGACTTGCTATTGGGGGTGCCCAAGAATTCTATGACGTCACGCCCGATCTGGCGTGCTTCGGCAAGGCGATGTCCAATGGATATCCAGTAGCGGCATTGGTTGGGCGTGAAGATATCATGAAACTATTCGATGAGGTGTTCTTCTCCTTCACTCTCGGCGGAGAGGCGCTTTCGTTAGCCGCAGCGGAGTCCACCATCAAAGAGATGCAAGAAAAGAATGTTATCGCACATCTCTGGAAACAAGGGCAACGGCTGAAAGACGGGTACAACGTGCTTGCGAAGGAATACGAGATCTCTCAATTCACAGAGTGTGTGGGCTTGCCACCACGGACCGTTGCAGTATTCCGTGATGAAACCGGCACTGAATCGCTGATGATGAAAAGTCTGTTTCAGCAGGAGTGCCTAAAGAGAGGCGTTCTCTTTTCTGGAGGACACAACATTTGCTTCAAGCACGGGCGTACTGAGATTGATTACATGCTGCAAATCTATGAGAACGCGATGGAAGTACTGGCGGATGCTACCCGAAAAGGGGATGTGGCCAAGAGGCTTGAGGGTCAACCTATACAGCCGGTGTTCAGACGACCATGAGCTAATGCATCCGAGAGAAGAAGCGACGACGGAGTCATTCGATGACTCTGTGCTTTTCCGTGCTGACTCGAGCATCCAGATGGGTACGGGTCACATGATGCGCTGCCTTGCCCTAGCTCAGGAGTGGCGCCGGAGCGGCGGCATTCATCCAATTTTCGTGACCGCCGTGAACGCCTCAGCTCTCGAGGCACGATTGCAGTCTGAGGGAATAGAAGTTGTTCACCTACCGGTACCACTAGGAAGTGATGAGGATGCCATTCGAACAGCCCATTTGGCGCGTCAGTTGAAAGCGACCTGGGTAGTGGTGGATGGATACCACTTCGGGGCTAGCTATCAGCGAATCATAAAAGAGTCCGGATTTCGTCTTCTTGCCATTGACGATGACGTGCATGCAAGGCACTACTACGCGGATATTGTCCTGAACCAGAACCTGTATGGCCACCAATCGATGTACGTCAGCAGAGAGCCGTACACCAAGCTCTTGCTTGGAACCCGCTACGTGCTCTTGCGGCGAGAGTTCCTGAGCTGGCTGGGACGCAAACCGACAACTCCGCAAGTTGCTCGGAAGGTGCTCGTAACGCTAGGTGGCAGCGATCCAAGTAACGTCACGGCAAGAGTGATCCGGGCGCTACAGGGCGTCAAGGTGAAAGGCTTGGAGGTTCTTGTCGTAGTCGGAGGAAGTAATCCACACTATCAAGAGTTGCAGTCCACGGTTCAAGGTTCCCAAATTCCCACGCGCCTGGAGAGCAATGTCACGGACATGCCAAGACTGATGGCGTGGGCGGACGTAGCTATTTCTTCAGCCGGTTGCACCTATTGGGAGCTGGCTTTTGTGGGTGTACCTACGCTCGTCTTGGAACTGGCTGCAGACCATCATCGCGCTGCTGAGGCACTACATGAAGCCAAGGTAGCGATAAACTTGGGACCGGCTGACAATCTATCTTCTTCTAGAATAGCACAGGAGACAACACGTTTGCTTGTTGAGGCGCGCAGGCGCAACGAAATGGCTCGACTGGCTCAAGAGCTGGTTGATGGAAAAGGAGTCCAGAGAACCCTACTGCATATCAAGAGCACGGCTCTCAGATTGAGGAAGGTTCGTCAAGAAGACTGCAAATTGCTTTGGGAGTGGGCAAATGATCGAGAGGTGCGCGCGGCATCTTTCTCAACGGCATGCATTCCATGGGAACAACATATCATGTGGTTCAAGTCAAAGCTCCGTGATCCTCACTGCAACCTATATGTTGCAACGGACAACGCAGCCATGCCTATCGGCCAGGTTCGATATGATATAAAGGACAATGAGGCAACAGTTTCGATCAGTATCGATAGGAAATTCCGGGGGAGAGGATATGGAAGTACTTTGATCTGGATTTCATCTCAAGAGGTTTTCAGTACCGCGCACGTTGCCGTGGTTCATGCTTATGTGAGGAAGGGTAACGATGCATCAATTCGCGCATTTATGAAAGCAGGATTTCACTGCGTAGGAGAAACAACAGTTCGCCAAAATGAAGCGGTTCATTTGGCCTTACGAAGGGACGGGTCCACGCTATGAAACGCTACATCGAATTGAACGGGCGTCGCATCGGCGCAGGATATCCCACTTACGTGGTGGCCGAGATATCCGCCAACCATGGTCGGAATCTGGGCACGGCCGTGAAGCTCGTCAAGGCAGCCAAGGAGGCGGGTGCAGATAGTGTGAAGCTGCAGACTTACACTCCGGACACGCTTACGATACGGTCAGACAAAGAGTTATTCCGCATTACCGGCGGAACGCCTTGGGAAGGGCGCAGTCTCTACGATCTCTATGCAGAAGCCTACATGCCGTGGGAATGGCAGCCCCGGCTCAAGTCTGTTGCAGATGAATTGGGCATGGATCTATTCTCCACAGCCTTCGATCCTACCGCCGTGGACTTCCTTGAGGAGATGAATGTGGCGGCCCACAAGGTGGCATCTTTTGAACTCGTCGACCTCGCCCTAATTGAGAAGATGTCGCGCACTGGAAAACCATTGATAATCTCGACTGGCATGGCCACGCTGGGGGAGATTGAAGAAGCTGTGGAAGCCGCTCGCAAATCAGGAGCAACACAGATTGCCTTACTCAAATGCTCTAGCGCCTACCCCGCTCCATTTGAAGAGATGAACCTACGCTCCATACCAGATCTTGCAGAGATATTCCATGTCCCCGTTGGGATTTCCGATCATACCTTGGGCATTGCTGTGCCAGTCGCAGCGGTTGCGTTGGGAGCCTGCATCGTGGAGAAGCACCTGACCATCTCGAGAAACATCCGAGGGCCGGATAGCGCTTTTTCACTCGAGCCGAGCGAATTCAAGGCGATGGTAGACATGATTCGACAAGCGGAAAAAGCTCTTGGAGAAACGCGGTACGGAGTCGGCACTGAGGAAGCCAAGACTCGGATCTTGCGCCGTTCGCTTTTCGTTGTGAAAGATGTTAAGGCTGGTGAGAGCTTCACCGTCGAGAACGTCCGTTCCATAAGGCCAGGGTACGGCCTCCATCCTCGCCACATGAACGAGATTCTTGGGCGCAAAGCGTCGCAAGACATTGCGCGTGGCACACCGCTGACCTGGACCCTAGTTGCTGGAAACAAGCGTTGACTGGGGCTAACTTGCCTAACTGGTGGGGAGTTGTGTGAACAAATACGACGATGTCCGAGTAGACGTAGCTCAACTGCTGAGAGATCAAGAGCTCAGGCTGTTGCCGCACGATGCGAATGCGAGAAGCGGTAACGGTCTAGGTTTGCTCGGGCACGTAAGAAGTCGGCTAGCGCCCCTTTTCATTGGCCTGGTCTGTAAGCTCGGTATCTATCGAAGGCTAGTATCAGCAGTGGCTAAAGTGTTCTGAGGTGACTAGGTGAAACTGGGTGATGACGATTTCACCTAGTGAAATTAGGCAAATGTATGGACAAAAAGAGAGTCTAGCACGAATCTTCTGGAGATTTCGTCAAGATTAGATTGGGTCTGGGTTAGAGCTTGCGCTAGTTTGTTTCGTGCGAGCGGTCGTCAGTTCAGAACAAAGGTCATCCGTTGGGCATGCCGCGATCAGGCGAAGTTTGGCCTACAAAGATCGTGCTGATGATCTCGATTCTAGAAACTGGCAAATAGAAATTGAAGAACGCAAC
>Ga0315280_10007426_pt1 | contig 14720 bp, 14 predicted proteins | sample YL17G06_40_MG_FD_203697 | JGI IMG/M metagenome (GOLD analysis project Ga0315280, IMG submission 203697) | Sediment microbial communities from Yellowstone Lake, YNP, Wyoming, USA - YL17G06_40 | ecosystem: Environmental > Aquatic > Freshwater > Lake > Sediment | place: USA: Wyoming | collected...
GGTCCAGCGCCGGCGAATAAAGTCCCTTCCCGGTCAGCCGCTTCGCCTCCGCCTCGTAGTCGCCAAAAAAGCGACGGTGCATCTCCACATCCGCCTGCTCCAAATCGTAAGTCGTGTGCTCGTATTCATCGCGCAGGCGCACCGCACCATACATCGTGCAATCGTTCCAGGGAATGTTGTAGATGCTATCCACCTGATTCAGATACATGGCGATGCGCTCCAGCCCGTAGGTTATCTCCGCCGAGACGGGGTGGCACTCTATCCCGCCCATGGTCTGGAAATAGGTGAACTGGGTGATCTCTATGCCGTCCAGCAGCACCTGCCAGCCCAAGCCGTGCGCGCCCAGGGTGGGCGACTCCCAGTTGTCCTCCTCCAGGCGCAGGTCGTGCTCGCGGGGAACGATGCCGATGGCAACCAGCGACTGGAAATAGAGGTCCAGGATGTCATCGGGGCTGGGCTTGATGACCACCTGGAATTGATAGTGCTTCTCCAGGCGGTGTGGGTTGCGCCCGTAGCGCCCGTCACGGGGGCGGCGCGATGGCTCGGTGAAGCAGACGGCGCCCGGTTCCGGTCCCAGCGCAGTGAAGAAGCTGGCGGGATTGTAAGTGCCGGCACCCTTGGGCATGTCGTAGGGCTGCATGAGGAGGCAACCTTTGCCGCACCAATAGTGGCTAAGTTTGAGTATCAGGTCCTGGAATGTGAGCATCGCTTCACCGTGAGGTGTATTTTAACACGATGCGCTACAGATAGTAACAATCTAGGGGCGCAATCAAACACGCCCCTAGATAATACTTGATAGTTGGTTATTGATGGAAAGCAGCTTTGATGCTACCAAGTGATGTTGGTTCAACATCCTGAATATAACAGGTCACAACTTCTACATCGTCGATATCAAAATATGCAATGCTGGTATCGAAATTAAAAGTAGCTTCAAGCTCCCATTTTACTTGATACATATCTATATAGTATATATTACAAATTAGTTCTTTATCTGTCCAATAAGGTCCCGTAGAGCTCAATTGCCATGTGTAATCCTCTTGTGTTCCGCGACATAGTCGCACTCTCCACTGTAAATAGCTTGGTGGCGGTCCTGTATAATAATTTCTATCTTTAAAGCGAATATGAAGTACGTAGCCATCATTAGGGTCCATTGAAATATCAATCGTCTTTAAATTTGTTTCGGAATCCATGGTAGCTGAACCCCGTGCATAGCCATTGCCTGATTCCTCAGCCCTCTGCCAGGTAGCCGAGCCGTACTGCCAAATGGACCAACCATTAGGGGGAAAAGTTGGATTTGAAAAATTCTCCTGCAGGTATACGATACGGGAAAAACCAAGCGTGGTGAGAATCAAAATAATTACTGATGAAAAACGGAAGGGAGATTTCATAGCAATAAACCTCCATTTATCTTAGAAGCCTAGTTAATAATTTATGCTTTAATAGTATATCAATGTCTTCAAAAAAGCAAATTCCTGCCAAAATTTGTTTAAACCATTGACTTTATTCCGGTGTGGGCACACCCGTCTTCTCCCCGGTCATGGGCAAAACCTCACCCCCGACCCCTCTCTGTATCACCATAAGGAAGGGTTTTTAAACCCTTCCGCATGACCGTAAGGTCATGGTCGGTATCATCCACGATCTCAGATCGTGCGGAAGCGTCTGAAGACACTTCCCTACGATATTTAGGTAGAGGAGCTGGGTGGTATACGGTCTGCTTATCCCCCCGCCCGAGTAGCCAGGTCCGGTCCCGTCACATGGGGCGAATGGGCGCCACAGCTCTCGGCATCGTCCTCCTTTTCCTTCTGCAGCGCATAGAATCCGAACTGCCGCAATAGCTCCAGCTTGGGCAGCACATTCCCCTCCATGTCTATCAGGAAGAAGCCGGAAAAGATGTCGGGGTTATCCATGATGAGCTTGAAATACTCGCGGTAGCGCTCGGGCAGTTCCACATCTATGCCTTTGCACACCTCGTGCCCGGTCAGCACGAACTCCGGCATCAGGTAGGCGCAGAACTCCAGTTTGCTCTTGGGCGCCCACTCCCGGTAGATCTCCGTCTGCGGCAGCAGGCTCAAGAGGCTGGGCAGGATGCGTGCCCCCATCATGCGGAAGCTCACCATCTGGAAGAGCGTCTGCTGGAAGTCCTCCATGGTCTCAAAGGGGAACCCCCACACATAGAAGGTATCCACCCGCGGGAACAGCTCTATAGCCTGGGGCACCAGTTCCAGCGTCTCGGCGGCGGTGAACCCCTTCTTGATGAGCCGCAGGATGCGGTCGCAGCCCGACTCCACGCCGAAGCGCAGCTCCACACAGCCGTTGTCCGCCATCGCCTTCATCATCTCCACATCGCAGAGGTTGATGCGCCCGAACGCCTTCCACATCACATCCAGCCCCGATGCGCCCAGCTCGCGGCAAAACTCCATCACCTGCTTCTTGCCCGAGACGAAGAACTCATCCTGGAAGAGGAAGAGCTTGACCCCGGCTTCCTCGTGCAGGAACTTCATCTCCGCCACGATGGATTTGGCGCTGCGGGAGTAGCTGGTGAGGTCCCACACCGGCGCCACCGAGCAGAAGGTGCAGGGGTAGGGGCAGCCGCGGCTGGTAATCATGCCGTAGCCGGCATATTTGCTCAGGTCTATCTTGTCAAACGCAGGCAGGGGGATGCCGTCCAAGTCCTTGATGCGCTCCTGGGTGGGGTTGTGAACTATCTTTTCGCCCACACGGTAGGAGATGCCCTTGACTGTGCTCAAATCCCCGCCATTCTGCAGCGCTTTGACCAGATGCGGCGCGGTGATCTCCGCCTCGCCCCGGCACACGATGTCTATCCAAGGGAAGCGGGTGAGGACTTGTTCCTCCACGGCTTTGCTGCCTACGCCGCCCAGGATAAGTTTGCGATCGGGGTAGCGCTCCCGGATTGCCCGCAGCGCCATGATGGTGAAGGGTAACAGGTTCGCCATGCAGCTAAGCCCCACGATGGGCGCCGGCTCGGCGATGAACTGGAGGAAATTTTCCATGTCAAATGGATCATCCACCATGCAGGTCTGATAATCGCGGAAGTCCACAGCGTAGCCTGCGTTCTCCAACGATTTGGTGAGATAGAGCAGCCCCAGCGGGACATGGAGTTCGCGCTCTATGCCCTCCCCATAGCGGATGAACAGCATATTCAGGTTGGCGAGGGTGATATCGGCGGGCATGGACGGAATCCTTCCTACTTGTTAATCGTTCTGACCAAAAGATCAATGGTGAACATAACCGTCGTGCTGCCGGTGGTCGCGGTCGGGAAAACGAGCGGTTTTACAGCTTCCAAAGCAGCCTGGTTGGCGGCATCACTGACGATGCTTGAATCAATCAGCTCAATCTGGCTGAACTTGCCGTCGTTCTCCAGCACTCCTCTAAAGGTGGCGGAACCGCTGCTGATAAGAAATTCGCTTTCCTGATGCCGAAATCCGTAAATAAAAGCTTTCCGGAACACTTCTGTATTGGCGGAAAGAAATTCATAGATGGACTTGGCGGAACGGGCTCCGTTAGCGCTATCCGGCGTAACCGAGACATTGTCGGCGATGGAACAGAATACTTCGCTATCAATGATGTGGTCAACACCGGATGCACCGGTTTCGCAGGTCGCTATCGCTAATGGTGCCATGGCGCCCAGAGCTGCGAACACGATGGCGAGGCTGCAGCCGAGGAAGGTGTTGCTTATGTTAATCCTATTCATAATTTCTCCTTAAATATTATTCCGCCGCGCCCTGAACATTGATTTTAATGGTGAAAATGACCTGCACCATGTCGGTGTCGCTGGTGGGGAATTGGAGGGATTTTGCAGTCTCCATCAGCGCATCGGTGGCGGCATCGCTCATGATGGTATTCTCCACTGTAGTCAGGTAGCTAAATTTGCCGTCGCCCCCCAACACGCCGCCCAGGGTGATGTGACCGCTATTTATCATGGGCTGGGTGCGGATGCCGTCAAGGTAGTCTTCTCTGAAGCGCTCCTGCTTGCTCACCAGAAAGTCGGTGATGAACTCTAGAGAACGGCTGCCGGTGCTTTCTTCGGGCTTTACCGAGACATTAGTGATGCTGCAGAAGGTGCGATCCTTAAAGGTGTGGTGGACATCGGGGGCGGCGCCGCCGCACGATCCGGTGAAGCCGACCGCCAGCGGGGCAGTGGCGCCCAACGCCGCCAACATGACCGCCGCAGTATAGCCGAGGAAGGCGTTGCGGGTGCGGGGAGCGACCCGGGTGCGGCTGATGGTAACATCCAGTTGCACCCGGGGGATGGCATGCAGCAGGGTTGCCTCGGCGGGGGTTAGCTTGAGCCCGATGCGGCTGGCAGCAGCTTCCCGTTCGGCAAGAAGGACAGCGCGGAATTCGGAATCCACTGCGGCTTTTTTGATGAGGACCTCTATGCCGCGCGGGACGGAATCGGCTGGGGATGCAGTATCGCCGGCGGTTGCCATGCGCACGACTTTGGGCTTTTTATCAGACACAATTACTCCTCGGGTTATTTGCCATCAGATGTCGGCGGGGTTTCGGGCACATCGGGACGGGCGCCGCCACCCACCTGATAGGAATCGGGTATGTCGGGGCGGGCACCACCCTTATTGTTATGTGCAGGCTCCCGCATCATCTGTATAGACATTTCGGTAGTTCCGCCACCGGTCACACGCACATCCTGGCTGTCCCAGCTCCGAAATCCGCTGCACATGGCACTCACAGCATAGACGCCTGCGGGCAGCGTACTGAACAGGAACTTGCCGGCGGAATCGGTGGTGGCGTCGGCTTCTACCAGGCGGCTGGGGGCTTCCTTTTGCCCCGGGTCATAGACCATGCCGGCGATGGGAACATCGCTGGGTGGGGTGGACGATGTGCCCGGGATATATACCCAGACCAGCGTAACCGAAATATCGGCGTTCTTGATCACCTTGCCCTGCTGGTCGGTAACCTTGCCCTTTAATATCCCCATTTCTTTGGGAATATTATCTGTTTGTGGCTGAAGGTACTCAGTGTCGGGAGTTATACCCTTGGTGACGACCTCATCGCTTCCAGCCGAGCCGGCGTCGCAACCCAGAGCCGCCAGCATGACCGCCGCAGCATAGCCCATGAATGCCGTGCGAATGCCAGGTGATACCTTTGTGCCGGCGATGATGGCGGAAAGCTGCGCTGCGGGGATGGAAGTGAGCATGGCGACTTCGGTGGGATCAAGCCTAAGCCCGATGGATTCCGCGGCTTCAGCGCGCTTCTCTAGAAGGATATCCTTAAAGATGGAATCCACCGCGGCTTTCTTCACCAGCACCTCTATGCCGCGCGGTATGTTGCCCACGGCTTTACCGCTGCCGGGCGGTCTGCCACCAACGATCGTGGTGCGGACTGCGGGTTGTTCCTGTGGATTGTCTGTCAAACTACCTCACCCATGCCCCTTGCCCAAGGGAGAGTGGAGCAAGGACAAATGTTTTATTGTAATAGATATGCGTTTTATCACCGATTTCACTTCGTCCATTATTTCTTTATCTGAAAAACGCAAAACCTTGAAGCCTGCCGATTCCAAGTAACTTTGTCTAATTGCATTCTCTTCTTTTGTGTATTCGTGAATCTCTCCATCCACTTCTATTATCAGTTTGAGTTCAACACAAGCAAAATCAACAATGAATCTTTCTACAGTGTGTTGGCGTCCAAACCTGGCTTCCTTTACCTTTCTATCTCTTATAAATTGCCATAGCTTATTCTCAGCTATTGTTGGTTCACGGCGCATTTGTTTTGCTAAACATCCGAGTTTCTTCCAAAGTTCAGGTGTCGTTAAATAGACCTCAGGTTTGGGATTTTCAGGACTGTCGTTAAATGTACCGGCTTTATTCACCCTAACACACCGTCCACCCTCCCTGGGAGAGGGGGGCTGCAAACGGATAATGGTTTTGGAGATTCATGTCAAATTTAAGGCTCATTCAGGTTGAATTCCTCGCGTAACGGGTGGAATGTCTGGGCGGGCGCCACCCGGTGGTGATGCCTGCGTGAGCGTGAATCCCAGTGTGGTCAGCGCCCCGGCGCTTATCACCACATCCTGCTTGGTTTGCCCCATATAGGTGCCGCCCCAGGCGCTCACCGTGAACTTGCCGGCAGGGGCGGGATTAAGCAGAAATGAGCCGTTTTCTTCCCCCCGCAGTTCCAGGTTGACGGTAACATCCTTGCCGGTAGTCTCGTCGTAGACGACACCGGAGAGGTTGACTATCGGTTCCTCCACCCGGTAACCGTCAACATTGCTGACTATGCCGGAGAGCACCCCCGCCTTCACGGTAACCTTGCCTGATTCATCCTGCCAGATGGGGGCGGACGGCTTGTTCACTACATGCTCTATGTCGGGACGGGCGCCACCCTCGGTATTAATATCGTCCGCCACCGCCTGCTTGACCGGAGTGCTGCATCCCAGCGCCGCCAGCATCACTGCCGCGGTATAGCCCAGGAACGCGTTACGGATGCCGGGCTGCACTTTAGTGCCGGCGATGATCTTCTCCAGCTGCTCGCGGGGGATGCTATCCAGCATGGCGGCTTCGGTGGGATCAAGCGCCAGACCAATCATCTCTGCCGCCTGCGAGCGTTTATCCAACAGCACCTGCTTAAACAGCAAATCCACCGCGGCTTTCTTCACCAGTATCTCTATGCCCCGCGGGATGCCGTTTCCTGTATCGTCCTTCATCTTGACCTCGCTTTTTTGAGCGATCTTATATCTGATAATAGCAGATAAACATCCGTTTCAAATCTAATTGCTGCGATGGCGCCAGCCCTCAAAGGCACGCATGTCGGCGAAGCCCATTTGCGGCGGCGCGCCCGGCGGTGACGGCATCTGCTGCCTGCCCAGCTTGCCCTCGCTCACAAACGCATCGCTGCCGCCCTCCACACTCTCCACCAGCGCGCGCTGGAAGCTGTAGTCGCAGGTGCTATCCGCCCCCAGCATGATGAAGGGGTTGAACGGCGTGCCCAGCTCCATATCAAAGCCGATGCCGTCAAACACACGCTTGATCAGTTCGTAGAGCTTGGGGTCGGGTTCGGTGACGGGCAGCCCCAATTGCCCGGCGGCTTCAGTGCGGTCTATGGTGAAAGTGTGGATGGAGGACTGCCCGCACAGGTATTCCACCGCATCCTCTATCTTCTTCTCGTCCGTCATGCGGCGGGAGAGGAGCTTGCGCATCAGTATCCGCACATGAGTATGGGCGCGAAACGCCTGCCCCAGCACCAGCGGATGCACCGAGCGCGCGAGCATCCCGAACGCCTGCGCCCGGTCCGCCGATTCGCTGAGGAATTCCCGGCTCAGCTCCAAAAATCCATAGACCGACTCCACGCCCACCGGGAAGCGGATGTGCGGCGGCGCGCCGGGGATGCCCGGGCTGAGGGGGTGATTGATAGCGGTATCGGTTACGCCCAACGTCGCCTGGCGGGTCATCAGCACCTCGTCGGCGCCCACGCACAGGAGCGTGCCCGCGCTGTGCGCCTTAGCCGGCACGATGATCTCCAGCTTGCGCCCATACTGCCGCAGCAGGTTCACCAGCGACCAGGCGGAGAGGGGGTCGCCGCCCTGCGTATAGAGGAAGAGCGAGATGCGCTCCACATCGCCGATGAGGTCCAGGTGGCGGGTGAAGAGGTTGACGAAGTCGTGGTTGATGTGCGTCTCCAGTTGCGGGCGGTCGCCGGTGACGCAGACGAGCAGGCGGGACTTGCGGGCTTGCTCTATCTGTTGATAGAGCGCGATGCGGTCTTTATACATGGGAATACCCCCTTGTGCGCCATTATCGCATAGGGTTGGGGGAATGGGGATGGGTATTGATTGACAAGTGAACCTTACAATGCTACACTTGTTGTGCTTATTGGTTTTTACAGAGATAGCCAGAAACGAAGAACTGGACTATTTTACTGATTGTTTAGGAGGAATTTCAAACTTTTTTCTCTTTACTTGTGTTAACTTAAGCGACCAGAAAAAGGACGAAAGTTCGTGAATTCAATCACAGATAAAGAGGGGCTTAAAAAGCTAATCCTCTACATCGCGCAAAAATCTAAAGAGTATGAAATGAGTCTGACGACAATTAGGTTAGTCAAACTAATATACTTGATTGATGAAAATATTTTTGAAGCTGAAGGGAAAAAATATACTGATCTTGATTGGGTATATCTTCATTATGGTCCTTATTCAGTTGAAATTGCAAATGTTATAAAAGAAATGGAAAACACGCTTCTCAATAAGAACGAGTGGGAAGACGATGATCGTAAGGGAGTTTCTTATAGACCACTTGAATTCATTCGTATTGAAAAATTACCTGGCTCTTCTGAGGACCATATGTATATTGATGGCGTGTTGAAACGCTGGGGTGATAAAGGTACAGATGAGATACTTGAATATGTATATGAAGATTCACCACCAATGTGGGGAATTAAAAAAGGTGATAAACTAAAATTTGAAAATCTCATAAAATTAAAGGAAGAAAGGATTTTATTTAAAGAGACATACGATAAATATTTAGCAGTAATGAAGGCAGAACAAAAAGAATGGTGTGAATTTAAAAAGAAATATAAATCGATAGTAATAAAACATAAAAAATATAACTCACCTGATTATGATCTAAATCTAGATTATTTGGAGGATTGAGGATGGTAACGCCTGGTACGATTCAAGACCTTATAGATGATTGGTATTCAGAAAAGGAAGATAAGCAAAATCTTGAGCTAGGGCAATTGGCTTGGGCGCATATTAGTTATAGAAACATATTTCATTATTTAAGACCGGCGGAAACAACGTGGGATAGTACGCATACTGAGAATAATACATTTAATATAATAGACAGAACTGCTTGTGATGATTTATATAATCATCAGGGTTTCGTTTGTAAAATACCTAAAATCGCAATTGATGAAGAGCTTGTTGCGAATACGACAAAAAAAAGACCAGTAATAATACTGTGTACGAAATTAGTAGAGAGTCCTAAAAAGAATGAGGATAAGGAAACCGTTGTACTTGTTGTGCCTGCGTTTAGCCTTCTAGATGACCAAGGTTATTTAAAACGTGGGATAGAACAATTCGCGGAATTAAGAATGCAATTATTATTGATACCTAATATTATATGGCTACAAGATATGAAGAGTAAAATCGGTGGCATAAAACTGCATAGAAGTTATTTAGATTTTAGACATATCCAAATGATTAAAAGTAGTTATATCAAACCTACCAATGCAATATTGCATGAACAGGTAAAAGACCTTCTATTATGTAGACTAATAAAATATATTACAAACAATCTTTATGAAATTAATACTGACTTTAGTGGTGTTTGGAAAGACGTGGAGACAAATGGTAGACGAAGGTTGTATGGTGAACAACCAGAATAATATTTAAGATATATCTAGTCAGTTTATTTCAGCTGATCATTGCAAGGAGGCTTCCATTTCCGTATTAAATCCTCCTCCTCAGCTTTTCTGACAGCTTCCCCACCACTTGTAAGATGTGCATGAATGTGTGTCGCTCCATTCCTTTTTGCACAACCTTCCTTTTCGTGATTCTCCAATCTTTTATTAAGATTCTCCGTCTGACCAATGTAGCAGGGGGTCCAGTTTCTAGGCTGTGTTTCTTTTGCAAAAATGTAGTTACCTGGTTCTTCTTTGAAAGTTGTGCCTATTGGATGGATTTCATAGGTATAGCCTTTACCGGAAATACCAGCCCATACTATTGTTCTAGCCATTTTAGCTGCCTCCAGTTTTTTATTTCACTGTTTTATATCATAAATATCCAATCATGTCAAGAGAAATCTACGCAATAATTATTGTCCACCCCAAACGTAGGGAACTATCAAGCTAGACATACCCCTTTGTTAGTGGCGTGCGTACAATCCAACTGCTGCGTAATGCACGGGAATCATGTTATAATATGGCGCGTTGTGATCTTGCCGCGCGGGGAAAGCATCCGGGGCACCAATGCCCCATCCGGGGCAGCATAGGCACAGAAGCGCAGGCGTCCTAACCCGCACCACATCTCATCTATCGCCCATCCAGTGCCCCACTTGTCCAAAAAACATGGGGCAAAATGGGGCGGAAAAGTTCGGAAAGAATCGGAAACAATCCCCAACGGAGGAGATTGCTTCGTCGGCAAACTACCGCCTCCTCGCAATGACGGGGCTTTGGTGTGGAGGCAAACAAAAAGGCGACCCAAAGGTCGCCCTTGTATCACAGTTCCAATAGGCTACTTCTTCATCCGCTTCTCGGCAATATAAGCCTGGATGCCGCGGGCAGCCTTCTTGCCGGCGCCCATCGCTTCAATCACCGTCGCCGCGCCGGTTACGGCATCGCCGCCGGCAAACACGCCGGGCACGCTGGTCATCATGGTCTCGGGGTCCACCTCTATGTTGCCCCATTTGCCGGTCTTTAGCCCCGGCGTGGACTGCGGCACCAGCGGGTTGGGCGTCTGCCCTATCGCCACTATCACCGTATCCACATCCAGGAAGTATTCCGAGCCGGCTTTGGGCACCGGTCGCCTTCTACCGCTGGAATCAGGTTCGCCCAAATCCATCTCTATGCAGGTCATGCCTTTAACCCAGCCCTTGTCGTCGCCCAGCACCTCGGTGGGGGCGGTGAGCAGCTTGAGGATGATGCCCTCCTCCTCGGCGTGATGAATCTCCTCTATACGGGCGGGCATCTCGGTGCGGCTGCGGCGATACACGATGTAAACTTCCTTGGCGCCCAGCCGCTTTGCCACACGCGCGCCGTCCATTGCCACATTGCCGGCACCCACCACTGCGACCTTGTTGCCCACCCAAACCGGGGTGTCATACTCAGGGAAGAGATAGCCCTTCATCAGGTTAACTCTTGTCAGGAACTCATTGGCTGAATACACACCATTGTAGTTCTCGCCCGGCACATTCATGAAGTTGGGCAGCCCGGCGCCGGTGCCCAGAAAGATGGCGGAGAAGCCCTCCTGCTTGAACAGGCACTCCAGCGAGTAGGTCTTGCCCACCACCACATTAAGCTCCAGCTTCACGCCCAGCGACTTCACATAGTTGACCTCGCGATCCACTATGGCTTTGGGCAGACGGAACTCGGGAATGCCATAGCGCAGCACGCCGCCGGTATCGTGGAAGGCTTCAAAGATGGTGACATCGTAGCCCAGCTTGGCAAGGTCGCCGGCGCAGGTTAGCCCGGCAGGTCCGGAGCCGACCACCGCCACCTTGATGCCGTTGTTGGGGGCAAGCTCGGGGACTTCCACACCGTTCTGCAACTCCCAGTCGGCTGCCCAGCGCTCCAGGCGACCGATGCCCACCGACTGGCGCTTCTTGCCCACGATGCAGACTTCCTCGCACTGTGTTTCCTGCGGGCAGACCCGACCGCAGATGGCGGGCAGGCTGTTGGTTCCCTTGAGGATGCGGATGGCGCCGCGATAGTCGCCCTGGCGCAGGGCGCCGATGAAGCCGGGGATGTCAACCTCCACCGGGCAGCCGGCGATGCAGGTGGGCTTTTTGCACTCCAGGCAGCGGTCCGCCTCGTTGATCATGTCCTCCAGCGTGTAGCCCAGCGCCACCTCGGTGAAGTTCTGGACGCGGTCGGCGGCTTTCTGCTCGGGGATGGGGGTCTTTTCCACCTGCAGGTTGGCTTTGCGTTTCTCCTCGCTCATTTCGCCCCCTCCTTCGCCTGGCAATAGTGATCCAGCGCTGATTTCTCTTCCTTATTGTAACGGCACTGCCGCTTCATCATCTCGTCAAAATCCACCGCAAAGCCGTCAAAGATGGGTCCATCCACGCAGGCGAACTGGGTCTTGCCGGCAACGGTTACCCGGCAACTGCCGCACATGCCGGTGCCGTCCACCATGATGCTATCCAGGCTGACCAGTGTGGGGATGTTAAACTCCTTGGTGACCTTGATAGTGGCGCGCATCATGAGGGCGGGACCGATGGCGACGACCAGGTCATACTTCTGCCCCTCCTTGAGGAGTTGCTCCAGCTTTTGGGAGACGAAGCCGTGGAGTCCTTCGCTGCCATCGTCGGTGGTGTAATAGACCTCGTCGGAGTAGCGTGCCATCTCTTCGCGGAGGATGAGACGGTCGGAGGAGCGGGCGCCCAGGATGGTAACCATGTAGTTGCCGGCTTCCTTGAGGGCGCGCACCTTGGGATAGGCAGGGGCGATGCCCAGACCACCTCCCAGCGTGCAAACGCGACCGACCTTGCCGACCTCCATGTGCTTGCCCAGGGGACCGACAAAGTCCCGAATGCAGTCACCCTCGTTAAGCTCGTTGAGGCGGATGGTGCTGACGCCGACCTCCTGCACGATGATGGTGATCGTGCCCTTCTGGCGGTCAAAGTCGGCGATGGTGAGGGGGATGCGCTCGCCCTTCTCGTCTATGCGGAGGATGATGAACTGCCCGGGTTCGCAGCTGCGTGCGACCAGGGGCGCCTCCACCACATAGAGGGTGCTATCGGGCGAGACCCTCTTTTTCTTAACAATCTTGAACATGCAATTCCTCGCTTATATGTGGATAGGGTGCATTTTGGAGTTGGTAAATGAATTGTGAATTTTATCACAAATCTTGTGCAGGGGGAAGGATGTAGAAAAGATGAATGGCGGAAGGTTTCAAATCTCGGATGTATAGTCTTTGAAACTTTAGTTTGAATTATGTTATTGTGATGACTGGCACGGGTGAATCAAGTCTGTTAGATTGCAAACTTGGGTTAGCTATAAGAAGTCCCCCCGGTAGCTCAAGGGATAGAGCAATCCTCCGACTAAGGAAAGGTTTGCGGGTTCAAATCCCGTCCGGGAGGTTTTTTCTTCCTCACTTCATATTTTATAACAGTTCTGCTCTTCACTCAGTTCTTTTTGCTTTGAAAAATTTCGCTTGACATTCATACACGCATTTGATATACTTTATAACACGTCGGAGAACTGTTCTAAAGATTTTGAGCTACCAAGAAAACCGCTCGTAGAAATACGAGTGGTTTCCTTTATTTCTTCTTCCCAAGTGAATTATAGGTTCAATGCGATAACGCATACATCACGATATTTACTCCCATTTGCAGCGCTTCCTCCCGCTTGGCGGGAGCATCGTGATAGACCTCCTCATCCTCCCAACCGTTGCCGAGGTCGGTATTATACGAGTAGTAGCACACCATCCTTCCACCCACAAAATAGCCGTAACCGTGTGGCGGTCCGCCATGGTGCTCATGAATCTTGGGCAAGCCCTGGGGTAGCTGGTAAAAACAGGTGTAGATGGGGTGGCCTATGGGCAGCTCCAGCATGGTAGCCTCCGGCAGCACCCGCGCCATCTCCCGCCGGAACGATTCATCCAGCCCGTAGTTGTCGTCCACATGCAGGAATCCACCGCCTAAAAGGTAGGTGCGCAGCCCGTTCACCTCGGCTGGGGTGAGCTTCATCTCGCCGTGACCGGTAGCGAACAGCATGGCATAGCGGAAGAGGTCGGGGGAGTCAGCTAACACGGTGGGGGCGTGCTTGGGGGTGGCTGCCAGCACCGGCGTATCAGCGGCAACCCGCTTGAGCAGGTTGGGCACTGCGGTGGGGCTGGCATACCAGTCGCCGCCGCCCGAGTATTGCCACTGCGCAATGATGAAGACGCCGGGATCCGCTTGGGGGCCGTAGTCGGTAGCACCGGCGAGGGCAAACAGGAGGCATAGCGTAGATAGGGCGCTTATATGAATTAGGCGGGACATGGCAGATGCAACTATTTGGGCAACATGAGAGCGACCAGCAGTCCGGCGATCAACCCGCCCACTGCGCCTTGCAGCAGTTCCTTCGGGCTTTTCATATCCATAGCGTAGGCAATAACCCCACCGGCGATGGCTCCCGCTGCTATCAGTCCTATCATCAGAAACATGGTTGACCTCCCTGCGCTCTATTATGGCACAACCGGTTGGGCGGGAGCGGGATTTTGCGCCCGGGGAATCATGGCGGCGATGAGGAGCGCTGCCAGCGAGCCGCCGCCGGCACCCAGCACCATCTGATTGATAAGGTCGGGACTATCCATGAAGAGGGCGAAGCTGAGCATGGCGCCGGAGATGGCTCCCGCCACCAAAAATCCGATAAAGTTCATGCTCCAGTTCACGCCCAGGTTCTTGCCCAGCATCATCCCCAACACCCGGATGAGGATAAAATAGACCACTACCACAACCACCAGCGTGATCATGAGCATCATCAGGTTGGGGTCGTAGCCGGTGATGGGCGCCAGCGTGGACTGGAAGATCTGCAGGTTGACGAAGCGCATAAACACCGCCGCCAGCGGTGCCATGACCGCCATGGAGGCAAAGCTGAGCGCCGCCTTCAGGTAGCCGGTTTCGGCGCGCAGCGTCCCTTCCGCCATCATACCGGCGCCGCCCAGGGGGCTGGGTCCGCAGCTTGTCGTCGCATTGATCATGTAGGCACTCATCACTATGGCTAGCTGGGGCCAATTCAAGAGGGCGAACCCGGCAGGACCGAAGAGATACATTACCGGCACCAGCGCCGCGGTCATGATGCGGCTGCAGCTAAGCGGGAGGATGGTCTGCATCTGCACAAAGAAGGCAAGCATCAGCGCCACACCCAAGCCGTCGCTCATGTATTTGAAGAGCGAGCCGAGCACGGTGAATCCGCCGGTAAATGCCAGCGTCCCCGCCGCCATAAAGCCGGCGATCATGGCGGTGGCGGGCATGAGGATGATCCCCGCCATCAGGTCGGTGAGCTTGACCCGGCACAGGGAGATAATCAGCAGCGCACCGATG
>Ga0315280_10007427_pt1 | contig 14720 bp, 11 predicted proteins | sample YL17G06_40_MG_FD_203697 | JGI IMG/M metagenome (GOLD analysis project Ga0315280, IMG submission 203697) | Sediment microbial communities from Yellowstone Lake, YNP, Wyoming, USA - YL17G06_40 | ecosystem: Environmental > Aquatic > Freshwater > Lake > Sediment | place: USA: Wyoming | collected...
CCTTATCCACATTAACCAGGTTTATCAGCTTTATAAAGTCAAGTATATTGAGCGGCGAACTGAACCTGGCGGTAGCTCCGGTAGGCAGGACATGGCTTGGTCCAAAGACATAGTCGCTCAAAGCCACCGTTGAGTTCTCCCCGATGGATATACACCCGGCATTGGCTATTCGTTCCACGTATCTGTCAGCCCCCTTTATCATTAGATAGAGGTGCTCCGGGGCGTAGAGGTTGGCTAATTCTATCGCCTCATTCACACTAGCCACCACTGCTATCAGCCCCCTATTTTTTATGGATTCAGCGGCTATGGCTTGACGTCCCACGCCTTTTAACTGGCGCTCTACCTCTTGATTAACCCCATTGGCTAACCGCTTTGAGGTGGTTATCAGAATGGCTGAGGCTAGGGGGTCATGCTCCGCCTGAGCTAGAAGGTCGGCGGCACAATACTCGGCGTTAGCCGTTTCATCGGCGATGACCAGTACCTCACTTGGCCCATAAAGACCATCAATGCCAACCACCCCGTAGAGCAGTTTCTTGGCTAGGGTGACATAGATATTGCCTGGTCCACAGACCTTGTCCACCCTGGGGATGGACTCGGTGCCGAAGGCAAGGGCGGCAATTGCCTGGGCGCCACCAACCGAGAAGATGCGGTCAACACCGGCAATATCGGCGGCGACTAATGTTGCCGGTGGAATAGCGCCGTTAGATTTCGGTGGTGTCGCCAGGATAACCTCCCTGACGCCGGCAACACGAGCCGGGATTGCTGTCATCAGCACGGTGGATGGGTAAGAGGCAATCCCGCCGGGGGCATAAACGCCGACCCGCTCTAGAGCTCGTATCTGGATTGAGCCGGGCGTGGCTATATGACAGATACGGCGTTTTTGCCTTAGGTGAAAGGAGCGGATGCGGCGTGCCGCCAGCTTGAGGGCGGATATAAGTTCCTTATCCACCTGCCGGTAGGCATTTGTTATCTGCTTTTTATTTACCTCCAGCGAGGTGAGTTTCACCCCGTCGAGCTTCAGGGTGTAATCAAGAACAGCCTTGTCTCCCTTAGTGCGCACCTCATCAATTATCTGCCTGACTAGTTGCTCCCGCTCATCACCGAACATCTCTCTCGAGGCTGGTCTGCAGAGTCTTCCCTTTGCTGCCTTAAAGCCTTCGATGATTTTAATTCTCAATTTAGGGTTCCTTTACTGCTGTTTGCAGGGTTTTAATGATTGAATTTATCCTTTCTTGCTTACCCGGGCTTGGCGCACCGTTGGTATTGCCAATGAGGCAGGCGGTAGATTCAGAAAGGGTATCAATAATCTTAAGGTTATGCCTGGCTATGGTTCGCCCCGTCTGGGTATTTTCAATCAGCAGGTCGGCATCCTCAGGCAGGAAGGCTTCGCTAGCCCCCCAGGTGGGGATTACCCGGTATAAGCCGAGGTGATTATCCCTGGCATACTTATCAGCCATGTTTACATACTCTGAAGCTACCCTGAGTGGCACCGCCCCTTTGGCATTGAACTCCCTCAATCCGCTGACATCACTTATAGATAAGTCCTTGCTTACCACCGCCACTATTTTAACACTGCCCAATTTTAGGTCAACAAGCTCGGTCACCGGGCTGGAGGGGAACTGGTAAAGGTGCTCCATAAGCCAGTCCCTGCCGGTAATCGCCAGGTCAAAGTTGCCATTGGCTACCTGTAGTGGCATGTCCTGAGGTCTAATCACCTTGATGGCGACACCGCTCATAGTGGTAGTTGGTCGGCGGTTTCCCGATAGATAGTCGTTAATCTGGATGCCGGCTTTATCTAGCAGACGAAGGGTGTGCTCTTGCTGGTGCCCGTCGGGCAGGGCAAACCAGACTACATCCTCGGCGGGAGTGTATCGGGGGCGTTGCCCGCCGTATTGCCCTGAAATTTCTGGCTCAGCCGCTTCTTGAGCCGACACCTTATCATAGAGAGGGGTTACCACCTCACCCATGTCTTTGGCTTCCCAGCTACTTCTATTAGCGATTAAAACGGCGCTGGCAGTGAGAATCTTGCCTATCGGCACCAGCCCGTAGTCGGCAAGCTCCTTTATAGTGCCGGAGACCAGTGCCAAATCGGCGCTTTCCGGGGGATAGACCTCAGCCGCCCCCCACAGGGGGAAGATGCCAAACCGCCTCAGCCTGAGGTTCAGGGCAAAGGACTCAGCCAAGTTGGGATACTCGCTGACAATGCGAATAATGCCCGCCTTAGTCTTTATTTCTTCTATTGTCGATATCCCGTCAGGGCTGCCCGCGGCATAGAGGACGCTGTTCCCGTAGCCCAGATTCGCCACCTTGAGCAAGGCACTGCTGGGGTACTTTGTTAGAAGCTCCTCAATCCAGTCTGAGCCACAGATACCAAGGTCGTAGTTGCCGATGGCTACCTGAATGGGAATATCCCGTTCGTGGAATACCTTAGCGCTAAGATTAGGGAAGTTTTGGGAGCTAATCCGGTAAAGGCGTGCCTTTTCCTGGTAGCCAACAAGTCCCCACCCGGCTCTTTGGAGCAAGGCGGCGGTCTCAGCCAAAAGGCGACCCTTAGGCAGCGCTACTTTTATATTATTTATCTACCTCACCCCCTGTATCCCCCTCTCCTTATCAAAGGAGAGGGGGAAGAGGATTTATAAGAGAGGCTTCGCCTCTCTTTGGCTCTTCATACTTTCGGCAATAATTTCAGAACTTCGTCGGCGGTTTTTGCCTCAAATTTTTGTTGATTGGTCTGGTCAGTCAGGATAAATAGCGGCGGCTGGCTTTTAACCTCAAGCCTCCAGTTGAAATCAGCCTCTTTCTGCCCGCCAAGCTCTAACTCAGCCATATAGCCGGCTTCACGGAGACGGCTGGCAGTATTAAATCCCTCTTTTACCGCTTCCGGCTCAGCCCTGATTAGAATTTTTCGCCCTGAGGGCTTAACCAGGGCTTCGGGCTTTACCAGATTTATTAGTTGGTCAAGGTAAAGGGCAAAACCGGAGGCGGGGGTATTTTTTCCGCCCATTAGCGGGATAAGGGCATCATATCTGCCACCACCGCCGAGCTTCTCCCCATTCTGGAAAAGCTGGAAGATAATACCGGTATAGTATTCAAAGCCTCTTCCCGAGGCGAGGTCAATCTGGTAATCACAACCAAGGGTATCAAGGAGCTTGGCAATATTTAGGAAGTCATCAAGACCCTTCTTGAGCTCGGGCGAATCTGAGGTGAACTGGAACCTGGACGGTTTCCCCTTGAGGTCAAGCAAAGACAAAATCATCCCCACTTCTGGTCTCTCCCGCTTTACCTTAGCCAGCGCTTCTGCATCCCCGTCCAAAATCCGGTCAAATATCCTGGTCTGCTCTTCGGGACTTAGCTCCAGCTTTGTCAGCAGTGCCCTGATTAACCCGGCATGGGAGAGTCTCAGCTCGATGCCGCTAATCTTTAGTTGTTTCAAGACCTCAAGCGCCAGCGTAATCAGTTCTACATCAGCCAGGGGGGAGCTGACGCCAATAAGTTCCGCCCCAAACTGCCATCCTTCTCTGTTTTGCTTTCCCGTCGCCTCAAAGATAAAGATATTGGCAACATAAAAGAGCTTAGCCAGTCCCTTCCCTTCCATACTATCAATATAGAGGCGGGCAACAGGGATGGTGCCATCAGGTCTTAACACCACCCTTTCCCCGCTCCAGCCATCCCAGTCAAGGAAGGAGTATACCTTGCTTAACCGGCTTGGAGTGAGGGTGCCAGTGGAGGTGAACAGGTGGAGATACTCAAGGGTTGGTGTCCTGACCTCCTGATACCCCCACTTAAGACAGCAGTCCCTGAATACGTCCTCAATGAGGCGGAAGGCAGCCATTTCCTCTGGAGATAGGTCTCTGGTCCCTTTACACCTTTGGATTTTCATATTAGTAGATGGTTGGTAAATTCTACATCAATTTGCCTATCGGTTCAACTACGCTTTTATTTGCAATGCGGTTATAATCAATATACAATTTAATTTACACCACTGATATGAGCAAGAAATTATTTAAAGCCCTGCGCCTTGGTTTCTTTATCGCTTTGCTGGCTGGGGCTTTGCTATCAGTTGCGGTCAGTGCCAGTAGCCAGCCAATTCGGATACTGCGTGTTGAGGGTGTCATCGTCCCGATTGTGGCTGATTATATTGACCGGGGTATCAGCAAGGCTGAGGATGAGAATGCTGCCGTTTGCATCATTGAGTTAGATACGCCGGGAGGGCTGCTGGAGTCGACTGAGACGATAGTCAAGAGGATTATGAATGCAGACGTTCCCGTTGTTGTCTATGTTTCTCCCCAGGGTGCCTGGGCGGCTTCGGCGGGGACCTTTATTACCCTCTCGGCTCATATTGCCGCGATGATGCCGGGCACTACTATCGGTGCTGCCCATCCGGTAAGTGGTGGTGGGGAGCAGATACCAGAAGAGCAAATGAAAAAGATAACCGAGTTCTCAGCTAAGTGGATGGAGACCATTGCCCAGGAGCGCGGTCGTAATATTGATGAAGCCCGACTAGCCGTAACCGAAAGCAAGTCCTTTACTGATATTGACGCCCTAAATGCAAATCTTATCAACCTTAGGGCTAATAGTTTAGATAGCCTTATCTCTCAAATAAATGGCTGGAAGGTCAACCTAGCTAGTGGTAGGGAGGTTACCATAGACACCACCGGCTACGAGTTGGCTAGACAGGAAATGAGCTTTGTTGAGCGCTTTTTGCATGCTATCAGCAACCCGAACATTGCCTATATTCTGCTCAGCATCGGCAGTATAGGCATAATTGCTGAGATTTACCACCCTGGAGCGTTCTTTCCCGGAATTATCGGCGCTATTAGCCTGCTTCTTGCCTTCTATGCTTTGGATGTCCTTGACGCCAGATGGGGGGGAATATTGCTCATCCTGCTTGCCTTCGGTCTATTTATCGGTGAAGTGCTCACCGCCGGTTTTGGTCTATTTATCACCGGGGGTATAATTGCCTTAGTCCTTGGTTCGTTGATATTATTTCCTGCCGGGGGACCATTGTTTCAAATAAGTCCGTGGCTGATTGCCACAGTTACTATCCTGATTGCTGCTTTCTTCGCCTTCGTAATTCAGCGGGTAATCCGAATCCACCGCCGCCAGGCATATACCGGCAGAGAAGAGCTGGTAGGAAAGACGGCTATTGTTAAGTCAGCCCTTGACCCCGAGGGTATGGTTCTATTTAAGGGCGAGCTCTGGACGGCGCTGTCAGAGAGGGGTCGGGTGAAACCCGGGGAGGAGGTGATTATAACTAGAGTCGAAGGCTTAAAACTGTATGTAACTAAGAAAAAAAAGAGGAGGTAAACGAATGGACAACCCAATTGTTATCGGAGTAATTGTTTTAGCCTTGATTATACTTCTCCCCATGACGATTAAGATTGTCAAGGAGTGGGAGCGAGGGGTCATTCTTCGCCTGGGACGGCTGGTCGGAGCCAAGGGTCCCGGCTTCTTTCTCATCATCCCCTTCTTTGACCGGATGATAAAGGTAGACCTGCGGATAGTTACTATGGATGTCCCGCGACAGGATGTAATCACCAGGGACAATGTTACCGTTGGGGTTGATGCTGTGGTCTATTTCCGGGTGGTTGACCCTGAGGCGGCGGTAGTTAAGGTCTTAGACCATATCAGGGCTACCTCGCTCATATCCCAGACGACACTGCGCAATATATTGGGGCAGCACGAGCTTGATGAGCTGCTGACGCAGCGGGAAAAGCTTAATCAGGCGCTACAGAAGATAATTGACGAACAGACCGACCCCTGGGGGGTGAAGGTCAGCATCGTGGAGATTAAGCAGGTAGAACTCCCGGAAACAATGAGGCGCTCTATGGCGGCTCAGGCTGAGGCAGAAAGAGAGAGACGAGCCAAGATTATCCACGCTGATGGTGAGTTCCAAGCCTCAACGAAGCTGGCTCAAGCCGGTGCTGTTATCGCCAAGGAACCAACCACCCTTCAGCTCCGCTACCTGCAGACACTGGTTGAGATAGCCTCAGAAAGAAATAGTACCATAATCTTCCCCATACCTATTGACCTGATTAGGATGTTTGTAACTGGGGATGCCGGCGCAAAACGAATAGGGGGAAGGAGAACCAAGTAGCTAACGGCGGTTAGTCACGTAGGGTAACGTCTCCGGCGACAATTTTAATCAGCCTGCCATCGGACTGGCGAAGCATTAGGCTGCCATCGCTGGTTACTGACTCAGCTATGCCTTCATAGGTGGTTTTGTCTGAGCTTACCTGGACCTTTTTGCTCAGGGTTGATAGGTTATTTCGCCATTCGTGATAAATAGAATCCGAGGGCAAGGCTAGATATAATCTTTCTATCTCGGCTAAAAGGCAGCGGAGCATATCTAGCTGAGATACATTCTTTCCCAGATCATGGGAAAGGCTGGTAGCCATAGACGAAATCTCGGGAAAATCAGAGAGCCTGAGATTAACATTTATTCCTATGCCAATAATAGCGTAGTCTACCCGCTTACCCTTTACCTCGCTTTCAATTAAAATCCCACAAACCTTTTTGTCGTTGATAAGGACATCGTTGGGCCACTTAATCTGTGCTTTCAAGCCAGTGACCTTCTCAACGGCGTGGACTACGGCTAGGGATGCCACCATAATAAGGGAAGATAGGTAACCCACCTCGGGATAGAGGATAATGGATAAGGCGATGCTCCCCTTGGGTGATAACCAGGCTCGCTTTATTCGCCCCCTCCCTGCGGTTTGCTCCTCAGCAATGACCACGGTTCCCTCTACCACCCCCTGTTGAGCCCGGCGCTTAGCCACATCCATAGTTGACTTGAGTCTGGGGTAATAGATAACCCTTTGACCGATAAAGCGTGTTCCTAGATTATCGGTAATGGCAGCGGGTGACAGGCTACTTTCTTTCATTTTATTGATGATAGTTTAAAATATATAAGATAATTAAACAACCTTGACATGGAATTGGGGTCAGGGCATAATGGCATAATGTAATTGGGGGGTAATTTGATGACTGCTAAGTCTGCCTTTAATTGGGAGAATTTCGTCAGGGCTGATTTGTCCCGGCTTAAGGGCTTTGCTGCCAGCAAGTCTACTGGACCAGCAACGGAGCTTGAGAGGGTTATCAAGTTAAACGCCAACGAGAACCCCTATGGTTGCTCACCGAGGGTACGGCAGGCTCTGGCGGCATTTCCTCACCTGAATCTTTACCCTGACACGGAGCAGGTTGAGATTAGAGAGTTGCTGGCAACTTATGCCGGCGTTAGTGCTGAGCAGATAGTGGCGACGGCTGGGGGTGAGCAGCTGATAGAGCTTATCTTATTTCTTCTACTTGAGCGCGGGGATAAGGTAATAAACTGTATCCCTACCTTTGATGTCTTCCGACTCAGAACTGAGATGCTTGGTGGCATCGTGGTAAATGTTCCCCGGCATGAAAACTTTACCGTTGATGTTAAAGCGGTGAAATCAGCCATAGATAACAAGACCAAGGTTATTCTTCTGGCTACCCCCAATAATCCTACCGGCACAGTCATACCCAGAGAGGATATACTGGACATGGCTAGCTACGGTGTGCCGGTACTGGTTGACGAGGCATACTACGAGTTCTATGGAGAAACGGTAGCGCCTCTGGTTAGCCAGTATCCAAATATGATGGTCTTGCGCACCTTCAGTAAATGGGCAGCGCTAGCCGGTCTGCGCATAGGTTATGGTATTCTCCCGCCCCAGGTAGCCAGTTACTTAATGAGGATTAAGCTTATCTATGGGGTAAGTGCCGCCGCCACGGTGGCGGTGCGGGAGTCCCTGGCTGACATTGATTACCTGATGAGCAATGTTAGGGCAATAATAGATGAAAGGGAAAGGCTTTTCCGCGAGCTAGAGAGGTTTAAGTTTCTCAAGCCATTCCCGTCGCAGGCTAACTTTATCTTCTGCCATGTTTTGAAGGGTAAAGCAAGCGAACTATGCCAGGCACTCCGCGCGAAGGGAATACTTGTTGGTTCCTTCAAAATGCCCCTTCTTGAGAATTCAATTAGAATAACTGTAGGCAAGCCAGAACATAGTGACATCTTGGTTAAGGCGCTAGAGGAGATAGCCGGCTTAGCCTAGCCTTTGGTCTCTAGGTGATACTTGAGTCTTTGTTATACAGTCGTTCTTTCCAGCGGACACCGGCACCGACCACCTGGCGTGAACCAGCGTAGAGAACGTTTAAGATAAGGAATGAGAATCCAATCGGGTGTAAGACAGTTGAGACAATCGACTCCTTGAAGCGCTTATCAACCAGCCAGCGCATAGCTACTATGGTCACAACCTGGAAGATGATAATAGGCCGCCAATCGCTGGGGGCAGCCGCGACAAATAGCTCATTCCAGAGCCAGTAGAACGGGGCAAGAAAGAAGGCATAGCCAGCTAACAGCAGCCCAAGAAGTGCTGTGCGGGATATTGCTGCCACCGAGTATATCGACTTGGCTAATCCACGCCATATCGTCCCAAGGCCCTGGTACATATGACATGAGACTATTGGAGATAGGTCAACGGCTACATGTCTTCCACCACGTCGGTTTACCTCAATCCCCAGCCAGACATCTTCCAGTATCCTTGCTTTTACTGCCTCATGTCCACCCATCCGCCAGTATTCATCTGTGGGGAAGAGAAGGAACTGGCCAATAACCAGCGATGATTTAGGTTGTTTGGAACGCTGGAGCCACCATATTGGTAACCAGCTCATGATGACAAAGTAAACTACCGGGATTGTTATCTTTTGGGGTAGTGAAGTGGTGATTTGGCGGGGGAAACCGGAGAGCAGGGAGGGTCTGCTCTTAAGTGCCAGGGCAAGTACACTACTTAGCATATTAGGAGCGTGGATAGTGTCGGCGTCAGTAAAAAGTAACCAGGAACCTCTAGCCCTCTTCGCTAGCTGATGGCAAGCAAACGGTTTACCCGCCCAGCCTTCAGGAAGCGGCTTGCCTCGGAGCAATTGGATACGGTTATCGGCGGCGGCTATTTGCTCCACAACCTTAGCCGTGCCATCCGAGGAGTTGTCATTCAGCACCAGAACCTCAAAATTGGGATAGTCCTGTTTTTGTAGAGATTCAAGGCATGTCCTAATGTTTGTCTCCTCATCCCGGGCCGGGATAAGGACGGAGATAAGGGGTGCTGCCTGTGGGAGTTCGCTCTCAACGGGTGGAATCTTAAGGCTCCTCAAATTCAGGAGAAGATTGAGCATAAAGGCGATTAGACCAGCAGCTATTATTACCTGATATAACATGCCTTAGTCCTGCCTAAATTTGGCGTTTTACTGGGTGGAGCCAACGAACCAGCCTTCCCTTGAATCTGGGGAAGGTCTTTAGGTCGTCAAAATGTTTTATCGCCAGTATTGTCAACACGCACAGCATAAATAGTGATTCCCATGAGCTACCCTTGGTGGCTAGTAGATAGGCTAGTGAGCCGGCGGCGCCGAATATCACTATCCAGGCGTCGATTTCTACAAACAAGAAGCCTAAGATTAAAAAGGCGGCAAATGTAATCAGAATCTCGTGTTGGGGTAGGGCAAAGAGGACACCAAAGGTAACACCTATTGACTTACCGCCCTTAAATCGAAGTATCGGAGAGAAGGCACTCCCCAATATGGCGCTCAGTCCTACCGCCATAACTATGGCATCAGGAAGCCCAAAGAGTGAATACGCCAGAATTACGAAAGGTATACCTTTGCCCATGTCCAACATTGCTGCCAGGAAAAATGCCTTACGACCGCCAGCTTTGAAGACATTGGCTCCGCCGGGATTACCGTCCCCATAATCTCTTATGTCTTTACCTAACAGCCACCGCCCAATCCACAATGAAAAGGGACAAGCACCCAGCCAAAAGGCAAAAACAGCTAGTAATACTCCTAACTGCATTTCTAAGCACACTTAGGTAAACTAGGTATAGTATAGAACATAACCCTGCTGCCGTCAAGAGTTAAGTTACGCCTGAGACACCGCCTTGACCTTGAATAGCATTTTGGGATATGATATACTACCAAGCGAAATGGCTGTGAACTTTATCTAGCAGCTCGCTTCGCAAAAACGCCCTTTGTATCTATGACCTTATCTGATAGCGAGTGTAAATGTAACTGGAGGGTTGAATGTGAGTATAAAACAGGAGCTCTTGAAAATAGTAGGACCTGAGCATTTTTCCGACGCCCCCAAAGTTCTGGATACATATTCTAAGGACTTTAGTCTTGCCCCACCGGGGGTGCCTAATTATGTGGTAAAGCCAAAGGATGTCCAGGAGGTTCAAAAGGTCATCAAATTGGCTAACGAGCGTCTCATCCCCGTGGTGCCGGTTAGCTCCGGGGTGCACTTTCATGGGGCAACTATTCCCAGGCAGGGCGGCATTGCCCTGGACCTCGGCGGGATGAACCAGATTCTGGAAGTCGATGACTTTAACCGAAGGGTAAGGGTGGAGGTGGGGGTAACTTGGGAACAGCTCACCAGCGAATTGGCAAAAAAGGGCTACAGAATAATGATGCCGCTACTGCCTCACCCCCTGCGTTCTGTGGTCACTGACCATCTGGAGAGGGAAGTCATCACCAATACGGTGTATGATTACGGTGAACCCTTACAGGGCATGGAGGTGGTTTGGCCAACTGGCGAAATCTTCAGGACTGGCTCTGCCAGCGTGGCTGGTTATCCTGACTCACCCTCGAAGGGGGCTAATCCTTCGGGACCGGGCTTGGATTTCTATCGTTTTCTCCAGGGGGCTCAGGGGACTATGGGGGTGGTAACCTGGGCAAACCTTAAGATTGAATATCTGCCTAAGATGGACAGGGTTCTTTTTGCTCCCGTTGGTGACCTCAACTACGCTATTGACTTCCTCTATCGAGTTCTAAGGCTCAGGATTATTCAGGAGTGCCTTCTCTTGAATAATATTGACCTGGCAGCTATAACTGCCCGGGATTTACCTGCTGACTTTGAAAGGTTACGGGCATCATTGCCACCTTGGACTCTCATCCTGGTAATAAGCGGGATGCACCGACGCCCCGAGGAACAGCTCCACTATCAGGAAGAGACTCTTCGTATGGTTATCAAGAATGAATTCCCTGAAATTTCCCTTGGCGCCAGTCTCCCTGGCTTTCCTGGCTTGGGTAAAAAACTCTTACCATTGCTTCGCCAGCCCTGGCCCAAGAAAGAGAGCTACTGGAAGAACCGCTACAAGGGAGCTTGCCAGAGCCTATTCTTCTTCACCAAGCCCGTTCTCGCCCCGAGGTTCATTGAAAGGGTGAAAGAGGTCGCTGCCAAATTTGATTATCCTCAAGCTGACATCGGTGGCTATCTCCAGCCTATCGAGCACAACCGTGCCTGCCATCTGGAGTTTAACTTCTTCTATGACCCGGCTAATTCTTCAGAGGTAGAAAGGGTTAGAAGGTTATATCGTGGAATTGCCCCAGTCCTGTTAGAGGAGGGGGCTTTTTTTACCCGTCCTTATGGGGAACTAGCCAAGCTGGTATACGATAGAGCCGGTGGGTATACGGCAATACTAAGAAGGGTGAAGAAGCTCTTTGACCCCAACAACATTATGAATCCGGGGAATCTATGCTTCTAAGGACGTAAGATGCTTAAAGGAAAAACAAGTCTGGATGTAACCAAGGTTGAGAATTTTATCTTTGATATGAGCAAGTGCATCAAATGTAAGGGGTGCACCTGGGTAGACCACATATATATGCCCGGGGTCAGGTTCAGCACCAGGTGTCCCAGTGCCACCAGGTATTTATTTGACTCTTATGGCGCCTATGGCAAGATGAGGATTGGGGTGGCGCTGATTGAAGGGAGACTGGATTACACGGATGAACTATTGCGGATACTCTATGCGTGCACCCTCTGTGGCGCCTGTGACGTTGGCTGTAAGCGAAATCTTGATTTGGAGATAGAGCTTGCCCTTGAGGCGCTCAGGATAAAGGCGGTAAAAGACGGCAAGGGTCCTATGCCCCAGCACCGAAAAATAGCTCAGAATATACTGACCAAGCATAACCGCTTCGGTTCACCTCATCAGGACAGAACCAAATGGCTGCCTAAAGGAATAAAACCTTCGCCCAAGGCTGAGGTGCTCTATTTCGTCGGTTGTTCCGCCTCTTATACTAACCCTGAGATTGCCCAGGCAACGGTTAAAATACTAGGTGCTTCAGGCACGCCGTTTATGCTTATGCCCGATGAGTGGTGCTGCGGCAATATGCTCTATTCCGTGGGGATGATAGATGAGGCAAGAAAATTAGCTCAGCGCAATATTGACGCCGTAAGGCAAAGCGGGGCTAAAACCCTCCTCCTCAGCTGTGCCGAGGGCTACCGAATGTGGAAGGTTGACTATCCCAAGCTCCTTAATATAGCAACCGCCGATTTGGGGTTTAAAGTGGTGCATCTGACGGAGTATGTAGATGAGTTAATCAAGAAAGGGGCACTCAAGCTCACCAAGCGGGTTGATTTGCGGCTGACCTACCATGATTCTTGCAGCTTGAGCCGACTCAGTGACCCTTGGGTACCATGGGAGGGGGAGCGGGGAATATGGGGAACGGTGAGCCCGAAATTAGAGCGCCGTCGTGGTGCTAATGGGGTTTATCAGCCACCGAGGGATATTCTTAAAGCTATCCCCGGCGTTGAGCTGGTGGAAATGATACGGATGAGAGAGAACGCCTTTTGTTGTGGTGCGGGGCGGGGCACTCTTGAAGCCTTCCCTGATTTTGCTTTATGGGCGGCGGGGCAAAGGTTAGTCGAGGTAAAAGAGGTAGGTGCTGAAGCTATTGTCTCGGCTTGCCCCTGGTGTAAGGATAATCTAAAACGGGCGGTTAGCCAGAATGGAGAAAATTTAAAGGTATTGGATATCTCGGAGGTCATTTTGGCTTCAATTAAAGTGTAGTCTTTAAGGAGTGAGTTTATGGCTATAATTGAAGAAGCGTATAAGGTACTTGAGTCTATCGTCGGTGCTGAGTATATTTCGGCTGACCCGGTAATTTGCGAAGGCTATCGGCCAGGACCGGGGGGATATGAGTGTGGCCTTGGGTATGAGAGGGTGATGACCAAGGTGCCGGCGTGCGTCATTATGCCCCGCACCACCGAAGAGGTCCAGAAGATAGTCAAGGTCTGTAACCGCTATAAAGTCCCCTATGTCCCCTATAGCACGGGATGGTATGGTCCCCGTTCTCACTGCCATGTTGCCAACGAGCTGCTTATTGACCTGAAAAGAATGACCGATTTTGAGATTGATGAGAAGCACCTTTACGCTGTCGTTGGCTCGGGGATTATCTATTCGCAACTCCAGGAAGAGGCGATGAAGAGGGGCATGTATATTGTTGTTGGCGGTGGTGGCTCGCAGGTGTCTGCCATCGCCAATATGCTAGGTGATGGCTGGTCGCCCCTTAGCTACCGAATTGGTCTACCCCACCGGCGGATACTGGGAACAGAACTCATTTTGCCTGATGGCGAATTAGTCCAATTAGGTTCGCTGGCTTTGCAAGATGGCCCCTTCTGGGGTGAAGGGCTGGGACCAGACCTTCGGGGACTATTGCGGGGTTTTACCGGGCATAGAGGATTCCTCGGAATTGTAACCAAGATGGCGATAAAGCTTCTGCCCTTCCAACCGGAAAGGCTAGAACCATCAGGTATTTCGCCCCATACTACCCTCCAGCTCCCCGAAAAAAGGGTAAAGTGGATTAATTTTAGCATGCCCAGCAAGGACTCTATGAAACAGGCGATGTATGAAATGGCAAAGGCGGAGATAGGGGCTGGGGTTACCAAGGTGCCCCTATTCTGGCGGGCAATTGCCAAGGCAGAGTGCAAAGAGGAGTTCTGGGAGCTCTGGTCAAAGGAGAACGAGGAGACTATCAAAAATTTCCATATTCTCCGCGTGCTACTTATTGGGTTTGCCTCTGAGGAGCAGCTTGAATATGAGGAGCGGGTGCTCACTGATATTATAACCGAACTTGGGGGCGAGGCTCGCCGCACCCGACCTTCGGATGAGTCCTGGTTCAAGAATGCCGACTCAGCAGGAATGTGGCTAATGTGCGGCAGCTATGTCTCGGTGGACTACGTTATAGAAACCCTTACGCACGCTATACCCCACGGTGAAAACTATGCCGAGCTGAAGAAGAAATTTACCCCACCGCTTATGCCTGACTACGGCGACCCCGGCTGGTTCCAGAGCTTTGAGCTGGGTCATCAGGGGTACTCCGAGTTCCTTGTCTACTGGGACCCGGACGAGAATACCGACAAGGTTGACCAGTTCTACGTGGAGACCTCTAAGGAAAACATAAGAAAGCGCTTCTATACCTCGCTGCTGGGTTCACACCAGCCCCTCTACCTGACCGGACCAGCCTACGGACCAAATTACCATAAATGGCTTCTGGCGGTAAAGAACGAGTTTGACCCCAACTTTCTCTGCCACCCCCCAGTCCCTCTGAATCATGATACGTTTGTGGAACGTGCGCCGTGGATGAAAGCGATGAAGGACTGGGAAAGCCCTGTTAAACCATAGTTGCTGCTGAAAAAAGAGGAATTTTGTGTTGGCTTCGGGTATAATTGGAGAAGATAGGTCATGGCTAAGACGAAAATGCTCTGCCCCTTTTCCGGGGAGCTATGTAAGGACTGTCCGGTATATAGAGGCAGGCATTATTATTTATGTTTCTGCTCAAAATATCGGGGGTGTTTGAGTAAACCGGGGAAAATACCTCCATCGTTGAGGACGGGCTCCAATGGGAAGTTTAAGATGCCGACGATAAGA
>Ga0315280_10007428_pt1 | contig 14719 bp, 14 predicted proteins | sample YL17G06_40_MG_FD_203697 | JGI IMG/M metagenome (GOLD analysis project Ga0315280, IMG submission 203697) | Sediment microbial communities from Yellowstone Lake, YNP, Wyoming, USA - YL17G06_40 | ecosystem: Environmental > Aquatic > Freshwater > Lake > Sediment | place: USA: Wyoming | collected...
AGCTTGGGGTCACCTAAATAGATATTTATTACAGTTTCAGAGATATTTAGATTGCCGGGGTGGCCGAACGGTTCAGGCGGTTGCCTGCAGAGCAGCTGTATATGGGTTCAACTCCCATCCCCGGCTTTTAACCATAAATCTATATACTCTGGATAAACCCATAGACTCCCTCTCTTTTTCTGAACAGGTTTAGGCTTTAGCGCGCGCAATCTTATCGGTAGTTACTACTGTAAGCGTCGTAATCGGCGTTGTCTTTGCCCTTCTGGAACTTCGTCATTTGACTGGAACCAGAAAAACAGAGATCACCGTGAAAGTCTATTATCACGCTCGTGCATGTTTGGGTTCAGCTGTGACTTTTCCGCACTCTCGTGGGTTCGTGGGTTTATGCGAGGGCTTGTACGTAAATTCCTTTATGAACAGTCAGTGAAGAAGCGCCTACTTCAAAGCACATACTCTTTTCTCAATGAAAAAGCTTAAGAAAATCTTATGGTAGCCCGGGATAGGTTCAAATATCGGTTTAAATTATCGGGTTTCGCTTCTCTAGGACAGTGCAAAGTGAATTCGGATCTTCTATTATGGAATATAACTCTACAAAACTCGTCTCTATGCTTTAAAGGTTTTAATGTATGGCAGACATATCATGTGGTGAGTTAATTGATATGAAGATTGTTGGAATTTGTGCTTCGCATAGGAGGGCTGGGAACTCCCACCGTTTACTGGAAGAGGCAATGAAGGGTATAAAAGAGGTAAATCCTCAGGCTGAACCGAAAATTATTGAATTGGCTAGGTTAAACATTAGCCCTTGTATAGCTACTTGTGCTTATGTTGACCCTGTTACATGCGCTAGACGGCCTTTTGAGTGCAATGTAAAAGATGACCTTCAAGTTGTTTTTGAGGAGATGAAACAAGCTGATGCTATTCTGATTGCATCTCCCTACTATTTTTTGGCTCCATCAAAGTTGACAGCGCTAATGGAACGATTATATTGTATCCACTATTTTACTAAGCATAAACATCCAAATGTGGCTTTTCCAACAACAGATAAACCGTTTGGTTTACTTGCTGTTTCAGGAACCGGAGGAGATTACAACTTGCCACTGCTCGAGCATTTGAAACGGTTCTGTTTATACTTGCAGATGAAACCTGTCACAACAAAAACTGGGCCATACATAGGAGTTTCGGGCGAAGAACCCATCGAAAAGGACACCAACGCCTTGGAACATGCAAAAACGCTTGGTCAAACAATAGCTAAAGTGACATAAAAAATGTGTGTAGGATAAAACTTTACCCCCAACCCAACCCAAACCCAAGAGCGAGAGAAAGCACACTATATAAATACATAAAAATAAGAAGCGTGCACACTAAGCATTACTTTCAAAGGTGGGATAACTAATCTCGATGCTGACTCTCGTGTCTTCTTTGAGTTCAGCGTGCCCGCTAGATCCTTCTAGCTTCTCTACAAGTTCATTATACTTGATTCTGATGTAACGCTTTGTCCCACGTTCAATATATTTTGCTCCCCAAGGGAGTCCAACATCAAAATCCCGCCACACGCGCCCTTTAGCGGTCTGATAACCTACGTCTACGTATATCTGCTTATCATCAAGCGGCTTTTCTTTTAGTGTAATATTATAATCAGTAGTGCCAGCCAAGTAAGACCCCTTGATTTCCCCATACGTTAGCGTATGGCTTGGTGTTACCCATCTTGGTTCTCGCAATGGCTCTCTTCGAGATGGTGATATGATGGTGTATTCCTTGGTGTAATAGATAGCTATCGGCTTGTCCTCAGCAATCCCTCTTACGTAGACGTTATCAAATAGGAACAATTTTTGAATCTCTTCTGGAAAGAGCGTCCACCCAAGACTGAAATCAAACACTATGCCACAGGGTCTCGCAAAATCATTAAGCCTAGATGCGAGGTTGATTGCTTTTCCTGAGTAATCTATTATTGTTTCCCCTGAAGATATACAGCATGCAGTTCCTCTGGAAATTCCCATTCCGATTTTATCGGGCGTTGGAAAATATATCATGTTATCACCTTCCCGCAGTTTCCCAAAGTTTTGCACGAGGTTCAGACAGCTTTGTATCGTACTGGTTATGGTGTCTTTCAGAGACTCTGGGTTGTATCGTATAACAATGAGAAGCCCATCTCCAGTTGGTTTATAGAATGCGGCTTCTGGAAAGTACTCATCTATGATTCTGATGTAGATTCTTTTTAGGAAATTTGCCACATCAAAAGAGTCAGTGGTTAAGCAAAAAGGCGTAAAACCTCTTATGTCTAGAACAATTGCAATGATATTCTCCATGACGCCTTTAGCATTATCCAACAGTTTTCTAAGTTCTGTGCTCATACTCTTCACTTTGATATTGCAATCATAACATTATTTAAATCTTAAGCTACATGCAAATATTCATATCATTTTCAGAAAAGTGCGGCAAAAGAATGCAGATATTTGAGATTTTGCGCTTTGAACTACTCTGCAATTCCGATTCTTGGTTGCCAATCTTTTTTCTCGTCTCTGAGATACATGCCTAATAGCAGAGCCTCTTCATTAATCAACGTCTCAATTTCTTGTTCCTTTCCCATTCTAATTCGTGCAATCTCAACTTTCCTCTGGAAGTATTCGTTCAAGCTTTTGATCAATCCATGAGTTAGAGAATCGTTCAAGTATTCCCTCTTTCCCTTACGATTCGATGAAAAATCTTCATTCTTCATTATGAAATCTCGCTTCCGAAGTCTCCGACAATACTGAATAACAAAGTCATCTACGAGATAGCGGTATAACTCCATGAAGTCACAGATTAAACTAGGCTTTCCTTCTGCTACGCTGTGCAAGAAACCCAGATAGGGTTCAAGCTTTGCTTTGATTAGAGCATGATGCACTTTCCAAGACAACAATTCATAAGACAGATTCCACAGATTATTAATTCCATCAAAAGCCTTGAAGGTCTTTCTGTATTCAGGTCTAATTAACTCTGGAATTAAACCGAATATCTGATTGAAATATTTATCAGAAGCATGACCTTCAACAGTCATCAATCTAGTTCTTAGTCTTGCTGTGTTCTCATCTTCGAGACTCTTGACCTTTTCAATAACATCAAAGCCATGACGCTTCAAACCATATTTCCTTAAAACTTGGTTCTGTCCTTCAATTTTGCCTAGGACTATTTGCTTTGCGATTGCAACTCCTTTATTACTCTTATGAGCCTCGTATTGTGCAATCCTAGTTTTTACATGGCTATCGTCGTCAAGGCTTTTTACAACGGCTACTGGATTGCCTCTTTGCGTCAGTATTAATGTGTCTATTCCCTAGAAAGCACATGTTGCTAAAGCACCTGAAGAGACTGAGTTGCCGATTCTAATGTGTACCTCTCCAATCTGATTCTCAAACAGCGGATACTTCTCAACCTTTCCTTTCCTATCTCTAACTATCAAGCAACCTTCGCCTCTGCCCAAGAATGAGCCGCTTTCGTCAAGAAATATTTTGGCTGTTCTTGTTTTCATTTTTCTCAACTCGCAGGCTGGCCCCAGCAAGGCTCTTTAAAAAGCTTGCTACTTAGCTTGACAGGCGTATCTGCGATTCTTCTTTCAGATTCATAAATTATATGTATTGGTTTCGTATAGACCGACTTACTGAATTGGGATTTGAACAATGAAACTAGAGATTCTCATTGCCCAAGTAATATTCGGCGGGATAGGCCTTTTTTTCATAGGAATGGCTGCCGTAGGTGTGTTTTACTACAGATACAATAGTTATCCGAGCTCAGGCTGGTCTCCTGTCGTAGGTGTTTTTATCGGGTTGCCGTTCATTGCCCTGGTTGCATTGTTAGATGGACAGCACAAGAAAAACAATGTTCAGAAAATACAGCAGATATTGATGAGATGTCCAGCGTGTGGGCATTTGAACGATGATGAAGCCAAGTTCTGCAACGGATGCGGAACCGCACTCAAAGAGCATTATGTCCAGAAAAGCAATTAATCTTTCTGTGCTCATTTGAGCTGACGTTTAAATAGCCCTTTGCATGGGGACTGGCGCTTTAAGAAAGCAGAGGGGATACTCTTGGAAAATGAAAATACGTCAGCGCGCGCGAAGACTGGCATATTGGCTGAGCATGGGCCTGTCACGGGTTTACATTCTGTCCGTGTTTTGAGAGTAGTAAGGCTATTTTCTCGTTGTTGTCCTTTAGTCTTTTCATAATGGCGGCAACATGTTGTTGAATGTCTCTGTGTGATTTGTCGACGCAGTCGTTAATCTTCTTGCAATCGTCTAGACAGTTCATGTTGTCCTGAATGTGGCATATTATGTCTTTGTCGTCCATTATGGCTTGGAGGTTAAATGTTTTCTTTCCCAGTTTATGATTTTCAATATACAGATCATAAAACATCGCTAGCGTAGACGCTACCATATCGGGTGTAGTGATAATGATTATGCCCAGGGAGTCGTCGATTGCGTATCCTCTTACTTTGGCTCCCTTTGGAGTTTGGTTAACGGACAAAATTCCAGTGGCGATTCCGTAACGGTTCATATCTCTTTTGGTTTGTTCGAGAAAGTCGTTGCTCCATTTGTCACTTGCTTTGCTCTCTATTAGCACTCTTCCAATTTCCAAATCTTGGGCGGAGAACTTCACTATTATGTCTGTGGCGTTTGGCCCCCCTAATGGTTGGACCTCTACGTTCTTGTTTGTCAAGAATGTCTCATAAATGCTTTTTAAGAGTCCAAGTTCAGCGTCATCACCTTTCTTAAGAGGGATTTTCAGAGTCTGCAAAACTGTGTTAAGTCCGCCCGTGGCGTTCCCTATCTCGCCAATAGCAGTCTTGAGTTCCTTCTGAATTTCGTCAATATCCTTGCCCTGTTTTAAGAGAAGCTCCACTTTCTCCACAAGAGTTTTGACCTGGTCTTCAACTATTTCTTTAACAAATTTCCTAGTGTCTTCTTTCATTTCCTTTTGAATCTGCTCGATGCTCTTCTCTTGCTGCAAGAGTGTCTCGATTTTATCGACCACGATTTCCATTTGACTTTTTATCAATGTTCCAACGAATTTCTCAGTGTCCTCTTTTAACGCCTTTTGGATTTCCTCAATTCCTTTGCCTTGTTTAAGAAGCAGTTCAACTTTGTCCACTAGAAACGCTGTTTGCTGTTCAACGCTCTGTTTTACAAATTTACCGGTTTCTTCTCGCTCTTTCTTTGTTTGCTCAACTACTTCGTCTAAGTAGTCTTTAACCGACTTATCCATTGTTTGTTTGACGTTGTCAACCGCGGAACTCATGTCGTCTTTCACATTTCCAAAATCGCTCCTGATTTCTTTGAGAACTTGCCCAACCACTTCACGAACGTCAGCACCAATCTTCATCTGCTGGTCTATTGCCTTAAACGCCTTGAGCGCAATGTCTAGTCTGCCATCGTCTTGAAGTTCAAATAACCATTCTTTCACTTCAGTCTCAATTTGGCCAAAAAAGCAAGATCTATCTATTTCGGGACAATATGCGCTTTTTGCTTTACGTGGGTGCCTTTTGGGAGAAACAGAAGGTGGGGGTTCAAGCCTTGCCATTCATATTACTCCAAAAAATGGTTGCGCCTTGCTTACTTATCTTTTATGAATTACTGCTATTGATAGCGGCTCATTATACAGGGAAACTGCTGGAAGCGTAAAAATCATCTAGTCGCACGTAGCGCGCGCGTTCGTCAAGGAATATTTTCGCTGTTCTGGTTTTCATTTTTCTCAACTCGCGGGCTGGCCCCAGCAAGGCGCTTTAAAAACGTTGCTCTGAGCGAAGCGAAGAGAGCTCTGCTCTTCGCAGGGCTGAAGTTTAAATACGAGATTGCAGGGGTGTGCCAGCGCTTTAAAAAGCAGGAGGGATAAGCTGGAAAACGAAAAATCGGTTCAAATCGAGCAGCAAAAAGAGAAACCGAAACGAAAGAAAAAAGGGAAGATTGCTAGGGTCTTCGAACTGCATCAGAAAGGCGTTACTGTCAAAGACATATCAAAAAAACTCGGGATGGACGAAAGGCTGGTCAGGTCATACGTCTGGCGCTTAGAGAATCCGAAAAAATACCGGGAGTTGCTGAAGCGCTATTTTAAGAAGAGAAAGCAAAAGGCTATTCAGCCATCTGCTTAGTCCCCAACACGAGACAATTCGGCCGCCGTCTCTTCTTTTCAAGAATGATGATTACCTAATGAGTGCTCCTACCACGGCTTTAGCACGTTGAACACGCTGTTCCTACTCTATAGTGTTCTCTACCATGTCGCGCCGGGAAGAGTAGCCACACCCTATCATTCAGTGTGTTGCCAGATATGGCATAGAGTAGATTTGAGATGAAATAAGAAAAAGATAGTTTCTTGATTTCTCTTCTATCGGAGATTTCGCTTGTTCCGCTACTGAAATCATAGATTCCATAGAAATCGGAATTGCAGCGGTGGGGATTGACTAGAGTTCGACGGTCCCAGTGCTTGACGAAGACATGCGGCTCTAAAGATATGTGGTTCACGTATTCGCCATCTTCGCCTAGTCCCTCGAGAACATCCTCCAGTCTTCTAACCCAGTCAGTCGCTTTCTCATAGTCATAGGCGAATATCCCATTGAATATTCTATTTTCCACAAACTTGGCATTCTCTATCGATTTCCTTAGCGTTTCATCAAGGCTGGAGTTGGTGACCTTAGTTTTGACTTCAATAAGAGCCTTGACATTAGTGTTGGCAAAACAACACTGGTATTCTGTTGTTATAAACGATAATGTCGGCTTGCTTAGATACCTCAACGGTTGTGTTTCGATTTCTAGCTATGAATCCTGTTCCGATGGATAAGTCAGAGGGTAAGAATCTTCTTATCACGTTTCCAAGAACAGCTTCTTTGAATCTTCCCTCTTCGCCCCAATGGGCATCTCCAATGAGATTCCTCACTCTATTCTTTACCACTTCGAGCTCGTTTGTGATTGATTCTTGGAATTCTTCTGGGTTAATATTCATGCTTTTCTTCTCCATCCTCCTGTGTGCACTTGTTTGTTAGTTTCTGCTTTATAAAACTGGGCAGGAACGCTCGTTCACTTTTTTCATCTATGACATACCAAGATTTATATTTAAAGAATACAAGGTAGAAAAAGACAACAAATGGACTTTGGAACTCATGTTCTCCTAAAAAAGTATTTGGATACTTTTGAGGAGGACCATCCATTATTAGTCAGTTTTGATTTGAATCCCGATTACATGGAATATGTTGAAAAATTGCTTGCTGAACTTGATGACAGACCAAATCTAAAAACGAAAATTGAAGAAATGAAAGACATCTCAAATTGGGAAAGCACTTTTTCCGAACTTGAATTCGCGAGAAAATTGAAGGAGTTGAATCCTGAGTTTATTAGGACAGAAAAGGGTTCTCCAACTCCTGACATCAAGGCTAAGGTTTTTGGCAAAGACGTGTTTTTTGAAGTAAGAATGATACTTGAAAATGATGAAGCGCGTCGCGTGTATAATGAGATTTGGAAGATAGAATCGGATTTGATTGTTAAGATAGAGTTTGGAACACTTGACAATGAAAAGGCAGACCGTTTGATAGGGTTCATTAGGAACAAGATTAATGCCAAGGAAATCGGTTCTCATTCTTTTGAAGACACCAAAATAGAGATAACCAAGAAAATCTCGGTTAAAACCAAGAGAACAGCCGTCATAACCTTCTTCGGTCTAATTGAGATTCCAATGGAACCCATACGGAAGAAAGTCTTCAGGGACTTTTATAGTAAATTGCATCAATTTGAATCTTGCAGTCCTGTCTTTTGGATCATTGACTGCCAAAGATGGAAATATGGCATCGACGATTTCAAGTTGATTGTTTACGGTAAAACAGTAGAAGACCTTTCCGTAGGAATGAGATTGTTTGGTTTTGAGGACATAATAAAAAGAGCTGATGGAAATTTTGGGCTGTTTGAAGGCACTAATTTGATACCCACCTTGACCTACCCAGAGAAGGATGGCTTATTCTTCTTGAAGGAAGCAGAATGCCTGAACGGAATCATAGCAATAACGCTTAGGCAGTTCCATTTCTTGATTAATCCTTTTGCCAAAAAACAACTTGACAGTAATTCAATTAGAGAACTGAAGGAGTTATTCTCTAGATAGGTTCGTTTCTTTTAGAAGTTTTGGATGGTGATTCTTATAAGAAAAATGGCGTGAGCGAAAGAGAGAAATCAAATTAGCGTGACCTCAGAGCGGGGCAACAAACATAAACCTCCAAACTCCAAAGAAGAACTTACTTTTAAGAACCCATTTAACTATAAAGTATTTACCATGAAGATTTGGAAACAAATCTGTTTAGAATCAGGAGTGCAAAGAATAGATGGTAGACATACCATCGTTCTATATCTTTCTGAGAAGAGAATAAATCTAAATGCGAAAACTCGAGCTGGAGTAGTTAAATCCCTTTTAAGATTGGGTGTGCAAGTTTTCGGAGCATGTGCTCCTGTTAACAAACTTGTAGTTCAAACTATAAAGGACTTGGAAGGCGAAACTTTAAGTCAGAGCACTTTAAACAAACTAAAAAGGAAAAATCAGAAGTACACTCCTTTCAAGTTTTCAAGAGATTATCAGATGATTATAAACTGGTTGAGTTTTGAACTTGAAGGACGACGAATAGACAAATCAACTTTTAGAAGGGAATTAAAAATTCGTCGGGTAAATTCAAGGTCTTAGCACGCGCGTCAAACCCTGATTCTTATGACTTGTGTAAGAGTCCTCAATTAACTTCTCATCCTATAATCTTGAGCGCACGCTGGATTTACCGTCCACAAAAAGGTCAAGAAAAGGGCCAAAGCCCGCAAAATGAAGGAAACACCCATCGATAAGCAAACAAAAACAAGCGAAAAACGGAGAACAAGCATTCAACGACCAATTTCTAAACAGGCTAGCGCACTACGATGTCTTTTCTATGCACGTGTGTTTCATTGACTATTTTGCGTCTGAGAGCAGGCATTGGTGCCACACGAAGTTTTTTCTCCATACAATCCACGATGATGCCCTCAACAACCCCCTCAACCGAGCACTAGTCAACACGTAACACCATACCTGCTTTCTCACCATACATAAGGGCAAGGAAAACAAAGTTTGGTCTAGACCATTTTTAGCGCGCACTACACATTCTTTATGCGTTTTATGTTGCTATTGTGATTGGAGTTCTATCACTATATTTCTTAACCAAACGTATCATTTTGCTAATGACATAGAACAAAATCGCCACATTAGCGTGCGCGCTTTGCTTTCAAGTCTTACACACTTTTTATATATTTAAACACCAAATGTTTCAACGGGGCAGACTGATGGAAGTGCTTGTGGACAACTCGACAGTAATGATTCTTATGGTCAGAGCTGCTGGCGGATCTGTTGATGGAAGGACAACTCTGCAGAAATGGTTCTATTTTGCATCAGTCAAAACAGGTATGGATTTCGGTTTCATTCCGCATTTCTATGGGCCGTATAGCGACGTCGTTTCTCGAACTATCAATAGTCTCATCGCCTCTGATTTTTTGCTTGAGACTGGCCGATTGACCCACTTTGACAGAGTTATGTACATGTACACGCTGACCGATGATGGAAAGAAGATTGCTGAAGACCTGAAAGAAACACACAAGAAACTCTACAACACGTTGAAGGAAGTAGTGGACACTTGCACTAACGTTGCGGGAAACAATATAAACATCTTGTCATGGGCCGCGAAAGTATACTACCTACTTCAAAGACAAGGCAAGCAGATTACTTATGCTGAAATAAGGAATATGGCAGAAAGCCTAGGCTGGCAGCTCTCCGAACCAGAAATAGATTCTGGAGTAAAATTACTGTCGGCGTTGGAACTTGCAAGTAAAGACTAGAAACCACAATGGTAGAGCAAATAAGCAAGACATATTCCCTATTCGAGACCCTCTTTATGGTTTTGTTGAACTGACTCGCAAAGAAAGAGAACTGCTTGACTCTGGTGTACTGCAGAGACTTACTAGGATCAAACAACTTGGCCACACTTACATTGTCTATCCCAGCGCAGTCCATAGCAGATTTGAGCATTCTCTAGGAGCAACGTATGTCGCCGGCAGGATGTGTGAGCAACTCAAGTTGGCCAAAAAAGACACCAAAATAATCCGAATCGGCGCACTCCTGCACGACATAGGTCACGGACCATTTTCTCACGTCTTCGAACAAGTCATAGAAAAGGTAGCAGGAGAAAGGTTTTCCCATGCGAGAATCACGAGCCTGATCTTGGAAAACGACAAAGAAGTAAAAAGGATCCTGGGAGAATTATATGAAGACGTCTCAGAAATTCTTCAGTTTCAAAAGGAGAATGTCAAATGTGAAATACTGTCTGGACCGCTTGACGCTGATCGATTGGATTATCTGAGGCGTGATTCGTATCACACAGGCGTGGCTTATGGCATATTTGACTTTGAAAGAGTGCTTCGGAATCTATGTTTAATCAACGATGGAGAAAGAGATTACGTTGGCATACATGAAAAAGGTAGGGACGCCGTCGAAAGCTACAGAATGGCTCGCTACCTCATGCATACGCAAGTGTACGCACATCATACACGTCTAGTTGCGGAAGACATGTTCTTGCGGGCTCTAGGATTTGCCTTCGACGAAGCAGTTCTCAACAGAGACGCATTGAATCCGGCAAAAAAGCCCAGGAGTTTCCTCAGTCACTATCTCACTTTGGATGATCATTATCTTAGCTATCTTATTCTTACGAAATCAAAAGGAAAAGCAGGAAGGATGATTCGAGATCTACTAGACAGACGCTTGTTGAAACGTGCGTACGTAATTCCCATATCTACAGAAGCAATCCCTGATTACACACAACGCATGAAATTCGTCAACATGAAACAAGAGCAGTTGGACAAACTAGAACAAAACATCTGTTCAAAAGCAGGACTTGGACTTGACGATCTCATACTTCATCTGCAAAGTACTGAAATCAAGTTATACGAAAATCTAGAAGAACCGTCACTCGCAGAGGAGAAACCTCTGCTAATAAAACACTACACCGGAGTGATCAAGCACATTAGTGAAGAGTCGCCTTTCTCAGCTTCCCGCATACCGAAGCAACTTTATGTTTTCTGTTCTGCACAGCACGCTCTAAAAGTGGCAAAAATCGCAGAAGAAATAGTTGGCGTGAAGAACCATTATTCGCCACGCCAAAAATGAGCAAAATCACCCGTCTTTGAGCGCGCGCGCATTGGCGAACAAAAATCCAACATCATAGTGACTGCCGAGGCAATTCGGTCGGACGAGCCTTAGCGTGTCTTTGCTCTGCAAGGAGCACACACTAAGGAGCGTGGTTCGACTCCCACCCCCGCACCACCAAGTTCAAGAGCGCATACGCTCTACTGTTTGATGGACCTGAGATAGAACCTTGAGGCTGTCACCCTGAAGCTTCCGGTTCGAACTATGAGCCTGTGCAACTCTTTGAGCTTGTCGAGGTAGCCGTTCACGCTGAATCCTTCGAGCTGCCATGGCACCGCCAACAGGAGGAATACCACTGCGCCTACGTCTTTGAACCGTGATTCAAGGCGGGCTTCTCGTCCTGTCGTGACGTAGAGACCTGCCTCACCTATCTGCTGCCGAGCCACTTGCAAATCCCAGACAGCCTCGGTCTTCGGCGCACCGAAAAATTCGTTCAGCTCAGAGAAATTGGCAGACCCGACCTGTTGAGTCAAGAAGACACCGCCCCTCTTTAGAACCCTGCAGACTTCTCTAGCAACGAACGATTCATGCCGGTCGATAACCATGTCCAAAGCTCCAGTGCGAAATGGCAAGACTCCCGACTGGTGTTTTGCTGTGTTGTCCTCCGCGTAGGTTCGCAAGACGTCGATTCCAAGTGGCTTCAGCCTGTCCCTTGCGATGGTCGCATTGGGCGGATACCCTTCGGTGACATACGTTCGCTTAGGAAGCGGTCCAAGTGATGAAAGCAATTCGCCACCTCCTGTTCCCAAGTCGAGCAAAGACTTGACGCTGGAGAATTCCTTTACCACTTCCTGCTTGTAATCCCATGGCGGAGACTCTTCTACCAATCTGTCTTTGAGCCATGAGAAATCCCATCCCGAGAATTTGTGTGATTGAGCTTCTGCAATCAGCCTCTCGAATTCGTCTGTGCCACTCGTAACCGAATCCCGCCTAACACCACACTACGCTTCTTTTCTCCACTCTTAATTAAAGACTCCCCCAACAAACATCATAGATACTAGCTCGCTCCTAAGCGCGCGTTCACTTAGCTTGATGATTTATTGTTTTTTCACTTTAACTTATCTCCCTGCTGTCTGCGAGTGTCGTTTGGGCGTGTAGTTTTTATTTGGTGTTGAATCTGATAGTTGAATTTGGAGAGTGGTCATACGGCAAGCGCACGCTATGGTGCACGGTTCCTGATGCGGAGAAAAGGAAGACTCTATTGAATCTGGCTACGAGGTTTTCAGCAGTGAAAAAGTTTTTCCAGAATCCAGCTAGGAGAGGGCTGTGATTTGCGAAGAAAGCTTGCCGTAGGCTCTGTTCGAAATCAAAAAACACGCATAGTGTCATCTAAACTCACGCTACACATACGCCTCTGCGCCAGAAGGTTCGTTATAGTCCCAGCAGAGAAGAGAGAGGAATTCGTCGCCACTCTCGAAGACCTGATCAAACGGCTGATGAAGATAATCAACAGCAACAGAACGAAGACCACAGTGCGACTCAGAGCCATAGAAGTGCTCGCCGAGCTTGTCAGGACAAGCTACACCATGGTGAGAGACGTGGAAGTGGAGGAGATTGAGCGAGAGACTGAAACGCTTGAGAAAAAAGCGAAACGCACTGAAACAGAAGATAACGCAGAGGAAGAACCAGCCAAGCCTACCTAAAGACGCCGTGGAACTCGTTCAAACGCTCTTCAACTTCAAACCCTACGAATACCAAGCCAAGCTACTGCGAGATGACAAGAAGCGCATCGTCGTTCGCTGGAGCAGACAATCTGGAAAAACAACGTGCATAGCCCTACGCGCCATATGGTTCGCCATCACGCACCCAAAAACGTTAAGGCTGATCGTGGCGCCATCGCTCCGGCAGAGCATGATAATGCGCGATCGAGTTCAAGATTTTCTTATGAGCATGCGCGAAGACTATCGATTAGGGCTTATTGAAAAGCTGCAGAGAACCGTGATTCATCTCAGGAACGGCAGCCGTATCGTGGCCCTGCCTAACAGTCCTCAGCTCCTGAGAGGCTACACGGCAGACCATGTTATCGCTGATGAAGCCAACTTTTTCAAGGACGACGAGCTCGTCTTCTACAACGTGCTTTACCCCATGCTCAGCACCACGGACGGCACGTTAATCGCCAGCAGCACACCGTGGAACAAAGACAGCGTCTTCTACCGCATGTGCCAGAACAAGGACTTCAGCCCACACGTGGTTACATGCGAAGAAGTCAAGGAAGCTGGCCTCGTCAAGCAGAGTTTCATCGACGAGATGCGCTCTCAGCTTCCTGCCGAACGTTTCCAGCGGGAGTTCATGGCGGAGTTTGTCGAGGACATAGACGCTTGGCTAACACAAAGCCTCATCGTCAGCTGCATAGACAGCCAACTCCAGCTTCATGATTTTCACGACCCCCAGAAAGGCGAGTTTTATGTCGGCGTAGACTTCGGCAAGGAACAAGACTTCAGCGTAGTCCTCATAGTCGAAAAAGCCGAGCAGATCCTTCGTGTGGTTCACGTTCACCGTTTTCCTCTAAAGACCGAGTACGCTAGCGTCATCGGCTACGTAAAGAGCCTTATGGATCGTTGGCAACACATTCAAGCCGTGTACGCTGACACCACGGGCGTCGGAAACTACATCGTTGAAGACATGTTCCGCAGCGGAATCCAGAACGTAACGGGCGTAACATTCACCGTCCAGTCGAAAGAAGAAATGGCGACGATCATGCGGGAGAAGATGCGCACGGGCGAAGTAAAAATCCCGTACATTCCCGCAAATAGACTTCAAGACGTCGACATGACCGCAGAGTTGAACATCGAAAAGTACGAGCTGATGAAAACGGGGCACCTGCGGTTCAGCCATCCCGAAGGCGGACATGACGACGTTTTTTGGAGCATGGCCCTAGCCGTGTTCGCCGCAGTAAAAGCGCCCTTGCCAGGAACCGGCGCAGTCATGCTACCTCATTGAACCCAGCTCCAGAACTTATTGCAGAGATACTTTTGAACTATAAACTGATAAATAACCAAGTTATGACCCTTATTAAGAGGTAGCTGAATGCCTAAAATCCTTATTCTCTATTACAGTCGAACTGGAAACACTGAAAAGATGGCTAAGGCTGTAGCAGAAGGAGCGAATACGATTCAAGGAGTTGAAGTGGAATTAAACTATTACGTTACGCCTGAATCATTAAGCAACTTCGATGTAATAATAGTTGGAATTCCAACCTATCATCATGAAATGACTATTGACATGAAAAGGCTCTTTGAAGAGGCAGCAGCGAAAGGCATTAACTTAAAAGGCAAGATTGGAGCAGCCTTTGGCTCTTATGGATGGAGCGGCGAAGCACCGAAACTAGTTATTGAAATCATGAAAAACAAGTTTCAAATGCAAATAACCGAACCACCACTTCTAATCAAATACACGCCAGACCAAAATGGTCTGGAAAAATGCAGAGACTTCGGAAGAAAGATTGCCGAAAGACTTATGCATGCTGATTAGTATCTTCTAAGAGAGGAGGCAAATGTTTTGA
>Ga0315280_10007430_pt1 | contig 14719 bp, 7 predicted proteins | sample YL17G06_40_MG_FD_203697 | JGI IMG/M metagenome (GOLD analysis project Ga0315280, IMG submission 203697) | Sediment microbial communities from Yellowstone Lake, YNP, Wyoming, USA - YL17G06_40 | ecosystem: Environmental > Aquatic > Freshwater > Lake > Sediment | place: USA: Wyoming | collected...
ATCGATCAGCCCTTCCTTTGCCATCTGCAGCGTCACCGTCAGCCCCAGCTCGGATCGCTTCGCTGGGTCGAGGTAGTGCGCCGGGTCGGTGCGCCTCTTCCACTCGAGCCACGCCTTGCGCGACTTCTCGGTGTTCAAGTCGTCCTCGATCTTGAACCCCATGTTCCGCGCGAAGGACTGCGCCCCCTGGCCAACCAGCAGGTGGTGATCGGTGTACTCCATGACGGCTTTGGCCACGAGCGATGGCGTCCGCACCCCTTCGATCGCGCCGACCGCCCCGGCCCGCTTCGTCGGCCCGTGCATGCAGGATGCGTCGAGCTGCACCACGCCGTCAGCGTTGGGCAGGCCGCCGTAGCCCACCCCCGACTCCTCTGGATCGAGCTCGACGATGTTCACGCCCGCGATGACGGCATCGAGGACGTCTGAGCCCTTGGTGATCATCGAGAACGCCTTCGCGACCGAGGTCAGGCCTTCCGCGTCCTTCGCCCGGTGGCCGTTGGCGGCCGCGATGACGACCGGCCTAACGGCCCGCGCGACGACCGCGGGTGCCTGGCCGAAGCTCACCCGCGGCGCCGCGGCCGCCAGGGCGGCGGCGGCGCCGGCCCGCACGAAATCACGACGGTTGATCTTGTTGCTCATGAGTGCTCTCCGGGGGCCGAACGCAACGGCCCGTAGGGAACGAGGCCCAGGCAAGGCCGCGACTGTACGCGCGGCGGGCAAGAGGTGTCAAGCAGGCAGAAGGGCCCGGATGCGGAGGGGGGGTCCGAGCGGCGCGCCGCCCGGGCCCCGCAGGAGGCCTTTACCAGGAGAACTTCGCGCCGAAGCGGACTACGCGCGGCGGCAACACCGCGATCGGCCACTGGTAGGTGCTGGCTGACACGATGTTGATGTCGACCTCGGCGTTCGAGTTGGCGATGTTGAACACGTCGACGAGGACCGAAACGGCGGTGTCCTTCGGAAGCGCGAACCTCCGCTCGGTCCGAAGGTCGAAGATGAGGGGCGCGTCCATCCGGCGCGTGCCCGTCGGCTCGACCTGCACGGTCTGCGTTCCGTAGTTCATCGACACGTTCGCCCGTCGGCCGTACGGCGTCCCCGACTGGTAGCGCACGAGCGGTGTCAGCCGCAGGCCCCATCCCGGTTCGACCGACCCGCTCAGCTTGATGAAGGTCATCGGGATGTAGCCACTCTGCGGCGCCCCGTTCGGGTTGTACGGGATCGCGTTGTGGTCGTTACGCCACGTCACCGCATAGCTCGCGGTCATCGACCACCGGTTGCCGAACCGCCGGTTCGCGACGAACTCGATGTTGCGGGCCTCTTCGTGGTAGTTCGGCACGTTCATGAACACGTTCAACGTCTTGCCGATGAGCGCCGGATTCAGGTTCAGCAGGTTCAGCACCTGCCCGTCGTCAGCCGTGCCCGCCCTGCCGTCAGGGCCGGGATCGATGACCTGCACGGGAATCGTGTAGGCCTCGGGCGGCGTCAGCACGTTCCAGGTCGCGTCCCGCCGCGAGTGGCGGTTCCACACGAAGCCTGCGCGGATGCCAAACTTCTCGGCGAGCTCCCGCTCGAACCAGAACGTGACCTGGTCGGTGTACGTGTCTTTCAGGTTCGGGTCGATATCCTGGGTCGCCACGCCGCCGCGCGTGGCGAGGAGCGCCCCCTCCTCACCCGGGTCCCACACCCCATTCCCGTTGAGGTCCGTCCAGCGGTATCGACGCCACTGCAGCTCGCTGTTCGGGTTGGCGTTGGGTACCAAGTCTCGTGCCGAGCGATTCCAGTAGTAGCGCCCATAGCTGGCTTTGAGCACGTTCTTGCTGCCGCCACTGACATCCCACGACAGGCCGATCCGGGGGGCCAGCAAGTTCCAGCTCGTCAGGTCGCGACCGGCGAACGCTTCCGCCGTGTAGAACCGGCTGGCCGGGCGCTTCTGGTCGGGATACATGTGCCGGTAGTGATCCAGGCGCAGCCCTGCGTTGATCGACACCCGGTCCCTGGTCCACGTGTCGGTCGCGTACCCGCTGTACCAGTAGAGCCGGCTGTCCGAGTCGACGCCGGAGGCGAGGAAGTACACCTCGCTCGGCACGCCGTTCCTGAGGACGTTGACGACGTTCCCCGGATAGGAGGAATCCTTCACCCGCGACTGGTCCATCTGCAGCTCGTAGCCGAACTTGAAGTTGTGGCTGCCGCCCCAGCGGTCGTTGTAGTAACTGATGGCGCCAGTCGACTGCGGCCGGTTCTGGTGGCGGAGCCAGTTGCGGTTGCCGCCGAAGACCTGGTTGGTCGACAGGTCCTCTTTGCGCGGGTCGCTGCTCCGGGCCGACTGGTGCCAGTCGTCGAACCAGCCGGCGACGCGGGCCTCGGCGAAGACACTGCTGCCGAAGGTCTTGTTCCACTCGAGCTTCCAGACCCAGCCGGGATTCCACTGATTCCAACAGCTCTTCTCGCCCTCCTGGAACGCGGTGTTGCCCAGCAGCAAGCTGTCGTGGCGGTACGGCTGCTTCTTCAGGCCCCACATGACGTACGGAATCAGCTTGTTGTTGCCTGGAAGCTGGTAGGTCACCTTCGCGGTGTAGTCGTTGATCGTCGTGAGGAACGGTCGATCCGGCAGCGTCGGGTACATGAACTCGATGTGCTGGTAGCGAAACGAGCCGTAGTACCACAACTTGTCCTTCATGATCGGACCGCCCGCACCGAAGTTCAGATCTCGGTTGACCCAGACGATGTTCCCGTCTTTGCGGACGCCGCGGGCGATCTGGCCGTCGGTGAGGTTGCGCGCTTGAAGGTTCCGATTCTCGTAGTCCGTGTAGAAGTCGCCGTGGAACGTGTTGCCGCCCGACTTGCTGATGAACACCTGCATGACGCCCGGCGTCGCCATCTCTGCTCCCTGTGCCGCCGTCTGGATGTTCACCTCGTCGAACGAGCCGTAATCGTAATAGAAGCCGACCGAGCCATTGCCTTCGAGGCCGATGATCCCTTCGATGAGCGGCTTGGTCTGGCCGGTCACGCCGTACGCGCGGTAGGCGGTCTGGGTGCCGGCCGTGCTGCCGCCCACGTCGATGCGGCCCACCATCTGGATGGCCGGTGATACCGACAGGACTGCCCACATGTCGCGCGCGGCAGGCATCGAGGCGAGGACTTCCTTCGAGAAGTTCGTCTGCACGCGGGCGTTGACCGCGTCGACCACCGGCGACTGGCCGACCACCTGCACCGTCTCGGCGAGCGTGGACACCTTGAGCTGGACGTCCACGGTCGCCGTGAACGCTGCCGTGATGTGAATGCCGTCACGCACCAGCGTGTTGAACCCCGGCAGCGCGAAGGTGACCTTGAAGTCGCCCGGCGGCAGCGGCGGGAACCGATAGATGCCCTGCTCGTTGGTCACCCTCGTCTGCGTGCCCATGAGCGAGGGCCCTTCGACCGCGACCGTGACGCCGGGCAGCACGGCCCCGGTCTCGTCGGTCACCTTGCCCCAGAGCGAGCCGCCACTGGCAGTGCCGGCGGCCTGTCCCCACGCGTGCGAGCTGGCGAGCAGCACGAGCGCGCAGGCAAATGCGCCAAGTCTTCGCATAGCGTTGCTCCTCGTTGATAGTCGCGAACTCTTCACATGGTCGGCGAGACGTCCGTTGGGGAACGCGGGGGCTGGCGCGCGCGATCGAAACGTCCGTTGGGAAACCTGGGGGCTGGCGCGAGCGGAACTCAGGGGCTGACGCGTGCCATCGAAACCGACGGGCGGCGATATTCGAAACGGGGCGAGCCGCCACGCGCTCGCCCACGGGAGCACCCGCACGAAACGTGTCGCGATCAGCAGAGGAGTAACGGCAGGACGACCCCGTAGAAGCTCTGCAATAATCGTTCCTCAAAGGCGCGAATGGTTCGAGCAGCTAACCCTCTGAACGACAACACGTTTGCCTGATCGCCTGTAACGCAAAGCGAAGAGGATCCAGCGATGGATCCAAGAACTTGACGAGCGGATTCGGGAATCTGCACGCGTCGGACGCGCGTTGCCCCTTCGCGCCGCTCCGATCAACAATCGCTCGTCGAGCGCTCGCGTGCCGGCATCGTTCGAGCGACGCTTCTTCACGCGCACTCGCTGACTCCAACGCAGCTGATCACCGGCTCCGAACGGGTGTGCCTCGTGTCCTCTCGTCGCCTTTTCCTCGCCGTCTACGCCGTCTCGGGCGCCGCGGGTCTGCTCTACGAGGTCGCGTGGACACGGCTGTTGACGCTGCACATGGGGCACACCGTGGCCGCGGCGAGCACGGTCCTGGCTGCCTACATGGGGGGAATGGCGCTTGGCGCGTTTCTGGCCGGACGCGCAGCCACCGGCCTCGACCCTCGGCGCGCGCTGAGGGTGTACGCGGCCCTCGAGGTCCTCGTTGCCGTCTGCGCGCTCCTGATGCCGCTCGCGCTGGCCGCCTTTCGCCCGCTGCTCGCGTTGGCGTACGCCAACGGCGAGGCCGGCGCCGCGTTCGGATGCACCCGCCTCCTCATCGGGCTGGTCGTGCTGATCGTCCCGACCTCTGCGATGGGTGCGACCTTTCCTGTCGCGACACGCTGGCAGGTGCAGGACGCGGCCCGGGCGGGCGGCGACGCGGGCGGGTTGTACGCGGCGAATGCGGGAGGCGCGTGCGTCGGCGCCATCGTCGCGGGCTTCGTCCTTCTGCCGGCACTCGGGCTGTGGGCCACCACCGCAGTCGGATGTGTCCTGAACGTCACAGCCGCGGCCGTCGCGCTCTCGGTGGCCTCGCGCGTCTCGCAGCCGGCTCTCGCCGATCGTCCGCGGCAGAGACCGCGGCGGGCGGTGCCGCTGACACGCGAGCGTGCGCGCCAGGCGAAGGTCGAGCGCGCGGAAAGGGGCGAGGCCCCCGAGATCGGACATCTCGCTCTTGCGGCTCTTGCGCTGACCGTCTCCGGCTTCGCGGCGCTCGTGTTCGAGGTCGCTTGGACCCGCATCCTCGCGCTGGCGATCGGACCGACCAGTTACGCCTTCAGCCTGATGCTGGCGACCTTCATTGGCGGCCTGGCGTGCGGCTCCGCCGCCGGGGCCTGGCTGGCGGCGCGCGTCCGGCGGCCGGCGTCATGGCTCGCGGGCACGTTGACCCTGACGGGTGGCGCCGCGTTCGCGGCGCTGGCGGTCGCGGGACGACTACCGCTGGCGGTCGCCCGCGCCGCCGCGGACCCGCAGGCGACATTCGGCCAGATGGTGGCCACCGAGTGGCAGCTCGTCGCGCCGCTCCTCCTGCCCCTGAGCGCCGCGCTTGGCGCGGCGATGCCGCTGGCAATCGCCACCGGCCGCCGCACACTCGAGACCGTTCCACGCGATGTCGCCCTGATCTACGCCATGAACACGCTCGGCGCGATTGCCGGGTCGCTGGCCGCCGGCTTTCTGCTCATTCCACGTTTCGGTCTTCACACGACCACGGTCGGCGCGGCGGCCCTTGCGCTTCTCGGCGCAGCCATCGTCATCCTGCGTGGTGTTCGTTGCCGAAGGCCATCGGTCTCGCTGCGACAGCCGGTGTGGCAGTGGCCGCGCTGTCGCTGCCCGGGTGGGATCCTGCGCTCATGGCGAGCGGCGCGTACAAGTACGCGACGTACCTCGGGAGAGACGACCTCGATTGGACCCTGCGCGCCGGAAGCCTGCTCTACTACCACGATGGGGCCGCCGGGACGGTGTCCGTTCGGCGCCTGACGGGAACCCGCTCGCTTGCGATCGATGGCAAGGTGGACGCGTCGAACGGCGGCGACATGCTGACACAGCAACTGCTGGCGCACGTCCCGCTGCTCGTCCACGGCTCCGCCCGCCAGGTCTGCATCATCGGCCTCGGCAGCGGCGTCACGCTCGGTGCCGCGCTCGCGCATCCGGTTCAGCGCGCGGACGTCGTCGAGATCTCCGCCGACGTCGTCACGGCGGCCGGCTTTTTCACCCGGGAGAACCACAACGCCCTGGCCGACCCGAGGGCACATCTGATTCTCGGCGATGGCCGCTCGCACGTGCTGCTGTCGTCCCGCGTCTATGACGTGATCATCTCGGAGCCGTCGAACCCCTGGATGTCCGGCATGGCGACGCTCTTCACCCGCCAGTTCTTTGCCGCAGCGCGCGACCGCCTGCGACCTGACGGCATCCTCTGCCAGTGGGCGCACACCTACGACATCAGCGAGGGAGACCTGCGCTCGATCGTCGCGACGTTCTCCTCCGTGTTTCCCCATGCTGCCGCGTGGCTGGTCGGCGATGCCGATCTCCTGCTGATCGGCAGCCTCGAGCCTGTCGGTCCGCGACTCGATCGCGTGGCGCGCGGCTGGCAGCAACCATTGGTGGCCGGAAGCCTCGCGGAGGTGTCGGCCACCGGACTGTTCAGCCTTCTGTCGCTTTGCCTCGGTGGTGACGAGTACGTGAAGACGTACGGGCGCAACGCACAAGTCCAGACGGACGATCGCCTCGCCCTCGAGTACTCTGCGCCGCGTTCGATCTGGGGACACCCGAGGAGCGAGAGCCTGCAAGCGCTCCGGGATCTTGCCGCCCGCCTGCCCGCCCCTTCGGCGGTTGCGCGCGCCCGTGCCGCGGCATCCGCCGTCGAGTGGCGGAACCTCGCCGTCATGCAGTTGAGGGCGGAGGGCGCCGATGCAGCGTACGAGGCGTTCCGACGCGCCGCGGAACTCGGTCCGGGCGACCGGGCGGCGCTCGACGGTCTTGTGCGAGCGTCCGGTCTGACCGGGCGCCAGGCTGAGGCGACGGCGTTCTTGCAGCGCTTGAGCGAGCGTCGCCCGAACGACCTCGCTCCCCGACTTGAGCTGTCGCGTCTAGCCGCTGGCCAGGGGGACACTGGGCACGCGGTCGCGATCGCGACCGAGGCACTCACGCGCGACCCGCGTAGCGCCGAGGCACGCGAGCAGCTGGCGTCGGTGCTGGCGGACGCGCAGGATCTCCCGCGGCTGCGGGCGGTGGTCATCGAGATGGAACGTGACGACCCGCAGCGGGCGGACACGCGCTTCTACGCGGCGACCCTGCGGTTCCTCGAAGGCAACACGCAGGCGGCCGCGACGCTCGCCAGGCAGACACTCGCGCTCGACCGTGCCCACGTCCGCGCCTGGATCCTGCTGGCCATCGCCAGCGCGAAGCTTGGCGAGACCCGCGAAGCCCGCGAGGCGTTCGGGCGCGCCCTCGACGCCGACCCCCGCGACGTGAACGCCTGCGTCAACTTCGGCCTGTTCGAGCTGCAATCGGGTGATCTCCAGGCGGCCGGGCGCACCTTCGCGGAAGCGCTCACGATCGACCCGACCAGCAGCGCCGCGCTCGAAGGGTTGGCGGAGGTGCTGGAGCAGCAAGGCCAGCCGCAACGGGCCGCGCGGCTGCGCGACCGCGCGCGGCGGGGCGGCCGTGATGATTGATTCCCGTGTCTGCGCCCCTCCGGGCCTACGCGGCCCTGAGCGTCCGGAGGCGCAGGACCAGTCCCACCTCGATGAGCGCGCAGACGGTGATGATGCGTGACATCATGAAGGCGCGGAACAGATCGCGGCCCATGACGTCCCAGAAGGTCAGGCCCGCCAGGGCCAGGCACGCCACGGCCAGCCATCGCTGCGGCTTCGCGAACTCGTCTAGACGGTCGAGGATCAGCATCACGGCCGGCGTCGAGACCAGCAGCACGTAGTCCCACCCCTGCGGGGAGAGCAGGGGCATCAGCAGCAGCAACACCGCCGCGTCGAGATACTCGGGGAACGGAACGCCCGCCCGCCGGAGCAGCACGCCGCTGCAGACCGCCACCAGCAGCGCTGCCGTCGCGAGGGCCAGCGCGCTGGCCACGGGGCCGACGCCAAGCCACACCGCGAACATTCCGGCGATCGAGATGTTGTCCTGGCCGATCAGGTTTGGGGCGGTGGATGTCGTCACCGTGGCCCACCAGCCTCTGAGCAGTTGGACGTTGCCGTACAGACCGTAGCGCAGCGCCGGGAGCCACACGGCGAGCAGGAGCGCCAGCAGGAACACCCCGGCGGCCCGAAACCGGCGGCGTCCGAGCAGGTAGGGGAGGAAGATGATCGCATACGGCTTGACGACCGTCGCCGCGGCTACGAGCGCGCCTGCCGCGCCGTTCCGCCCGGCTCGCCATTGTGCGACGGCGAGGAGCACCACCACGGCGAGCAGGAGGTTGCCCTGCCCCAGCCCCACCTCGCGCACGTAGAACTTGCCGAGCGCGATGATCGTCAAGCCGACGACGAACGAGGCCGTCCGCCGCCGGTCCGGAAGCAGGCGCCACGAGCGGTTGAGCAGCACGACCAGGAGCGCGATCGAAATGCCGAACCAGATGGCCCTCGCCGTCACGACCGGCAGCCGGGCCAGAGGCGCGACGAGGAAGGCGAAGGCGGGCAGGTACTTGAACTGCCAGTGTCCGTCCTCGGTCCGGTACAGGGACTCGCCCGCGACGACGCGGGTCCCCGCCGTGCGGTACACTTCGAAGTCGAGCATCTTGCGCTTGGCCCTGCCCTCGAACGCCACGGCGGCCAGCACGAGGAGGGCGGCGGCGGCAAGCCACCGGCTGCGTCTGCTCATAGTGGTTCGCGCAGACGATACCACGGCGCCATCGGGGGTCAACAGGCTTCTTGCCAAAGGATCGGGATCAGATGCCAGAGCAGCGCGAACCGAGGTCCCACGACGCCGTCGCCGGCCAGGCAGGGACGGTCGTGTTCGATCTCGCGCGCGCCCGGCGCGAGACGCCGGGGTGCGAGCAGGTGCTGCACTTCAACAACGCGGGTGCCTCCCTGATGCCGCAGGTCGTGCTCGACACGATGATCGCGCACCTCGAGCTCGAGGCGCGGATCGGCGGCTACGAGAGCGCCGACCGCGTGCAGGACCGGTTGAACGGCGTCTACGCGTCGGCCGCGCGGCTGCTCGGGTGCGATTCCGACGAAATCGCGATTGTCGAGAACGCCACGCGCGCTTGGGACATGGCCTTCTACGCGATCCCTCTCGGGCCCGGCGACCGCATCCTCACGGCCAACGCGGAGTACGGCAGCAACTACATCGCCTTCCTCCAGAGGGCGCGCCAGACGGGAGCGGTGGTGGAGGCCATCCCGAACGACGAGCACGGCCAGCTCTCGATCGCGGCGCTCGAGCGGATGATGGATGAGCGCGTGGAGGTGGTCGCGATCACGCACGTGCCGACCAACGGCGGGCTCGTGAACCCTGCGGCAGCGGTCGGCAAGGTCGCCCGCGAGGCGGGCGCGCTTTACCTGCTGGATGCGTGCCAGTCGGTCGGCCAGATGGACGTGAATGTCTCCGCGATCGGCTGCGACATGCTGTCTGCCACGGGGCGGAAGTACCTGCGAGGCCCCAGAGGCATCGGCTTCCTCTACGTCCGCCGGGAGGTGGTCGACCGCCTCGAGCCGCCGTTGCTGGACCTGCACGCCGCCGAGTGGGTGGCTGCCGACCGCTTCGTGATCCGGCCCGGCGCGAAGCGCTTCGAGAACTGGGAGTCGAACGTCGCCGCGAAGCTGGGCCTCGGTGCCGCCATCGACTACGCTCTCGGCTGGGGCCTCGACACGATCCGCGCCAGGGTGACCGCCCTCGCCACGCTGCTGCGCGCGCGCCTGAGCGACATCGCCGGCGTCTCGGTGCACGACCTCGGCGTCGAGCGCTGTGGCATCGTGTCGCTCACCCTGGAAGGGCACGAGCCGGACGCCGTGCGTGCGGCCCTCGCGCGGGAGCGCATCAACGTGACCGTGTCGCGCGCCTCCGCCACCCGCCTCGACATGGACGCCCGCCATCTGCCGGCGGTCGTGCGCGCGTCCGTCCATTACTACAATAGCGAAGAGGAGGTCGACCGGTTTTGCGCCGCTGTTGGTGCCCTCGCGGCGGCCCACGACTAGGCGCTGCCCGCCCCTGTGGTATCCTCCCACCCCCCAACAGAAGAGGAGCGTTCATGAAGCGCACGACCATGAGCGTTGTCGGTGCGGTACTGGTCGCGATCGTTGCGGCAACCGCCATGGCTGGCGTCCAGCCTCAGAAGAGGCGGCTGAGCCTCGATGATCTCGCGGCCCTTCGCGAGGTGAGCGACCCGCAGATCTCTCCCGACGGCGCGTGGGTCGCCTACGTCGTCAGAACCACGGACGTCGTGGGAGACCGGATGGCGAGCGACCTCTGGATGGTGCGATGGGACGGCACCGAGACCCTTCAGTTGACCCACACCAAGGAAAGCGAAACCCAGCCCCTATGGAGCCCCGACGGACGATACCTGGCATTCCGGGCGACCCGCGGCGATCAGCCGGCGACCAGCCAGGTCTGGATCATGGCCCGAGCCGGCGGCGAGGCGCGCCAGCTCACGCGGCTGTCTGGGGGCGTCTCCGACTTCGTCTGGTCGCCCGATGGCAAGCGCCTGGCACTGGTGGCCTCGGATCCGGATCCGGAACAGGCCGCCAAGGACGCCGGCAAGAACAAGACGCCGGCGCCGATTGTCACCGACCGCTACCAGTTCAAGCAGGACGTGCAGGGCTACCTGACCCATCGCCACGAGCACCTCTACGTGTTCGACATGGCGACCGAGACAGCGGACCAGCTGACCAAGGGGGATTTCGACGCTGCGCTTCCGTCGTGGTCGCCGGACGGGACCACGATCGCCTTCTCGAGCAAGCGCGGCGCGGATCCTGACCGCCACGAGAACTGGGACATCTACCTCGTCGAGGCGCGCGCCGGCGCGGAGGCCCGGCAGCTGACGACCTTCGAAGGCGCGGACAACGATCCGGACCAGAGGACGCGAGCGGCCTGGAGCCCCGATGGGAAGACGATCGCGTATCTGCAGGGCGGGCCTCCCAAGTACTTCTTCTACGACGCGCCCCGCATCGCCGTGATTCCCACCGCCGGCGGCGAACCCCGACTCGTGGCCCCGGGCCTCGACCGGGCGGCGAGGGACTTGGCTTGGTCATTGGACGGCAAGTTCCTCTACTTCCTGGTCGAGGACGATCGGTACGTGCGGGCCGCCCGGGTCCTTGCGAGCGGTGGCGAGGTCGAGCCAGTTTCGAGCGGGATGGGGACGCTGAGGGACTTCGAGCTCGGACCGCAGGGGAAGATCGTGGTAACCGCCTCGCGGCCGAGCGAGCCCTACGAGGTCATGGCGCTGGAAGGCGGGAAGCTCCGCCCGCTGTCGGCGCAAAACCGCGAGCTGCTGCAGCAGGTCACGCTCGGCCCGGTGGAAGGCATCAGCTTCAAGAGCAAGGACGGAACCGAGGTGCACGCCGTCGTGGTGGAGCCGCCGGACTACACGCCCGGCACGAAGTACCCCACGATCGCCTACATCCACGGCGGGGCCCCGGTTCCCTTCAACCAGGACACCTTCGAGTTCAGGTTCCTGTGGCACGCGTTCGCGGCCCACGGCTACGTGGTCGTGGCCCCCAACTATCGGGGCAGCTCGGGTCGCGAGCAGGCGTTCATCCGCGCGATTTTCGCCGACTGGGGACACCTGGAGGTCGAGGACGTGCTTGCCGCGATCGACCATCTGGTTGCCGCGGGCGTGACCGATCCCGAGCGGCTCGGCATCGGCGGGTGGAGCTACGGCGCGTTGACCACCAACTACACGATCGCGAGCGATACCCGCTTCAAGGCGGCCGTCAGCGGAGCGGGCGAGTCGAACATGCTGGCTGTGTGGGGCACGGACCAGTACATCCGGCAGTACGACGTCGAGCTCGGCGTGCCCTGGAAGACCCTGGACACGTACATGAAGATCTCGTATCCCTTCTTCCATGCCGATCGCATCAAGACGCCGACGCTCTTCATGTGCGGCGAGAAGGACTTCAACGTTCCGCTCCTTAACTCAGAGCAGATGTACCAGGCGCTGCGCAGCCTGGGCGTCCCAACCCAGCTGGTGATCTATCCCGGGCAGTTTCACGGGCTGACGAAACCCAGCTACCTGAGGGACCGGCTGCAGCGGCACCTGGATTGGTACGACCGCTACGTGCTCGGGTTGCAACCGGGCAAGCGCACGAACAGCAGTCAGTAGAACTCACGTAGCGCAGGGCTTCAACCCTGCGAAGAGCCGGTGGGCGGCTCGGTACCTGGCACGGCTGAAGCCGTACCCTACAAGAGCCGGGTGCCCGACACGCCCACGCCAGCGGGCAGACCTTCAGTGTCTGCCCCACCATGAGATTTCTACCAGCGCATGTGGAGCTCCCGGCCCTGGCGGGCGCGCCTGTCTGTTGACGCGGTCCGCCCCGCCGGTCAACCATTGAGCGGGAATGCCTGCTCCTCCTTCGAAACCCCGAACTGCTGAGCCGAGGCGGAGACGAGTGCGCTGGCTGCTCTGGGCGCTGGCGGGCGCCGTTCTCGTCGGCGCAGCCGGCGCATGGCTGGTCTGGAGCACGCGGCCCGAGCGCGCGGCCGGCGGGATCGAGCTCGGCCGGCTGCCGCGCGGGGTCTCCCGCGATCGGCTGAACCTGCTCGTCGTCACGCTCGACACCACGCGCGCGGACCGCATCGGCGCGTACGGGGCAGCCAACGTCGCGACGCCCGTCTTCGATCGCCTCGCCCGCGACGGCGTGCTGTTCGAGCAGACCGAGGCGGTCGCTCCGCTGACGCTTCCCGCGCACACCAGCATCTTCACCGGCCGGTTTCCGCCGGAGCACGGCGTGCGGGACAACGGCGGCTTCTTCGTGTCGCCCAGGGAGACGACGCTCGCCACCGTGCTGAAGCGGGCGTCCTTCCAGACCGGCGCCGTCGTGGCCGCGTACGTGCTCGACGGCAAGTGGGGCCTCAACATCGGGTTCGACACCTACGTGGACGACTTCGACACGACGAAGGTCCGTGGTCTCGGCGGGGCCGTGCAGCGTCCCGCGAACGAGGTGGTCGACCGGGCGCTGCCGTGGCTCGAGAAGGTGAAAGACAGGCGCTTCTTCGCGTGGTTGCACTTCTACGACCCGCACACGCCCTACGAGCCGCCCGAGCCGTACAAGACCCAGTATGCGGGTCATCCCTATAACGGCGAGATTGCATTTGCCGACTCCGAGCTCGGCCGCGTGATCGAATTCCTCGACGGGCAGGGGCTGCTGGCTCGGACCATCATCGCGGTCGTGGGCGACCACGGCGAGAGCCTGGACGAGCACGGGGAGGCGTCGCACGGGTTCTTCATCTACGAGGCCACCACGCGGGTGCCGTTCGTCATCCGCGCGCCGTTCGATCGGCTGCGGGGGAAGCGCGTGGCCGATCCGGTCCGCGAGGTGGACCTGATGCCGACCGTCCTCGACCTGCTCGGGCTGCCGGCGCCGAAGGGGATCTCCGGGACGACGCTGGTGCCGCTGATGACGGGCGCGAAGCGCGAGCTCAATCTCGAGTCGTACTCCGAGTCGATGTACCCGCTGCACCACTTCGGCTGGGCGGACACGCGCGCGATGCGCGTCGGCCGCTACAAGGTGTTCGACGCGCCGAGGCCCGAGCTGTACGACCTCGGCCGCGACCCGCACGAGGCGCAGAACCTGTACGGGCAGCGGCGGACGCTGGCCGACCAGATGCTGGCGCGCCTGCGGCAGCTCCGCGACCGGTTCACGGCGGCGGCGCCCACCGACCAGCCTGCGCCGGACGTCGATCCGGAGGTGCGCGCGCGCCTGGCGGCGCTGGGCTACATCGGCTCGTTCGTTGCTACGAGCGCGAGCCCCCGGACCGAGCGCGCGGACCCGAAGGACAAGATCGAGCTGTTCAACCTGATGAACGCCGCGCAGGAGATCTCCAAGGAAAAAGAGGACAGCTTCGAGGAGGCGACCACTCTCCTGCGGAAGGTGACCTCCGCCGACCCGGACGTCATCGACGCCTGGTTCATGCTCGGCAACCAGTATTTCAAGGCCCGCAGGTTCGACGAGGCGATCGGGTATTTCAAGAAGTCGCTGGAGCTGAAGCCCGACTACGACCTGGCGCTGATCAACATGGCCAACTCATACCGCGCGCTGGGCAAGGATGACGCGGCGCTCGCCGGGTACGAGCAGTACCTGCGGGTCGATCCGAAGAACGCGTACGTGCGCTACGAGATGGGCGAGATCTATCTGGATCGCGGCGACGCGGCATCGGCGCGCCGCGAGTTCGCCGCCGCCCTGGAGATCGACCCGAGGGTGGCGCCCGCGCGCAACGCGCTCGGCGTGCTGGCGTTCCAGGCGGGCGATTTGGCCGGCGGCGAGCAGGAGATCCGCGAGGCGATCGCGCTCAAGCCCGACGTGCGGCTGGCGCACTTCAACCTGGCGCTCATCGCCGAGGCCCGCGAGGACTGGGGGACGGCGGAAGCCGAGTACCGGAAGGAGCTGGAGATCCACCCGGCGTCCTACAAAGCCGCGTTCAACCTCGGCCGGCTGTACGAGCGGCTCGGGGACCAGACCCAGCAGATTGCGGCGCTCAAACAGTCGGTCGAGGCGAATGTCCAGTTCGCGGAAGGCTATTTCTATCTCGCGAAGGCGTACCTCGACGGCGGCGATCTGGACCAGGCGCTGACAATGGCGCGCAAGGGGTTGGAGATCGGACCGCGCTCGCCGGTCGCGCCGCTCGGGCACTATGTGATTGCCGGCGTGTTCGAGCGGCGGGGCAGGCTCGCGGACGCGCAGCGCGAACTGGCAGCGGGCAAGGCGCTGGAAGCGCGGGTGAAGCCACGCGGCCGATAGCTTCGCTGTCGAATGCAGACCGCAGAAACTGAGGTTGGCCGCCCTGTTACATTCTGCATTTTGCATCAGTCTTGTCCAAATTGCGGTCTGGCACCGGGGCCTGTCT
>Ga0315280_10007431_pt1 | contig 14717 bp, 10 predicted proteins | sample YL17G06_40_MG_FD_203697 | JGI IMG/M metagenome (GOLD analysis project Ga0315280, IMG submission 203697) | Sediment microbial communities from Yellowstone Lake, YNP, Wyoming, USA - YL17G06_40 | ecosystem: Environmental > Aquatic > Freshwater > Lake > Sediment | place: USA: Wyoming | collected...
ATAATGAGCTTGCTTACGCGCAGCAGCAGTTGCTCGGAATCCTTATAGTAGATGAACTCCTGAAGAAAATTGAAGAGGAGCAGGTCGAGCGCATCATGCTCAATGCTGATTCCCCGGCTCTCCTTCGACTGAATTGAGTCGAGCTCTTCAACCATGACGTTCATGGTGGCATCAGCGGCTGACCGGAAGGTTTCCTCCAGGTCCCGGCCCCACGCCTCAAAAGCGATATCAGCGAGGGTGATGCCCTCTATGAATGTGTAGGGCATGTTATCCCTCCTTCTGTATCTTTCACTGACCTGGAACGATTGCCGATGGTCCCTTTTATCCTTTTAAAATACCGATCGGCATGAATCGTACCACGCGCTTGCTGATTCCTGCCTTTTCGGTAGCCTCGATGACATCATCAATATTTTTATAGGCGCCTCCAGCCTCTTCGGCCAGCCCAGCCCATGAAGCGCACCGGACAAGAATTCCGCGGTCGTGCATGTCGTGCTGCAGTTTTTCTCCCCGCCACAGTTTGCGTGCCTTCGTACGGCTCATGCTCCTGCCGCTCCCGTGGGCGGTGCTGAAGAAGGTCTGGCTGCCGCTGGCAATCCCTGCGAGCAGGTACGAGCCTGTCTCCATGCTGCCGCCGATGATAACCGGCTGCCCCACGTCGCGGTAGCGTTCCGGCACGCCCTTCATGCCGGGACCGAAGGCACGGGTAGCCCCTTTCCGGTGCACGAGCACCTTTTTTTCCTTGCCACCCGCCAGGTGACGTTCAAGCATGGCGGTGTTGTGGGCGACGTCGTACACCATGTGCATACCCAGGTCTTCCGCTGAGCGGCCAAATACGTTGGAGAAGACCTCACGGATCCGGTGAAGGATGACCTGCCGGTTGGCAAACGACATATTGATAGCACATTTCATGGCCGCAAAGTAGTCCCTTCCCTCAGGGGAGTTGAGCGGAGCACAGGCGAGCTCCCGATCCAGCATCTTGATGCCGTACTTGCTCTCCATGACCTTGAGGAAAAGCTGGAGGTAGTCGGTTGCCACCTGATGTCCGAACCCCCTGCTGCCGCAATGAACCATCACCACGATCTGATCCGGTATGGTAATCCCGAAACGCCGGGCGGACTCCGGATCAATGATGTTTTCACGGCGGGCAACCTGGATCTCCAAGTAGTGGTTGCCGGAGCCAAGCGTTCCGATCTGGTTGTGGCCGCGGTCAATAGCCTTCTCGCTGATCTTCGAGGAATCAGCCCCCTCGATGCAGCCGTTTTCTTCGGTAAGTTCCAGGTCTTCCTCCCACCCATAGCCGTTTTTTACGCACCACCGGGCTCCCTGCTCAACTACCTTCCTGAACTCGTTCCTTGAGATCTTGAGAAAGCCGGTACTTCCCACACCGGCAGGAACCCTCGCGGAGAACTTGTCCACCAGTTCCACGAGGTGCGGTTTCACCTCAGCGTAGGTAAGGTTGGTTGTAACCAGGCGCATCCCGCAGTTGATGTCGAAGCCGATTCCTCCGGGAGAGATGACCCCTTCCTCTGCATCCATTGCGGCAACGCCCCCGATGGGGAACCCGTAACCGGAATGGCCGTCCGGCATGCAGAAGGCATACTCGGTGATACCGGGGAGGGTTGCCACGTTTGTTATCTGGTCATAGACAGTCTCGTCCATCTCCCGGATCAGCTTTTCAGTCCCGTAGATCCGGGCCGGAACCCGCATCCCCTGCTTGTAGGAAACAGGCAGTTCCCAGACGGTATCTGATACACGTTTCATGGCGTTGATGGTTGCCATCGTTTTACCACCTCCTCAGGAAATTTGTAGCTGCTGAAAAACGCCCATCTGCATAAACGCGAAGCCCGCTCTTGCGGTAAATAAGACCGAAGGCCCGCCCTGCGGGTAGGTTTTTTTGCCCATATGATGGATCAAAGACATTTCCCGAAGACGGGCCAAACGTTTTATGTAAGAACGACCAAACGTTTTATTCAGGAGCGGCCTTCGGTCTTTTTCGGGCGCCTTGTCCGCCACAGGCGGAGACATTTTTGATCAGCCTTACAAAAGTTGCTTTTTCAGCAAACTGTTAGGTCCCCCCTCTACCATTCCGTTATAGTAACATCTCGTATTGACGGTACGTATGTGAACGGATATTGTAACGGGTAAAGGTACTACCGAATACACATAGAGAAAGGATACGTCCTTGTGGGTGAGGATACACTAAAGAAAGTTGAGAATGCAACAGAAAGATTAGAATTAGAAGGAGAGAACATCCCTCCTCTTGCGACACGGGCAGTGCGCGGCGGGCTGTGGGTTACCCTCAGTTCATGCTGGGTCTTCGGCTTCGGTTTTGCAGCCAACATCGTACTCACGCGCATTCTCCCTACGGATGCCTTTGGCGGATTCGCCCTTGCCATGTTCTTTGCTCAACTCCTGAGGCTGCAGCCGAAGCTCGGCCTGGGGTTTGCCTTTGCCCACGAGAAGGAAACAACGGGTGACTCACTTGGCACGTATTTTATTATGGAATCCCTGGCAGCGCTGTGCGGCGTGGTGCTCACTCTCCTGGCGGCGCCGGTTCTCGTTTATCTGGGATATCCACCGCTTGTTGCACAGGTGAGCGTGATCCTGGCAATCGCAGCTTTTGCGGAAGGCCTGATGTGGATCGGGGGCACCTTGCTGGAAAAAGAGCTGCAGTTCACCCAGACCACCCTTATTCAGAGCATCACCTTTCCCATTTCTTATGTCCCTGCTTTCTATCTGGCCCTGCAAGGAGGCGGCATCTGGAGTCTGGTTGCGCAGAATCTCACTTATTGTGTACTTTTTTCTGCCGGTGTCTGGCTCGCTGTCCGAAAACGGCTCCCCCGCATCTGGCAGATTCGCTGGCGCTTCAGACCGGAGCTGGCCCGCCGTTTTTTAAGCTTTGGCGTCACCGTCGGGCTGGGGTTATTCGCCGGAATGCTGCTCACCCAGCTTGATAACTTTTTCATTGGTACCTTTGTCAGCCTCACGGTACTGGGCTTCTATGACCGGGCCTACCGGATAGCTCAGTGGCCCAGCAACCTCCTCAGCGGTGCTATTACCCGCTCGGTGTTCTACACCTACACCCGGTTACAAGACGATGCGGTGCGCCTTAAAAAGACAGCAAGCATGGTACTGTGGCTCATCACGACCCTCGCCCTTCCTCTGGTGTTGGCCATCTACGTCACCGCCCCGGATCTCATCGCCTTTCTGTACGGTGACCGCTGGCTGCCCAGTGCGCTCTTCCTGAGGATCCTGGTTATCTATGCAGTGGTCAGGCCCCTGTGGGACAATGCCGGCACCTTCTTTATTGCTACGGGTAAACCTAAGTACACACTGAAAGTTGTCTCGATCCAGGTTCTGGTGCTGGCATGTACCGGGCTCCCCCTTACCCTGGTCTGGGGTGCGGTTGGCACCTGCGTCGCAGTGGGACTGGCTTTTGCTGTGGGTATGGTGCTCATCTACCGCACCGTGGCGCTTCAAATACCTGTTAATCTGGGGAAAGAATTCGGGATACCGGCTCTGGTGAGCATTCTTACTCTGCTTGGATATTTCGCACTGAGGAGCTTAACCGGTCTTAACATGCTTCCTCTGGCAACCCGGGTAGCAGCCAAGGGATGCTATGCTGTCCTGGCTTTTTTTACCCTCACGCTGATCTTCCAGCCGCGGGCAACATTTGAGCGTGTGAGATATATCTGGCGCCTTTTGGTTTTATAACTATGAGAATCGGTATTGATACCCAGTCCACCCTGGGACAGAAAACGGGCATTGGCCAGTACACTGCACATCTCCTGCAAGCCCTCCGCTCAGTGACATTAGAAGACGAGTACATTGAACTGAACCGGGGTGCAGATGTTCTGATGCGTCTTGACAGGAGATTACGCTGGCAGCAGTTTGCATTACCGCTCAAGGCTCATCGTGCCCGCGTTGACTTGCTCCACGTCACGGGATTTGATGCACCCCTCTGGCACCCCTGCCCAACACTTCTCACCGTGCATGATCTGATTGGAATACTTTTCCCTCAGAACCTGCCGCCGATTTCGCGTTTTTACTGGGCTCGGTGGTTGCCCTTCAGCATTCGTTTTGCCACCCACCTTATTGCAGACTCTGACCATACGAGAAGAGACTTGGTGAGATTGCTGGGTGTTCCTGAATTACGAATTACCGTTGTTCCCCTTGCCGCAGGGGTTGACTGTCGACCTATTCAGGAGAATGATATTCTACAGGCACTTCGTCAGAAATATCAATTACCCCTTCGGTTCATTTTGTTTGTGAGTACTATCGACCCGCGCAAAGGACTCGATACTCTAATGGATGCCTTTGCCCGGCTCTTGTCGGTTTATGGAGACATCAAACTGGTCATTGCCGGCAAGAAAGGCTGGTACACTGACCGCCTTTATGACCAGATCGAACGCCTGGAACTGAAAGATCACATCACCGTTACCGGCCATGTGCCCGATGAAGACCTGCCGGCTTTGTATAACGCCGCTGAAGTGCTGGCTTTTCCTTCCCGCTATGAAGGGTTTGGATTGCCCGTGCTCGAGGCGATGGCGTGCGGAACTCCTGTTGTGTGCTCCAGCAGTTCAAGCCTGCCCGAAGTGGCGGGGGATGCCGCACTCTTCGTGCCACCTGATGATCCGCAAGCACTCTGTTCCGCTTTGCACCAGCTCCTGGAGAATGAAGCGCTGCGGCGTCAGATGCGGGAAAAGGGCCTTGCCCAGGCGGCGCGCTTTTCGTGGGAGGAGACCGCACGCAAAACATTGACTGTATATAGGAACGTCATCAGGGAAAGAGGGGGCGATCGTGCGCGTTACCGTTGACTTTACTCCGAGCATTCAGGGGCATGCAGGCATCGGTCGCTATACCGAGGAACTGATCCGTGCTCTCCTTTCCACTCAGCGAGACTGCGAGATTAAGCTTTTTTATGCCGATCCAGAGAGCCGTATCCCAGGGCCGCCATTCGATACCCTCCCGCGCACGGTTCTTTCTCTCCCAAACAAACTCTGGCGTATGGCGGTACTCCTCTGTTCGTATTTCCCTATCCCCCTGGATCGTCTCGTGGGGAAGAGCGATATTTTCCATGCTACCGACCACCTTCTGCCCCCCCTCCGGCTGACACGTTCGGTCTTTACCCTCTATGACCTTACCTGCATTACCCATCCGGAGACTCACCTTCCCCTCAACCGGTATTTTTCGCAGCTCATGATTCCCCACTTCCTGCGGGCTGCACATAAGATTATCGCAATATCGGAGTGTACGAAACAGGATGCAGTCCAATTATACGGGATTGAAGAAACAAAAATCACGGTGATTCATGGAGGGGTAGATTCATACTTCAGTCCGGCTTCTCCTGAGGCAGCGGCTGCTGTTCGCCTTCGCTACCATCTTCCGGAACGCTACATCCTTTACGTAGGCACCATCGAACCGCGGAAGAATCTTATCACATTACTGGAGGCTTACCGGGCGCTCAGGAACCGGGAAACAGGGGTCAAACTGGTTATCGTGGGGAAAAAGGGATGGCGGTATGAGAACTTTTTCGAAAAGTTACAAGAGAGTGGCCTTGAAGATGATGTCGTCTTCCCGGGCTTCGTACCTGACCAGGACCTGCCAGCTGTGTATACGATGGCGGATGTATTTGTCTTTCCGTCCCTGTACGAGGGTTTCGGGCTGCCCGTACTGGAGGCAATGGCGTGCGGTACACCAGTAGTATGCAGTAACACCTCAAGTTTACCTGAGGTGGCGGGCAATGCGGTTATCTTGGTCCCCCCTCAAGACGTGCGTGGCTGGAGAGAGACGCTTGACCAGATTCTCACGAGCGATGAATTGCGTGCCGATTTACGCCAGCGCGGTCTACGTCAGGCAGCAGGGTTTACCTGGGAATCGGCAGCACGGAAGACCTGCGATGCCTACCGGGAAGTCTATGGATATTGTGATTGACGTCCAGACTCGGGTGATTATATTTTATACGGAAAGCGGCGGCACATGACCAGTATGGTAAACAACACACGTCATCGATTAACCATCGTAGTTCCCATTCTCATCAGTGCAATTTCATGTATTGACCTGAGATCCTTGCCCACCTTTGTTGATGAAGCTGTGAACCATTATATACTGATCATTGACCGGTGGTTACGGTATTGATATGCGTCTCGTAATTGATGCCCGCACCACTACTGATCACTTTCCGGGTATCGGGCGCTATGTGATCAGTCTGTCACATGCGTTGTCGCAGATTGCCCCTGACCTGTGTATCTCCCTGTTATATGATTCCTCGGCTACCACCTCCTGTCTGGCCTTACCTGACCTGCCTCGCATCGCATGCCCTGTGTCACCCTTCTCAATACGCCAGCAGTGGATCGTGCCTAAACAGCTGCATCGGGCAAAGGCCATACTCTACCACAGCCCGTACTACCTGATGCCCTATATCCCTGGCGTTCCTACTGTGCTTACTTGCTACGACCTCATCCCTTTGATCTACCCTCAGTACTTCAGTGCATTGCAACGCCTGATCTTCCGTATAGCTCACGCATTTGCCTTGAAAACCGCTGATAGGATCATTGCCATTTCTCAGACCACTAAAGCTGATCTGATCATCCGCTTTCGACTTGCCCCACAGCGGATCACAGTCATACCAGGGGCTGCTGACGCGTACTTTCAGCCGCAATCCCATGACCGAATCGCCGCCGTACGGAGAAGGTATGCCCTCCCCGAAAAGTATGTTCTCTATGTGGGCAGCAACAAGCCCCACAAGAACCTCCAGCGCCTCATTGAGGCGTGGAAAATTGCGGAATGCGGAATGCGGAATGCGGAATGTAAATTAGTGATTGCCGGCCACTGGGATGAGCGCTATCCTGAGGCGAAAAAACGTACAGAAGAATTAGCGCTGACGGATCATGTCATTTTTGCCGGGCCGGTAGAAGACTTTAACCTGCCTGCACTTTACAGCGGCGCACAGTTGTTCGTTTTTCCATCGCTCTATGAAGGGTTTGGCCTGCCGGTGATTGAGGCGATGGCCTGCGGCGTGCCGGTTCTCTGTTCCAGCGTTTCCAGTCTGCCTGAAGTGACAGGGGATGCAGCTCTCCTTGTTGACCCACTTGATGTAAACTCACTGGCTGCCGCAATGAACAGGTTGCTGGCGGATGAAGTGCTGAGGAGGGAGATGAGCCGGAAGGGACTGGTTCAGGCAGGGAAGTTTTCCTGGGAGCGGACAGCCCGGGAAACCGTGAACGTATATACAGGAGTGGTTAATCAGTGAAAAGCAATTCTCAGCATCTGTGGCTTCTATTCACTTTTCTGATTGGTTTCGGTCTGCTCACCTGGCAACTGGATGACAAGAGCTTCTGGTGCGATGAACTGTTCACTGTCCGTATGGCTGATAGTTCGCCCGGGCAGATCCTTACTGCAGTAGCTGCAGACCTGCACCCACCGCTTTACTTCCTGTTCATCAAGGGCTGGGCTGAAATTACAGGTACGAGTGAGAGTACACTGCGCTTGCCTTCCGTGGTGTTTGCACTATTAGGGCTTTTTTGCACCTGGAGGCTGGGCATCAGGACTGTTGGCCATAACGCTGCTCAGATAGGAGTGATGGCTCTGGCATGTTCGCCTTTATTCATAGAATTCTCCCGAATGGCGCGGTACTATTCAATGACACTGGCCTTCGGGGTACTTGCAACTCTTATGTTTGTCAATGCGTTGGAGCGCAAAAGATGGCTGGACTGGATTGTTTATGGCAGTGTGTGCGTGCTGCTGATCTATACATTTTACCTGGGTGCAGCCCTGATACTTGCTCACGGGTTATTTTTAATCATGGATCGGCAGGCAACTCGATCCCAGGGGATCAAGTGGCTGCTGAGTATGTTCATCGTGATCGTGGCATGTGCAGCATGGCTGCCGGTTGTCCTTGGTAACCAGATGATTCGGGCAGGCGGGCACAGGGCAGACTTTGCCGGCTCTTTAAGCGGGTTAGCACTTTCCCTCGCGTATCCATGGTATGCTTTCAGTATCGGTGAGACGATATTCCCCTGGTTTCCCACTGCGGTCCCATCTGCTTTCGCTGTTCTCGGACTTACCATCTGGTGGTTCTCCTGCCATGCAATACCATGGTGGAGGCTGATGCTCTTACTCATTCTCCTGCCGGTCCTGTCCGCATCGCTGGTTATCAACTTCATTTCTACCGGTACGCCTTTTTTAAATATTCCTGTCCGCGCCCTGTTCATTATGCCATATTTTTCTCTGGCATTTGGTGCAGGTTGGGTAGCTTTGCCCCGCCTGAGCTGGCGTATTGGTCTGGCTGTGCTCATCGGGACTACCTGGATATTCTCCCTGTTCAATTATTACACCAATCGGCGGTTTATTATTAATCCGATATACACTGCTCCGGTACGGCAGGTTGCCCGGCAGATTGCATCCCAGGCAGGACCCCATGATGTAGTCATTGGCGAGGAGGACAGCGGCTTCAGCTACTACTATCTGCGAACAGGCAGAAAAGCACCCTATTTTGAAGCGTTACAGACAGACACCATTACTGCCTATATCACAACTCATCAAGTAAAAAAAGCATGGTTGGTAACAATCGGACGTGACGGTAGCCGGAGACTCGTACCGCAGAAAATCATGAACTGGCTGGAGGGGAACTACCGCTTAATTGCAGAAAATGGTTATGCCGAGCAGGATCCAGTCTATCGGAAGGTGAAGGAATTTTTCCTCCATCGTCCAACGTACCGGTACAGGATGCGCGTGCAGAGGTATGAGCGATTGCCATGAAAGTTCTCCACGTCTATAAAGACTACTACCCTGTACTCGGCGGCATTGAGAACCATATCAGGATGCTGGCTGAAGAGCAGGTCAAGCGGGGAAATGAAGTAACCGTTTTGGTGACGAACACTGCCTTCAGAACACTGGCAGAAGAAGTCAACGGAGTGCAGGTCATCAAGGCAGGAAGGCTGATGACCGTTGCATCCACACCGCTCAGCATTTCCCTGCCTCTCCTCCTCAGGCGTCAAAACGCTGATATTGCCCACCTGCACTTCCCGTATCCGGTTGGTGAATTATCATACCTGTTATTTGGACGAACCTCTCATCTGGTCATCACCTACCACAGCGATGTCGTGCGGCAGAGGGGTTTACTCCTTTTCTATCGTCCCTTCCTCTGGCAGGTCTTGCGAAGGGCTGACCGTATCATCGCTACCAGCCCCAACTACATCGAGTCATCACCCTACCTGAGCCGGTTTCGCCGGAAGTGTACCCTAATTCCATCGGCAGTTGAAACCGGTCGCTTCCTCCATACAGATCCGTCTCAGGTGCAGCAGATCAGGGTCATGTACGGTTCTCCCCTGATCCTCTTTGTTGGAAAGCTGCGCTACTACAAGGGCCTCCACTACCTGCTGCGGGCAATGACTGAGATACCATGTAACCTGCTTATCATTGGAGAGGGACCCATGGAATCTGAGTTGCGGAACCTGAGCATATCGCTTAACCTTTCTGGAAAGGTATTCTTTCTGGGAGAAGTGAGCGATGAAGAGTTACCTGCCTATTACCACGCCTGTGACATCTTTGTGCTCCCTGCCAGTGAGAGGAGCGAAGCCTTCGGAACCGTGCAGATAGAAGCCATGGCGAGCGGTTTGCCTGTGGTGTGCACGGAACTGGGAACAGGGACATCCTTTGTAAACGTGCACGGCAAGACGGGACTGGTCGTGCCTGCAAGAGACCCGGAAGCCCTTGCCACAGCAGTTCTTAACCTGCTGGAGGATGAGAATCAGCGGCAGGAGATGGGCAGACATGCCCGGGAGCGTGCCCTCCAAGAATTTTCTTTACAAACCATGGTAGATCGGATAACAAAGGTGTACAGGGAAATTGTGAAAAGCAACGAAGCGATCAAGGGGTCAAGGGAGAATGCCAAATGACAAAGCTCAAATGTCAAATTTGGAATTTGGATTTTGACATTCATTTGAAATTTTGGTTTTGACATTTAATATTTCCCTTGAACCCCCTCCGCCGAAGGCGGATTGAACCCTATTAATCAAAGGATTACCATGAGAGTTCTTATCACCGGAGGTGCTGGATTTATCGGTTCCCACCTTGCAGAAGCCCTGCTCAGTCAGGGGCATCAGGTCACGGTGATCGATGACCTTTCCACCGGGCGGTTTGAAAACATCGAGAGCATTGTCAGGCGCTGGCCGGCTTCAGGTGACCAACCAACGTTCCGCTTTGCCATTGACAGCATTACCAATGAAGTGGTGCTCGACCGCCTGGCCAGCGAGTGTGATGTGATCGTTCACCTGGCGGCAGCAGTCGGGGTGAAGCTGATCGTTGAGAACCCGGTTCGCACCATCGAGACCAATGTGATGGGTACCGAGGCTGTCCTGAAGGTGGCACTCCGATACCGGGCAAAGGTGCTCATTGCCTCCTCCTCGGAGGTGTACGGTAAAGGCAACAGCATCCCTTTCCGGGAAGATGATGATGTGGTTCTGGGCCCTACCTCCCGGAGCCGATGGTCCTATGCCGCCTCAAAGATGGTAGATGAATTCCTTGCCCTTGCCTACTACCGGGAAAAAGGTCTCCCTGTGGTGATTGTGCGTCTCTTTAATACGGTAGGCCCGCGGCAGACCGGGCAATACGGGATGGTTGTCCCCCGCTTTGTCCAGCAGGCACTGAAGGGTGAAAACCTCACGGTATACGGGGATGGCAGGCAATCACGTTGTTTCCTTCATGTACGTGATGCTGTGGTGGCACTCATAGCTCTGGCTGAATGCCCGGAGGCAGTAGGGGAGGTATTTAACGTCGGCACGACGGACGAGATCAGCATCCTTGATATGGCACGCAGGGTTCTGGAATTAACCGGCGGTAACAGCAATCGAATTATTTTTGTATCGTACGATCAGGCGTACGCCGCTGGCTTTGAGGATATGCGCCAGCGCGTTCCGGACATAGCGAAGGTGCGCAGGTATACAGGATGGGAACCCCGGTGTTCCTTAGCAGTAATACTGCAGGATGTGATTAAGAGTTGTACGGTTTGATGCAGACGAAACTGAGCATTTTTTGTGGCAAGATGCTCGAAGCAGGATGTTTACTGGCCGTAGTTATCACTCCTCTCTTCTTCAACGTCAGTTCCAACCGCGCTTTTGAACCAGACAAGATTTCCATTGTGCGCTCGATCGCCCTCATCATGTCCGTGGCCTGGATTATCAAGACTATTGATGGCAGGGTCCAGAAGAGGGGGGTGGCTGGTACCAAGGGCGATGGAGGGGTGTACAAACAAGGCCTTTGGCAGCGTCTTATCAGAACACCGTTGATCTTGCCGGTCATGCTTTTCGTTGGCTCATACCTTCTCTCCACCTTCCTCTCAGTAGCTCCCCGAATAAGCCTGTTGGGATCTTACCTGCGTCTGCAGGGTACCTACACTACCTTTTCTTACATCATCATCTTTTTTCTGACCCTGGTCACGATACAAAGACAGGAGCAGATAGACCGGCTGTGTAATGCCGTCATTCTCACCAGCCTCCCCATATCTCTTTACGGTATCCTGGAGCACTATCACCTTGATCCCATTGCCTGGGGCAATGATGTAACAACACGGGTGACTTCAAGCATGGGTAATCCTATCTTCCTGGCTGCCTACCTGATCATGGTCGTACCGGTAACCCTGAGCAGAATAATTGATTCAACAGCAAACCTCTTTAAAGAACAAGAGCGGAGGGAAAAGATTCTGTGCCTTCTGCTGGCCTGTTGCTATACCGTTGTCATAGCCATGCAATTGATCTGTATCATATTTACCCAGAGTCGCGGTCCCTGGCTGGGCCTGTTGGGTGGGTTATATATCTTTATGCTTGTTGCGCTTATCTCTCTCCGGAACAGTACCGAACTCCAGGATCACCTCAATCTCAGGGAGGTACTGAAAGCAATCGCATTTACCGTCCTGAGCATCCCAGTCGGAGCAGTGCCGGCTTACATCGTTCTGGTCTTACTGAAACGCGGCTGGCGCTGGCTCTGGCTGAGCTGGATATTTCACACACTCGTTGCCGCAGGTTTCTTGATCCTCTTTAATCTGCCCAATACTCCTCTCGCTCCTCTCCATAAAGTACCGTATATCGGCAGGCTCGGCGAGATCTCCCAAACAGAACTGGGGACTGGTAAAGTACGTATGCTCATCTGGGAAGGAACGCTCAATCTCCTGAAAGCAAATCCTCTGCGAACAGTTATTGGCTATGGCCCGGAGGCGATGCAGCTCGTGTATGGTCCATATTACCCTCTTGATCTGGCGCATCATGAACAGCGAAATACGTTGCCGGATCGGTCGCACAATGAGACATTGGATACCCTCGTTATTACTGGTGTGATTGGCTTTGTGGTGTACATGTTTCTCTTTGGAAGCTTGTTTTATTATGGTATGAAGTGGCTTGGATTCATGGAGACAAAGAAACAGAGCAACCTCTTTCTCTTCCTCAGCTTTGTTGGAGCAGTGATTGGGATATTCTTGCCGAAATTAGTTGAAGGGACGTACCGGATGTCCGGGGTGGGTTTGCCAGTAGGATTTATCGCTGCCACCTGCCTGTATTTCTTGCTTTCTGCCATCTGCTTCCCGGTCCGGGAACAGCAAACAGCCGGACTGAAGAGGCAGTTACTGCTCATTGCACTGTTTTCTGCAATCGTTGCCCACTTTATTGAGATTCACTTTGGCATTGCCGTTGTTGCTACCCGGGTGTATTTATGGGTTTCTGCCGCCCTCTTTGTTGTACTTGGTTGGAGCCAGACACGGGGGGAGCCTGAAGCGAGAACCATACTGCCTGAATCCAGATCCCTGTCTCAGAAGGAACAGCCTGAAAAACGATCCCGGCAGACCACACGTCAGGCGCATCACCCGGAACGGTCTCCGGCCCGGAAATCAGGTCAATGGTCGCTTACGTCCCGAGTGCTCGCCGGTTCATTTCTGATGGCCCTGATTTTGTTTACGCTTGGATTTGGGTTCTGCATCAACCCGGAGGGATCGGTAGATTCGCTCTCCATCATACACGATTCATTCATGACCCTTGGTCCCTCAGGAAATTTCAAGACCTCGTATGCATTGCTCTCCCTGTTCTTTCTTACCTGGCTGCTCGGAGCGCTTGTAGTGCTCGCCGATACCGGGCGCTCCTCCTCTTCACGTCAGAAAGTTGCCTGGTGGCTTTCTGCATCCAGCCTCTATACGGCAGTGACCATGACCACTTTCGGTGCCGGCGTAATAATCTATACCTCTCTCATCAAACCTGATATGGACTGCGCTCTCCTCATCACCTTCTATTACTGCGCTCTCGCTCTCCTTCTGCTGCTCATTGCTTTCACACTCCTGTTTGAGGGCCCGTTACCGGAAAAGCTCTGGCGGACAAAGAGTATCTGGATGTATCCGGTCCTGATTGTGCCTGTCTGTTGGGCTATTATCGTTACCAACGTCAAACCTATTCAGGCAGATATTTACTACAAACAGGGATTGAAAACCGAGAAAGAACAGCGCTGGGATGAGACCATTCAACTGTTCAATAAAGCAGTCTCGTTGGCTCCCTTTCAGGATAATTTCCACACTGACCTGAGTCGGGCACTCATAGAGAAATCAAATATGGCAAACAATCGTACTGAGAAGTCTCAGCTCTTTGAAGAGATATTGAAAACCCTGACCCATGCCCAACAGTTAAATCCCCTCACTCCCGACCACTATGCTAACATAGGTCTGCTCTATCTCAAGTGGGCTGACATTGCTTCCAGTCAGGAGGAGCGGAAAAAATACCTCGACCTGGCTGATTTTTATTATGAGAAGGCGGCTAAGCTTGATCCGCACAACACCCAGATCTATGACTGCTGGGCGATTGCCTACATCATGAAGGGTGACTATGATGGGGCCCTCAAGAGGCTTACCCTCTCTCTCTCAAAAGATAATCGGTATGGGTATACCTATTTCATCCTCGGAGAACTTTACTTTGCTCAGGGCAGACTTTCTGAAGCGGCAAATGCCTATCAGCAGTCAGTGGCCTATGATCCCCGCAATGCTCAAGCCTTCTGCTCCCTCGGGTACACCTACTATAAACAGGGTAATCTTAAGGCTGCCCGGGATGCATACCTCGAGTCAATCCGGCTTGATCCATTGTTCGCTAATGCCCACAGTAATCTGGGGCTGATTTATTATAACCTGGGCCAAACACAGCTGGCTATCGAGGAGAACCTCAAGGTGCTCCAGGTTCGTCCTGATGACCTCATCAGCCATCGCAACCTGGCTTTGCTCTACCGTCAGGAAAAAGAGAGAGATAAGGCTCTTTCCCACGCGCAGGAGGCATTAAGATTGTCACCCGAGAGTGAAAAAGCTGTAATGCAGAACCTTATCAATCAACTGAAGACACAAAAGGGACAAAGCTAACTGCAGCAAGAAGAAGGTATCCAATTATGACCATATACATGCTCATCTTTGCCAGCGCACTGGTGATCGTGGTCGGGATCATGCCGCTGGTTAAGAGGGCTGCAGTCCGTTTCGGCTTCGTTGACGAGCCGAGCGCCAGAAAGCTCCATACCCGCACGGTACCCCGTCTCGGTGGCGCTGCCATTTATCTCGGGTGTATTATTGCCCTATTTCTCTTCAGCGACCGCTTCTATGTGCCCCAGCTGATCAGCATCCTGGTGGGTGCAACCTGTGTCTCTTTCCTGGGCATGTGGGACGATCGTCGCGGCCTGCCGCCCCTGTTGAAGCTCTCAGGGCAGGC
>Ga0315280_10007433_pt1 | contig 14713 bp, 13 predicted proteins | sample YL17G06_40_MG_FD_203697 | JGI IMG/M metagenome (GOLD analysis project Ga0315280, IMG submission 203697) | Sediment microbial communities from Yellowstone Lake, YNP, Wyoming, USA - YL17G06_40 | ecosystem: Environmental > Aquatic > Freshwater > Lake > Sediment | place: USA: Wyoming | collected...
GCAGGTATCTGTTTTCAAGCGTTCTCATTCTGGAGGGGTCCGCACCAAAAACCAACGCACGTTACATACGCGCACACACACAGAAGCCTCAACGACGACGGTTCAAGTTACGACGCGAATTCTACTCGTCAGCACGAAGACGCATTCCATCCGACTGCTCTTCCTAGGTTGATCAAGTCCTTGTTGAAGTCAAGCCCTGCCAAGTAGTCTCTGAAATCCTTGTGACTAGCGATTACGCTCTCCACGGCGCAACTTCTTGTCAAGTGCGATGGGGCAAGCAAAGGTAACACAGGTGCCTTTTCACCAAAGAACTCAGCCAGTTGCCATGACATTATCTCGTACGGAGGACAGGACCCCGCCCGCATGGGTGAGTACTTGTATGAGATGGCGACTGAAGATAGAGCAAGGAAGACAATCGCAAGACAGAAGCAGGTCCTGGCAAATTCTCGCCAAGCCCTCTTGGACCTTCCGGCCATCACGTAGGCCGCCAGAAACAACAGCACACTGACCATTAGATAAGCAGCTGCAAAACTCATGTACACAGCCGCTCTCCTGAAGTCCTCTGACAAGGATAGGTAGTACTTGGCGATCATCTCGTCAGGGTCATTTTGTACGCCCGCTCTATCCACGCTGGATGACTTCAGCGCACTTGCATAGAACTCGGCATCGGCTAGCCTGTAGTTGTTAGACCAGGTTTCTCTGACGCCCCATGCGGCTGCGAGAAGTATGGCCACAATGGCAATGGCCTGAGGAGACACGTCCCTTATGAAATCACGATTCGCAGGTTGCTGCAAGAATCGAGGCCCGATCACAATAAGCGATTGCGAGTACTTAGCTGATACAGTTCCTTGTTCTGAAGGCGAGCTTCCAGCCTAGAATCGCCAGTTCCTTCTTTCTCATCCAGAGGCACAAAGCGCTATTTGCTGGGACAACGCGACCCAGCAAGAGTGGCTCATGTTGACGCGTTATGAGGTGCGTGTCGGCGATACTGTCCTCAAGGATGAAGTTTTTGACGTGCTCATCATGGAAACGCGACTCCCTCATACAAGAGAGACCGCCGCGAAGGTAGTCCTGCTACTAGACAAGATGGACCTCTCCAAAGTTAATCTGTATTGGCCGGTAACGGTGGAAGATGCACGAAGCACTCCCAACCGCGTGTTCTCTGGTGTTGTCGTGGAAACCTACCTAGTCGGTAATGACAAGATCGTCCTAGAATGCGAGGGCGGGGAACGTCACTTGAAAGAACGAACGATAACTTACGGTTTTCACAATTTCCCAATTCAGGAGATTGTCTTCTACGTTACTAGGCAAGTACCTGAAGTGCAAATTCAGGAAAAGAACATAGAGGGGCTTAACCTAAACAAGAAGCGACGCAGCTTCAAAGTAATCCTGCCAATTCTGAACTTCGAAGTTCCATCAACTATGTCCATAATGAATGTTCAGATTCATGCAAGCGATCCCTCATCGGAAGATGAAACGACAATCTCGACCCAGTTTTCGAAATTAGCCGACGCCAACTCGGTTTGGAGACGTTCGAATGCACGTGCAGAAGTACTGGTCGAAGCGACATACTTTGATGAAGCCGCCATAGCGGGACGAAAGCTCATCACTAGTGCTCTTGACTGGTTTTTGTACGCTCTTCGACTTTCTGTTCTAGGAATCAAGTACAACGCAACTAGCATCGTGCTGCCATGGAACCGCGATCATAGTTACGGTACCATCTCAGCAGCTGAAGAAGCCTATGTCAGAGATGTATCCGAATCCAACATCAAAGCATGCGTGTACGACTTTGAGGTTTCTGTTGGAAAGACGTTGGTCAAGCTTTCGAAAGACGATATCGTCAGCTATTCTCCCGTCAAAGATCTTTTCGAGTTGGTGTATAGTAAGCAGACTGATGAATCGCGCAGGTCTTGGTCGGCTCTACATTGGCTTGGGAGGGCACGAGAAAGCATCGATGATAGGGACAAATTGCTGCATTTGTGGATAGCTCTTGAATTCTTGGTATCAGGAGAAACCGGAGAGAGACTATTTCCTCCTGACATGAGTGAGCCACTGGCCGAACTGTTGCGGGACAAGGCCATCGAACTGGGCTGCAAAGATCCAGAGTGGGCAAAAAGACGTTTCAAAGACGCTATCAGTCAGCCAACTCTACGCGAGAGGTTCGACGCCTTCGTGGCAAACGCATCAATCCAGATGGGAATCACCAGCAGAGAAACAGAAACTGTATGGGAGACGCTGAGAAAGGCACGAAATCACCTGGAGCACGGAAGGAAGGACGTTGTCATATCCTCCGAGGATCTCGACGTGATGGACCAAATGTTGAACAGGATGATTTGGATAACCGTGAATGAAACGGCCAAATCAAATGATTAGAACTGACGGTTCAATTCTTGATGCCCGCACCAAGAGCATCGACGACGAAAAAGGCCTGTCCTGCACATCAAACGACTTTCGTGCCCAAGTTCCACAATTTCTCGAATAGAGCCCTCGTTGATCCGTATCGGTAAGTTCCATTATGGCAAGTGGTTTCTTACCAGCGTCCTTGAGTGATTGACCAATGATCCATGCGCGGTCATCCACTATAAGATATCTGTCGTGCACTTGGCATACTCTCACCTCAAATCGATTTCTTTCTTGACCGAACCTCTTCGCAACTGCTTCGAATTTGCCAGTCATGTTCTGTGTGATAATTCTGATCGATGCCGAAACTGGAACACTTTCGAGGTAACACATACGAGAGGAGAGAAGAAAGCGATACTCGCCATCGCCAGAAAACTGGTCGCATACGCGTACTGGATGCTGAAGAGGAATCAAACCTACGAGGAGCTATCACCCTGGGACGGTTCATGAGGATAATCCTCGAGATTTGAGTAGGGAAGGCGCCTCGTAAGGGCGAAGCAAGGAAAATGGGGGAACCCCCGAATAGTTGAATGCCAGCCTCTTCAGCAAGAGCCAACCATGAGCGAAAACTAATTACGGATAGTCATAGTTGAACCGTCGACGAGGCGTTCGTTTTTCGTCGTCGCGCACCAAGCGACCACACACACCGCTCCATCCACCACCCGGTTCTGCGCCTGAAGCGCCACCGGGCGTACGTCGGTCGCGAGAAGACCCACCAGATCCACCGTGAGTGGACAACGTGTTTCGGGGGCGTATCCCGCTCACTTAGGCCGGGAGAGAGGATAGGGGAACGGCTTAGTGCGAGCGACGAGGCGCTCGTACCGTTCGGGTGCCCGACTTGCGTACCCGAAGTCGGGCCAGGCTTCCCCGTCGCTTACCGGTCAGGCTGACGTGTCCCATTTCCGGCCAGTGATCCTCGGGCAACACGTGATACCGGGCCATCCCATATCCCTCAGAAAAGTCTTCCACCGGAACCGCCCACCCCCCATCGCTGAGCCTCTCGAGCAACTTTTCGGCCCTCTTGGTGGTCGTCTTCAGAAGCCTTGCCGCATCGTCCGGGGTCGTGACGGCCGGCGCTTTCGGAAGCTTCTCCCATATCCTCAGGAGCCCGACCGGCGGTTTGATCCTAACGCGAGTGATTCTCATTCGTCTTCACCTCCCATGGGTCGTTTTCTGCGAAAGCCGTCAGCAAAGTGACGGGCTTGATCTTCGATGGTTGAATTCTCCGCGTGGCCTGCCGCCTCTATAGGATTGTGTTCAGGATTCCTGCGTCCAGTCCGAGCGACCGGAAAAGAGCTCTCGCGTCGGAGCGGGTTCTCGGATACTGATGTGGGCCGAGGGAGAAATTCAGGATTCCGGGACGTCTTCCCGAACCCGCCGTCCAGACCAGCGCGGGTGGCGCTGGTGTGTAGGCCGCCGGATTGAGCGGCTTCTCGGCGGTTGCCACGATGACGGGCGCGTTCTTCGAACCGGAGAGGAGAACTAGGCTTCGTCGCCCACGGGACTGGCGGATTGCCACATGGAGCGGGATGGTTCCGACGACCGGCCACGCGTGGTACTTCTTCTTCAGGGCGCTGACGTTCGGCGCTCCCCTCTTGGGGTAGATGTCACCGATCAGAGAGGGGGGCAGGCCTTGGTTGCGGGCCGCCTCCTCCGCCAGTTTCCTTTCTGCAACCCATGTTCCAGGCTCCATCTGCACGGTTTGCGAGCGCCGGTGCGATTGGTATCCGGGAACCGGGGTGAACGCTTCTGAGGGTGGGAGCCATGGGCCGGCGGGGTAGCGCCGTAGCACTGTGATGAGAAACGGTCGCCGCCCCTTTCGCGGGAGGAAGAAGTGTAGTTGCGGTGGGTTGCCCAGCGCTTTCACTTCGACGGATCTGGTTTCATGAACAATGCATGGCCCGCCAAGAGTTGGGTGCTTCCACACGAGCCGTGAGACGAACCGTGAGATGCCGGGTGCGGGGATTCTTTTCATATTCATCGTCTCACCTCCTTCATGGATTGTTTACACTCAAAACTTTGATGTCACCGCGGAGGGGTGGCTGTCAGGCTCCAGATGCGATGACCGACACTTGGGTCTCTCGCGCCCAAACGACACTGCGACAGATGCAGGGAGATGACACAGACTCAAGACGAGCTGCAGGAAGAGAGGGAACAACTCTTCAGGGAGCTGGAAGCGCTCTGTGGCAAAGACATCATTCTCTTCGGTTGATGAATCAGGTTGTCACGAATCTCGAATATGTTCTAGTATGCGAAATCACGGCTGATTACCGACGGTTCCAGCGACTTTGCAAACTCTTGATTGAACCTCATGAACATCCTAGAGATGAAGGAGAATGCGTCAGGATGCGTCTATCGGGAGCTTCTGATGGTGTTTATGATTTCTTTCGCGACTCCGTCGGCGAAAGTGGTTTCGGATTCAACGGGCATTTCTCTTAGAACAACGCTAAAGCGAGGCCGAGAATTTGCTGACTTGATCTGTTTGAGGAAGTCGTAATCTTTTGCGTGATTCGTAAGCAAAACAAGTATTAACATTTGCAGCTGTTTTGTGCCGGATACTAGTGCTTTGCCAATTAGAGCGTAAAGGTGTTGTCCGGGTGGGCCCATATTCAGTTCCACGCCAGCAACTCGTCCCTTGTCGTCGGCGATGGTGAGGTCTAGGTTGAGCATGGCGGCGCCTGACTGCAGCTTGACGTTGGTGGAGACTTTCCACCCGTCGGGGGCCAAGCTTGTTAGGCTGGTGTAGAGCGAGTTTTGGTAGAAGCTTTCTGTTAGACGCGAGCGCGCATCGGAAACTCCGCTAGCTACTGCCTGCTTGATTATTGCCTTGAACTCGTTTCGTTTGGCTTCGGGGACACGGTAGAGCTTCCTCTTGCCCATGCGTTCTGATTCAAGAACACCCATCCTGTTCAGGTTACTCATCATGCGGGCAACGTTCGGAGTCAACTTGTTGAGCTTCAGCGCCGCGCTGCTCGGCGTTTCACCCTTCTCCGAATTGCTGACGACCTTCAAGATGGATAGCATTAATGGTTTCCGCGCCAGCATCTCGACAATTTGTTCTTCCTTCATTCCGAACCGTACCTCATGGGTGCGAGATGGCCATATAAACTATCATCACTATTCGATAACATATGTTCTCGGCGATCGATAACACAATGCTTAAATAGGCCTACGAGTGTTGACGGCGCGCGGTGACATGTGAAATGTTGAACACCCCCAAATTCCCCCAAACTCAAACCTCATCGAGGTACCGGAGTGATTGAACTTTGTTGGAGCTTCAAGTCGATGAGGTCGCATTGGAGAACGCGCGACAGAGCCTGTGCTTCAAGTGCGGGTCTCCGAGGGTCGTGTCTAGCGTGCACGATTACATGGCAGCGGAGGAGGACAAGCAGTTCCCGGGATGGGTCTGCAAGAAGTGCCTGCGCGAGCTGCGGGTGGAAGTCGCGAGGAGCGGGGGGTCCTCGGTCATGTTTGGCTGCGAAGGATTCATCAACGATTACCTCACGGTGTGGGATGAGGAGGAAATAAACCAGAAACTCAGAGAGCTGAACGCGCAGCTCAGGGAGAAAGGGCTCAGGACCCGGTTCTTCTTAGCCACAGACCGAAAATGGCCGGACAGGCCCGCGTACGTGGTCGCGGATGATGGAGGGCGGCCCGAGGAGGCGGCCGGGGAGGCGGAGCGGGTTGTGCAGGAACTTTGTCGTCGGCGAAGCATCCCAGTCCTACATGAAAGGATGGGTGATGCGTTCCGCCGCGGGCTTTGGCCGTCTCTGCCACCCGAATTTGAGAGTGAAGATTGGTGGGGAGAAAGGAAGAATGAAAAACGAAAGCGGTGCCAAAACCCCTCATAAGCGCATTTCGCGTGTAGCAGTTGTCGTAAGCGGCGAGGACAAAGATGGGATACCGGTGACACTTGCAGAGGAAAACACGGAAGAGGAGGAGCCCGCGTTCGAAGTGTGGGCTGAAGCATACGCGACCGACGACGAGGTCATCAAGCATATTGACCCTGAGGTGCAGGCTGGACCACACACCTGCGACGACATAGTCATCGCCGACACTCTGAGCGAAACAGTTCCAAGAAACATTGGCACGGGGGAACTTCTGGAACTGGTGAAGGACATGCTTGATGATTTGTGGCAGATTCTGTGGGACCTGGAAGAGTTCAGCACGGAAGAGATCAATGCAGCAATAGCGGCTGCCGAATGGGAAGGGGACTCATCTCTGGGACGCCTGCCACCATTAGGCAACAGGCCATCCGCAGACGAAATGTCGGAAACTCCCAATTGAGGTATGGAAGCGATTGAAGTTTGTTAAAGCTTCCAGTTAACGAAGTCGCATTGAAGAAGGCTCCTTCCTGACGATGATTTCTATTGCCGCATGGAAGTAACCGTTGACGATGACCAGCCGGAACTAGCAGATGCCGCCAAAGAGGCAGAGAGCATCGAGAGACTCTGCAGGGACAAAATACCTTTTTCGAGGAGACGGCGTTGATGTCGCTGCCTAGTTACCTGCAAGGTGTTCATGTTTTCAAGGCCAGCGACTACGTCAAGCACTTGTTTGCTAATACTCGTGGGCACTGAACCAAGCGCGCGGACGTTGTTAGTTGACAAGAGCATGTGAGGATTAGAGGCGGTATGAGCATGAATGTGCAGCCTGCAAACGGTTTCTTGACTTGCGGGCACCGTTCGTTCTCCGGAGGTTTCCGTGGTTGTTCAGACACTCATGCTCCATATCGCCATTTCCGTCTCAGTTCACGGTCTCGTTTCGGCGGATGGGAGGCATGGTCGGTGCGATCATGATCCTCCGAGCCATGTCCTCATACTTTTGTCTACCGAGCGGTCGGGTTCTCAGTTCGTGGCTGGCGTAGTTTGTCAGAGCGTTCGCTAGGTCGTATTTTGTGAGGTCGGATGTCCTCTCCAGCTTCGCAACGAGTTTGTCAGCGACTTTCGGTCCGATTTCGAGTCTCTTGAGGACGGTGTTGATGTCTTCGTTGAGGCGTTCTTGGGATGCTCGTTGGATTAGCCGTTCGAATTCGGGCCGCTGTTCTCGGATGCGGCGGATGGCGAGACGAACCCAGTTGCGGACGCTGCTGCTTCCAACATGGATTTTTTTGGCCGACATTTCCTTCGTCCAAGCGTGTAGGCCGTTCTCGCAAATCTTCCTCCAAGCGTAGTAGGCTGCGCTGAGTGCGGTGCTGCCGTCGTAGCTGTTTCCGAAAATAATGCCATCCCGGTATCGGTCCCCACTGATGGGCTCGAACTCGGATCGCGAGAGCACGGTTACCCAGATCCGCCCCTCTTCATTCCAAGTGTCGACTCTGCCGTGGCTATCAAGGCCGAGCTCCGCAAGCTGGGAGACCACTGCCTTGATGAGAGCGGCGTGCTGGACCACGGTGTAGGTTTTACCTGAGATTTGCCAGAGCCTGTCCCCCCTGAAGACTGCTTTATAGTCTCCTGCGTTGCGCCAGGTTTCTGCGGCACGAGGAAACTTGTCCAGTGACTTGCTTTCTGCCACGGGCAGCTTGTCGGCGACGGCCAAGAGTTCGTCCAGCCCACTGAACTCATAGCTCGAAAACTTCGTTGCGTTACTCAATCCAATTTCACCTCCATTCTCACTTCCTCGTTCGTTCGGTCGTACTGGACGCGGCTTGTCCTAGCCGCCTCCCAAATCTTCGGTTGATTCATTCCCACTCACCTCCTTGGTGTGGGCGGCCAGCGTTCGAAGAAATCGTGTTCAACAAGTCCGGCAGAGCGTCCGCTGACCAGTCGACACTCGTCGGTTTCAGAAATTAACGTGAAACGATTTGGGTCTGTTCGGCTTTACTCTTGGAACCTCATCGCTGCAACCAAAGCCGCTGTCGTCGAGGATGTCAAGAGTTTCTGATCATTAATCCGCAGGAAAGCAGGTTATTCCTCGCACATACATACAGCAAAAAGCCAGACAGGCAGCTTCACAATGGCGGTTGTGCAGCTTCAAGCAAGGCGATGCGGGATGCCATTCATCGTGCGGGAGTACAATATGCAGGTCTACAGGTCACACGCCTCGGAAGGCAGCCTCATAGATCCGTCAGAAGTGAAAACTGCAGATGCGGTGGATCGGTTCCTCAGGAAACGGATCCCTCAGACGGAACACATGCTAGCAGGTCAAGGGCTGAGTGAATTGAGAGGGAAGAGAGAGGGCGCGGTCAAGTTCTGGTACAGTGTCGGCGTCGAGCTGACGAAACTGTGGGCGGAAGTGCAGAAGAAGTTCGAGGTGCCGGATACGGAGCTTGACCTGTTCCTCTGGGCGGCCAACGATCACGCAAAACTATTCAAGGTCAAGACGCCGCCGGAGCCAACACGCTCACTGCTCCACCATGCCTACTTCATGGCTCAATTCCCAGAAGAAACCGTGAAAAGCGTCGGCACCTGGACAGAGTGGATTCGACTGCTGGATTACAAGAGGGCGAAGGCGGACAAGAGAATAGTGGAATGGTTCGCGGACCGGGCTATCACGTCGCAGCCGTCAGACGGTTGCACTAGAAAGAAGTGGTTCGGAACGCTGATGAAGGCCACAACGACACGTTTCGAGAGAATAGACACGACCATTTTGACCAAAGACGAACTCTACCAGAAACTCGATGACCTCGTCGCAGGTCTACGAGAAACGAAAAGATGACTTCTCCGACCCAAGCCGTTCATGCGAAGCTAAGCCGGAGATCGTTGTAACAGGATTACTCGTCCAATTCCTGATGCCCGCACGAAGAAGGGCACACACGCAAGAAGACAAGGGTTCAAATTGCGATTTTCGCACCAGCTGACATACACACAGTTGCGTTTGCCTCAGATCATACGGGCTAAATCTATCAGCACCCTTTTGCCGACCTCCAGCAGTTCCTGTCTCTTCAATCCTGCAAACACGACTTTTCCACTAGCGAAAATCAGAATCGAAGCTCCTTCAAGCTCCTTTGCGTAGTAGATTGCTCCTGGGAACTGCTCGGGCTCGTACATGATGTTCGGCAGTTTGTAAGACAGTCTTTCGATATCGAGCGCGTGGCCGATGTCGCCAGTTGCCACGATGTTCTGAAGCTTGACATTGATTCTCACTGCAGTAATCAATCCAAGTTCGGCAAGTCTCTTTGCCGCATAGTTCAAGTCGTGCTTGGCGTCCTCGTAGCTCTTCGTTCCGACACTGATCATCTTGCCAGTAGAGAAGATGGAAACCTTCGCCCTCGTCTTATTGTCCTTGAGATAGGCGCACCGATAGATAGTCGTATCATAGAGAAAGCCAGGAACATAAACGAGTCTTTCCAGATCTACGAATTGGTCTAGCCCGGCTGTCGCGATCAGGTTGACGATACTAAGCTTAGGAATCAGTCTTTGCAGGACTCACTAACTCCAGTTGTGCTTGAGATTGTGCGTGTACCTACACATAAGAACCAAGTTCAAATTGCTATGCTCGCACCAAGGGTACCACACACACTAGCCACGAGAACAAATAGCGAAAACGACGTGAAACGAGCGACGATTCAGACCCTGAGGGACACGATTTCGGTAACCCAAAGTACTTCCTTTGACAAAGATATACTGGCCTACATAGCACAGTTTAGGCTTCGATTCGGATTGATTCGGATGCCTCAACATGGTCTCGCTCCAGGGCAGATAGTCCTACTCCGATCTCGCCTCTGGAGGGTCGATGACTTGAACGGGGACATAATGACTGCTACGTCAATTGAAGGAACTCCAGTCCAAACTAGGCGATTCTATCTCCCAGTCGAGGATGTGACTCCAGCGAAAATACCTCCTCCGACATCCGAAATTATCGGAAATTTCTCCGCCCAGGATCTGGTCATCAGATCCTTCAAACTCAGCATGATCCATGGAACTGCACCTCTGCTCAGCCTTCAGCGAAGCAGGGTCGTCCCCGAATTGTTCCAGATGGTTCCTGTTGTTATGTCGTTAGACATGCCAAGGGTTCGAATGCTAATCGCGGACGACGTGGGTCTCGGTAAGACAATCGAGGCAGGACTGATACTGTCTGAGCTATTTGCTAGACAGCGAGCGCATAAGCTTCTGGTAGTGTGTCCGGCGAGCCTGAGAGAACAATGGGCCGAGGCTCTTGACTACTTCTTCCATATCAAGGCAAGGATCATTTCCTCGCAACACATCCGGAAGATGGAACGTGAGCTTCCGCCCGGGACCAATCCTTGGGAGTACTTCCCGCACCTGATCGTCTCTATGGATTACGCAAAGACAGCGCAAGTAACGGCCCAAATCATAGAACAACAATGGGACGTTGCCATAGTCGACGAGGCACACAACGTTGCGAAGCCACATCAGATAGACGCAAAGGCTAAGGTTCAAATGGATCGCTGGGAGTTTGCAAGAGAACTTGCTCCTCGATCAACACATTTGCTCCTCTTGACTGCTACTCCTCACAATGGCTTCACCGATTGTTTTGCAAGTCTTCTTCAAATGCTTGACGTGGGTGCTGTATCTGGCCCAGCGCATGATCCAACAATCAACCGCGAGGTCGCTAAGAAGTATGTTTGTCAGCGCCGACGAAAAGACGTCGAAGAGGAATTCAAACGACTCGGAGAGCAACAGAGTCCATTCCCTAATCGCGATCCTCGCGAGGTATACGTGACCCCCAACAACATCGAAAGGAAAACTGTGGACAAGCTCGAAGCACTTGGAAAACACATCCTGGACTCGGCTGGTTCAGACAAGCCTTTCAAATTACACATCGCGAAGTGGACTGTCACCCACCTTCACAAGAGGGCGCTCAGCAGTCCACGGGCCCTGGTCATATCACTCCAGAATCGATTGAAGGTAGTTGACTCCAAACTTGGTATCAGGACATCGCAAGAGGATGAGTTTGCAATTAAAGAAGACGAAGCAAGGGCCACGGTTCTCGACAACGACACAGGAGAGCGATTGAATGAAGAGGAGGCGGGCGTAAGGCTAGATAGATCCGTCTTTGGAGGTTCCACAGCTCTCGAAACAGAGCGGAAGATGGTAGACGAAGTACTCCGCGAAGCTCAGAAGCTAACGCCATCAAACGACAGCAAGCTCAACTGGTTGCTGGATAATACACTGAGGGAACTGCTTCGAAGAAGACCAAAGGCACTGATTTTCTCCAAGTACAGGGATACAGTGGACTACTTGGCTCATCAAATTCCACTACATCGCAACTACCGGGATCTTGCCAATTCAATCATCACGATAGATGGAAGCTTGGATGAAGCGGAAAGAAAGGAACGATTTCGTAGGTTTGCTAGCCTGCCCAAAGCCGTTCTCATAGCCACGGATGCGATCTCCGAAGGAATCAACCTTCAGTACTTGGCATCGCAAATAGTTCACTACGAGTTACCTTGGAATCCAAATCGCCTCGAACAAAGGAACGGCAGAGTTGACAGGTATGGACAGCCAGAGGCGACGGTGGTTATTCGGACAATGGTCGTCGACGATTCGCTCGAAGCTGCCATCCTAAAGGTTCTAGTTGAGAAAGCCAACAGGATTCGCCAAGATCGTGGTTTCTCCCCGCCTTTCTTCGGAGACGATATTTCGGTCTTGGACCTGATTCGGGAGCAAGGCCTGGAAGTTTCTATCGCCAATACTAAGCTAGATGATTTCCTCGAGAACACTACGCCGAAGAAGAACATCCCGAATCCATTCTCAGACGAGTCGATCAAGAAAATCGAAAACGAGAATTTCTATGGCCAAGCGCAAATCGACCTGTCGGAGGTCAGGAGGCGGTTGAAGGAAACAGAGAGTGTTGTTGGCAGTCAATCAGAGATTCAGAAATTTGTGCGCAGCGGTCTGGATAAGTTTCGATGTGAAGTAACACCGAACCAAGATGGCACATTCAAGATCTTCATCAAAGACCAGCGTCTCTTGAACGGGCTGAGTGGCGCGACCATTCACAAAGCCTCCTTCGACGCGCTAAGGAGCAGGGGCGATACTGATGTCGACATCATCGACCTCGGTCATCCTCTGGTTCAGAATTTGATAGAACTCGTGAAAGATCTGTCTTTTGCGTCGACCGAATTCTATGGCAGAACTGCAGCGATTAGAACGCTGGGTGTTTCAAGAATGACGGCGCTATACACTTGCCTGGCTCGCTTTGCCGTTCACACGACGCCCGTTTCCGTGATTGAGGAGCTCTTGCCAGTCGGTCTTGAGATTCAGAGCGGGAGGCTACTGTCCACGGACCAACTCCGCAAGCTAGGCAACTCCTCACCAATTCTCGACCAGCGGTCGCAGACCGAACTGAGAGAAGACATCTCTCAGGTCCTTTCGCTCCCCGACCTGGAGCGAACGATTCAGAACTCCGCCAAAGTACGTTGTGATGAATTGATAGCAGAAAGGCAAAGGGTCAGAAAGAGCCTCGAGGAACAGGAAAAGAGAGAATGGCTCTCAGGAATGGACCAACTGTCGGTCGCCTCAACGGACCTGTTGTGTGTTACTCTTTGTTACCCCGGTGTTCATTGATGCCGACTATTCCGTTTCTGTCATATGTGTCTTCCAGAGGAGGCTTGATTACCTATGATTTCCTTCAAAATCTTAGGCGCGAAAACGTCGAAAATGACGATGCCCAGCCCCAGACTTTCAGGAATCTTGATGGTGACCTCCCGACAAGCAAGAAGGAGCTAAACGAGCAGATGCTGGAGACATGGAATTCCCTTCTAGAGAGATGGGATTCAATCTCCCAACGGTATCTCGGCATGGATACTTCGACTGCAAGGACAAAATGGATCATACCCTTGTTGGAGGGGCTTGGCTTCGACCCATCGTACAACAAGCAGGCCCTTGTCATTGGAGAAAAGCTATCTTTCCAGCTCTCACACAAAGGCTGGAACAATCCCAAAGCGCCGTTAATCAACTGCGTTCCTCCCGGCCAAGGTCTAGAGCAGCCTACCAGGGACGCTTCAGGGGCACGTAGCAGAAGCCCCCACGATGAGTTACAGGCCTACCTGAACGTCACGAAGGACTGCAACTGGGGAATGGTTACGAACGGCGTTACGCTTCGCGTTCTGCGTCAGTTCTACCACATCACGACAAAAGGCTACGTCGAGTTCGATATTGAAAACATCTTCAGAGACAGAAGCATTTCTGATTTTAAGCTATTGTATAGAATCGCTCACTCAAGCAGGTTCGCAGCAAATGAGGAAGGAAAATGCATTCTAGAGAACTTCTACAACGAAAGTAGAGTCGCTGGCGTAAGAATTGGACAAGACCTAAGGAAAAACGTCAGGAAAGCCATCGAATCCCTTGGGAATGGCTTCCTAACTCCAGCGCTAAGCAAGGAGATGACATCAAATGAAGCACTAACCAAGAGCTACTACAACCAGCTACTCAGGCTAGTCTATCGTTTCATATTCTTACTCTTCGCTGAGCAGCGAGGGATGCTGCCAACTCGCGACTCGATCTACGCTGACGAATACAGTATCAATAGACTGAGAGAGATTGCTGAGAATGCGAGCGGGGAGGACGATCACAGAGACCTATGGCAGGGACTCAAGGTCACATTCAAGATTCTTAAGAACGGTTCTCAGGACCTGAAGGTATTTGCATACAACGGCACGCTGTTTGACGAAGCTGAGATTCCCATGTTATCACAACTTTCCTGCGCGAATTCAGATCTGCTTTTTGCGGTCAGTCAGCTCACCTCGGTCGAACAAGAACATGTTCGCAGCAGGATTAACTATTTGGATCTGGGTGTTGAAGAAATAGGATCGATCTATGAGAGTCTCCTAGAGTATATCCCCAAAGTGGCAGATACTGAAGAGGAAATTGAAGGCGAACAAGTCCGACCCGGCAGCTTCTACTTAGATCCGAGCGGCGCAACTAGAAGGTCAACTGGAAGCTACTACACAAGCCACCGCCTTATCGATGAGCTCATCAATTCAGCGTTGGCACCAGTATTGGAGAAAAAGCTCTCTGATGTGTTCGACAAGGAAAAGGCGATCTTGTCCATGAAGGTTTGCGACCCTGCTTGTGGAAGCGGGGCATTTCTGATCGGCGCCAACAATTACTTGGGACAGGAGTTGGCCAGGATTAGAACGGGTCAGCTAGAGCCGGCAGATCATGAAGTCAGAAGGGCACGCAGAGACGTATTGCAGCACTGTATCTATGGCGTAGACGTTAATCCGATGGCAGTTGAGCTCGCCAAAGTCTCCCTTTGGATCAATGGAAGTCTTGATGACATGCCGCTCAACTTTCTTGATCATCATATCAAGTGCGGAAATTCACTACTAGGTGCCTCCACAGCGGGTATGAAAATCTAACAATACCGCTTCCGTTATTCGTCATTATGGTCTTGGGTCCGGGCG
>Ga0315280_10007435_pt1 | contig 14710 bp, 17 predicted proteins | sample YL17G06_40_MG_FD_203697 | JGI IMG/M metagenome (GOLD analysis project Ga0315280, IMG submission 203697) | Sediment microbial communities from Yellowstone Lake, YNP, Wyoming, USA - YL17G06_40 | ecosystem: Environmental > Aquatic > Freshwater > Lake > Sediment | place: USA: Wyoming | collected...
ACCTATGGTGAGAAGGAGACAACACACAGCTAACGGATGGGCAGACCAAACCTGCCCCTCTATGAAGAGACTCGCGCCGCGCGCCGTCGTTACACTACCAGTGAGCGAGCGTGGGGATGTGCATTAGGTCAGGGGTCAGATGTGGCCGAGACCGGGACGCGTGCCAGCCAGACGTTCTCTACTCAGAGGAGTTCGATGCCCTCTTTGAGCTTCTCCACCGTTTCCGGGAACACTGATCGCATCTGGTTCAGCGACACCCGCACACGGCTTGCCAGTCTGTCGATTCCCTCTTTGGAGCGAAGCTGTTCGTATGCATCGCTGCCTGCGAGTTCTGAGGGGATGGGCGCTAGCACAAACTTGACTTTGTCCTTCATTGCAGCGATGGCCGCTTCACGGTCCCGCCTCAGACCATCGCTTAGCGCAAAAAAGCTTCTTGACGTTTGGGCCGCCGCCAAATAGTTCCGCCAGCATTTCCGCACAAAGATGCAGCGCAACATGGGTGAATGCGCCATAGCGGAAGTAACCGTACAGCGTAGCGTCCGTCTCGCTGGCCCTACCCTCGTCGATGGTGGCCCGGTATTCATCCTTTGTTGCCCCTATCGCGTCTCCCAAACGGTACACGAACAGTAGGTGGCGCACGTCGGAGCTTTCGCTGAACAGCGACCGATACTTTGCTTCATTGTCAAAGAGCTCTGGACTGTTCCTGTGAGAGGTGATGGGATCGCCGTAGAAGGAGTTCAGCCAGGGCCCTAACTTCTCGCAAAGAACATGTTCGGCCGCGCGGCGACCTAGACCCCGACGGAACTGGTACGTGATCGACAGGTTGTCGACAAAGTCACGCTCCAAACGCTGCTGCACGGGATCCAGTACCCGCAATTCCCACGGCTTGATGGGGTTCTGAGTGTTGTTGTACCGAATTATGTGCCGGACAAGGTTCTCGTCCCGTGATTCGACCACGCGGATAAGCACCTTCACGCCCCGAATCCGCTTGCTCTTCGAGCTCTCAGTTAGGCTTCCAAGAGTCTGCGCGCCGTTCATGACTGCAATGCCGTTGCACGTCAACTGACCCTGCTTTGCCTCAACCTGTCTACTTATGAGGCTCACGCCGTTGTTAAACACCCAGAAGTTCTCGGGGTCATTCATAGCTGTGTCGGCGATTTGCTTATTGATGTTGCGCGCCGAAGCTCTCCAACCTAGGTAGTCCCTGATGTTTGCTGTGTAGATGTCTTCTCCGTAGGCTTCCACAAGTCTGACCAGGTCCTCGCCGAATGTCGTAGTGTAAAATGCTCGCCAACTTGGCCCCTCTATCACCTGGGGTTCGCCCGCTGTTCTGATGGTGATGGTGTCAGTCACGCGGATCGATGAAAACCTGGAGTCGTGCAGCGCCATGACGTCGGCCAAGCCCAGCTGTCGGGCCGTTGTGGATATGGGAGCTCCAAGTTTCTCTGCCCATCTTCCGAGCTTGTTGCGGAGTGAAGCCTCGACCGTCGCGAGCTCTTCGTCAACGTTTTTTGTTCTCCTGCAATTGTGGACATAGTAGACTTCGACAGTGTGAACGTCTCCCAAGTCAAGGGCTTCTCTCAGCTGCTCCGCGTTAGCCCGCACGGCTGGCCGAGGGATGCTGGAGAGCGGAGCGTCTAGCAGCCAGGCGATGGCTGTGTTGAGGTCACTCGCTTTGTTCGACGGCGGATCCACTTGATCCCAGTTTGCGCTCTCGTAGCCCTGGACAATCAGTGCGCAACCTGAGTCCAGGTCAAGGTGGAAGAAGTCTAGCTTCTTGTCGTCGGGACCATCTAGCACATTGTCCCGGTAGAGCTCCTCGTAGTCCTCCCTGCCCAGCCTTAGCCCCATAGCGAAGAGGAGAAAAGCATTCGGAGAGAGTGTCTGAAGACTCTCCACGGCTCTTACGACATCGTCGCGGCTGGACATCTGGCTCTACCACTGGACGAACATCGGCATGACCACGTGGACGTAGTTGTCCTGGCCCACCGGCTTCAGGACGCCGGGGCTGGACGGGCCGGAGGTCTCCAGGGCCACCTGGCTGCAGTCCAGCACCTGGAGCACATCCTGGAGGTATCTGCTGTTGAAGGCGATCTTGGCCGCCTCACCGTCCACGGAGGCATCGATCTCGCCGCGGTTATCACCGAGCTCTTCGGCCCGAGCGGAGATGACCAGCTTGCCTGGCGATAGCTCCTCCCCCGGCGTGACCTGGATGCGGATGATGCCGCTACCATCGCGGGCGAAAATGGCGGCGGTGCGCGTCTCCCGCAGGAACTCGGCCAAGTCGACAACGGCGCGGCAGGTGTGGGACTGAGGGATTAGCTGGCTGTAGTTGGGGAAGGTGCCCTGGATAAGCTGAGCCACCAGCTCCACGTTCTTGAGGCGGAACAGAACCTGACTGCGGCTGCTGTTGATGGTCATCTCGATGGGCTCTTCCTCATCAGCCAGGAGGCGGTTGACCTCTCGCATCGCCCGAGCAGGAATGATGACCTCGCTACGCTCGGGCGCCTCCTTATCCAGAGAGAGGGTGTGCACGGCCAGGCGGAAACCGTCGGCGGCGGCCAGGGTGAGGTCGCGCCCCTCCCTGAGGAAATGGATGCCCGCAAGCACTGGGCGGGTGTCGTCACTGGCAGCAGCGAACTCCACCTGATTGATGCCGGTGCGCAGGCTGACGGGATCGAGAGTGAGGGAGACCCCTTCGCGGATGGCAGGGATGGGAGGGAAGTCGTTGGCGTCCATGCCAGCCACGGTGGCCTCGTTGCGGGCGCAGACAATGCGCAACTGCCTGCCCCTGGGCGCCAGGCTCATCTCGATGCGCTCGTTGGGCAGGGAGTTGACGAAATCGCCCAGGAGGCGGGCAGGCACGGTGATCGACCCCTCCTCCTCGACCTTGGCGCCAATCCAGGAGGTAATGGCGATCTCCAGATTGGTGGCCGCTAGCTTGAGGCGGCCATTGTCGGTGGCGATGAGGACGTGGGAGGTCTGAGGCAGTGTGCTGCGAACGGCCACCGCTCGCCCAACAATGGACAGGCCCTTGGAGAGATTCTCTTGCAGACAAGAAATATTCATGTCAACCACCTATCGTCGTGTAGTCAGGTGAGTATACGGTTAGGCAAAAGTATACACCAGCCCCGACAGGCAAACAAGTCGGATTAGGCCCCCTATGGCTACCGGCCCGGGAGAGCAGCTAAGAGATCGCGCAGGCTGCCAACCTGGAGGTCAGGCTCGGGCATGTCCTCAGGCAGGGGATGGCCAGAGCGATTCAGCCAGGCCACTGGAACCCCCGCCTGCCGGGCACCCACGATGTCGGGCATGGGATTGTCGCCGACGTAGAGGATCTGGTGGCGCTCCAGGCCCAGCACCCCGGCCAGATAGGCGAAGATGGCCGGGTCCGGCTTGAGGGCTCGAGCCGCCTCCGAGGAGACCACGACATCGAACTCCAGGCCGTTCTTGGCCAGGCAGGCGTGGAGGAAATCGTCATCGGCGTTGGAGAGGATGGCCAGCCGATAGCGGGCCCGCAGCGCTTCCAGCAGCTCGGTCACCTCCGCATAGGCCTCCGCCTGGGATAGCTCTTCTTTGAGGCGAAGCGCGGCCAGAGCACCATCGCCCACGAGGCCCAGGTCCTGTGCTGCTCGCTCGAACTGGAAGGCCCAGGACTCATCGTAGCGGCGATAGGCAGGCCTGACCACGTTCTCGCCCCGAAAGACGAAGGCCGCCTTCACGAACCTGTCCCAGAGGACCTCGGGGTCAACCTCCAGGCCCTGGGCGCGGGCGATCTCGGCCATCGTGCGGATGAAGTCGGGAGTGGTGAACCGGATGATGGTGCCGTAGCAGTCGAAGGCAATGGCGTGAATCGAATCGAGCATGTTGTGACCTGGGCGCTAGGGACAGACCTCCCCAGCCTGGCAGCCCGCGGCGGTTACTGCCGCTAGTGTATGGGCGGAGGCGGCTAAAGGTGAGGTCAGGGAGCGTGATCCCCTTTAGAAAGCGAAAGGCTGCTAGCCCGCCGGAGCAGCCTGCGCGGGTCGCACTTCTTCGTAGGCATCAGCCATCGCCAGGAGGATTTGGTCGGCCAGGCCAGCCATGAGTTCCCACACCTCCACCGCTTCGTCTGCCGATAGATTGCCCCGATGGGCCAGCTCTATGGCCGCGTCATCTAGCCCTTTGCGGAAGAAGACGAAGGCCTCCACGGCGTCACGTACGGGTAGCCCATTGTCGGCGAACTCCCTCCCGTACTGGTGGCCGATCTGGCGGGCCTCCTCCATGAGACGAGAGCGGCGGCTTCCCCGGCTCAAATACTCGGAGACTAGATTGACCAGGCGCTGGCCGAGGGAACGTAGTCGCTCCCGGTCGCCGTCGGGCATGCCCGCGTACCAGTGGGCCTGGCGCCTCGTGTCCCGCTGAAGGCGGCGGCGAATGCGCATCAGCGCCAGATGGCCCAGGGAGCCGTAGCTAGCAGAGCCCTGCCGCCCTTGGCCGGCCATGAGGCCCCGTAGGTCATCCTCGGCAAAACGGCGATGACCACCGGGGGTGCGGAAGGAGCGGACATAGCCGGCATCAGCCCAGCGACGCAAGGTCGATTCGTTGACCCCCAAGAGATTGCAGGCCCGGCTGAGGCTGATCCAGCGGCTGGGCTGGCCCCGGCTTTGCGTAGCCTCGACGGGAGGACGACCGCGCATTCAAAACTCCCTAAAGCTTCTCAAATCTTCGAACATTTTCGAGGCGCACGGCAGATTGTATAATGGGCAAGCCTCAGCGTCAACCAGCATAAGCAATATTTTGAGGCATTTTCCCACTTAAGGCTATGTCTGACAGGGGCAATGAACTATGCCATGCTTTGCCCGTAGGCTATTGAAAACCTTGTCCACCAGTGGTAAATTCCCCCTGAAAGGGGCGCGCTTGGCCAGGGGAATGGAGGCTGCCATGGCTGAAGAAGAAGAGATCGGCCGGATAAGAGACTACTTCGCCCGCATAGGGGTGGCGGGCGTTGACCTCAGCGGCCACCTCAAGGTGGGCGATAGCATCCACATCAAGGGCCACACCACCGACCTCCAGCAGGTGGTGGAATCGATGCAGATCGAGCACCAGGACGTCCAGGAGGCCGGCCCAGGGGACTCGGTGGGGATCAAGGTCCAGGAGCGCTGCCGCGGCGGTGACAGCGTCTATCGGGTGACCGAATAGACAGCGGCAGGGCTATCGCAGCACCCTCTCGAACACAAAGCTAACAATACCTACTAGAGGAGCCCCCAGGAAGGCGGCGGCCGGTCCGTCCACGCTGAAGCCGACAGCGAACTGGCCCGATAGCCAAGCAGTGAGGGCCAACATCGCGGCGCTCACCACCCAGGTGAACAGTCCCAGGGTCAGGCACTGCAGGGGACAACTCAGGCGCATGGCCAGCGGCCAAACGATGAGGCCCACCCCGGTGAAAATGGCCGCCGCCGCCAGAACCGCCTGCCAGCCTTCAAGCTCAATGCCTCGTATCGCCAGCGAGGCCAGCCACAGGGCGCCAGCGTTCGCCGCCCAGCGCGCCACTAACCGCCAGAGCCTTTGGCCTGTCTGCTGTGATATCAAGGCTACCAAAAAGCAGCCCGCCCGCGGGCAGGCGGGCAGGCACTTCCACCAGCGGACCCCAGAGGGAGCGCCTAGTCGCCAGCCATCCCCCGCATGAGGTTGGCCATCTCGATGGCTGACACTGCGGCGTCGTAGCCCTTGTTGCCCATCTTGCCGCCCGCTCGCTCCAGGGCTTCCTCCAGGCTGTCGGCGGTGATGATGCCGAAGATAAGGGGAACGCCCGTCTCCAGACCGGCCCGGGCGATGCCGCCGCTGACCTGGGTTGCTATGTACTCGAAGTGAGGGGTCTCGCCGCGGATGACCGACCCCAGACAGACCACCGCCTGATAACGGCCGCTCTCGGCGAGCTTGCGAGCGACCAAGGGGATCTCGAAGGAACCGGGCACCCAAGCCACATCCACCCTCTCCGCCTCCACGCCATGACGCCTCAGGCCATCCTGAGCGCCCGCCAGGAGCTGACGGGTTATCAGATCATTGAACCGCGAGACAACGATAGCTATGCTCAAGCCCTCGCCGCGGAGATGTCCTTCGAAGGTCGTGCCAGCCAAGAAATACCTCCCGTCAGGACACGATGTCCAGCAAGTGGCCCAACTTATCGCGCTTGGTCTCCAGGTAGCGCATGTTGTGGGGGTTCGGCTGGGCGATGATGGGAATTCGCTCTACCACCTCCAGGCCGTAGCCCTCCAGGCCCGCCCGCTTCGAGGGGTTATTGGTGAGCAGGCGGATCTGCTTGAGCCCCAGGTCCACCAGGATCTGCATGCCGATGCCGTAGTCGCGACGGTCGGCGGGGAAGCCGAGGGCCTCGTTGGCCTCCACGGTGTCCAGGCCGTCCCTATCCTGGAGAGCGTAGGCACGGATCTTGTTGCAGAAGCCGATGCCCCGCCCTTCCTGGCGCATGTAGACGAAGACCCCCCTTCCCTCCTCGGCGATGCGTTCCAAGGCTAGCTCCACCTGCTCGCCGCAGTCGCAGCGCAGGCTGTGGAAAACGTCGCCGGTGACACATTGGCTGTGCACGCGCACCAGCGCCGGCTCCGGTGTGGAAACATCGCCCATCACCAAGGCGGCGTGCTCGTCGGGGTCTATGATGCTGCGGTAGGCGATGAGGCGAACCTCGCCCCAGCGGGTAGGTATCATGGTCTCGGCCACTCGGCGCACCAGCCTCTCCTGTTGGATGCGGTAGGCGATAAGCTGGTTGACGCTGAGGATCTTCAGACGGTGGCGGGCAGCGAACCGCTTGAGGTCAGGCAGGCGAGCCATGGTGCCGTCGGCCTTCATGATCTCGCATAGAACCGCCGCCGGGTAAAGGCCAGCCAAACGGGCCAGGTCGACGGCGGCCTCGGTCTGGCCTGCTCGCACCAGCGCGCCCCCTTCGCGGGCGCGTAGAGGGAACATGTGGCCCGGCATCACCAGGTCTTCGGGTCTGGTGGCCGGGTCGATGAGAACGCGCACCGTCCGGGCCCGATCGTAGGCTGAGATGCCCGTGCTGACGCCGTCACGCGCCTCCACGGAAATGGTGAAGGCGGTGCCAAAGGCCGACTTGTTGTCCCCCACCATCATGGGGACACGCAGCTCATCCAGTCGCTGGCCCGTCATGGGGATGCAGACGAGGCCGCGGCCGTATCTGGTCATAAAGTTGATGGCCTCGGGCGTCACGAACTGGGCGGGAAGGGTGAGATCGCCTTCGTTCTCCCTGTCCTCATCATCGACAATGATGACGAAGCGCCCCTGCCGATACTCCTGGATTGCCTCCTCGACGGTTGCCATTACCATGGCCCCATCCCTCACTCCTCCGGTCGGGCCCTGCTCGCTACGTATTCGCTAGTCGGGCTTCGACTCCTTGAGCAGTTGCTCCACGTAGCGAGCTATAATATCCGATTCTAAGTTTACCCTATCTCCTGGCTGCTTGCGAGTCAGGTTCGTAACATCCTGGGTGTAGAGCACCAGGGACACAGCGAACGAACTCTCATCGCGGTCTATCACCGTAAGGCTAACGCCGTCCACGGCGATGGGCCCCTTGACAATGACGTAGCGCATGATCTCGGGCGGGGCGGCGTAGCGAGCTATGACCGCGTCCTCCTCCGGCGTGAAGGAGAGAAGGGTGCCGGTGGCCTCCACCACTCCTCGCACCAGATGGCCGCCCAGGCGGTCGCTGAGGGTAAGGGCCCGCTCCAGGTTCACCAGGTCGCCCGGCTTCAACTGGCCCAGGTTGCTGCGGCGATAGGTCTCCGGCATGACGTTGGCGGTGAAGCTATCCTCATCCATATGAGCCACCGTCAGGTCCACCCCGTTGATGGCAATGCTGTCGCCCAGGTGCGTCCCCCGCAGAACCTTCTTGCAGGCGATCACCAATCGTCCCCGCTCCGCCTCCTTTACGGTGCCTGCCTCCTCAACGATGCCCGTGAACACCTACTCACCCCTCTTCGTCGGATATCCTATGATAAGAATGTCGTCCCCCAGCCGCTCTACCGTCACTTCGCGCAGGCGCCAGGCGTCGGCCAGCCGCTCGGCTCCCCGGCCGGCCACCGCCGCCGGTGCCTCGGCAGCACCGATGATCAGGGGGGCGATGATCACCTGCACCTTGTCCACCAGCCCCTGGTCGAAGAGCGAGCCGAGGAGGATGCCTCCTCCCTCCGCCAGCAGGGAGAGGACTCCCCGTTCGGCCAGCGCCCTCAGCAGCGCCGTCAGGTCGAGAGAATCGCCATCACTGGGGAGCACCAGCACCTCCGCTCCGGCCGCCTCGATGGCCTGTCGCCATGAAGGGTCGGAGCGGTCGCTGGTGGCGATGAGTGCCTCCCCCGGCCCCTGAAGCACGCGAGCGCTGGCTGGCGTGCGGCCATGACTGTCGGCCACCACTCGCAAGGGCTGACGTTCGCTCTCCTGACCGCCGGGGCGAGCAGTGAGCTGAGGGTCATCCACCAGGATAGTGTTCACCCCTACCATGATAGCATCCATGGTCGCTCGCTGCTCGTGGGCCCACTGGCGGCTCTGGGGCCCGCTGATCCAGCGGGAATCGCCGCTGGCGGCAGCGATACGGCCGTCCAGGCTGGCGGCGAACTTGGCGATGACGAAAGGGAGGCCGGTGGTACGATGCTTGATGTAGGCCTCGTTCAGGCGGCGCGCTTCCTGCTCGCATTCGCCCACCCGCACAGCGATGCCCGCCGTCTCCAGCTCCTTGCGGCCGCGGCCGTTCACGTTGGGGTCGGGGTCAAGGATTGCCATGTGCACCTCGGCCACGCCGGCGGCGATGATGGCCTTGGTGCAGGGCGGCGTGCGGCCCTGATGGCAGCAGGGCTCCAGGTTGACGTGCAGGGTAGAGCCGCGGGCGGCCTCGCCCGCCTGCTCCAGGGCCACGACCTCGGCGTGAGGCCCTCCCGGCGGGCGAGTAAAGCCCTCGCCGACCACCCGCCCCTCGCGCACCAGGACGGCGCCCACCGCCGGATTGGGGCTGACTCGCCCCAGGGCCTGGCCGGCCAGGGCCAGGGCCCGCTGCATGTAGTCCATGTCGGTCAGTCCGTTCTCTTCGGGAAGTCCTGGTAGGCCCGGCTGGCGGTGGGCTCTGTTTGCCCCTGATACTTGCTGCCCAGGCCGGGCGAACCGTACAGCCTTTCGGCGGGGGTGCTGAGGCGCAGGAAGGATATCTGACAGATGCGCATGCCGGGGCGGACGGCGATAGGCATCTTGGCCACGTTGGATAGCTCCAGGGTTAGCTTGCCCGTCCAGCCCGGGTCGACGAAGCCAGCGGTGGCGTGGATCAGCAAGCCCAGGCGACCCAGCGAGCTCTTGCCGTCCACCCGCGCCACGATGTCATCGGGGAGGGTTATCGTCTCCAGGGTTGCCGCCAGGACAAACTCTCCCGGCTGAATGATGAAGGGCTCGTCCTCCGCCACCTCCACCAGCTCGGTAAACCCCTCCATGGGCTGGGCGACGTCCAGATAGGGGCGAGGCAGAATGCCGACCCGAAACACGCGAAAGAGGGGCGCCAGGCGCAGGTCGACGCTTGAGGGCTGAATGCAGCCGTCCCCCAGGGGGTCGATCACCAGACGCCCCCGGCTTATCTCCTCACGGATGGTACGATCGCTGAGAACCACCGCTAGCTTGCCACCTCTGCTTTCGGTGGCGTCATTCTAGCATTCGCTAAGCGCCAGGGGCAACGGGGGCTGGAAGCTCAACCGCTGCTCCCAGCCCCGCTGCTCGATCAGCTCATGGCGAAGGTCAAGGCAACGTTGGAGACAATCTGCACCTCCGTCGGCAGCGCCGGGTCGTAGGACATGCCCTCGTAGCCGTAAGGAGAGGTATCGAAGGTCGGATCGCAGGGCGAGGGCCCAAATGGGCTGTAGGCGTACTCGGAGGCGGCCAGAAGCTCTCCCAGGGACACGCCCAGGGCATCGGCCAGCCCCTCGCCGTTGTCACGGCCGTCTTCCACTGCCGCGCGGCGGGCCTCCCTCAGAAGGGCGCTGCAATCGTCCACCATGTAGAGGACACTGGTGTTCTGGAGCGAGAGAGTTCCGCTCTCGTTGACGGCCTGTGTTCCAGCGTTCACCAGGGGCCCCACCCTATCGGCGGGGTTGTCCAGGGTCACCGTTACGCGAGCGCTGCTGTTGGGGCCGTAGGGGCTGTAGTAGCCACCTGCTGGGTAGATGACGACCTCGATGTCGGCGTCCGACACGCCCTGGGCCTTGATGGCGTCGATGAGGGGCGCCAGATCCGCATCGGTCAGCTCGGGCAACGCCGTCGGGGTCGGCGGTATAACCAGCGGTTCCGCCTCGCCAGGCGTCGCCCCTTGCCCCGACGGCATCACCTCCGGAACGGCGGGCTTAGGGTAGTACGGGTAGGAGCCATCGGAGGAGACCAGCGAGACCGAGAACTGTACCTTGGCAGCATCGGCGGGGGCGGTAGCGCTGCCGTACCCTTGGACGGTGAGGCCCGCCTGACTCTGCGACTGGAGCGGCGATGCGAGGGCCTCGCCTCCCCCGCCGCGGATCATGCTGCCGGTGGAGTAGGCTGCACCAGCGTAGGACGAGCGGGTGGCCTCTTCTTTGCTGGAGATGGCCGCCGCATAGGGGATAGCGGCCGCCGCTGGTTGTGCGCTGATGCTCGTGTCCCGCTCCTGGCCGACGACGGCCGCCAGGCCCTTCTCGACAGTCACCTCGGCCCCTGCGTCGCCACAGGCCACGGCCAGGACGACCAATGCCGCCGCCAGCAATGCGAAGGGCATTAGCGTGAGCTTTGTCTTCATGCGTGTCTCCTTTCCGAATGCTTACTCGATGGCGTAGCTCATCTGGACGTTGACCACTACCTCCAGCTCACCAGGGCTGATCTCGGTAGCTGGCGCTGCCTCCATCGCAACGCCGGCAGCGCGATCGAAGTAAGGTTGCGTGTAGGGCGTGGAGATGGATTCGGTGATGTAGGTGGGCTCGCCCAGAGTCACCCCGGCCAGAGCAGCCAGCTCCTCGGCCTTGGTCTGAGCGTCGGCCACCGCCTTCTGGCGGGCCTGGCTGCGCAGGGCGGTCGTGTCGTCGATGGTGAAGGAAATGCTCTGCACCTGGAGCAGGTCGCCGCCCGCCTGCACGGCATCATCGATGACTTCGCCCGCCCTGTCGATGTCTCGCACCTTCGCCTGGAGCATGTGGCTAACCCGATAGCCTGTCAGGACCTGCTCGTCGTTGCGGTAGTCATACTCCGGGTAGATGCTGAAGCTGAGGGTCTGGATGTCCTTCTCCTGGACGCCGTTGGCCTCCAGGGAGTCCAGCAGGGCGGTCATGGCTTGCTGAGCCTGGCTATTGGCAGCGCCCACGGTGGACGCCTTGGCCGAGACGCCCAGGCCCAGCACGGCCACGTCGGGGGCGGCTGAAGCCCGCCCTTCGCCGCCGATGCTCAAGCCCTGCGGCTCCGAGTTGTTGGCCGAGCTAGCGGACGTCAGCGAATGCGTCGCCGACGACGGCCCGGCTGCCGACGGCTCCGATGAGGTCGCAGGCGCCGACTCCTCCGACGACGCCGATGACCCCGAATCGCAGGCAGCGAGCAGAACAAGGGCCAAGAGCGCGCCCGCTATCAGGAGAATCTTTATTCCTTTCTTCACGAAGATCACCTCCTTTCTGCTACGGCTAGCTTCTGATGCTTGTCCGAAGGCGGGCAAAAGCCCAAAGGACGACAAGAATGCCCACGCCAGCGCCCAGGCCGATCTCCAGCCAGCGCACGGCCTCCCCCCGCGAGAGGCCGCCACCCTCTTCCTCGATGGCGGCTTGGCGGTCGGCCGCGTAGGCCTGGACTTCCTCTTCGACTCCTGCTCCCTCCGTTACCTTCTCCTCCGGCGGCTGCTCCTCTGGGACGCCCCCGCCGGTCGGCGGCTCTTCTCTCTGTGTCTCGGTGATACCAGGAGGGGCAGCCACTGGCGTCTCGACGGGCGGCGCTGCTAGCTCTGCTGGCGTTTCGTCGGCTGCGGGTGTCTCGACAGGCGGCGCTTGCATCGCTGCCGGCGTCTCGACGGGTGCCGCTTCCATCGCGGCTGCTGGCGTCTCGACAGGCGCCGCTTCTATCGCTGGTGGTGTCTCCTCGGCTGCTGGCGTCTCGACGGGCGCCGCTTCCATCGCGGCTGCTGGCGTCTCCTCGGCCGCAGGGGCAAGGGGCGCCGGCATTTCCTTCTCCCCTCCGCCGGGAAGGCCAGCGAGGTCGCCGATCATGACCAGGGTCAGGGCGAAGGCGGCGGTTGCCGTGGCCAGACGCAGGCCGAACTCCAGCCGCCTGGCCGCTGGCCGCGGGCGCACCTCCGCGACGGGAGCGGCCGCCAGAGCGAACGAGCGGGGCACCTCGGCCATAGGCAGGCTGCCCAGGGCCTCGACGGTGACCCGAAGCTCTGCCAGCTCCTGGCAGCAAGCCTGGCAAGAATCGAGATGGGTCTCCAGGCGGCGGCGCGCCCGCTGGGGAAGCACACCATCCAGGTAGGCGGAAAGGTCGCGGCGAAAGCGGCGATGGCGAAATTGCCCCAAGACTTTCAGCATCACTAGTCCTCACTGTTCAAGACGAAACTGACGAGGCAGAAGTTCCCGTCGCGCCATCAAGTATTCGCGCATCTTGGCGCGGCCGCGGGCAATGCGCGACTTCACGGTGCCCAAGGAGCAGCCCAGGGCCTCTGTCAGTTCCTCGTAGCTCAGGCCGTGGATATCACGGAGAATAATCGCCAGGCGCTGCTCCGCTGGCAGGGTGGCCAGCCCTTGTTGCAGGTGCCGGCCCAGCTCCCGCCGCAGGGCCTCTTCCTCGGGGTTGGCCAGGGGGGAGGGAACATCCGCCGGCGAGCCCGCCTCCAGCGCCGCCTCGAGTGATGCCGCCGGTCGGCTGCGGCGGTGGCGCAGCTCGTCGCAACAGATGTTGGCGGCGATGCGCAGGAGCCAGGCCCGAAAGCTGCCGCCCCGAAAGCTGCTAAGGCGACGGTAGGCAGTGATAAATGTCTCCTGAGCCGCGTCTTCGGCTGCCGCCGAGCCCACCATCCGCAGGCAGAGGTTGTACACCTGGCGCTGGTAGACCTGCACCAGGGTGTTGAAGGCGCCCAAGTCTCCCCTCTGGCTGCTCCGGACGAGCTGTGCTTCGTCGGCGATAACCATCGACCTCCCCTGCCGGGGCCTCGCTCCTCTGGGCAGGCCCAGGGCTATTCTAGCAGAAGGGCGAAAGGGGACGGCGACACCCTTGAGCTTGTGCCAGCGTTGTCTGTATTTGGTATACTAAGATCTTAGGGGAGAGTAAGAGTCCAAGCCCCTCTTGGTGCTGTCATGCAGTGGGAACCTCGATGGATAGAGCCAGGACTGGAGCCGGAGCCGCCATTTGAACCACCTCCGGCGCCTGCGGTGGAGGCGCCCCGTCCGCGGCGACGGCGGCGCTATCTCACCATCTTTCGGGAGGTCGTCGAGACCCTCCTTTTGGCTCTGCTCATCTTTCTGGCCGTCCGCTCGACTGTCCAGAACTTCAAGGTGGAAGGAAGCAGCATGCTGCCCAGCCTGGATGACGGCCAGTACATCATTGTCAACAAGCTGGCCTACGCCCAGTTCGACCTGGGTATCTTCGACTTTCTCCCTTTCTTCGACGCCGGGGACGACTCCACCCACCATGTGTTCGGCAGCCCCAACCGGGGTGATGTGGTGGTCTTCGAGGCGCCCAGATACCCAGATCGCGACTTCATCAAGCGGATTGTTGGCGTGCCCGGGGATAAGGTGGAGATCCGCGACGGAATAGTCTACATTAACGACGAGCCCGTGGACGAGCCATATACGCAGGGTGAGACTGGCTGCCCCTGCGGCCCCTGGTACATCCAAGAGGGTCAGTATTTCGTCCTGGGCGACCACCGCAACAACAGCAGCGATTCGCGTCAGTTCGGCCCCATCGCAGAAGGAAGCATCATCGGCAAGACCTGGTTCTCCTACTGGCCCCTCTCGGACGTAGGCCTGGCCCCCAACCACTCCGTCTCCTTCGCCAGCGAGGAGTCGGGGCACTAAGATGGGGAATGAGATCGAGAGCCTGCTTCGGCAGGTGGGTGCCATCCTCGATGGCCACTTCCTGCTGGCCTCCGGCCGCCATTCTCCCTTGTATGTAGAGAAGTTTCGCCTTCTAGAGCAGCCGCCCCACACCGAAAGGCTCTGTCGCCTGATAGCCGATCACTTTCGCCCCCAAGGGGTGCAACTGGTGGCAGCGCCCACGACCGGCGGGATCATCCTCAGCTATGAGGTAGCCCGCCAGTTGGGCGTCAGGGGCATCTTCGCCGAGAAGGTGAAGGAGGGGCGGCGCTTCGGCCGCGGCTTTCAGGTTGCTCCAGGCGAGCGCACTGTGGTAGTGGACGATGTTCTTACCACCGGCGGCAGCATCCGCGAGGTTCTGGAGGCGGTGCGGGCCGAGGGCGGGCAGCCCATCGGGGTGGCTGTCCTAGTGGACCGCACTGCCGGTCGCGTGGACTTCGGCCTGCCCTTTTTCGCCTGCCTAACCCTCGAGCTGCCCAGCTATGACCCGGCTGAATGCCCTCTCTGCGCGCAGCAGGTCGCCCTCACGGTGACCTGAGGGGCGATCTCTACCCCTCGAGGTAGCCAGCCGCCTTGGCCCCCTCCGTTGGCCGCCTTCGTGTCATCAGCACAGCGGGGGCGGCCGCCAGAGCGGCCAG
>Ga0315280_10007436_pt1 | contig 14709 bp, 13 predicted proteins | sample YL17G06_40_MG_FD_203697 | JGI IMG/M metagenome (GOLD analysis project Ga0315280, IMG submission 203697) | Sediment microbial communities from Yellowstone Lake, YNP, Wyoming, USA - YL17G06_40 | ecosystem: Environmental > Aquatic > Freshwater > Lake > Sediment | place: USA: Wyoming | collected...
GGCCCGCCGCAACACCGGCAGGGGCGGGCCGGCGCGAACCGATGGTTCGACAACGAGCGCGGATTCGCTTCCGCAAACAAGGAGACCTGCGTTTCCTCGGGCACCGCGACCTGGCGCGCCTGCTGGAGCGGCTGTTCCGACGTGCCGGGCTGAAGCTGGCCAGGAGCGAAGGATTCCATCCCAAACCGCGGATGAGCTTCCCCTCCGCCCTGGCCCTGGGAATCGAAGGACTCGACGAGGTGATGGAACTGGAGCTGGCCGAACCGTACGCCGCGGACCAGTTGCTCGCGGCGCTTGAGCCGCGGGCGGTGGCGGGCCTGACGTTCCTCTCCGTCGAGATCCTTCCCCCCGGTGCGAGGAAGGCCCAGTTCCGGAGCACGACCTACCAGATTCCCGTCCCCGCCGAGCGCCGCCGCGAAACGGCGGATCGCATTGCCCGGCTCCTGGCCGAGGCCTCCCCGCGGCTTTGCTGCACCCGCGGAGGGCGGCCCCTCCCGCTGCGTCCCGCCCTTGCGGAATTGACGCTCGAGGAGGGGACGCTGCGGATGCGGCTGGCCGCCAGCCGGGAAGCCTCGCCGGGTCCGCGCGACGTTTTGGCGGGCCTGGGGCTGGAGGACCTGGAGCGGGCGGGAAGCTGCCTGACGCGGACCCACGTGGAGCTGGCGCCATGACCCGCCGCACTCCTCTCCCCCGCACCGTCTCTGCCAACACCCCGCGAAGCCGCGCTCGCCGATCTTGCCGGTCAGGAAAGCGAGCCTATGAAACAGGAAATGCTGATCAACGTTGCCCAACCCGAAGAATGCCGCATCGCCATCGTCGAAGAAGGGATCCTCGAAGAGCTCTACATCGAGCGAACCGGCCATGACAGTTACGTAGGGAACATCTACAAGGGAGTGGTCGTCAACCTGGAGCCGAGCATCCAGGCGGCGTTCGTGGATTTCGGGGTGGGCCGCAACGGGTTCCTGCACATCAGCGACGTCGAGCCGCAGTACTTCCGCCAGGGCGGCTACGACCCCGATCAGCAGATCGAGCCGAACTCGTCGCGTTTCCAGCGGCGGGCCGACGAAGAGCGGGGCGACGAGCCCGCCGCGGCCGGCCCGTCCGCTCCCCCGCGCCCCCGTACCCGCCGCCTCGGCAGCCGGCCGCGGTTCAAACCCCCCATCCAGGACATCCTCCGCCGCGGCGACGAGGTCCTCGTTCAGGTGATCAAGGAAGGGATCGGCACCAAGGGCCCGACCCTCTCCACCTACATCAGCATTCCCGGCCGGTACCTGGTGCTCATGCCCGCCCTGGGGCGGGTGGGGGTCTCGCGGAAGATCGAGGACGACGACACCCGCCGGCGGCTCCGCGACATCATGCTCGAGCTCAGCCCGCCCAAGGGCTTGGGCTTCATCGTCCGCACCGCCGGCGCGGACCGCACCAAGAAGGAGCTCTCCCGCGACCTGGCCTACCTGCTGCGCCTCTGGAAGGTCATCGTGCGGCGGATCCGCAAGCAGCCGGCCCCCGCCGACATCTACGAGGAAAGCGACATGATCATCCGCACCATCCGCGACATCTTCACCGCGGAGGTCGACGCGATCCACATCGATGAGCCCTCGGCCTACGAGCGGGCCAAGGAGTTCCTCCAACTGGTCATGCCGCGGTACGTCGGCCGGTTGCACCTCTACGAGGGCAAGGAGCCCCTGTTCCACAAGTATCAACTCGACGCGGAAATCACCAAGATCCACCGCCGTGCCGTGCCGCTGAAATCGGGGGGCTCGATCGTGATCGACCAGACCGAGGCCCTCGTGGCCATCGACGTCAACAGCGGCAGCTTCCGCGCCGACGATTCCGCCGAAGAGACCGCCTACCAGATGAACCTCCTGGCCGCCAAAGAAATCGCCCGCCAGATCCGGCTCCGCGACCTCGGCGGAGTGATCGTCAACGACTTCATCGACATGCGGAAGGAGAAGCACCGGCGGGGGGTGGAGCGGGCGCTGCGCGACGCCGTCCGCCGCGATCGCGCCCGCACGAAGATCCTCCGCACCAGTCCGTTCGGACTAATCGAAATGACCCGACAGAGGGTTCGACCCAGCTTGAAGCGGAGCGTTTTTCACGACTGTCCCACCTGTCAGGGGGCGGGCGTCGTCAAGTCGCCGGAGAGCATGAGCATCGACGTGGTGCGGATGCTGATCCTTGTCACCCACCGGCAGGATATCCGCTCCGTGACGGTGACCGTCCATGATGAAGTCGCCGCGTACCTCAACAACCGCAAGCGCCGCGAGCTGGCGCGGCTCGAAGACGAAGGGAAGATGTCGGTGCAAGTCATTGGCGTGAAAGGGGTTTCGCCGGACCACCTGGCCTTCGAGTGCCGCGACGCAGAGGGGCGCGAGGTGAAGTTCTCTGCGATCTAGCCCTTGAACGTCCGGGCTCGGCTCGGCTAAACTGAGTAGTCCTCGACTGCCCGGCCGGCGGCCGGTAGAGTAGCCCGATTAGCAGGACGGACCATGTACGCAATCATCGAAGACGGCGGACACCAGTACAAAGTGGAAGAAGGCCAGGAGCTGGAGATCGACTACCGCGAGATCTCCACCGGGGCGGAACTCACCTTCGATCGCGTCCTGGCCGTTCGCGGCGAGGAGGGCCTGAAGCTCGGCCAGCCGATTCTCTTCGGGACCAGCGTCACCGCCCAGGTCCTCGGCGTCAGCCAGGGCCCGAAGCTCTTCGTCCAGAAGTCCCGCCGTCGCAAGACGTTCCGCAAGCGGTTCGGCCACCGCCAGCTCCTCACCCGCGTCAAGATCGGCAAGATCACCGTGGGGTGATCCCCGGTGCTTCGCGATTCCTACTCCTTAGCGTCTTGGCGCCTTTGCGCGGCACTCCCTTCCGCCTGGTCGCGGAACCTTCGCGTCAGCTCCCCGTAGGCGTCGATCCGCCGGTCGCGGAGGAACGGCCAGTGGGTCCGCACCGCGTCGATCTGGTCCAGGTTGCAATCCACTAGCAGCAATTCCTCGCGGTCGTGGCTCGCCCGGGCGAGGACGTTGCCGCTCGGGTCGGCCGCAAAAGAGGCGCCCCAAAACTCCAACTGCCCTTCGACGCCCGTCCGGTTCACGGCCGCCACGAACACCCCGTTGGCGATCGCGTGGCTCCGCATCATCGTCTCCCAGGCCGAGTGCTGGCTCGCCCCGTGGGCTTCCTTCTCCTCGGCGAGCCAGCCGATCGCCGTCGGATAGAAGAGGATTTCTGCGCCGGCCAGGGCGGTCAGCCGGGCGGCCTCGGGGAACCACTGGTCCCAGCAGACGCAGACCCCGATGCGTGCGAAGCGGGTGGGGAAACTGCGGAACCCCAGGTCCCCCGGCGTGAAATAAAACTTCTCGTAGTACAGCGGATCGTCGGGGATGTGCATCTTGCGGTACAGCCCGACCAGGCGGCCCTCGGCGTCGATCACCACCGCGGTGTTGTGGTAGAGCCCGGGGGCTCGCCGCTCGAAGACCGACCCGACGATCGCCACGCCGTGCTGGCCGGCGGCCTGGGCAAGGGCCTCGCTGGTCGGGCCGGGGATCGGCTCGGCCTGGTCGAAATTGCGGTGGTCTTCGCTCTGGCAGGGGTACAGCCCGGCGAAAAGCTCCGGCAAGCAGACCACCTGGGCCCCCGCGGCCGCGGCCGCGCCGATCCGGGCGACGGCCCGCTCAAGATTGGCCTGCTTCGCTGGCACGCACCGGGTCTGCACCAGGGCCAGCCTGACCACACTACCCGACTTCTCCGACGCCACGATCGCGCTCCCTTGGAAGGGTGAACACTTGATCGTACCATGACCGTTATGACGAGCAAGGAGGTCCCCGGACTTTTCATCACCGGCACCGACACCGGCGTGGGCAAGACCTACGTAGGGGCCCTGGTGGCCCGGTCGCTCTCGGCCGCCGGGTACCGCGTCGGCGTCTACAAGCCGGCGGCCAGCGGCTGCCGACGCGACGGGCAGGCGCTGGTCTGCGACGATGCCGTGCTGCTCTGGGAGTCGGCGGGGCGGCCCGGGCGGCTGGAGCGGGTCTGCCCGCAGCGGTTTCAGGCTCCCCTGGCGCCCCACCTGGCCGCGAAGGCCGAGGGCCGCCGGCTCGACCCGGAGTTGCTCCGCGGCGGGCTGGATTACTGGAGGGACCGCTCGGAGATCCTCCTGGTCGAAGGGGCCGGCGGGCTGATGTCGCCGCTGGGGGACGAGGAGTACGTGGCCGACCTGGCGGGCGACTTCGGCTTCCCGCTGGTCATCGTCGCCCGCAACGCCCTGGGCACGATCAACCAAACGCTCCAGACGCTGATCGCCGCGGCCGCGTTCCGCCGGGGCGGGGCGCCGCGCTTTGGCGGCGCGCCCAGGGAAGAGCGCCGAGAAGAGCGTAGGGTGGGACGCCGTTTCGCCGGACTGCCCGTGGCGGGGATCGTCCTCAATCATCCTTCGCCGCCCTCGCCCGACGACCCGAGCACCGCCACCAACCGCGGCGAGCTAGCCGCCCGCTCGACCGTGCCCATCTTGGCCGAGGTCGCCTGGGGGGCAGACCGGTTCGACGTCCAGGTCGACTGGGCACGACTGGCCGAATAGGTCCCTGTGAGCCTGCATTTCCCCACGTTACGCAGTCGGGTATACTTACAAATGCGGCGGGCGGAATGACCGTGCAGCGGGCGGTGCCGGATCAGTCTGATGGGTGCAATCGCGCATGTCCTGCAGTAAAAGTGAGTGAGACATGATCGACTTCAAGACCGCGGTCAAGGCGGCCCTTGCGTTTCTCGCCGAGGCATACCCAAACGAGAACCTGCGTGATCTGAGGCTTGAAGAGATCGATCTGTCGGCGGATGAGAAGTTCTGGTACGTCACGGTGAGTTACAGTCGAGAGGCTTCTTCTCCTTCGGAGTTGGCAAAAACTATGGGCAGCTTTGCGGTTCGCGAGTACAAGGTGATTGCTGTTCGCTCGGACGACGGCCGGGTGCAGTCGATGAAGATCAGACAGCTCGTATGACCGATCCGCTCCTGCAACTCGTTCAAAGGTATCGTTCGCGGGGCGTTCTTGTCGATACCAACATTCTCGTCCTCTACTTCGTCGGCAACGTCGCCCGCGATCAAGTCCCCCGCTTTAAGCGGACGAAGCAGTTCGGCGTCGAAGACTACGATCTGCTGGTCCGTTTGCTGCGTTGCTTCGACCGGATCGTGACCACGCCCAACGTCTTGTCCGAGGTGAACAGCTTGTCAGGTCAGTTGGGGGAACCGTTGAGAACGAAGTACTTCTCAGACTTCGCGCGGGCGATCACCGTGCTGGATGAGCATTACGTGGCGAGCGCAGTCGCGGCCCAAAGGAGCGAATTCTGTAGGCTGGGGCTGACAGATTGCGCGATTGCTCACCTGGCGGCCGCCAAGTACCTGGTTCTTACCGACGATTTGACGCTGGCCCATTTCCTTGGCGAGGCGGGGATCGATGTGTTGAACTTCAATCATCTCCGAGTCTGGAACTGGGTCAGTTGAGTACCGGGACCAGCAGTTGGGGCGGAAGGCGGCGGCGACCCTTGTCCCGCGCCCGGCGATGTGCTACGGTGGCCACGGGCCGGATCGCCCCGGCTGCCGTTTGATGGTGGGTGTCCTGGTGGTTCTTTGGGGAAGGAGGGTCGCCATGTTCGATCACCGAAGGTTCTGGCGGATCACGACGGGCTTTGCGGCCCTGGGGTTGGTTTGCGTCTGGCTCGACTGCGGCTGGCCGGGACTGGCCGGCGAGCCGGTGGGTCTGGCCTTCTCGCGGCGGTGCCTGATGGTGAGCCCCAACGAGGGCTGCGCGGTCGGCGACGTCAACCGCGACGGCAAGCCGGACATCGTCGCCGGCCCGTGCTGGTTCGCCGCGCCGGATTTCGTCCCCCGGCCGCTGCGGGACATCCCCCAGGTCTCGCTGGGCTTCGGCGAGAAGGAGTTCTACGCCAGCAACGGCGACCACCTCTGCGACGTCGACGGCGACGGCTGGATCGACGTCTTCTCCGGCGGCTGGACCGAGGCGGAGCTCTCTTGGTACAAGAACCCCGGCAAGAAGGGGCTGGAAAAGGGCTGGAAGTGGGAGCCGCGGCTCTTGGTTAAGGCCCGGGCCCAGAACGAGGCCTTCGATTTGCGGGACCTGGACCGCGACGGTGTGCCGGAGATCATCGTCCACTGCTGGGTCAAGAAGGACCCGCTGGTGGTATGGAAACTCACGAAAGGCTCCGACGGCCAGCCGGCGGTCCGGCGGATCGTGCTCGGCGAGGGGGGCTGCGGGCACGGCTGCGCCTACGGCGACGTCAACGGCGACGGCCGCGCGGACATCCTCTGCGAGGCCGGCTGGTACGAGTGCCCGCCGGGCGACGTGCTGGCCAGGCCCTGGAAGTTCCACCCCGAGACCGCCCTGCGCAACGTCAGCTCGCCGTTCGTGGTGGCCGACGTCAACGGCGACGGCCGCAACGACCTGGTCTGGGGCAGGGGGCACGACTACGGCGTCTATTGGTGGGAGCAGGGCCCGCCGAAGCCCGACGGAACCACGACCTGGAAGGAGCACCTGATCGACAAGTCCTGGTCCCAGGCCCACAGCCTCACCTGGGCCGACCTCGATGGGGACGGCCAGGGGGAGCTCATCACCGGCAAGCGGGTCCGCGGCCACGGGGACCTCGATCCCGGGGCGGCGGAGCCGGAATGCCTGTACTACTACAAGTTCGATCGCGCCGCGGGGACGTTCACCCGCTTCACGATCAGTCCGCCCGGCGGCGGCGTGGGCACCGGGATGCAGATCTGCGTGGCCGATCTCACCGGCGACGGCCGGCCGGACATCGCCGTCTCCGGCAAGACCGGGACCTGGCTCTTGCTCAACGAGGGCTCCAAGCGATAGACCGAGCACGGAGTTGGAGGTAGCGCCCGTCGCGGTCGAGCCGCGTTGCGGTCGGAGCTTGAACATTCGATGTTGAAGGGGCGGAAGCAAGAGGCTAGAATGAACTAGCACAGAAAGGGGGTGGGCCGGTTTGCGTGCGCGCACCCCTCTTTCAGGTTGCGTTTTCTTCGGCGCCAGGGACGCGAGGGTTGCTTCCCCGATGGTCTCGAAAAAGAAGGCAGCCGCAACATTCAGAGTCCATTTCGTCGCTCCCGATTTGGTGCCGGAGCAGATCCCGCTCCGGGCCGTCAGCGACGCCTTGTCGGCGGTCCAAGACCTGGCCAGCGGTCGGGACCCCTTTGAAACAGCGCAAGTACCGCCGGAAAAGAACATCCGCTTGGTGGACGTGCGCCGTGGTTCGGCTGTGTACAGTTGTGTTTCGCGATCGCCGGACGAAGCGAGGGCGAATCTTACTCACGTTGGAGGCCTCCTATCCTCCACCGACCAGCAGCAGATGGAGGAAGACGGCCTCGTTGCTGCACTGCGACCGATTGAATCGCTAAGTCAAGTAGCTCGCTCGATGCGCTGTCGCATAGAGGTTACTTTGGCGGGCCAGCAACAGTCGCCGTTGTTTGTCGTGGGGGAAGATGCCTTTCAACAGATTTCCCGCCGACTCTTGCTCCAGGGGGATACGACGGTCATAGGTCGCGTCGAGCGGGTCGGTGGCGCCACCGGCATGCGATGTGCGCTGCGCGTTCCAGGTCGCCATCGCCTCTTGTTTTGCGACGTGGAAGGCAGGGACCTCGTGCGGCGCCTAGGCCAACACCTGTACGAACAGATCGCTGCCACAGGCAGCGCAACCTGGATTCACCGCTCTTGGCGGATCTACCAGTTCACCATCAGGGATTTCACACAGCCGCAACTGGGTGATCCGAGTGAGGCTATCGAAGAACTGCGCAGTGCCGGCCTCAAGGCCTGGGACGCGATCGCTGATCCCGAGGCATTCATGCGGGAGCTGCGGTCGTGACCGTCGGCATCGATTCGATGATTCTGGTGTACGCCGGGTTTGTCCCATCGAAGCCCGGGAAGCGAGCGGCGGACTTCGAGGATTTGCGCGTTCGCTCGAAGTTGCTGTTGCATCAGATCGAGCGACGAAAAGGGACAGTCCTTTTGCCCACGATCGCGATATCAGAGCTGCTTGTGCCGGTTCCCAAAGCCCAGCAAGGCGAGTTGATCGCGGCCTTAACCAAGAAGTTCGTTTGCCCGCCCTTTGACATCATGGCTGCCGCCATTGCCGCTGACTTGTGGTCGCAATACAAGAGACTTCCACAAGACCAGCAATACGCCAGCCGGCAGGTCTTGAGGGCCGACGCGATGATTGTTGCATCGGCACGTGCCGCTGGTGCCACGGAGTTCTATAGCCACGACGGCAATTGCCGGGCCCTGGCCAATCTGGTGATGACAGCCCGCGATCTGCCGACCAGCGATCGAGACGACATGTTCCTCGAGGGCGACATTCGCCGGGGCGATATCTAGGCCCGCGGGTGGAACTTGTTGTGTACGGCCTTCAGCCGCGAGCTGTCGACGTGGGTGTAGATCTGCGTGGTGGCGATGCTGGCATGGCCCAGCATCTCCTGGACCTGGCGCAAATCGGCCCCGCCGGCCAACAGGTGCGTGGCGAAGCTGTGGCGGATGGTGTGCGGACTGACGTCGGGCGGGGCGCCGACCCGCGATGCGTAGTATTTCAGCAGCTCCCAGATCCGCTCCCTCCGCAGCCGCCGCCCCCGGTAGGAGAGCAGCAGCCACTCGGGCTCTCCCGAAGCCCGGGCCGCGAGCCTGCTTCGCTCCTCATCGAGGTACGCCTGGACCGCTTCCGCCGCGCGGCTCCCCAGCGGCACCAGCCGCTCCTTGTTCCCCTTGCCGCGGCAGAGGCAATAGCCTTCGGCCAGGTGCACGTCGCAGAGCTTCAGGTGCGAGAGCTCCGAGGCCCGGCAGCCCGTGGCGTAGAGCAGCTCCAGGAGGGCCCGATCGCGGCGCCCGAAGGGGTCCCGCGGCCGCGGGCACGCCAGCAGCCGGTCGACCTGCTCCGGGCTGAGGATCTTGGGGACCCGCTGCCACAGCTTCTGGCTTCCCAACAGCTCGGCGAGGTTCTCCTGGAGCACTCCCTCCAACTGGAGATAGCGGAAGAAGACCTTGAGCGAGACGATGTGGCGGGCGAGGCTGGCCGGGGCCAGCTTCTGGGCGTGCAGCCAAGTGGTGTAGTCGGCCAGGTCGCGGATCGACAAGGCCGGCACCGCGCGGCCGTCGAGCCAGGTGAAGAAGCGTTTCAAGTCCCGCCGGTACGCCGCCACCGTGTTGTCGGCCAAATGGCATTCCCCGGCGGCATAGTCGAGATAGTCGTCCAGCCATTCCCGGGCGACCTGGGGCGGGGCCGGAGGCTTCGGCACCAGCGGCCGGCATCGCGAGCCACCTCCCATGGAAAAGTCCTCCGTGCGGCGAAAAAGGGGCAGCCCCCGAGAACTTCTCCGGGTTGGGTGGCTGGGGCAAAGCGAACCGGTGCCCCAGCGCGGTTCGACTGGGGCTTCGCTACGCTCAGCCACCAGCCACCCCACAGATGAAGCATGTCGGACCGCTGGGGCCCCTTTCCCCGTGTCGGACCCGGGGTGCGAGGATCTTGAACCGATCTGCCCCCGTTCCGGTGGGACCTACTGCCGCGGGCAAGGGTATTGGAGTACAATCCCCTCCGGCGGTATGTCCCTACGGTTGCAGCGGGACCGATAGGAGCGGTCCTTTGTAGCGGGTCGCGCCGCCGTCGCCTCTTCGCCCGCTTCCTCTTGACCTCAGGGATCGCGCGTTATGACTCCTTCCTCCCTGCCGATCGTTCGCCTCTCGGACATGGCCCACGGGGACGAGGGCGACCTCTTCGCGTTGATGACCGCCAAGGAGGCGCTCGTGACCCGCGACGGGAAGCCGTACTTCAAGGTCAGCTTCCGCGATGCCCGCCGCGAGGTGAGCTTCCCGATCTGGGACAATTCCCCCTGGGCCGCCGACTGCCGCCAGCAGTGGACGCCCGGGGTGTTCTACAAGCTCCGGGCAACCTACCGGGAGACGCCCTTCGGGCCGCAGTTGGAGATCCGCAAGATCCGCGAGGTGGTCGAGGGGGACCGGGCCGACGGCTTCGAGCCGACGATGTGCCTGGCGCAGTCGCGGTTCGAGCCCCGCCAGATGTACGAGGAGCTCTGCCGGATCGTCGAGGCAGAGATTACTCGCGAGGCGCTGCGCCGCACGGTGACGTGGCTTTTGGAGGCCCATCGCGAGCGGCTGCTGGGCCACCCGGCGGCGCGGCGGCACCATCACGCCTTCGTGGGCGGGCTCTTGGAGCACGTGCTCAGCGTCACGCAGAGCTGCCTCTTCCTGGCCGAGAAATACGTGCGGAAGTATCCCGACATGAAGCCGCCGCTGGACAAGGAGCTGGTCGTGGCGGGGGCGGTCCTCCACGACATCGGCAAGCTGGAGGAGCTCGATCAGCAGCCGACCGACACGTTCTACACGCCCGCCGGCGCGCTGGTGGGCCACCTGCTCCTGGGGCGGGACATGGTCCGCCGGGCGGCCGCCGAGGCGAGGCTGGACGGCGACGCCCTGCTCCGCCTGGAACACCTGATCATCGCCCACCAGCGCCTGCCCGAGTGGGGCTCGCCCAAGCCGCCGATGACCCCCGAGGCCCTGATCGTCCACCACGCCGACGACCTGGACGCCAAGTTCGACATGATGTACGCGATCCTCCGCGACGACCAGACCCCCGGCCCGCTCACCTCCGACAAGAACCTGCTCCGCTACCGGGTCTACCGCGGGCCGGCGGGTTGAGCGGCGAGCACTCCCTTGCTCCGCGACAGCAACGAGGTAGAACACGAACGGAACTCTACGCCGATGGACAGTGACCGCCCCCGACCGCCTTGGCTCCGATCGGTTCTCGCCGGGCTGCGGCGGGCAGCCCGGGCGATCGCGCTCTGCCTCGTCGTGGTTGCCGCCCTGCTCACGTTTCCCCACGCGGTCCCCTGGATGATCGCCTTCTGGCTGCTCTGCTACTGCTTGGCGGTGCTCACCGGGGGGCGGGGCTGGCTGCCGCTGGCCCTCGGGGCGGCGGTCGTGACCGCCAAGGGGGTCCCCTGGACCCGCGAACTAGGGGTGTTTGCCCTCGTCGTGGCGGCGGTCTTCGCGGCCAACCATTGCGCGCGGCGGGTCGGGGACCCGAAATGGACGCGGCGGCTGCTGTGGGCGGGAATACCGATCCTCTGGATCGCCTGGTGCGGGATGGCCCTGGACTGGTACACGACCACGCACTGCAAGCGTCCGCTGGTGCTCCGCCCCGGGCGGCCCGTGGTATGCCTGGGGGACAGCTTGACCTCGATGGGCCCGCCCTGGGGCGGCTACCCCGAGCACCTCGCCACGCTGATCTCGCTCCCCGTGGTCAACCTCGGCGATCCCGGGACCACGACCACCCAGGCGCTTCGCCTCCTGCCCCGGGTCAGGGACGCCGGCCCGCAGGTCGTGGTGATCGAGTTGGGCGGGAACGACTTCGTCCGGGAGTGGAGCCGGCTGGAAGGCGAGGGAACCCTCCCGCGGCTGATCGCGATGTTCCGGGGGACCGCCCGGCAGACGGTCCGCGAGAACCTCCAGCAACTGATCGCCGCCTGCCAGCACGCCGGGGCCGAGGTCGTCCTGGTGGAGGTGCCGCGGGGATACATGATCGACCTGTTCTTCGGCTTGGAGCGGCAGTTGGCGCGCGAGCACGACCTGGAGCTCGTGCCCGACACCGTGTTCCGCCGGATGCTCCTTTCCAGCCCGACGCTTCCGCCGGGCCAGTGGACCGGCGGGCCCTTTCTCACGCAGGACGACGGCCTGCACCCCAACGAGCGGGGCAATCGGCTGATTGCCGCGCGGGTCGCGGCGGCGCTGGAGTGGATGTACGGACCGGCAGTCCGGCAGGAAGGGCCTTAACCGGCCGTCCTTCGTGGATTGGGAACGAACTGGTAGACCTCCAGCGAGTTGACGTGCGACGGCGGGGCGCCTTCCTTGCGGAAGATCGGCAAGAGATAGGTTTCCCGGCCGGCAAGCCGGTAGCGCGACCGCATCTCGGCCAGCCAGCGATCGATCGCCGGTTGGTCCTGGGGCACGATCGGGGTGATGAAGCGGACGCAACGGAGCGGCCGGTCGGCCGAGACGCGATCCCAGGCCGGGGGCTCGCCGCGGGCATGACGGGGGGAGTAGATCCGCTGGTTGCAGACGTACATCGCTTCGTCCCCTTCCAGGCACATGAGCGGCTCGACGCCCACCCCCAGGTCGGTCTTCAGGCAGACCAGCTCGGCGTCGAAGGCCCTGCTGACCCAGAACCACCGTGAGAAACCGCGCGTTCGCTCGTCGTTGGCGGAGCGGGCGGGATGGGCCACGTCGCGGAGCGCCGATCCGGCGGGGAGGAGGGCCAGGAGTCCCAGGGCCGCCGCTAGGAGCTTGACGTCGGGCCGTCGCCGCGCGGCGGCCGCCAGGAACGCGCTCAGCCCCAGTCCGGCCAGGAGGCAAATGGCCGGTGCCAGGTGCATGCTGAGGCGGACGTGCCCGCCGTAGGGATAGCGGTGCATCGCCGCGGCCAGCAGGTTCAGGGCCGCCGGCCCGAGCAGGAGCGCCAGGAGCAGAAATGCCCGCCGCCGACAGAGGACCACGATCGCCGTGGCGCAGGCGAGCGCGGTCAGGAGGCTGGCCCCATTCTTGCCGCCGACCGGATGGGCCGCCAGCTCGCCGGCGTGCACGACGGCCATCCACTTCACCAGGGCCGGCAGCGACTCCAGCGGCGGGAAGGCGCTGCGCCAATAGAGCTGCATTCCTGCGATCGACGGCCTCGTGAGGTTGGTCCGGGCCGCGGCCATCGAGGCGGCAAAACTGGCTGCCAGGAGCACGTTCAGCACCAGCCACGCCGCCCAATCCCGGGCACCCGAATTCCCTGTCCCGCGGCGTTTCCAGAGCGCCCAGGCGACGACCGCGCTGGCGGTCCCGGCCACGAAGACCGCGGGAAAGGAGAGCCCGACGGCCACCGGCACCAGGCCCGCCAGGAGCCAAAGCCGGCCCCGCTGGTGCGGACGCCGCAGCCACTCGACGACCAGGGCCACCAGGGCCAGGGCCGCGAACAGGTCCGATCCGTAGGGTTTTCCCTCGGCCGAGTAGCGTATCGCCGGATAGGACGCGGCAAACACGCCCAGGGCCACGACGGCCGCCGTGCCCCCGAGCAGCCGGGCCGCCAAGCGGCGGAAGACCCACAGGCTCCCCAAACCGCAGATCAGGGCAAAAAGCCGCAGCGAGTACTCCGTGAATCCGAGGAGTTTCACCGAGGTCAATTGGATCCAGAGGAAGAGGATCGGGCAGGCCTGTCCGCACTCCAGCGGCCGGAAGAAATCGAGGTAGCCGCGCTGGAGGAAATTGGCCGACAGCGCCGCCTCGTCATACCACAAGGGAAATCGCAGGGCGAACCGCACGACCCGGGCAACTACCCCCAGCACCAGCAGGACGGTCATCCAGCGGGCCGCTTGCTGCGGCGTGAGCGGGTCGCCGCGCGGGGAGAAGACGGAAAGGGGTATCTCCAGGAACTCCGCCCCCAGCGAGCCAGCCCGGTGCATCTTCCCCGTCTCCCAGGAGTCTAGCCCGACGAACCCCGGCCGCTTCCGCGCTGGGCGGTCCGCATCGGCTTCGGCACGAACTTGTAGACATCCAGGTAGTCGAGCTCGCGGGGGGGCGCGTCGGTGCGGTCGCCGAGCACGAACGGATAGCGCTCCACGCCGACCAGGTCGTAGCGCGCCTTCATCGACTCCAACCAGGCGTCGCGGGCCTCGTGGTCGTACGGCTGCGACGTGGCGCGGTATTCCACGCACCGCAGCGGCCGGTCGGCGGCGACGCGCTCCCAGCGGAGCGGCTCTCCGCGGGCGTGGCGCGGCGAGTAGATCCGCTGGTTGCAGAGATACATCGCCGAGAGTCCCCGTTCGAACGTCCGCGGGGAGAAGCTGCGATCCAGATCGGTTTTCAGGCAGGCCACCTCGCCGTCGAACTGGGTGCTGAACCAGAACCAGCGGGCGAAGTCCCTCGCCCGCCGCACGCTCGTGGACTTTGCCGGACAGAGGACGTCGCGCACGGCCGAGCCGGCCCCGAAGAGAACGAGCAAAGCCAGGGCGATGGCGACCGGGGCCGTCCGCGCCGGCCGGGCTTTTCGCGGCCGCGACAAGAGAAGCGCGGCTCCGATCCCGGCCAGGATGCAGAACGCTGGGGCCAGGTGGAACTGGAACTTCACCATCTGGCCGTAGGGATAGCGGTGCATCGCCGCGGCGGCGAAGTTCAGAGCCAAAGGCGCCAGGCAAAGCACCAAGAGCGGCCACTGCCGCCGCCGCACCAGCACCACGGCGCCGGCCGCGCAGGCGAGCAGCGTCAGGGTGCTGCCGCCGTTGTGCCCGCCGAACGGGTAGGCCACCAGGTCGCTGGTGTGCGTCACGATCAGCCAGCGGACGAGCTCCAGCGGCCGGGACAAGGGGGGAAAGCCCGCCCGCCAGCAGTCCTGCATGAATTCCAGCGTCCGGGCACTCTGACTTCCCGCAGACAAGGCAAACAACCCGGCGAAGCTTGCCACCAGCACGAGGCCGTAGACCGCCCACGGCACCCAGCCGCGGCGGTCCCGCGTCTTCCAGAGGACCAGGGCCACGAACAGGCCCAGGCCGCCGCCGCCGAACGCGGCCGTGAAGGAGATTCCCACGGCCACGGGCACGACCGCCGCCAGGGCCCACAGCCAGCGGCGGTGCTCGGGACACCGCCACCACTCGACGGCCAGCGTGAGCATCAG
>Ga0315280_10007437_pt1 | contig 14707 bp, 8 predicted proteins | sample YL17G06_40_MG_FD_203697 | JGI IMG/M metagenome (GOLD analysis project Ga0315280, IMG submission 203697) | Sediment microbial communities from Yellowstone Lake, YNP, Wyoming, USA - YL17G06_40 | ecosystem: Environmental > Aquatic > Freshwater > Lake > Sediment | place: USA: Wyoming | collected...
GCATAATCCACTCCATAATAAGAAGGGAGAAGTGCCTGTTGAACAGAACTTCTCCCTTTTTTCCTCTATTCATGCCCAACAGGCAAGGCTTTATTTAATCTATTCCTATTTTTCGTATTTACCTTTCGATATTATTCTATATCATTAATGTTACAATTTTGTAAGAAAATTGTAAAAATTTTGTAAATTTTTTAGCGGTGCAAAAATTAACAAAAAATTAACATTTCCTTAACCCAAACATAACATTCTTAGGTTATACTTAAACCAGGAGCGAAAAAATGGAGGAAATTGGGGAAAGAAAGATGCAAAAATTCTACAGAAAATTATTGTTGTTAAGTTGTCTATTATTAGTCGTTGTCCCTTCCTTCCTATACGCCGATTATTATGCTATGTTAAAGGTTGAAACTCACCCTGTGACGGGGCGCACTGACGTAACCAAGGGAGTCCAATTTGAGATTAGAGTAATAGCATGCAATGAAAACGGAGATCAAGTCACCCCGGCTACAGAGGGTTGGTCTGAGGCCCAGTTTGCACATATCATTTTCCAGTCTAACGATCCCGCTTCCCAGGTTAAGAATAACTTGGCCCAGTGGGTTTCGCTGGCAGGGTATCAGATAAGGTTGGATGGGGACGGTGACAGGATTTTTGAAGTAATCTTGAATACTGTAGGGGACGCCAAGAGGATTACAGTTCAGCAGAATCCAGCTTACTGCGAAGGTATTCTTGACGGATATCTCGATTTCAAGGTATACGACTTCGTTCACCATTTTGATATTAGTATCCCTCCCGGCTCGCAAACAGCAGGGGTTGGCTTTAATATCACAATATATGCCAAAGACATTTCCAATAATATAGCAGAAACATTTAAGGATGATATATTTATCTGGGCTGTCATACCACCGGATTATACATACGCACCTGATATGCTCCCTTCCACAATATCTGGAAGTTCATTCACTGACGGTGTGGCTACTGTTCCGGTTACAATTTACGGTTCCCATCCAGTCTCCCGCCTGGTCAAAATTAAATGCGAAAATATGGTTATGCATGGCGGTTACTATGCAAGGGGAGAGAGTGCTGACTTTGTGGTGAACCCGAATGTCTATGCCAAGATACTCTTGCTTGTTCCTGGGGAGGCCCATACCCCAGGGAGGCAGATTGGCTCGGGAAAGCAGGGTATGCCAAGTACCCAGACCGCAGGTGTGTCTTTCAACGCAACTATTTATACAACGGATGAATACTGGAATCCCATATTTGCGAGCGTTCCTATTACCTTCAGCTCTAGCGACCTCGGGGCTGACCTTCCTGCCTCGCCAACCATGGCTACCAATCCAGAGATTTTCTCCGTCACGTTCCACACAGTTGGGATAGGGACACAATGGCTAAAAATAAGGGAAGGCACTAAGGAAAGTGCCAGCACAGATATCACTGTTAAACCTGGCGATATATTTTATTTTGAATTCGACCATACGATTACGAGTCCACAGAAAACAACAGAGCCGTTTCAAATTAATGTTACAGCCTATGACTCAGACGGGAATGTAGCAGATTATGACCAGGCGCCACAACTGAGCTGCACTATGGGCGCTGAGTATGCAAACCCGGATACTATACAATTTACTAATGGAAAAGGAAGTGCCTGGGTTCAGGTAACAAAGATGGGAATGAATGTCCAGATTATTATTGATGATGGTACTCATTCTAAAAAAAGTAATAACTTTAACGTGCTTGCTGGAGACTTTAACCAATTGCTGGTGCTTCTGGATGGGGAAACCCATACCCCGGGACTAGGAAATGGAAAAGGTGGAACTCCAAACGCAATTAATGCCGGAGGAGCGACCACTGTTACTATTATAGCCTGTGATGATTGGTGGAATAACACGCCAATTCCAGTGGAGATAAGCAATATAATTTCAGCCACGGGGTACATAGTGCCGCCAGTGCTTCCCTTTGCCTTGGGTGCTGACGGGACCGGGCAGTGCCAGGTGACTTTCAGAACAGCCTATGATGTAGTTTCCAGAGCGAATGAGCCGCAAACTATAACAGTCAGTGGGGGCGGTAGAATAGCTTCTTCCAGCCAGATTACTGTCAGTCCCGGACCTTACGACCGCCTGGTGATTTCTGCTCCTGGCGAGCAAATCGATCCAGGCACATTTGACGCCGACGGAAAGAGCGGCTCCCCGAGCACCCAGGTTGCTGGCGTCCAGTTCAATGTAACCATAGCTGCCACAGATCAATACTGGAATCCGGTAGTTAGTGGTTTTCCCTCTACCATATATTTCAATTCGGGAGATAGTAATTCGCTGGTGCGGTTTGCAGGACTACCCAAAGGGAGTGCCGTGGGTATGGGGGCGAGAATAAAAGATTTCTCCGCCACCCTGATTACGCTTGCTTCTCCTCAATGGGTAAGTGTAACTGATGGTAGTAAGACGACACAGGTCAACATCCCTGTTACCCACGGTGCACTTGACCACTTTGCCTTCAGTACCATTCCAGATTCCACTGCCGGCAGTACTATTTTTAATGTAACCATCACTGCCCAGGACGGATTCAATAATAGAGTGCAAAGCTTCAATAGCACCGCTACTCTATCTTCGAATACTGGAGCAAATACATTCGTTCCTTCGACTGCCCTGTTTACGAGCGGACAATGTATACTTAATGTAACAATATATAAGGCAACGTATCCAGGTACTGCCAGGCTTACCTGCAGTTATACAGGCAAATCGGGGCAAAGCAATACATTTATTGTAAATCCTGGTCCATACGCTAAACTTGTTCTTGTCCTTCCCGGAGAAACTCACCAGCCCGGTAACATAGTAGCACAGGGTAAGAGCGGTACTCCGTTTCCCTACACAGTGGGTAATTCTGCAATAGAAACTATAGTGTATGCTGTTGACCAATACTGGAACAAAGTTCATCCTCCGGACCCTGAGCCCCGGGTAGAGATAACCACAGACCATTACCTGAATGTGGAACCTGCTAATCCCTGGACATTGAGTAATGGTGAAGCTACTTTCTGGACAACGCTTAAAACAGCGGCAACTGGGCAGATATTACTTGCTACAGATATAAAAACTGGCATCAAGGATACCAGTAAGATTGATGTAAATCCAGGAGATTTCGTTAAATTACAGATAGTTGCCCCTGGTGAAATTACCGACCCGGGGAGCGATTTGGGGAAAACAGGGAGCATTCAATCTCAGATAGCCGGGGTGAGTTTCGACCTTATGGTCAGAGCAGTTGACCAATACTGGAATTTGGTAACTACTATAAATGGGGAAAGCATCGATTTAATCTCTCAGAAAGACATAGCTCTCGATAGCAGGTATACACCTAAACCCTTTGTAAGCGGTGTGACGAGCTTCAGGATATGGCTTGATGGGAACAATGAAGATATAGATGTCACTGCCATAAATCGTGAGCCTCCTCCCTATGTTGGGCAGTATACAGTATTGATTCATGTGGACAGAGGTTATAAATATGTTGTAGAAGTGCCCACTTTCTGTATAGCTGGAGTTGGTTCGCCCAATGTATTTTCTATGACAGTTAAACTTGTGGATGAGAATAACAACGTGGTGACAAATGCCCAAAACTATTTTAAGATGGTTCCCTGCTTAGCGGCAGACCACTCTCCTGCCACTGACCCACAAGGTCTGGGAGTAAAAGAATTCAAGTTAACGAACGGAGTTGCCACTTTTGAGCAAAGCTATCCTATAGTAGAGAAAATATCCATAGCAGTGAGCGATGATTTTGGCAGAGGACCTGTCTATAGCTCTGCCATAGATGTTCAAGAGACGGGGCTGAGGTATAAACTAGATGTGCCTTCTACAGCTACTGCAGGGAAGGTATTTGAGATGACTGTGAGTCTGATTGACATCGGAACCGGGAAGGTAGTGCCTACCAGAGACAGGGAAGTTAATCTGGTTCCCATTTCTAGCGCACAGCCTGGAAGAGAAGGGCGTCTTTATGTTACTAATGTAGGATTATCTAAAGGGACATGGAAGATTACCAATCAGTGGTATACAAAGGCAGAAACGGTTTCTATAAGAGCTTCTGATGCTGAAATTTATACTCCGCCGGCAGAATCTAATTCGAGCCTTCCTTTTAAGTTTCTGCCAGGCGAACTGAAGAAGTTGCAGATTTTGGCCCCAGGCGAGGAACCGAGGCCAGGCGAGATGGCCTATATTGAGACTGGTAAGAATAGTAGCAACATTCAGGTTCAGGGAGCTGAAATCAATTTTCCCATCACAATTCAGGCAGTAGACCAGTACTGGAATCCGGTCGATCAATTCAACGGAGGCACTGCTTATCTATCTTCTGAGCGCTCTTTCAGTTCCAACCCGGTGAAATCATCATTTATTCATGGCATGGTGACTTTCATTGTTACTCTCCATCAAGCGGGTTCATCTTTCACCCTCAAGGCAGAAGCTGAAAGCCCAACTGGTTTAGAACCCCAATCTGTAACCATTCCAATGGAAGCAGCTATTTACCAGATTAAAAGCACTGTTTCTGGCGCCAGAACTGTGGATGCGTTTAAATTGACTGTGGAACTGGTTGACCCTAATACGGGTCTTCCTAAAAGCGGTGCAAATAGCCAATTCCTCTTGACCGCCTGCACGGTCGATTGTGAACCTGCTTCCGGCAAATGGACGAAAACAGGAGGTTCATCAGTGCTGGACAATGGGCAAGCAGAAATCTGGGTAAGCTATAATACTGTGGGAAGAATTCGCTTCAGGGTTACCGACGATTTTGGCCGCCCTCCAGCGTATACTGATCCTGTAGACATCCAGCCACTGGGATTACGCTATGACCTGGAGGCTCCTGGAAAGGTCGATGCTGGTAAAGAATTTCCTCTCACAGTCAAATTAATTGATACGGGTGCCGGAAACCCGGTCACTCCTAAAGAATATGCCAGACAGGTAAAATTGCTTGCTTGTTCTTCTCCGGATGGGAAGCCGGCCGAGGGAGAATTGAAGGTGAAAACATTCTATCTGGAGGGAGGAATAGCAACCATCTCTGAGAGTTATAACCTTGCTCACTATGTCTATATCGAAGTTTCTGATGCCAAACAGTACAATCCTCAATCCGGGCTCGGCCGCACTGGCGACATTGAAGTTATTGGGACACCAGTAACAATAATGAAATTGGACGGAGTCTATAATGAAATAAATGGCGCACTCTATTTAAGAAATAGTACAACTGTAAGTATTCTATCCACATCTCCGATTGTCGCAGAGACAATCCTTTATAGAGTTGATGGCGGTGACTGGAAAATCTATAAAGGACCGTTTGTCCTTTCTCCGGGAGTCCGTACTGTAGAGTACTACGGAATAGACAAGTACGGGCATATGGAAGAAGTAAATAAGAGTAAGACGATTTATGTCTCGTTCTTTAGTGATGGTGTGGATGGAGTGCGGAATCGTCCCAATCCATTCCGTGCAGGTAAAGAAGAAACACTGATAGAATATAATCTCAGCAATCCTTCTAATGTAACAATTACAATTTACGACCTTTTGGGCCAAGAAGTCTGGCGGGAAAATTATCGGCAAGGAGAGAATGGGGGTAGCAAGGTGAATAGTGTTCCCTGGAATGGAAGGAACCTTTCTGGAGAAGTAGTGGCAAATGGAGGTTATATCTGCCGCATCTGGATCGAGACAGAAAAGAGGCATATGGTAAGGAAGATTGCTGTTGCTAAATAAGGGTCGCGTAGGGGCCGACCAAGGTCGGCCCGATAAGGGGAGATAAAAATGGAGAAGAAGATTTTTAGACTATTTCTTGTTTCTGTGTTAATTTTCGGTATAGAGTGGCAGCTTGTCAGAGCAGATAATTATTACGGAATGCCCAATGACTATTTGCAATATGGGGCAGGAGCAAGGTCTTTAGCAATGGGCGGAGCGTATGTTGCGCTGGCAGATGAGGCGAGTGCTCCTTATTGGAATCCTGCAGCTTTAACACAGATCGATGAACACCAATTCCTTTCTATGTATGCTCCATTCTTTGAAAGGACTAATTATAACTTCCTTTCTTACGTTCATCCCCTGGGGCAGATGGGGAATCTGGCTATTTCCGATGTTCTTCTCCATTCGGGAGGGTACGAAGAAGTAGGTTACGCTGGAGAAGTGATTGGCACGAATAAGTCGATATTCAAGAATGCGGTAATTATTTCTTATGCAAATAGAGTTCATAGACAGATCTCTTTGGGAGCAAGTTTGAAACTAATTCATGAGCGAGTGATGAACTACTCAGGAAATGGTCAGGGAATAGATTTGGGGGTACTTTATGAGCCGATAGATGAACTGAATGTCGGGTTAGCCCTGCAAAATGTTCTACAGCCTAAGGTAACTCTCATAGATGACCCAGATGTGTATAAGATAAATTTGAAAGCTGGTCTGGCATTGAAGACATTCTCTAACCGGCTAACCCTAACTGCAGACATCAATAAGCTCGCTGATGAGAAAGCATACTTCTGTGCTGGGGTAGAATTTTCTCCCTGGGAGAGACCTACTTCCCCTTCTTTGAAAAGGGTCGATTTGAGGTTAGGATGTAACCATTTGCAAACTTTTACCTGTGGAATCGGATTGAAGATAAAATTCTTTTCCGTGGATTATGCATTCAGTTCTCATGACCTGGGAAATCTGCACAAATTTGCCCTTACCTTTGCTTGGGGGAATATCTATAAGGCCAGTGCGAAGCCCATTTTGAAGTCGGAAAATACTTATGGGCTCAATGCTTTGACTAACGAACTTGAGTTTTCTACGGATATCCCCTCAATTACTGTAAAGAAGTGGACGCTGGAGATAAAGGATGAAGAAGGAGAAGTCCAGAGGACTTTTTCAGGGGAGACCCGTCCACCTGAAATTATAAGGTGGGATGTTTGTGACGAGATGGGAAGGCCGGTAAAGAGGGGAGCCTATTCTTACAAATTTACTGTGGTGTATAAGAACGACAAAAAATGGGTTGAGCGGGGAGAGATAAAACTCCAGTCATTCCCTCAAGAAGAGACACCAGTAGAAATTAGAGTAAATGGAAAAGAACTCATCGAGGGTGGTGAGTGAAGACCATCACTCCCTCCCTTTCGGGAGGACTCCAAATGTATAGAGCTATTTGGTCGGGCACTCTTCAGAGTGCCGTCCTCGTCACCCTAAAGGGCGACCGACCAGGAGACTGGAGTCCTTGCGAAAGCAAGGTTCTCCCTCTCCCCAAAGGGAGAGGGGACTTTGGGAGATAGGAGGAGAAGTAAGATGTTAAGAAAGGCAGAGAAAATTTCATTAATTATTCTAATACTCCTGCTTATTCCTTTATCGATAGCAGGAGCAAAGAGGAGGGAAATGGATGCCATCTCTGAATATAACTTCACTTCCTCCGCGTATAGAGAAGGTAATGTAGAAGAAGCAATGAACGGTTTCATGCAATTTGTGAAGGATTTTCCAAATGATTCCAAGGCACCCAGCGCCCAGTTTATGATTGGGCAGTGTCTTTTCGATAAGAGGAAATACGGGGAGGCAGCTAAGGCGTTTCAAAAGGCTATCAAGGGATTCGGGGGAGACTATGACCTTTTTATTAATTCAACTTATCGGCTGGGAGAATGTGAGTTCAATTTAGGCAAATACCTGAATGCAATTGACCATTTCAAAGATGTGAAAAAAGGAAAGAACAGGAATTTAAGGGCTGAAGCACTATACGGAATAGCACTCTCCTACCTGGCAATAGGAGAGAGAGAAAAAGCAAAAGTTTCTTTGGAAGAATTACTTCTCTTCTACCCCGGGTATGATAATCAACCAACTGCTATTATTCCTTTAGGCTTAATCCTTCTTGAGAAAGGAGATGCAAAGACTGCTCTGGAACATTTTCGTAAAGTCAAAGATGATTTAGGTTGCGTTTACTATTCGGGGTTAGCTTTTAGAGAATTAAATAAAGTGGTAATGGCCACGGCGCTGTTTAAAGAGATATTGAAAAAAGGCCCCGAAAGCCAGTGGGCAGATAAGGCTCAATACCAGATTGGTGAGTCATTTTTCCAGTCAAAGCAGTATCCTTTAGCCTCAGAGGCTTTCGAGAACTTACTCTCCCACTATCTGGAAAGTGATTTAAGAGAAGAGGCATTATATCTTCTTGCCTGCTCAGATTTTCAGCAGGGGAAATATGGTGAGGCAGAGATAAAGTTGCAAAATTTGCTTAAGGAATTTCCCCAAAGCCCTTTGGCTCTCTACTCAAATTATCTGATTGGCGAAATCTCCCTTAAGCAGAACGACTTTGCTAAAGCGCTGTCTAACTATTCCTTAGCATTGAAGGTTGAAAAGCTATCAATGTATTCTCTATATAAGATAATCTGGTGTCACGCTCAGCAGGGTCAGTACGAGGAAGCGATAGTGAAGGCAAAGGAGTTCCTCAACTCCTACCAGTGGGGAGAACTGGTGGCAAATGTCTTACTTATTGAGAGCATAGCTTATCAAAAGACGGAAAGGTACGTAGAAGCCATCAGATGTTATCAAGAGATTGTCGATCGATTTCCCGGGACTCTATTTTTTGAAAAGGCACTCTATCTAATGGCTGCCGCATACTATCAGTTAAAAGACTACCCTCAACTGGTGACAAACGTTCATCAAATTTTGAAGAACTCACCTTCCAGTTCTACCAATTGGCGAGTAGAAACTTACTTTATGATTGGAGAGGCATACTATGCTCTCGGTAAATATGATGAGGCGGGGAGGATATATGAATTGATCACGAAAAATTTCCCAGCCAGTCCACTTTTGGCGAAAGTGTATCAGGCTATCTCTTCCTGCTATGCCGAGAGAGGAGAGTATGAAAAGGCTGCCGATGTACAAGAGAAGGCGTTAGCCAAAGCTCAAGAAGAGGGCGGAGAAGCCGGCGATTTAAGTCTTCTTGAGATGGGCAATATATTATATAACAAGAAGGATTATGAAAAGGCAGTTTCTTATTATGAGGAATTTGTAAAACGCTCTCCTGGGAATCCCAGAGTAAGTCAAGCCCTATATCAAGAAGGCATGTCGCTTTATCGTCTCCAATACTTCACAGAGGCAATAACGAAATGGGAAAAACTGGCTATAGAGTACAAACAGGATGAACTGGCTCCCCGGGCGCTAATGCAGGCAGGGAAGACATATTTTGGTTTAGGCAAATATGACCAGGCATTAGGCAGCTACCAGTGGCTAATAGAGAAGTATTCCAGTTCCGATGTGGTGAAAGATGCGGTCCTGCAAATAGGGCAATGTTATTACAACCAGGGCAAAATTAAGGATGCAATAACTCAGTACGAGAAATTCATCAGGGATTATTCAGAAGATGAAAATGTTGGGGCTATTCTGGAGCAGTTACAGATGTGTTATTACCGTCAGGGCAAGTCGGTCGAAGAACTGGAAAAACTGATCGAACAGTTCCCTAAATCGAGGTTCGCTGCAGATACTTATTGGAAATTGGGCGCAGAGGCTTTTAATAAAAAGGATTATCCGTTAGCTCAGCGATATTTCCAGAAGGTCGTCCTGGACTTTCCAGAAAGTACTTCAGCAGCTCAAGCATTCTATTATCAGGCAGAATGCTATTACCTTCAGGAAAAATATGCTGAGGCGGTAAATGCCTATGAGAATTTCGTCCTCAATTTTCCCGAAGATAAATTGGTTTCTCAAGCTATGTTCCGTAAGGCAGTTTGCTATTTCAATATGGAGGATTTTGAGAAAAGCATACTTGCTTTTAAGGATTTTTCTTTGTCATATTCTGGAGATCCCTTAGCTAAAGACGCAGCTTTCAATATTGCGCTATGTTACAAGAAAACCCAGAAATTGAGAGAATCTATTGAAACTTATGAGAATATCGTGTCTACCTATCCACAGGACGAGAAAATTGGTTTTGCCTTCGTGCAAATTGGCTCATTATACGAGGTCCTGGATGACTATGGGAAGGCGGTAGAAGCCTATGAGAAAGTACCAGAAGGGAAAGCGGAAAAATGTGAGGCGGAGTTCTACGCTGCCAGATGCTACGATAAGCTAAAAATGCCAGAAAAACAGAAGGAAGCCTATGAAGCTTTAGTTAATTTTGTGCCCAAGAGTGACGAGTATAGACTGGCAGGACTCATGCAATTAGCGGAAATCTACGAAGCCAAAGGCGAGCGCGAGAAGGGTTTGACTATCTATGGAGACATTGTCAAGAATAGCAAGAATCCCGAGTGGGTTAGTCTGGCTAAAGACAAGATGGAAGTATTGAAATCAGGTAGTGAGAAATCAGGTAGTGAGAAATCAGGTACTAAGAAATCAGGTACTAAGAAATCAGGTACTAATAAATAGGAAAGGAGGGAATTATGAACAATGTAACCTTTATCGAGTTAATGAAGACCAGCATTGTGGTTATGCCGTTGCTTCTCGTCGCTTCTCTTTTATTAGTTGCTTATGCGCTGGAAAGGTTCTGGTACTACTATCGAGCAGGGAGAATAGATAGTAGGTTCTTAGTTGAAGTGAAAAGATTGGTTAGAGATGGAAAAGTTGAGGAGGGTATTGATTGCTGTGATAAGCACAAGGGTCTGGTGCCTGAAATCGTGAAAGCCGGATTGAATGCTTCCCATCTTTCCAGAATCGATGCTGAGGACACCATGGATAGCTACAAGGAGAGGAGCCAGAACTTATTGAAGGCGCGGTTAGGAGTGTTTGGCACGATAAGTTTCATCGCACCACTCCTCGGACTTCTGGGAACAGTGCTCGGCATAATGAGGTCTTTCCATGATCTCGCTTTGTCCGGCTCGGGGGGACCAACAATAATTGCTGCTGGAATCTCCGAGGCACTGGTAACAACTGTTGCAGGTATTGCTGTAGCTGTCCCTTCAGCAATTACCTACAACTATTTCACCACCAGGGTTCGCAACTTGATGGTTAGAATCGATACGTTTACTTCCGAGTTGACTATTCTCTTATATGGCGAGCGGACTATAGAGAGAAGACAGGGATGAAGAAGAGATAAGCGAGAGGGAATAGGAACTGAAATTGGAGGATAGAGATGAGGAAAAATTCGGTGGAAAAGGGAAATCAGAGCGAACTCCTGGCAGAGGTAAATATTACTCCCCTGGGAGACCTCTCTTTGACTCTCATCGTTATTCTAATGATAATTTCGCCAATGATTATGCAGTCAATGATTAAAGTCTGTTCGTCTAAGGCGGTAGAAACTACCCAGGTAGAAAAAGCGAAGGAGAAACCCCTGTTCGTTCGCATTACCAATGAGGCAATATACTTAAATACTGAGAAGATGGGATCAGAAGAGGAATTCTCGATGAGGCTGGCCAAAGAATTGGCGAATAAGAAGGATAAATCGGTGATGATTACTGCTAAGGGGGAAGTCCTGCACGGAAGAGTGGTTCATATTCTGGACCTGTCCAGGCAGAGCGGAGCGGCAAAATTGTCCCTGTTGAAAGAAACTAAAACAGAGACAGGCAAGGAGACACCAGAATAAGGAGTCTAAAATGAGAAGAACAAAACAGATTGAAGATGATAGTATAGTTGGTATACATATAGCTCCTGTTATTAATGTGGCATTAATTCTGGTACTCATACTGATGATAACAGCTCCCATTATTAGTATGCCTAATATTACCATTAATCTCCCAAAGGCAGTAACTATCGAGGCAAAGGAACAAAATATAACCATCAGTTATGCAAAAGATGGCAAGATAGCTATAAACACGCAGGTAGTCTCCTGGAATGACTTGCTTCCGGAAATTAAATACCGCTTGAGACAAAACAGAAAAATCCTAATCATAATTCGTGCCGATAAAGATATTCCCTATGGTGAGGTGGAGAAAATCTTAGACATAGTTATTAAACAAGCGGGCGCTAAAAGGATAGCAGTAGCCACAGAACAGAGAAAGTACAAGGAAATTTTTAAAATAGGGGGATAAATTATGCTTGTTCGCATGCAGATGAAACACGACATTGTTTGCTGGATGATTGCCATAGGTTTACACCTTCTGCTTTTCCTAATGAACTTCAATCTGATGAGAAATATTGAACCAGGGAAGCTCGTTCCCATAGTCGAAGTTGAGTATCTTACACCGGAAGATATAATAAGTGCAAGCCGAGTTGGAGCTCCCGGCGAGCCAGCCAAAACTTTTAAAGAAAAAATAAAAAACTTCTTTAGAATTAAGGAAGTAGTACCTCCCAAGAAAGAAGAGGTGCTGGCAGGTAAAGGTCCTTCTGAATTGGAGGTCAAGAAAATCGGAGGCTTTTCTCAAGAAGAGACTTTAATCGATAAGAAAGGATCTCTTTCCAGAAAAGTTGAGTTATCTCCAATAATGGAGTCTAAGGAAAAGTTAATCTCTGAGGCTAAAGAAGAGCAGATTCTCCTTGCCTCCAAGCAACCTAACCTAACGGATCTAAAAGCACAAAACCTCAAAGATAAGGAGTATAAAGTTGCTAAGAAAGACCTGCCCTTCCAGGTGGCTACCAAGGAGGAAATAAGAGGTAACGATATAGATGTTGTTGACATAAATTTGGGTAAGGAGACATCAAAGGGCATACTTACTCAAGCGCCCACTTTAGAAGATATTAAGGGAAAGGTAGGAAAGACAGAGTTTGGTGAGGGAGTATTCCGTGTTGTCAAAAAGGAAGTTCAGGGAAAACTTTCGGGGACAGAGGTGCTGGCAAACTTGTTAGCTATGGCTAAGAATGAGGAAGCGAAAAAGTTACAAGGGTATGGGTATGGAAATGGATGGGGTTCTGGTGGAGCTATTGATGGGAAAGGGGGATACGGAGGGGGTGAAGGAGGGTCGGCTCTCGGGTCTGGCGGAGGAGGGGTTGCGTGGGGTCAAGGAGTAGAAGGTGGCCAGGGCATGGGAAGTGGAGAGGGAGCAGGCGGAGAGTCTTCAACAGGAATGGCTTCAAAGGGCAGTTCCGCAAGAGAAGTCAAATCCGAAGAGAAAGGAAAAGAGAGGACCTTCAGGAAAGGTATGGTTTTCTCGCACCCTCATGGAAAGGAGGGTGTGCAGGCTGGTTCCACCTCAGGAGTGACGGAGAATAAGGAAGTTGCAAAAAAAGAGCAGAGAGGAAGGGTCATTTTTGAAATTATGGGTCCACTCTCTCAGCGAATGGTTCTTTATAAAGACATTCCCTCTTATCCTGAATGGGCAGAAAAGGAAGGAATTGAAGTGGGGGTGAGCGTACATTTTGTAGTCCTTTCTAACGGAAAGGTGAAGGATAATATTTATGTGGTGAGAACTTCTGGCTATCCAGTTATAGATAATTTAGTAATGGAGGCATTGAGGCACTGGCAGTTCGCTTCTTTAGAAGGAGACCTGTACGGAAAAGAAGAGTGGGGAGTATTAACTTTCTATTTTTCATTAGGGAAAGAGCCTGTGTCGAGGGGGTGACAGAGTCGCGTAGGGCCGACCCCGATGTATCGGGGCGGTCGCCCGATTAACTCCGATAAATCGGAGATTCACAAAAGGAGGAGCTTAATGATTAAGAAGATATCTTTTATTTTGGTCATTCTGTCGCTAATATTTTTAGGCTATAGAGAGGCTTTGACCCAGGTAGTGTTAAGTACTGCTACTTCACGAGGAGGGGAAGAAACCGGTGAAGGAGTTTCTGAAGTAGTGATAAAGGGTAAAGCTAAAGATACTATCAAAGTGGAGAAGGCTCCTTATCAGATTGAAATTAAATTAGAAGATATTGTTAGTCCATCTATAGAGGAAACGGAAGCTCTTATGAGAGGGGGAGTGGAAATTCTAAGGCAGGAGGATTTCCAGCAATTTACTTCCTTAAATAGCAACCAGGTGATTAGGCCCTCACTGCCTTCCATTCCAGAACCTCCTCTGGTAACTTTCCATCCCAAGCGTTCCGACCTTAAAATTACCACATGGAAGCTGACAATCTCGGATGAGAAAGGAAATATCATAAGAACTCTCCAGGGTAAAGGAAGTCCTCCACAGACTATTGAATGGGATGGTCGGGTCGAAAGAGGGAGAATAATAAGAGTAGGAACTCTCTATTCCTACAATTTCGTGGCTATAGACCAGGATGGTAGACCTCATACTACTAGTGGAAAACCATTTCAGCTGTGGGCATTGAAATATGATGAGAAAGACAGTGTGAATATTGAGGTAGCCAATAGAATCCTTTACAATTCAGAGAGGGATGGATTTTCAGAAGATGGTAAACTAATTATGGAAAAGGCTTTAGACTTCTTGCGTCAATATTCGAGATATCCTTTTCAAATAGAGATTCTTACTGATGAGACGGACCTTTCCATCTGGGAAAAAGCGAAAGCCTTGCTTTCAGACTATATTTCTCGAAGCCTGATTCTCTTGCCAGAAGACTTGAAGATAAAAGTGGTAAGAGGAGACAGTCGAGGTTTAACCACCTGTTTTATCGTTCAAACTAGATAAGAAGACTATTTAGGGTGAGTCACCCGAGGTCGTCCCCAACCTCGAGTGACTAATTTGGAGTAGTTCCGATTCATCGGAACGTTTTATAAATAATCGCTCCGCATTTATTGCGGAGCGATTTATTTTATATGCTTTGTTTTGGAGTAGCTCCGATTCATCGGAGCGTTTGAAATTTGGTGATAGTGTTGACAATTTATTTAAAAAAGTGCTAAAATTAATTTATTCTGTTCAAGACAATTCAGATTTTGATGATTTCTCTTGAAGCTTTCCAAAAGGTAAAATTATGCCCAAAGGAAAAATTTTAATTATCGATGATGAACAGGA
>Ga0315280_10007438_pt1 | contig 14706 bp, 13 predicted proteins | sample YL17G06_40_MG_FD_203697 | JGI IMG/M metagenome (GOLD analysis project Ga0315280, IMG submission 203697) | Sediment microbial communities from Yellowstone Lake, YNP, Wyoming, USA - YL17G06_40 | ecosystem: Environmental > Aquatic > Freshwater > Lake > Sediment | place: USA: Wyoming | collected...
GTTATCAACTCCATACATGATCAAAGTGCGATTCTGGGCTCCAGGCAGAGCGATGGGATAGCCTTCCCACACGGTGGGATCATTGACAATGGGGACGTTCTGCTCCAGCGTCGTGGGCCAGTGGGCGGCGGCGGGGGTGGGCAAAAGCCACAGGGTGGCAGGCAGGAGGCAAGGCAGTGCCAGGAGAGTGGTTAGGTTCTTCATGGTAACCTCAAGGGGGTTCTATGGCTTATCATAAGAGACAATTTAGGGCGAGTGCAGGGCAATCTGTTGATCTTTATCACATCACATAAAAAACAAGGCACGAGTCACTCTAATCCAGGTCTTTCGCAACAATCTTCATCTAAATAGACAGCAATATGTGAACCAATTCTTTAGCGTCCCAAAATAACAATGACTTAGGTGAAAATCGTCTCCCCAAAACCCCGCCAAGCTGTCTAATTTTCGACGGTTGGTGACGGATTTTGGACACCAGTGTCTAATTTTCGTCGGTGGATCCCTTTGGATTGGCCAAGCCACCCTGGCAATAAAAGAGCCTCGCCGAGGCAGGGCTCTTGATTGGGGGCGCGACCTAGTTCACTTTATCATCACCATCTTGTGGCTCTTCTCGAAATGCTCCTTCTTGCCCATGTAGGTCTGAGTGGCATCGGCCGTTAAGCGATAGAAGTAAATCCCGCTTGCCAGCTCCGCGCCGTGGTTGTTGCTCCCATTCCAGCGGATCGCTCTAAAACCTGCCGATTGTTTGCCGTCCACAAGGGTGGTGACCAAGCGACCCATGACGTCGAAGACCTCGAGCTTAACGATGGACTCAAAGGGCAGATCATAGCGAATGGTGGTCGCCGGGTTGAAGGGATTAGGGTGTGCAGCTTCCAGTACATACGCCGTCGGCAGGTCAAAAGGCGCATCAGGAGTCGGCTCAGACCCGTACAGAAGGTTTACCCATTGGTTGATCTTGTTTCGATGGATTTCAGTCCCGCTGTTCTGGCCGGGGATGATAGACTGGGTGCCTGAACCTGTCAGCGCCTCAAGCATCAGTACGTTTTCCCGATTGATCAGCGCACAGATGGAGTCTGTAAAGGAGGGCGGGCTAGCGATGATGGTATCATAATCGGCGATAGCCTGGCCGAACTCCTCCTGGGCTGTCTTGCAGTGGGTGGCATAACCTTCTGCGAAGTAGGCGAGTTCCTGGTGGGATGCCTGTCCGGCCAAGACCTCATAGTAGGATTGCAGGGCCGCAAAATCCCCGCTCAAACCTTTTGCGCAAGAGAAGAGGCCCGCTACGGATCCTGCCGCCTCTGCGCTGTCCGGCCAGTTGGCTATGATGGTATAGAATTTCTCCTGGGCAAGAGCATACTCTCCCTGCTGCTCCAGTTGGGTAGCCTCTGACCACAGGACTTCTTCTGCTGTAGGCGGTTCGTAACTTTGGATGTAAGGACTCTGAGGAGAAGTCTCATATGGCTCGTAAATGTAATTGCCGACTGGGTAGAAGTACTCTGGGGGAATGGGCGGGTCTCCCCAGTAGTTGTTGCGTACGAACCTTCGCGGTGGCCCAGAAGTGTTATCACGTATCCGATAAACCGTTTCCCCGTCGTTGACAACGTCGTTACCCCCTCTATCAAGATAGGGGAAGGCATTAGATCGAACATAGATTGGGTATCCAGTGGAATTCGATGTTGTCAGTGCATTTTGAGCATCTAATCCAATCCCAATGAAGAGATTGGGTGCAGCCCTGTCAATGCAATTCAGCGCATGCGGGATGTTGTTTTCGATGTCATTGAGTTTTAGGGTGGGGTTGGAATTGAACGAATAGAAACCGCCCAAAATGCCGCTGTGTCCTAGGATTTCATTGGTATCGAAGGTTCCGCCTGTGCAGTTGAGCAGGTAAACCCCATTACTGCCATTATTGAGACGGCAATTTTGAATGAGGTAGTGATAGCAGTTGTACATCTCCAGTGAGCTCCCGGGCCCGGCGGTGGAGCAGGATATCAGGTTGAAGTTATGGCAGTTGTTAAGGTAAAACGCTGTGGTTAGGGTAGTTTCGTTCTCATAGTCGTTGACCGTAAAATCGCTGCAATTCTCAAAGTAAATGCAGTGGCGTGACTCATCGGCATCGATATCCGAGACTATGAAGGTCGTGCATCCATTGGCGTAGATTTCACGGTCGCACAGCGAGAACGTATTATTGTTCATGCTGGTGCCACAGTTGCGCAAAACAATACCATCCCCAGGATGATCATCAAAGTCGTGGGCAAAGGTATTATACTCGATGCTGTTCGCCAACGTGACCCCGTCGCAATAGATGGCTTGGTCCCACCAAGTGGAGAATTGGTTGTATTGCAGCATGCAGCCCGGTGAAGCTCCAGGATTCAGGTGGATTCCATTCCAGCGCACTTCAGGGTCAGCTGTTGCCATTGCCCAGGTGATTGGACGATCAGGGGTGCCACTGCTCTGGATTATACCGAGAACGTTCAATTCGTAATCGCCTGACCAATGGACCTGGGTACCAGGATCCACGATGAGTTGGAAGCCTTCCGGGACCAGCAGATTCGCCGAAACAGCAACAAATCTTTCCCAGTGATCGTTCCCGAGGACAACGGGATCATCGGGGAATACATACTTGTAGATCCCTTGGCTCGTGTCGAGATAGAGAGTCATGGGATAGGCCGGTGCCACCACAAGCCCCTCGTTAATATACACCCCGGCCAAGGATGGCATGTAATCCCAGTTTTGCCCACCGTCACTGCTGTACAGAACGCCCTGAAGGTCGCCTGTGACGGTCGCAAAGACGTGTTGGCCATTGAAGGGGAAGAAAACCAGTTCAACCACGTTTCCAAGCCCACTGGCATAGAGCGACCAGGACTGGCTTCCATTATCATATTCATAGAGATTGCCATCGGTCACGGCGGCCAAGACTTTGCTGGCATCCCAGGGATCCACGGCAATGGCCTTGACATCATTGTATGGCAACCCGTTCTGCGTCAAGGTCCAGTTGTCGCCTCCATCCCAAGATATGTATACTCCTTGCGGTCCTGGATCGGCATTTAATCCTGCGTAGAGCTCAAGTTCGTTCTGAGGATCAACTGCGAAGGATTTTAGGATGTAGTTAGTCGGGAAAGGCTTGTCTTCAAAAGTCAAGCCACCATCTGTGCTGCGCTTGACCTGAGCCGTGCCCATTCCCCCCGTTCCGGCATAGTACACATAGCTTGGATTGTGGTTGGCGACCCGGACAAAACTGCGGTCTTCAGAAGCCCTATTGGCAACTTGGATCCAATCTCCACCCATCCCACCGTTCTCGCTTCGCCAAAGGATGCTAGCTGAGGTGTTAGTTGTGAATTTAGTAAATACGATTTGCGGATTGTCTGGATTCACATCTGCTTCTGGGTATTGAAGATAGAAACCACCCGCAAAGGGATTACTAAACGTAGTCTGCCAGCTTGTGCCCGACTCAGAGGACCCATACTGACTGCCGTACCAACTCATCACATGAAGCCAATAATCGCGATATAGACAGCCACCCATTGCGATGGCTTTGCACAGGTTCACCCCGACTTCCGACCATTCGTAGCCCAGAGGCTGATATTCAAAAAGCGTACTGATCTCCCAGGCATAAAGGTGAGTGGAGTTGTTCGGGTTCTGTTCGTAGGTCCGCACGTAATTCCAAGGACCGGGAAGGCCGTCGCTCTGATTGATCCAGGTGCTGCCGTCATTAGTGGTTGAGAACACCCCTTCCTGGGTAGCCGCCCACAGAATGTCGGGTTCAGGACTGCGAGCTTCAAACGATAAGCCGGTTACTCCATGCCAGGTGGTGTTGGGTGGATTGGGAAGTAGACTCCAAGATGCCCCACCATCCATGATTCGCAGAACTCCTTGATCGGTTCCCACATAATAGCGGTCAGCATAATCCGGATGCACTGTCATGCAAGTATAGGCCGAAGGTCGCCCGGGCTGCCAGGCGTAGATCTGCCGCCAATTCGCACCGCCATCGGTGGATTGGTAAACCCCTTCCCAGGGCTGGTCCACGTCAGGCAGTTCGCCATAGATCTCCTCGGCGATGTCTTGATTGAGGGGGTAGCTCGCCGTCAGGAATGCGGTGCTTCCCTGGCTGGGGTGAAAGGTGTAGGAGGTGATGAAGTAAACGTGGTCGCCGGGAATAACCACTTCGTACCAATCTGCGCCACCATCGGTCGTTACATAGCCAGCATCGTCCAGCACGTTGGGCGCGAAGCAGCCGGCGAGTGCATGATTGGAATTTAGTGGATCCATGGCTACGGCACTCATGACCAGATTGTCCAGGTTGTTTGGCGGCGTGCCCCAGTCTTGGTACCAGTTGTTGCCTCCGTCAGCGCTGCGCCATACCCCTTGGGCTGGAACACCAGTGAATCCCGCCATGCCTGTGCAAACACTGAGAGGATCGTCGTCCCCGCAGTCAATTATTATGGCATGGTTGATTGCGATCGTTGATGTCAAGTACATCCAACTGCCATTAATACATCGCATGGGATATCCTGTTACGTCCGCCAAGAACAAATAATCGTCCCCGCCACCGGTTCGCCCCGCAGAGATGTCGTCGGCGCGCACCTCGTAAGGACCACTAAGTGGTGTCCACTGTGCCCAGGCAGCGCCAAAAGCGCTCAAGAGACACAGGACTACAATAGAGATTTGCAGGCATTTCATGGTAATCCTCCTTGATTTGAATGAAGACCAATTGTGACTACTTTTGCGGTTGCTTAATTGTGTTGTTTTATTTTGTTACAGTGAGCGGTTTTACCTCCACCTTCCCTGCATAATTCAGCTTTACCCAGTAGACTCCCGCAGATAATTTCAAAGCATTAAAGGCAAACTGATGACGCCCTGCTTGAAACCAGCCATTTGCTAAAATAGCTATCTTCCGCCCAAGAAGGTCGAAGACATTTAGCATTACGTGGCTTGGAACCTGCAACTCAAAGCTTGCTACCGCCGCGGGATTAGCTGGATTGGGGTATATTTGGAATGCAACATCTGATGGCACCATGATGGGCGAAGCCTTCATTCCCAACGCCAATTCTCCATCGATGAAATAGAGATCTTCCCCCGTGCTGTCGCTCATCTCCCAAACCACGTAGACCCAATCAGGAATGGCCACTATGGTAGGATACTGTGCTCGTGAACTGTCGGCGCTCAGGGCCTCCTCCGGATCCCAGTTTGATCCCCTATCGAGGCTCTGTCTGTAGTAAACCCCGCTATAGGTTATTCCCCAGCGTTCGTCATTGTAGGCGACGTGGACAATCCTGTTGCAGACAGCGATATCGTTGGAGGTGCAATACGGCGTAGTGCTCACTACCTCCACGGAAGCGAAGTTGTCTCCATAGTCCGAACTCGTGCGCACTTGGATATAGCCGGTGAATCCGGGCGGGGCATTCTCGTGATCGAACCAGGAAATGGCCATGAAGCCGCCCGATTCCACAGCGATATGCGGCGCTTGCGAAGGGATTCCCGGACTTAGAGAGACCTGCACCGGATCCTGCCAGCTTTGCCCTCCGTTGAGGCTGCCCCGCAGGTAGATTTCATTGATGGGGTAGATGTAGTGCTGGTAGGCAATGAAGACCTGACCGTCGCAAGCGGTTAGGTCGGGATATACACACTCGGGGTAGAGCTGGATTTCTTGCGACCAGTGCCGCCCTGCATCGTAGCTGTAACGGAAGCGGCTGTGGCGGGGTTCGTCTACGATGTTGTAGAGCACATATACCGTATCTCCCTGGCAGGCTACACGCGGCCGGATGGCGTCTGCGTTGAGAATTTGGGTGGAATCCCAGTGAACACCCGCGTCGGTGCTGCGCCGATAGGCAATATGCACATCAGCACCGATATTGGGATGCTCTTCATAAACCACATGCACTTTCTGTGCAAAAGCAGCCACCGCTGGCATCTGGGCCCAGGCAGAAGAATCATTATCCAGTCGGGTGCCCTGGCTGAAGCTTAAGCCGCCATCCAGGCTATGGTAGTAGTAGACACCGTTTTCGCCATAGATCCAAGAGTCGTTGCAGACCACGTGAATGATGCCACCGGATTCAGCCATCTCAGCGCCGTTGGTAATATAGGGGCTATTCGTCAAGCGCAGCGGTTCGCGCCAGAAGGGGTTCTGGGCGGAAGCGGATAATGCCCACAACAAGAGGAAAAACAAAAGCCATATAGGACCACGTGACATATGCGCCGATGAGTTCATATCTGAGGCGGTTCCTTTTATTTATTGTCGGTCGCAACTGTGGCAGTGTTTATCGTCCATACGCTGACGTCAGAATCAACAGGCACAATGGGAAGAGGGGAATCCAGATGCGATTCATGATGAACCTCCATAAATTAAGTAAAGTAAATTTTAAGGAAATCTGTAGGACAAGATTCTCATTTGATTAGTGTTAGAGATTTAACGATTTGATTGTTGCCTTGCCAGAGAATGATGTAGTAGTTTCCAGAGGATGTCGCATTACCTGATTGATTGTCGTTTTCCCAGCGTAAAGAGTGCTGGCCTGGAGAAAGCCCGTCAAGAGGCCAGAATCTCACCAGCCTCCCGGCTAAGTCATAGATCCGCAGGGTCGCCGGGCCCACAGAACCTGGCAGATTATAAAAGAGGTTTACCACTCCATTTGCCGGATTGGGCCAGACTGAGAACCCATAAGAATTGTGCTCGACAATCGCTTGGCCGGCGAGACTCATGGTGGATATGTTTGATCCCGCGGTGAAGTATAATTCTCCATCGTTCTTCTCCCAGGCCACATAGGCCAAACCGGGTTGAGCAACAATGGAGGGATCCTGAGCCCAATTGCTATCGGCGCACAGGGCTTGTTCGGCCAGCCAATGAGCTCCCGCATCTGGACTCAGGCGGTAGTAAATACCGGTGTGACTCAAACCCCAACGTTCGTCTGTGTAAGCAACGTGCACTTGGCTGCCGCAGACAGCGATATCGTTGAGAGAGCAGTAATAGGTGTCACTTACCACATGAATCGCATTGAAACTCTGACCGTAATTTTCGCTCACACGACACTGGATATACCCCGCCCACGGCATGGGCGAATGCTCATAATCGAACCAAGAAACGGCCAGAAGGCCTCCGGGCTGTGCCGCTAGATGGGGATCTTGGGAGTGCTCATCGGGATTTGCCGAGACCGGCTGGGGCGGTTGCCAGCTCTGACCTCCATCCAAGCTGCGGCGCAAATAAATCTCTATGACGCCACCTTCCATGTACGTGTAAGCGACAAAGACTTTGCCGTCGCAAGCAGCCAAGTCGGGGTAAACACATTCAGGATAAAGGCTAATTTCGGGCGACCAGGTCCTGCCGCCGTCGTAACTATAACGGAAACGGGTATGGCGAGGCTCCTGCCAGATGTTATACAACACGTAGACGGAATCGCCCTGGCAAGCCACACGGGGCAGTATGGCATTGTGGTTCAAGAAGATCGGTCGTTCCCAGTGCAAGCCTCCATCCATGCTACGGCGGTAGGCGATTTTAAGCTCGGGCCCGGAGGGCATATGCTGTTCATAGACCACGTGCACCGTCTGACCGGAAGTGGCTACCGCCGGCACGCTTGCCCAACCGTGCGGGTAAACATCTAGTTGCCTGCCTGCACTAAAACTCGCCCCTCCGTCAGTGCTGCGTCGGTAATAGGCGTGGTCAGGGCTATAACCTTCATGATCGTTGCAAACCAAATGCAATAGGCCGTTTGCCGCCCCGGCAGCCAGCTCAGCGTTATTTGTCGACCCTGAAGTGAAAGTAATGCGCAGCGGTTCACGCCAGAAGAGGTTCTGGGCGGAAGCGGATAATGCCCAGAGCAAGGCGAAAAGTAAGAGGCATGTAGAACGGTGGGTCATAAACAGGGATAAGTTAACACGCATGGGAATACCTTCCAGTTGGTTTATTGTAGTCGTGAACGTTGGTGGGCCATTGGGCATAGACCGCGGCGGGCAGCAGAAGGATTAATAGAAGAATCAGGGACACGCAAGCCGCCTGCATGGGTGGCTTCAGCGGTGCGGATTTCTTCATTTTCGTGTTCATGATATAAGCTGGCAAAAAAGCAAGGGAAGCAACGTGATGCACATCACAAGCGGTTCAATTTTCGGCCGCCTTCCAGTAAACAAAAAATCCCTGGTTCAGGTGGCCGCAGTCACCTGCCTGGGGGGGTTGGCGTAAACTGTAAGCGCGAATGCAAAGCGTCCACAGGATGTTACCTCCACTTAAAAATAGGAGATCTCACAAGGACATGATTAAAATATACGCACTCAATAAAGAGTAATCAAGCAAAAAGTTTGTCTTTTTTTATGTCCTCTAAATTCGCATTATGTTATATTTCATGAACTTAGTGAAATTCTATGAGAAAATCTGGAGGGGGGTGGAACAAAATTGCCTTGTGTTTTATTATTGATAGATTAAAATTACGTTTAAGTATTGTATAATTATTAGGTTAGGGATGCGCTTATGCCCGGGGTAGATTGCATTCATATCAAGGCCAGCGTCCCCATTGAGCTAATCCTGCTTCGGCAGAATCCTTGCGCGGGCAAATCGCGACTTTTCAGCAGGAGAGCGCGAGGACACTCGGGTTCGTCCTTGGCGGTTATGAATCAACATCCGCCGCGTGGATCAGTTGACCGCTTGGGATGGTGGCAAAGCTCTCATGAATGCTTCTGGTGCGAACGGACCCTAAAGAACTTTCGACCTTGCCTAGTGCAATATTGTGTGCTACGGAATTTGCTACGGGTCATACCCTAAAATCGGACAAAATCGGACAAGATCGGTCATCGCCCATAAACACGAAAGCGGCGAATATATCGCCGCTTTGTGCGTGCCCCTGAGACGACTTGAACGTCCGACACGCGGTTTAGGAAACCGCTGCTCTATCCACCTCATGGGAGACTGCCATGTGCGAAATCTGCGTATGATTCGCCATTTTCAAAGAGCTGCAGAGCGAAAGCGAATTTGCTGGATTCTGAGATATTTTGGAGTGCCGTATGCAGCACTGTAAGTAGCACCAAATCGGAAATAAAACAGGCTGTACTCAGGCAACCGAGTTCGGTTTGGTTTTGCCCTTGAGGGTATCTAGAGGTAAAGCCTACTTCACGATCGTCAACTTATCCGAGAGGCTTACCTGCCGCATCTGCGACTGAATAATGTGGATGTCCAAACATTCTTTAAGGCATGCCACACATACTGATATTCCCCCGGCAGGTGGAAGCGAGGCCAGTACCACCAACTTCCCGCCGGATTTATCGAATATTTGCGTACTGATTTGGCTCGCAATTCGCAACCTAGCTTTCCAAATGATATCTGGGGCAAGTGCGGAAAAGGCACCGTCAAGGCTGGCAACTGTCTAGGTCATTATCCTCCTACTCCCGAAAAAGGCATGGCCGGACCCGGTTGCCTGAATCCGGCCTGTTTTTTCCAGCACTCGTCAGCACCATAATCGCGCGGACGGCGTTTTTGGCGATTTTCCCGCACAACCGCAACGGCCTTCTAAGCCGTAGGCTGTGGGTTCGAGCCCCACCGGGCGTACCAGCTTAAACGCCGAAATATGCGGCGAGTTAGTCCAACCCCAAAAATTGCTGAATGTGGCGATTTTGGGGTTATTTCGTATGAGGCACCTTGCAGTAACCTTGCAGTGGTCAGCCGAGGCAGGTCAACGCTTCTGCCGCTTCGCGCAGATCTTCGGGCAGGATGTGAGTGTAGACCTCCGTCATCTTCACGTTGGAGTGGCCCAGGAATTCCTTGATCTTTTCCAGGTGAATGCCAGCCCGGACTAAATCCGTGGCCGCCGTGTGCCGCAGGCAGTGCAGATGCAGATCCCGTTCAATACCGGCCCTTTTCAAGTAATGCTTGAAAAGGTGGCTCACCCAATCCACTCCGTAATTGAAGGGCTTGGGTTGGGTACGATCCAGCGCCATGACGATCTGCATGAGTTCCAGGGTAATCGGAACACTCCGATCGCGCCGGGTTTTGGTCTTGCGGAAGGTGATGCACCGTTGCTCCAGGTCAATATCCGCCCAGGCCAGGTTAATCACTTCACCGCGCCGGCAACCCGTCAGGAGAAGGAATTGGAATAATTGCCGGTGATCATTCCGGTCAATAACGGCCAGGAAGGAAGCCTTTTCCGATGGCATCAGGAAGGTCGGCATTCGGCGCTCATCCACGATGGGAACCATACCCTTTTGCATGAAAGGGTTGGAGCGCAGATACTTCACGCCGGGTTTTTGCAGAGCCCAATTCAACGCCGCCCGGATGGAGCGTAGTTCGATGCTGGCAGTGGCCGGTTTCACCGTTTCCAGTTTGTAATTCCGGTAGCGCAGCGCCACCGCGCCGGTGATTCCGGTCAGGGCGATATCTCCCGTAAACGTCTGCAACCGCTTCAAGCAGTACTTGTCAGTGTGGATGGTAGCCGGGGACTTCCCCAGCTTCCTCCGGTCGGCCAGGTACAGATCAATGAACTCCGACAGGAAGACGGACTTGAACTCCGGCTCCGGCTCCAGGCCCATGCGCTCGCGTACCTGTACCGCCTAGAACTGTTTTAAGACGTCTTGAGCGAGCTTCCGGTCCGAGGTGCCTGTACTTTTAATGTGGTCGCCGTACAGCACGTAATAGAACGGAGATCCCTTGCGCTTAAAGAGCGTTGCCATTATGCCTCCGTAGTTGAGTATCGGTCGGATGGGTGCGCCAGCGTCCGACCGGTTTCAAAGAACAGGGCTAGCGCCCGCTCGAGAATAACCATTCCACCATCGGGAATCAAGCGATTTCGCCTCCGTTTTTCAGAAACCGGGGATTTCATTCCTGTCCATCCAGCGATCGAGTTTCGACTTGCGAAATTTAATCGAACCGTTAATTTTACAGTGGGGGATCTTCCGCCTTCGTGCCCATTCCCATAAGGTGTACTCCCACTGCCCCAGGTACTCCGCCGCCTGTTCAACGTCCATGACTTCACGGACAGACTCCGCCGCTTTCGCGTCATTCGACCGGCGCGTCTCCCGCAACAGCTCGGTCAGTAGAAAAACAACCGAATCTTTTTGTTCAAGGTCAGGCATTTTCAGCTAAGGCTTTCCCCTTGCGATTCCGTCTCGTCTCGACAGTAGGGATTCGGGCCAGAGCGTAGCCCGGACAAAAGACGCACTCCCGTAACTCTGACGCCGGGCGCGTCTCCAGCGGCTCATCATAAAAGCGGCAATGGTGAGCAGCCGTCCGGCAATCGCAGCCGGGGCAGTTGGGGAAAGGCTTCATTACGAAATCCTTTCGCTCTCCGCGTTGATGGCCTCTTGTGCCTTATTGAACAAGGCATGGGACTGCTCCAGGTCTTCGTAGGGGATAGCGACGCCGCGCTTGGTAGCGACCATTTCCTCTTGCCCTTCTGGGCGGAACCAGATGCGGATATCCAACTTCTTCTTATCTCGGTATTCAGTCAAGCAGACGCGGATCTCCTCCCGGTCGCTGCGGGGGATGGAGCCGATGAGGTGTAGGTTGTCGTTCGTGATCATGGATACCTCCAATTATGATTGACATTTATCTGTCGCGATTTCTATTTTTTTGCACTTTAAAGCCCACTTGAAAATCAGACGGGGGCCCAAATAGGGTAAAACCGCTTTTCCTTGTTCCCTTTTGCCCTTACGCCAAGAATCAAATTCCGAAATCAAAGTAAGTGCGCCAGAGGTGTCTTCGCTAAGCATCTCTCCGACAAACTTTGCTTCGCAGGAAGCCGCGATCCGTCCGCAAAGCGAAACGTAATCACTAAAGGGAATATCGCCCAAAGTTCTAAAGGAAATTTTCATCTGTTCAAACGCCTCCTGGTGCTTTTCGATACCTCCATAGGTGTCAAGCACTTCGTAGCCCAAATTTAGAAAATTCGGGCCGCATTATTTTCTCCTACACCATTCCCCCTCTTTTCACCATTTCCCTTCTCTTCTCCTAAAGAGAATACGCCTCTTCTTACTAACTGTGAGTTAGAGTTATATGTAAGTGTATTAGTTTGAAAATCAGCCTGTGTTAATTCACTCGATGTGCCGTCGCTTATTTCGCGGACTTTTGAGCTAACAAATCGGCTTTTGGTGTGTTGATTCTTGGGAACTTCTCCGGGTGAAAGTCGTATACCGAGGGCGCATACCTGTCAGCCCGAGGAACACGCCTCAAATAGCCCTTCGCCAACGCTTCCTTTACCAATGTCCTCAAGTTCTGGTAGGTTAGGCCGTTGTGCTCTAATTTTCGCAACACTTCACGTAGGCTAACAGAGACTTGACCGCTCCGGACAAGAATATCGTGCTTGTGGTCATATGGATCGAGATATGTTTTTGGGTGGTCGCCCCAACAAACTTCGTTCCAAACATAAACCCAAAACTCGGCTTTCTTACGCGGATGCTTTTTCTTACTGTATGTCTCGTCCGAGAGCCACCGAGGAGTCTGGAAATACCCAGGACGAACCTTTTTTCTTCCTGATTCCACATTACCCCAACACAATCACCGAGTTTCACGCTGCGATTTGAGCGTCTCAATCGCCTCGCGAATCCGGCGCTGCACGTCGCTATCAATCGGTCGAACGGCGTTCAGGAGATCGCAAAGGCGGCTCGGCGACAGGCCCAGGTAACGGGCGAGGTCGCGCTGCTTAATGCGACGCAGAACAAGGAGTGATTTGAGCTCGAGGCTATCCATGAGACCTCCCACGAAGCGGTCATCTGACAATTTGTTCAATCCGAGAGCATAAGAAAAGCCCCCACGCTATCCGGCTTAAGGACTTGGGGGCTATTTCTACCGTCCGAGGACGGCGAAATCCGAGTGCTGGAGCCAGATAGCGTTGGTATTCGCGAGTCAATATACAGTATTTAGAAGGTGTTGCCAAGGGGAGGATTTTTGCGAAATTTTACCCCTTGAAAACGAAAAAGCCCGAAATAAGCGGGCTTTCAGAAGCTGTCCTGCATCAGAGGCTATATTTCGTTAAAGCCGTCCATTTCGAGTATGGCGAAGTAAACAAGACCCGATGGCGGATTGGACCAGGCAGGGTCGCCATGATAGCGGAATACCTTCCTCAATTCCGGGTCTTTTAGCATCTCTTTCCAACCCCAGTAATCGAATTCTTTATTGATTTAAGCTTCCAGGTGGCGATAATCCTCATAGTTTTTCTTTAGGATGGTGATAGAGATGCCATATTGTTGGCTGATCTGAGTCAGGATTTCTTGAAGTCGGCTACGAGAGGATGGGTAAACGTAGAATTCCGGCTGCTTTTCTCGCCTGCGGCCATAGATCTTTGGCGGGTGATGTGAATGTAGATCGCGGGGTTTATAGATCTTTCCCGGTTTCAGGGGCACCCAATTGTGATATAAATCGAAATCCGCCGTATGCGTTTCGTAATCATCATTCCAGATGGTTGCGAGCTTGAGGATAAAATGGCCGGGCAGGTATTCCTGCCCTGTGAGACTTTGGCGAATTTTCTTGTATAGGGCCAATTCACGGCAAATCTCGAATACGTCCGGCACGATTTCTTACAGATGAGGATGAGCACAAAATCGTTCGCTGAGCAAAAGCGGACCAAGCGAGTCATTCGAAACGCGCAGGGTGGCGATTTCATATTGCAGGTAAAACCTCAACTTGCGGGTGAGGGATTCAATTTCGAGAAGGAGCGGCCAGTTCAATGAAACGGCCTCCTCTGGGACTACGAACCTATCCTGGATATTTGCACAAACCTGGGCCTTCTGCTTCCTCTTGCTAAGTCCTGTTTTGGTGAATTCTTTGGCAACACTCTCTTGCTCATTCTTGATCGCGGGGAAAATCTTGAAATACCACCGCTCAATTTCTTCACGGCGCTTCTCGCTTTTGACTCCTGAATCGCGCACGATATACGCCTTGAGGAGCTCCTCCAATTTAACAAGCGACTCCGAGGTATTGAGCCTCCTCAGATAAGCTAATTCTTTAGCCACCACCGGATGAGAAAGGGAGTCTGGCTCCTGCTGGATGAATTGCTTCAGGTCCTCGAACCATTTCTGGTCAAAGGGGATTTCTTTGGGAAGTACCGATCCCAAAGGGTCTTGAAAAAAATCTTGGACTTCCTTTATTGAGATTAGATTGAAGCTGCCTTTTCTTTGCCAATTTCCATGCTTTTCGATGTAGAAAAACATTGCCGATTGATCGTCAAAGGCCTGCCGGAGGCTCTTTTGACCGAATTCAATACGATTTCTGAGGATGGCGGTTCTCCAATCAATGCCAAGCGCCTCTAAGTCGAGTAGAAAATGCGGGCGAGCTTTGGATTGGGTTTTGCGCCAATGATTCCTCAGCTCATTTGCAGCCCAATTCAGGGCTTCGAAGGGTTTGTCGGACATCTATGTCTCACCATGACAGAAATTCTTCGGGGCCGGGACAAAAAAAATCGCCTGTCACTCTACATCGGCGCGCCTCTTGGCGCGCGTTAATAGCAAGATAGCCTGCCGGAAGGGAAAATCAAGTAAAAAGGGAGCGAAATGCGATGGATTCGCCCTTGATTTGACATAATTCACCTTATGAGAGGCCTCGATTCCTGTCCCAATACATAGCAACAGGATGGAATAGCCTTTTTCAGTGAAAGCCCCCCCACTTGGCTTTTCGGTTTTTCCCTTTGGCCGGAAAACACCCCCCCTGGGGTCTCAAAATCAAACCGGGAATAAGCCCAAAACAAGGCTGAAATAGGGTCTCAACAACTTGGATTTAGCTTTCCCTAATCCCTATTAGGTGAAGCTAAA
>Ga0315280_10007439_pt1 | contig 14705 bp, 12 predicted proteins | sample YL17G06_40_MG_FD_203697 | JGI IMG/M metagenome (GOLD analysis project Ga0315280, IMG submission 203697) | Sediment microbial communities from Yellowstone Lake, YNP, Wyoming, USA - YL17G06_40 | ecosystem: Environmental > Aquatic > Freshwater > Lake > Sediment | place: USA: Wyoming | collected...
TTGCATTAGGGTTTTTGGTTGTTGGATTTCGTTGGCTAAGGCAGAGTAGAGATAGTCAAGAATGCGGTTAATTTCATCATCACCAAAACCAAGCACAGTTTTATCTATTGCAACTCTGGCTGGAATTTTGAATCCCTTGAGAAATACCACCAAGATAAGCTTTTTCTGTAAGAGGTGTTAAGTGACATAGTGGTGGGAAGCATATCCATTTCAGAAGAGGAAAAATTGCGTGTAGATGTCTCAACGTCTCAACTTTTGGTAGTTAGACACGTAAAACCGATGACTTTAACTGAATCTATGCTTTAACAATTCAATGGGAGTAAGGAATCGAAATTTTTCAATTGTATTCATGTCGTAGAGTATATTGGCTGAATCTCAACATAATTGACTTGGTTGCTTTCTATATCCTCTTTCAGAATATCTCTAACTTCATCTTTCGCAGTAAAGTATATAATTTGCCATCCTAACTTAGATATTCGTTTAAGTATGTTCATCTGTTTTTGTAATCTTTTTCTGTCAGCTTTTATGAATGGATCATCCATGATGAAGAAAGTCTTGTTGCCTTTCAATAGTTTTTCTCCTAGGGCAAGTCGTATAGAAAGGTATAATTGATCATATGTCCCGCCTGATAGTTTCTCCGCTTCCAATATTTCTCCATCTTTCCGCTCAACTTGGATTCCCCCCGTATCTTGGCTAAAGTAGACCCCTTCGTAGAGTCCGCTTGTTATTTCGCGCAAATATTTCGTGATTATACTATCTTTGCCAAAAAGCTCAGAAACTTTGCTTTTCTCTTCCTTTTCTATTTCTTCAAAAATCTCGATAGCTTTTAAGGCATTATCTCGATTATTTTCGTTGGTGTTTGCAAATAGTTGCAGTTCTTGTTTAATTGCTTCCAAATCTACGGATGTTCTGCAACATAAGTGTTCCTCTGATCGCAAAGTCTCGTTTGCTTCTCGTTCTATTTCTTCCAACTTCTCTTGTACTGCGGACATCATTTCTTCTATCCTTTTTTGCTTTTCTTCGAGCTCTTGTTGCTTTTCTTTAATGGCTGAAACTGTTCTTTCGTTGTATTTTACTTTCTTCGCCTTGTCCTTGTATTCTTCAAGATTGTTGATTTCATTATACCAAAAATGAAGATTTTCTTCGGTGTTCTTGCTTTTACGTTCAAAGAGACTTTCCAGAACCGCCTCCAGCCTTTTTACTGATTCTTCGATCTTATGCTTGGTTTGGAGGGTTTTAGTGTACTCCTTAAGAGATTCTTCTTTTGACTTCCTCTTTATCTCATCGATCTTCTCACTTGCATTTGCGATTTTTCTTTCTAAATCTGGACTCTTTTTATCACGGATTTCGGTTGCTTTTTCTTGCAGAATCGCGCTTTTTCTCTTTATATCCTGTAATTCATTGTCCCTTTTGCTATACTCGTTATCAAATTTTTGAATATTTGAAAGAATTCCTTTAACATTTTCGTTGCTTAATTCGTGTTTTGAAGTCGTGAGCTTAATCCTTTCAAACATTTTTGCAAGCGATGCCTTGTTTCTCACATGTTGGAATTTCAATATCCATGAAACCGCTGTTATGATTAAAAGCGTTAAAGCTAAAATGGAAAATAATAATGATGGATTGAAAATAGCTCCAAACATGGATATTCCTAACAGTATTGCGGAAATCAGTCCTATAGAAGTGAAAAACTTGCTCTTGCTCTCTTCTTGTGCCAATTCACCACTTTTGCCTTCATAAGTTTTCAAAAAAGGTTTGACTTCATCATCTAATTCTCTCTTAATTTTTTGAAAAATTTGAAAGTCTCTGTCCTTAGCATTCAAATCCTCATTTGTTTCTTTAAGCTTCTTTTCACATTCCTCAAGCTCTTTAAACAATTTGCCTTTTTCTTTATTATGTGTCTGAATGTCTCTTTCGTTATCTCTCCATGTTCGTTCATCGTCTTCATTGTACCTATTCAGATCTTCTAACTTCTGCAAATATTCTTTGAGTTTATCTAATGCGTTCTTTCCCTTTTCGTACTTCTCTCTTTTTCGTGAATCGTCAAAATACTCGATCTGTTGCTTAATTCTATCGATCTCTTCTGCACAATTCGCTTTTTCTTCCTCAAGTTTGTCAAAATTTTCCTTTTTGATTTCTTCGGATAAAACATCAATCTTTTCAATGAGGTACCCTGCTTTTTCCAGTCTTGTCTTTAGCTTCTCGTCTTTGCTATTTCTGAATTCGTAGCTTGGTGTAATCTTACCGATTTCCCTTAAACTCTCTCTTATTCTCAAAAGATCCTTAGTTCTTATGCCTACAAGACGATCTGTAACTGTGGTATAGAAATCACCCTCAGAGGAAACGGAAAGGTCGCTATTTCTTATTATGAAGATGTTCCGACATTCTGAAGGAGTTAGATTAGTGATTTCTGCAAAAGTTCCCTTTTCCGGGATTTTTATTTTCTTATTCTCATCATCTTCTATTATTACGTAGCCTTCTGGGTTTTCTTCTACTCGATTAATCCGTTCAAAATCCTTGATGTTTTGTCCGAACATCAGCTTTACCAAAGCGTCTATTGCCAGTGTTTTTCCATCTTCATTTCCGCCAAAAAAAAGATTAAAATTATGCAGTTGGATTCGCCCTGCATCCGGTAAGGGGCCGTATCGCATGATTCTGAACTCGTCTATTTCCGTGTTCTTGCCTCCATCATTGCTTTGATGGTTGTATCTCTAAGCTGCTTTTTTTTCTCATCATCATAATCGCATTCTTCGAGTTTGTTCAGAAAGCTTTTGAATAAATCATCTTCAAGTATAGTATGAATATCCTGGAATTCAAAGTGTTCTTCTGCACATTTTCCTCTGGTAATGCGTTTTAATCGTTCAACTAGTTCAGGTTCCTTCATCTTGATTTCTTCACTGTTAATAAATCCTCTGACAGTGAGAATGACCTGTGCGTTAGGGTGGGCTTTCTCCATGGCTGCTTTTACTGTTTCTACCGGGTTTTTGTTTTTAAAGGGATCAAATTCTATGAGTACTTCTTCAAAATGGTATGTGTTCAAAGGGTATGCTTTGGGCGGCTTGCCAACTTCGAAAATGTTTACTTTTCTCTGTCCTGTTTCTCTTCTTGTTATAGAAATAGGTGACCCAGGGTAAACAAAGTATCCCCCATTTTCTAATGTTCTTACATCAAAATCTGAGTGAAAATGTCCGCCAAGAACGTATTGGACATTGATGCCTTTGAGATATGAAAGTTTTAGTGGCATGTATCTTCCTTCGCCTTCTTCTCCGAAGTCTCTTCTTGAAAAGAACGTATCAAGTAATTCTCCATGGTAGAGCAAAATGTTTGTCTTGTCCGCACACAATTTGCTTTTGATATAGTGGAGTTTCTCTAGGATTTTTGCCTCTTCGACGGGCTCGAAGGGGATTCCCCACATTGTTACATTTTCATGTTCAAAGGGTTCGTCTAAATCCGTTAGAACTTTTGCATCTTCTCCAAAATACATGTCTTTATAAACATCGTAATCATGGTTTCCAGGGATGATGACTATGCTGAAACCATTATTGGAAAAGATTTCACGTATTTTAGGTCTAAGATTCTCAGCATCTATCTTTTCGTCAAACAAATCGCCACTTATCGCAAAAACCTCAATCTTTTCTTTCTTTCCAATGTCAATTAGCGTTTTTAGCGTTTGCCACCTTTCGTCTCCATACTCTCTTAAATGTATATCTGCTGTATGGAGAATTTTCATTCTTATGCCTCATCTTTGAATACAGTTATCCTATGTGTTATATGAAAAGTTAAAATTAAACCTTGCGTTTACGTCGCCCCATAGTCTAACAGTGTTACTGGAAATCTTAGGAATATTAGAATTGATAAATAACACTTTAATGAGTAATACTATTAGTAAGGCTAGAGGAGAGATAGAATTTGAAGGCTTTCAGTTTTGTTCATGCCGCGGATCTGCATTTAGGCTATTCGCAGTATGGCTTGGAAGTTAGACGCGAAGACTTCGACAAGTCTTTCCAAGAACTAGTCGATAAAACCATCGAGTTAAAACCAGATTTCATTATTCTAGCCGGCGATTTATTCCATCATGCGCATCCGTCTAATGTTACATTAGAGAACGCCATAAAAAACTTCAGTCGCCTACACGAGGCTGGCATTCCAGTTTTAACAGTTGACGGTTCACATGATTCAGCACCCAACGTTATAACTGGCACCATTTTGAACCCTCTAGATAGCGCTGGGCTAATTTATCATCTGCCAAGACACGAGGGAGCTTGCTGGCGGAAACCAGACTGCTGCTACGTTTATGGCGTGCCAAACTTCAGAACCAGACGCAAAACAGAAGAATCTCTTCCGGCTTTCATGGAACAAAACAAACCAACGCCAGACCCAGCCCTATTCAACATTTTCGTTTTTCACATGGCATTAGACCTTCCAAGCGTAAAGCCCCCGTATATAGAGGCTGAGGCTCCGCCTGAGCTCATACCGGAAGGCTTTGACTATTACGCTGCTGGACACGTGCACATACCCTACAAAGATAAGTTTAAAACAGGGCTGCTTGTCTACAGCGGATGCACAGAAACCGTCAACTATGATGAAACCAAAATCAAGAAAGGCTTCTACTACGTCAAGGTAGACGAAAAAAGAACGGTTTCACCAGAGTTTATAGAACTTGAATCTCCACGCAGGTTTACTGTTTTAGAACAGGATTTTACGGGTGTAACTCCATCAAAAATTACAGAATTAGCCGTTCAACTTGTGAAAGGGGCTGATGAGGATGGAGTAATCATTATTCCTGTGTTGAAAGGGGTTTTACCTGCAGAGGCAAGCCGTGCAGAGGTAGATGTTGCCCAGATTAGAAACGCCGCTGAAAAGGCTTTGTTTGTGCATCCTCTTATTTTGTTACGTGAAAGCGAGGTTTCAGAAGAAGTTGTTCGCTCAATCTTCGAAAGCGAATTCAAAGATTTGAAAACGAAAGCCTTCGAATACTTCCTGCAAATTTTTTCCGAACGCCACAGCCGTGATGATGCCGAAAGAATAGCCCGCATCGCAGTCAACCTAATTGAACCCTTAACCAAGAAGCAAGAGGAAAAAGTGAAACAAACAATAGAGGAGCTTCTACAATGAAGATTGAAATTGTCCAACTAGAAAACATTCGCTCTCATGTGAAATCAACAGTGCCCTTTGCAAGAGGCTTCAACTGCCTTGTGGGCGGTTTGGGCTGTGGAAAATCCAGCATTTTATACGCCATAGACTTCGCATTGTTTGGAGACCCCCTTGGCAGAAGCTACGACTATCTACTACGCGAAGACGCAGACAATGGAAAAGTAACAGTCCAATTTGTTCAAAATGGAAAAAGCTACAAGATATCCCGTGGACTGAAAAGACGTGGGAAGGGCATAGGTCAAGACTTTGACGAACTGAAACTTTACGAAGGCGAAAACTTGATGGCAAGTTTGAAAAGTGAAGCTGTGACAGAGCAGTGTAAGGCAATAACGGGTTTAGATAAGGAACTTTTTCGCGAGATAGTGTGGGTTAGACAAGAGCACTTAAAAGAACTGTTAGACACACGACCGAGAGATAGACAAACACGGCTAGACGAATTGTTTGGACTATCTGACTACAATACAGCATGGACGAACATTGCGAATTACCAGCGAGACTACGAAACAGAAAAACGGGTTTATGAAAAAGACCCCGATGTTGTTGGAATGGAAAAACTGAACGCTGAATACAATCGAACGGTTGAGGAATTCTCACTCATCGAAATCGGGATACACGAAACGGCAAAGAAGCTAAATGAAGCAAAAAAGGCTTTGGAAGAAGCTGATTCGAAACTTAAGAAGCTAGAAGAGATACGGCTGCAACTTGAAGAACTCAGGCGAAGGGAAACAGAGACGCTTGCAAACTTGAAAAACTTGAAAGATTCGTCAGAATCTTTGGCGGAGAAAATCGAAGCAAAGAAAAGTGCCATCGAAAATTTGAATCAACGCTTAAACACCATGGAAGCACAGGTGAAATCTTACAAGGAAGAACTCAGCGCAATTGATATATCGTCAGATCAGCCTATGGAAACCTTGAGAAATTATCTGGGAACATTCGAAGATCAAATCACCAGCCTAAAAGGTGAACAGGAAGCAGCAGTCAAGGGAATGCGGGACGATCAAAAGCGAGTTTCCGCTCTTTCCACTGAAAACCGCTGTCCACTCTGCCTACAATCAATATCAGAGGATTACAAAAACAGCCTAGTGCAGAGGCTTCAGGAGGAAAATAATGAACGACAAAAGACCATAGATCAGCTTCAAAATGACATAAAAGAACTTCAACAAACGAAGAACAAGGCCAACGCTGCCTTTTCGAACTTGCAGATGATTATGCCAAGGATTGAAGATTTGAAAACCCGCATAGATGAGGAGTCTCATGCGTTGGAGGAACTCTCACAAGAGTTTGAGAGAAAGCAGAAACTTGAGAGGGAAATGCGAGAGCAACTAGAAGCTTTGAGAGTGGAAATCAGCAAACTTGATGTGTCTCAGTTTGAGGCTGCAAAAACATGGAAAAATCAGGCTCAAGATCAATTCTACACAATTCAATCCGATTTGCGAGCTAAGGAAGACGGCAAGAAATACTTGGTTAAGCGTTTAGACGAAACAAAAGAGAGAATTGACCAAGCTCAGCAGAAAATTGAGCGTATGGAGAAAATAGTGAAGGTTGTTGAGGTTATCGGTGGCATACGCGATGCTTACAGAAGTATTCAGCCCAAGTTGCGCAGTGAATTTGTGAAGGTCCTAAGAAACTTTGTTCAGCAGGTTCTTGACAGCTTAGTTGGCGGGGAAGGATCTTTTATAAACGTCTTAATCGATGAGACTTATACGCCCTATGTTAAGAGTGAAAGCGGTATTGAAAGGGAGGTTTCAAACTTGTCAGGCGGAGAAAGAACATTGCTCGCATTTGCGTATCGTCTGGGGTTAGGTCAGTTAATTATGCAGTCTAGAACAGGCCATGGATTAAGCATGCTTTTGCTTGATGAGCCAACTGAAAGTCTTGGAAGGGAAGATGGTTCAATAGATCGATTAGCTGAAGCAATAGCGAGATTTAAGGCTATAGAGCAAATAATAGCGGTTACGCATAGTGAAGCTTTTGCGGAAAAGGCTGAACATGTGATAAGGCTTGAGAAAGAGGCGGGCGTGAGCACGGTTTCAGTTGGAAGATAAATGTCTGGATTTTTCCTCAACGACCATGTTTTCTAGTATGCCGATTTTTTCAATCTCTATCCTTACAACGTCACCAGCTTGCAGAAACTTCGGTTGAGGCTTTAAAGCAAAACCGACGCCAGCCGGGGTGCCAGTTGCAATGATATCACATGGCTCTAAGGTCATTACACGGCTTAGGTGATGTATAATTTCATAAACGTTGAAAACCATGTTTTTTGTTGTTGAATTTTGCCGAAGTTCCTTGTTAACCCATGTGCGAATGGATAAGTTAGACGTGTCCTGAAGCTGGTTTACAGTAATTATGTGTGGTCCGGTTGGGGCGAAAGTGTCAAAGCTCTTTCCCCTGGTCCATTGTTTATCCTTGAACTGTATGTCTCGCGCTGAAATGTCGTTCAGTATTGTGTATCCGAAAATGTATGATTTAGCCTCTGAGACTGGAACGTTTTTGGCTTTTCTGCCCATCACAATGGCTAATTCAGCTTCATAGTCGAGCTGTTTGACAAAGCTTGGTTTAACAATGTTTTCGTTTGGTCCAATTATTGTTGTGTGGGGTTTCATGAAAATTACAGGTTCATCTGGTATGGTGGCGTTTTGTTCTGCGGCATGGTCTCGATAGTTTAAGCCCAAACAAACAATTTTAGGGGGAAAAGCTATTGGTGCTAGCGGAGTTATTTCGTTGACTTTTAAAGAAGCATTTCTGATATCATTTTCATTTGCTTTTTTAATCAATTTTTCAGCTTTTTCGACGCCTTTTGTCCCTAAAGTTATGAAGTCCCTTAACCGCTCTGGTAATTTTTCACTTAAAAGTTTCGCAAGGCTTGGCAAGCACACTACTTTATCTTTCATTAAAGCACCGTAATGTTCTCCTTTGTCGCGATAGCAAACTAGTCTCAAGGCTAAATCCTTCCTTTAACTTGGGATAACGCCAATACTTGTCACGGAAACATTCCTTTTTTCCAGTTCCTTAATTAACGGGTTTATGCCTACGGAATCGCTTGCAATATGCCCAGTAACAAGGAGGTTTCCCCCACCGTCAGCTTTCAGTTTTTCTAAATCTCTCGCGCTTACGTGGATGTATACTACTGTTCCGATGCCGTGTTTGAAGTATGTTTTCGCAATTTCGTAACCGCCGTTAGTTCCTGCCCCATGTGAAACAACAACTTTTCCTGCGGGATTTTCAGGTTTTCCAAGTCGAATCTTAATTTCGGTTACCGCGTTTTTGAATTCACCTAGCGCTCTTAAAGCGGAAACCACTTCTTGCACTTTGGAGTTTTTCCTGATTCTGCTGTCAATCTGTTCACTCATTATTTTTCTTCCAACTTCATCTAAGGGCGTGTGTATGTTCATGTAGGGCATTTTCAAAAGCTTTGCAACATCCACAGGTTGAGCATAGTTTCGTGTATGTGCTTCCACTTCTAATTGTTCAAGCTTTTTCGTAACAGTTTTCTCTGCTTCTTTCGCTGGAACTCCTGCCGCAACCATTTGTTGAATGTGCCTTTTGAAAACTTGGTGGAAGTTTATGGCTGCGGTTCCGCCTGGTGGATGGTGAGCAATCACAGCATCGTAACCCAACTGTTTGGCAAGCAAAAGTTCTGGGACACCAGCATCTATGCCGAACAAGATTTTTCTAATGTTGTCGCCGCTTACGTATATAGCGCTGTCTTCTGGGGCTTCTTTTAGTCCTGCAAGTTTCAAAGGTAACTCCATAATTTCTTCAGTATTCATTGCATTTTCACCTTTAATTCTTGAAACATTGTTAGTATTAGTTTCTTTTACACGTAAAAAATGTGACGGTGGCTTTGTGAAATATTTAATGAGCTTAACTATCCTTTCGCTCTTGCTCTCTGCGAGACTAGACCCCCCTTATATATAGGTTGAACTTCTCGTCTATTGCCGTAGGGCTTGTCTAGAGAGAAGCTTTTATGAGAAGTCAGTGAAATTGCTGTGTAATTAGAGAAAAGAGTGGTTTTGTGGAAGAGAATTCCAAAAAATAGAGTTAAAAAACTTAACTTACATTAAGTATGATAGTGGGCAAGTGGAAAAAGGGTATCTAGGATGCGTGTGAGAACAAGAAAACTGGCTTTAACAGAAGGCATAACAGCCGGCGTTCTCTTTGGAACAGCAGCCATTTTCATAAGATTTCTGCAAAACTTGGACGCATTCTCCATAGCTTTTTGGCGGTTAATAATCGCTTGCTTAGCCTTAGCTATGATATTGATAGTTCTTGGAAAATCTTTCCACCTTAACCTCGTTAGAAGGAATCTAAAGGAACTTTTCATCCTCAGTTTTTTCCTCAGCTTGCATTTTATATTCTTCATATCTGCAGTAAAGGATACAACAATCCTAAATGCAACGGTTCTCGTCAACACAACCCCAATTTTCTCAATGTTCGTCTCAAGCTTTATCTTCAAGCTTAAACCATCTCGCCTCGCAATTTTGGGCTTAACGATATCATTCATAGGCGTATGCGTTATTGCTTATACTGAAACCATAACAGCAAATGCTCGCCCAGGAGTCTTTTCTGGAAACTTGAAAGGCGATTTGGAAGCTGTTTTAGCTGCCTTGGTTGAATCCTTTTATCTTAATTATGGTAGGAAAATCAGGAATCAAATGACTATACTTTCCACAATGTTTCCGATTTATATGCTGACAGCCATTATTGTAGGAGTTTTAAGCATACCAGCCACGAACAAAATTTTAACATTGCCAACTGAAACAGCAATTGTCCTTCCGCTTGTGGGCTTAGGCATATTACCAACTGCAATAGCCCACACGCTGTATTTTTCTTCTTTATCAAACCTGAAATCCTTCGAAACGGCGACGATGGCTTTGCTTGAACCCATTGGTGCGACAGTTTTAGGCATCATTCTATTTCAAGAAATACCTGCCTATCTATTCGTTTTTGGCGCTGCTTTGATTTTGCTAGGAATTATTTTTATTGTTAAAGAGAAAGGCTGAAAACAAAGGTTGAGGAAACAAATAAGAAATGACAGATAGGTATTAATGTTCTAACATGGGTTGAGACAATGATGATTAATGAAAAAGTGTCGAAGGCTTTGAAGTCTGCCGCAGTCTATTTAGAAAATTCAATGTTGGCGCTAGACACGAAAGATGAAAACTCGTTTGCTGATAGCCTCTGGCATGTTGCAGCAGAACTGGAATACGCACTCTTCCTTTTCTCAATAACGTTCCCAAACGAAAGCAACCTATTGAGTTGGAAGCGAAACCCTGAACTTAAAAAAATTGAAACTGCTTCAATGTTGGCTGAGATGAAGAATTTGCTGAACGAGGCTGAAAGGTTTGTTGTGGAGGAAAGGTTGCTAGACGCTTACAAGAGTGCTTACGTTGCAAGGCATTACGTACTCAAGGTTCAGGAAGACCTTGCCAAAAAGAAACGTGAGATGCTCAAAAAGAAATAGCAACTATTCTTCTTCAGCAACTTTCTTCTCTTTGACCATCAAAGTGTTTTCTTCAACGCCTATTACTCTGAAATAATCTTTTAATTCGTTTTTGTGCAGAAACTTCCTAACAAGCACTCGCAGATACGTTCTTGAAACACTTTTCCCTTCACCCTTCACTATTATAGTGTCTGTTGTGGCTTCAACTTCGACTTTCGTTTTTTCCTTTAAAAATTCAGTTAGCTCTTTGATTACGTCGCTTCCTTCACCTTTAAGCTCAGATATGTTAATTCTTGTTTCCACCATACCTATTCACCTCATTTCCGAACCATTATAACCCTTACCTGATCACATACATCTTCACATGAGTCTGCAATCATTTCCATTGCTTCGAAGAGTTGACTCACCAAAACTGCTATACCCGCTCTTGGCAAGTCTTCTTTCCCAAGTAATATTCTGGCTTTCTCATGTATATCGTCAACCTTCTCTTCCTCCCGTTCCACCGCATCCGCCGCTTGAAGGGCTTCTTCAGGCTTCGTCATCATTCTATTCACGCATTTTTGAACGGAAACCGCACATTCTTTAACGCTTTTAACCATTTCTAGAAATGCACTTTTAATCGAGTCAGACACATGCTCCATTGGTATAGCACCAAGTACACGGGTAGACTCCCTACTCCAGTCTGCAATCATGTCCACTTTTTTTACGAGATCCATCAAATCTTCTCTGTCACTTGGTGAGAGCTCTCCCTTTGACACCTCGTCCATAACCTTTCTCCGCAAGGCATCTGCTTCTCTTTCGCTATTAGCTACTCTTTCAATACATCTCCACATTTCTTTCCCGTCGTTCTTTACAGCCGCTTTTATCGCCTTTTCCAAGTCTTCAACTATCCCAGTTGTCAAAGCTAGGTGCCGCTGTATCGTTGACAATGCCTTTGTTTCCCGTCTCTTTTCAAACCATTTTATCAGTTCACTCAACACTCATTTCCTCCCTTAATCCCGCTTCAGGGTATGTGAACACATGGGCTTTTTCATGTGGAAACCTTAGAGTAACTTTTTCGCCTATATTAAACCATTCTCCAATTAAAGAAGGTTTAACAACCACCACTAAATCTTGATTTTCAAGTCTAACCTCATATTGCATATTCGTTCCCTCAAAACTAACCCTTTCTATAACACCCAAAACAGAGTTTTCACCTTTCTTTACCCCCCTTTCAATAACAAAGACTTCTGGCCTTATTGCTAAAACAACCCTTTCACCCTTTTTCATAGCGCTATTGGCCGCTGAAACTTTTATCCCGCCGCGAAGCTCTATTAAACCTTCCTTGTCACTTTCGTTCAAAACATAGCCTTCTAAGAAGTTTGATTCTCCGATGAAGTGGGCTACGAATATGCTTTTTGGATTCATATACAGCTCCTTTGGGGTTCCAACCTGCAAAATCTTGCCTTTCTTCATGACGGCGATTCTGTCTGAAATCACCATGGCTTCAGATTGGTCGTGTGTTACATGTATAGCCGTTAAACCCAAATCCTTCGCCATTCTCCTTATTTCATATCTTAGTTCGTTTCTCACTTTTGCATCCAACTGTCCTAATGGTTCATCTAGGAGAAGCAGTTTAGCTCCTGCAGCGAGAGCCCTTGCCACGGCTATTCTCTGCATCATTCCTCCACTTAACTCGCTTGGAAAGGCATCTAAACGTTCATGCAACCTGACCATTTCGAGCACTTCATGCCCTATTGTATTCGCCCTTTCTGTGTCGAAACCTTTCACTCTTGGGCCATAAGTTACATTATCCCATGCATTCATATGCGGAAACAATGCAAAAGTCTGGAAGACAAATCCGATGTCCCTATCTTCAGGCGGAACATCATTGACGAGCTTGTCCCCAATGTAAATTTCACCCTTATCAGGTTGAATTAACCCTGCAACAAGCCTTAGCAAAGTTGTTTTTCCACATCCACTTGGCCCAAGCAAAGAAAAGTATTCCTTCTCATAAATGTGGAGGCTAACGTTGTCAACAGCTACAATTTTGCCAAACTTTTTTGTAACATTGACTATGCGGACGTCAGGCACCAGTTAAGCCTCCTTCTTATGCCGTATCTGATTATGTAAAGTTATTGCATAAATGGTATGCTGCGTATTAAACATGCTAGTATCTTCCTTTTCCTCTAACAGTAAGTCTTAAACTGAGCAGAATTATGAAGGAAAACAATATTAAGAATCCACAACCTAAGCCAATATCTGGTATTTTCTGTTTAACCCAATCGACAAGGACTACAGGTGTTGTTCGTAGCGTAGTAACTGCTAAAGTTGCCCCTGTTTCGCTTACGCTTCTTGTAAAAACCATTATTGCGCCTGAAAGTATGGAGTATTTTGTTAATGGCAGAATGATTGTTCTGAAAACGCCTAACGGTTTGGCTCCAAGCGTTCTTGCTGCTTCTTCAGTGTCCATGCTTATTCTTTCGACGGCTGCTGACATTGACCTTACGAAATAGGGGTATGTGATTGCCAGATGGGCGAAAATTAACAGCCACATTTCAGGTATAAAGGGAAAGTTTTCTTTCCAAAAGATTGCAAGGGAGACGCCTAAGGCTATGGATGGAACGACTAGTGGAATGTTGACAAGCAAATCTAATATCGCCGATGGCAAAGTTCCAAACTTTCTTCTGGCAACCAGTATTGCCATCGGTAAACCTATAATAATATTTAAGACCGTGACCACAGCTCCCAGACTGTATGAAAGAATAAGACTTTGCCAATATTCTCCCCAAATCCCTACACTGAAGATAGCGTTGGGCAAAGTTTGTGTGAAAATGGCTTCAAAAGCGGGGAGCGCAACGAAGAGGGATGGGATAAGCACAATTGCAAAAAAGATCAGAAGCGTGATTCCATTCCTCGAAGATGTTGCCTTTGAGTAGCTTAGTTTTCTTTCAGCATGAGGCCAAACCCTTTTTAAGGGTAATTTAAGTTTCGGTCCGAAGATACGGATTAGGGCGAACATTATGCATGAAACAACTATGAGTATGAAGCTTGCAAAGACTATAGAGCCTTCATAACTAGCTTGGTTAAGTATTTTATCTGAGAAGTCGTTTTTCATATTTTGAATAAAAACTGGTCCATTTTCAAACAAGGTCACATATTTTCCGTTTTCGAATATGCCTGCAACCATTATTGTTGCCCCTGTTTCAGAAATCGACCTTGCAAATGCAAGTATGAATGCTGCTATCAATGAAGACTTTAGAATCGGAAATGTGACAGTTCTTGATGCTGTAAGGGGAGGTGCCCCGAGGGTTCTCGATGCTTGTTCATACTCCCTCTTATAATCAAGCAATGCTCCAACCACCACTCTAACTACAACTGGATAGGAAAACGTGAAATGAAGCAATATCACGAGGAGCCAACCTGGCGAAACCAGCGGATTTCCAAAAAGCGCGGATACTCCTTCAGATCCATTCCAAAAGAGGAGCAGTGAGTAGCCAAGCGCGGCTGTCGGCACAATGAATGGAATGTCGGAGAACGTGTCGAGGACGTTTAGCCATTTCGATTTTCCACGCGTGATGAGCCACGCCATTGGGATTCCGGCTACGACATCTATGGTGGAGACAAATAGGGCTACTGTGAACGAGTTTTCAATTGCGCTCAGTGCACGTGACATTAATTCTGGTTGATTCAGAACTTGTTGCATCGTGTTCCATTTGATTATTATTCCAAGTATTGGCGGAAGCAATACTAATGCAAAGAAAATTATCACCGCGGCTAAGTATATCCCATACTTTACAGACTTTTTTGATGAAAGCATGTCCAAAGTTTCTGTAATTTTATGTTTAGGCAACTGTTTTTCCGCCTAGGTTCCACTTCTACAACTTTAAATTTTGCTTCTTTTCTCATTCGTGTTTTTAGCTGATAAATTTTCCTTATAAGAAGTTGTCAGTTCGCCCGTCGAGTCACATCACAGCTAAGGCTCTATTGACTCTCTACTTCATCATCCAAACAAGATTGAGGCGTGAGGAGACTTAAGGCTTTTGCAGCATAGACTTTAAGTTTTTACAGGTAATTTACAGTGAAACAAAGTATATTACGAGTAGAATTATTCCCGTTATGATCAAGGTTA
>Ga0315280_10007440_pt1 | contig 14703 bp, 12 predicted proteins | sample YL17G06_40_MG_FD_203697 | JGI IMG/M metagenome (GOLD analysis project Ga0315280, IMG submission 203697) | Sediment microbial communities from Yellowstone Lake, YNP, Wyoming, USA - YL17G06_40 | ecosystem: Environmental > Aquatic > Freshwater > Lake > Sediment | place: USA: Wyoming | collected...
TGCAAACCCGGCGCATGCCGAAGCCCGGCTCATCAGGATCTGAGACAGACCCTCATGCTCAAGTGGCCTGTTCATAGGCGCAAAACCATGTTTGTCAATTCTCAAGCCCCACAAAACCATTAAACGCTTGTGGCTCTTATTCCGTCTGCTTTCTTGGGGAATGTCCTGATTTAGCTACTCGTTGACATGCCGTTTGAGTCGGCAGCATGATCCTTGTCCGAAGTCGGGACGTGCCGCTTGTGGTTTCACGGAGTGTATCCCATTGAAGATTGACCTCATCCTGGCCAACCAGCGCCGCGCGGATGTGTTCAAGTATTCGTTCCCGTTCATGTATCTGGGGCTTCCCTATGTCGCAGCCATGACACCACCCCAACACCGTGTGCGGATCATTGACGATCGCTTTCAGGAGGTTGACTTCGAGACAGATGCCGACCTGATTGGCATTTCGATTCTCACGCCCAATGCACCGCGTGGCTATCGGATCGCGGATGAGTTTCGCCGACGCGGCAAAAAGGTTGTCATGGGCGGCATCCACGCCTCGGTCCTGCCCGAAGAAGCGCTCAAGCACTGTGACGCGGTGGTGGTCGGCGAGGCGGATGGGACATGGTTGCGATTATTGCAGGATCTCGAACGCGGCTCGCTTCAACGCCTCTACCGCAACGAAGATTGGCCGTCGCTTTCGGGTTTACCGATCCCGCGGCGCGACCTGATGGCGGCCAGCCATTACTTGCCTCTAAAGACGATCGAGACCACACGGGGTTGTCCCCACAATTGCGATTTCTGCGGCGTTTCTGAATATTTCGGCAAGAGCTACCGCATGAGGCCGATCGCCGAGGTCGAAGCCGAACTCAAAAGCCTGTTTGTTCCCCAGCCCCAGATCCCGCGATGGCTCTGGCGGACGATGGAGCGGATCGCTCCCGACCTGCCCTATTTTGCCACGCGCCGACTGCTCTATGTTGTGGACAACAACGTCGGCTTCCAACATGACTATTTTCGTGACCTCACAGGCATTATCCGCGACGCCGACGTCCTCTGGTGGTGTCATGCCACAATCAACATTGCTCGCGACACCGAGATTTTGGAGATGCTTCGCGACAGTCGCTGCATTGCCGTGAACGTCGGCTTTGAGTCGCTCAACCGAGCCGACCTGGACGAGATGGGCAAGACGTTCAACCGGCCCGAAGAGTATGAGGCTCTCATCAAACGCTTCCATGCCCACAAAATTGGGGTCATGGGCACCTTCATGATCGGCCGCGATAACGACACGCCCGATACATTCCGGCAGATCGCTGAATTCGTCGAACGGACCCGCCTCGATTGGGCGATTGCTCTGATCCTCGGCCCGCTGCCCGACACACGTTCCTATCACCGCCTGAAGGAAGAAGGTCGGCTGCTGACCGAGAATTGGGAACAATATGACAATGTTCACTGCGTGCATCAGCCCCGCGGGATGACGCCCGAGGAGGTCGAACGTGGGTTTGTTTACATTTGGAAGCGGGTTTTCTCGCCCCGCTCGATCTACCGTCGAATCTGGCGCAAGAAACCGCCGGTCCATCGGTTTTTCTACACGCTGATGAACCTTGGTTTTGCCCGGAAGGTTCGCCGTTGGCCGGATGAAGGAATCAGTCTCTACGAAGCCCGCCTCGCCCACCGCCACTGATTATTATTCTCCGTCTTCACGGATCAGGTCAAAGGTGCAGACAAGGCCGAAATGTCACCTTTTCTATGCTACTTTCAAAAATCATGCTTTCTTCATGTTGCGCGTCGAAGCTACTGCCAATGTGGCCCCTGAACATCTTGAAGGATTTTCCGAGATGAGTCCGCTTTCTACCACAGCCGAGAAGGATGCCATGGCGCCCGAATCCGGATTGTCGAACACGCGAGAGCACTTCCCCAGACCACTTCGGATCAGAACCCTGGTTCCCGGACTGGTCGGGGCTTTTCTCGCAATCGCCATGATTCCTTTTGCCCAGTTCGTTGATGGGACCATCGGTCCTTTTGTGGAATCTCTCCCAATGGATAAATATACAGCTGCAACCAGGCAGTTCGCCAATCCGTTGGTAGTCGTTCTCATTGTCGCGATCATCTGGCGGCTCGATCCCCGGCGTCGCACCTCCTTGATTGTATTGATGGTGACCCTATTGCTCGCATCGGGGCTGAACGACGGCATCAAGCATATTACCGGCCGCGCGCGTCCTAATTGGGGCATGGAGATGGGCAGTCGTGAAAGGAAGTGGACTGCTGATTACGTAAAAGAGCACCCCGACGCCCCGATGCGTGCGGAATCTCGAGACCAATGGATAGGGTTGCGCGGCGGGCGCTCATTTTTTGACGACCGCTACTCTTCGTTTCCTTCGGGACATGCGAACGCGGCTTTCGTCCTGGGTTCCTATCTGTCGGCCCTCTATCCACAGGCCAGAGGGATATGGTATCTTGTCGCCGTAGGTTGCGGGGTCGCTCGGATCGAGGATAGGCGCCATTATTTCACAGATATTCTCTTTGGCGCGGCGACAGGCTGGATCATTGCTCAAATCGTTTTCTCATGGGTCTGGCCGGCGCGTCTTGGAAAGCGGTTCTTTCAACGCGAGAGTCGCGCAGGAATTCGAGATTGAAGTGGCCTCTTCTTGTTCCCCATTCCAGAGCACACGCGGTCGTATCCGTGCATCTCCCGTGAACGCGAACGAAACCCCTTCCATCGGCAAGAGATGCTCGTGCCCGAAAGCTCCCATCAGGCGGCACGGTGGATAGGAGGAGCATCGCTGGAAGAAAACGCGCTCAGGTCGGTTCGTCGGCCCGTTTCTCGCGAGCTTCGCGGAGTTTCTCGCGAACGTAGTCATCGGCGGGCTCCAACGCGTGGGCAATGGAAAGAAATTTCACGGCGTCTTTCCATGCCCCTTTTTCCATCGCCGCAATGCCGCGGGCCAGCTGGTCCTGAAAGAGCGCTTTTTGGCTTGCCCGGGAATCGGTGATCGTGGAGTCACCGCTAACTTCCTGGCCGGCTAGAAATGTTCCCTGGTCGTCGGATTTCCGTGGTCCCGGGGAGATAAGAATCTCGTCGTAGGAACGCGGCGGAAGTTCCTCTACCTTGTTCCGCGGTTGACCGGGAACACCCAGCGGCGCCGTGTCGGTGATCGCCGTCGGCGAAGTTGGGGGCGATGGCCCGCCCAGAGGAAAGTCGTCCTCGAGCCGGATCGAACGGATTTCCTCGGGCTCGGGCACTTCAAGGACGTCAAGACCACGCGACGGCCCCGTGCCCTCCTCGGGGCTGGTTTCGGTTTCGTCGAGAGGAAGATCGAGCGAGAAGGGAGTTATCTCGATCTCGCTTCTGGCCGAACTCCGCGCCTTTTCCCCAGCCCAATCCATGGCCTGCTCGGCTTGCAGCAGGCGCGTTTCTTCTTGCTCGCTCTCGGGTTCCTCAAAACTTTGGAAGGCAGGAGATTGCATCGAAACACCGTCCAACGCGATTGGCTCGCTATCCTCGTCGGCTGCGGGCCTGGTAGGTGAAGCTGGACGATCCGATGTCGCCGCCGCCGTTGCCGGTCTTGCAACATCCGGTCGTGCAGGAGTCGGGGTTGTCGTTGCTTTTGCTTTGGGCGAAGGTGCTTGGGCGACGGCGCCGGTCTTTGGCGGCCCAAGGTCGAATTCCTCGTCCCCGAAAACCTGACTTGCCGGGAGGACGTCCACCACCTCCTCCTCTTTTCCCGATGAGGCGGCTCTCTCGACGGCCGCCGTGACCGGAGCTGTGCTCTCGCGCTGAGGCGATGCTCCCCAAAAGTCCACTGCACTGTCGCCGGCAGAAGGCGAAGTGGCCGGCATTGCGACCCTGCCTGGGGCAGTCGCTGTCGTCGAATCCCCGATCGGGAAATCCTCACCGGCCGCCGCACCCAGAACCGACGCGCCGCTGGGGCTTTCAAAGCTGGGCGCCGTTGTCCGTTGCGCCTGTCCAGAATGTGCCAGAGCCGCCTTGCGCCGTTTGGCCGCGAGGAAACGGCTGCCAGCAAAGGCGACCGCCCCCACGACGACAACCCCGGCGATGGCGAAGGCAATCCACGTCCAAACGCCCTCGCGTATCCAAATGGTCGGCCTGGGCGCGACATAGGTGTCCTTGTTGTCCACAACGGCACGGCGCAAAAGGCTTGGAGTTGTGCTGGAGCGATCCGAGGGTAAGACGACAGTCGTTGTGGTTGGGCGCGACCGTGCCACAGCCTCCGACAACTTGGATGCATCCGGCAGTGCCGAGACGGGCGAGCGCGTCCCCGTTGTGGCTTCGCCCTTCAGTTGTCGCTCGGCCTGGGCGAGAAAGAAATGCGCTTCGGCGTTGTTGGGATCAAGGGCGAGCGCTTGCTGGCATTTCTCTTTAGCCGCCGCCGGATTGCGATTGAGCAGGAGTTCTTCGCGCGCCTGGTTGAGCAGCTCTTTCAGGTTCTTCTGACGCTGGAGCGCCGGATCACCCACCGGCGCCACACCCTGGAGAGGTTTGCTGGATTGAGGCCAGGCGCCGGCCGGTGCCAAAGCCAGCAGCCCTGCCAGCACGACTGGCAAGTAGTTGGTCCGAGTTTTGAGTCTCATCCAGGGTCCCCCTTTCTTTGGGCGGAAATAGCCATTTTCTCTTGCCCTTGCCCAATGTTTCAGATCATTTTGGAGCCAACATGGTCTGGTTGTCAAAAAGAATCCCACCGAATAGGCGAGTTTGCAATGAATATTCACGCACTGCTTGAAGGCATGTCCAAGATGAATGCGTCGGATTTGCATCTGAAGGTCGGCAGCCCGCCGATGCTTCGGATCAACGGGGTCCTTCGTCCCGTTGAGCATCCGCCGTTGGACGAAAAGACAACCGCCGAAGTGATGCAGGCGATCACCCCGCCGGCCAAACGGAAGATATTCGACGAGAAAGGGACCGCCGATTTCTCCTACAGCATCCCCAAAGTGGCGCGCTTTCGGGTTAACATCTTTCACCAGCGAGGATCGGTTAGTATAGCGATTCGCCTGGTAACGTTCGATATCCCCGACTGCAAGCAACTCAACCTTCCGGCGGTTGTCACCGAGATCGCCGACGAACGCCGCGGACTGGTTCTCGTCACGGGTGTGACCGGCAGCGGCAAGTCCTCGACGCTCGCGGCGATGATCCAGCACATCAACAACACCCGCCGCGAGCACGTCATCACGATCGAGGACCCCATCGAATTCCTCTTTCGCGACAATCTTTCCATCATCAATCAGATGGAACTGGGCGTTGACATTTTGTCGTTCGAGATTGCCCTCAAGCACGTTCTCCGCCAGGACCCCGACGTCATCATGATCGGCGAATTGCGCGACCGCGAAACCGTCAAGACCGCTCTGATGGCAACCGAGACGGGTCACATGGCTTTCAGCACGCTCCACACGTCCGATGCCAAGCAGACCATCAACCGCATCCTGCATTTCTTCCCGGCGGAAGATCAGGAACTGATTCTCGAACAATTGTCCCTCAACCTGCGCGCCGTCATTTCGCAGCGCCTGATCCGCCGCACCGACATCAAGGGCCGCGCCCCGGCGGTCGAAGTCCTTCGCAACACCCCCATCGTTTCCAAGCTGATCCGCGAAGGCAAGATCACCGAAATATCCCAGGCCATCCGCAACCAGGAAATGGGGATGCAGACATTCGACCAAAGCCTGACCGAGCTGATTCAAGCCGGAATGATCACCACGGAGGAAGGCCTGAAATATGCCGCCGAGCCGGACGCCCTAAAGCGCCAAGTCAAGGGCATCTATGCCGAAGGCGAACGCCGCGGCCTGATTGGGATTTGAGTTTCGGTTTCGGAATTCACGTTGCCGGATTCAAAGAACCAACTGCTCCTGGATACGAGTTCTTGCAAAATGACGAAAGAGCTGAAGAGCGTCTGGCCATAGTGAACATCGAAAAACAGGTGGCCTATTGGCAGAAAGGCGCCGAGGAGGATTGGGCGGTGGCCCGTCATCTCCTGGACAGGGGCAATACTCGGCACGGCCTTTTCTTCATCCATTTGGCTTTGGAGAAGGCACTTAAAGCCCTTATCTGCCGACATACTCAGGACCTGGCTCCGAAAGACCACAATCTCGTGAGGCTAGCTGAAAAGGCCGGGCTGTCTCCGAGCCGGAAGCAATTGGACGTGCTGGCCGAAACGACGGCGTTTAACGTGGAAGGCCGCTATCCTGATCCAAATGCTCCGCTACCAACGCGTACCGAAATTCGTCATGCTGTTGCCCGCGCGGAGGAGGTTTTCCGATGGTTAATCGGTCTGTCGTGACAGCGGTCCGTAAATATCTCCGTGTCTTGCAGGATCGAGGTCTTGTGGTGCGCTTTGCCGTCGTCTTTGGTTCGCAAGCAAGAGGCAATGCCGAATTATCGAGCGACATTGACCTGCTCGTTGTTTCCCCGCGTTTTGATCGCTCGCGCAAACGCCAGGATGTAAATTTGCTTTGGCGGATGGCCGCGCGAACCGACAGTCGAATTGAGCCGATCCCTTGTGGCGAAAAACAATGGGACGAGGACGACGTGAGTCCAATCATCGAGATCGCCCGTCGCGAGGGCCAAATGATCAAGGCGGCCTGAAATGCAATTCAGGGTCACGCGAGACACCGGCTTGAAAGGGTAGGGTCGGAAATATCCACTATGCATTGTTTGCTGAAAGCGCTTGGGGGCGCAAAAAAAGACGAAATCGTCACACTGGACGAACTGAAAAGATCATCCGTACTCAGCCATGCCGCTGGAGACGCAGCGCGTCCTGAGCAAGCCCATTTCCCCCGTCATCGAAAGCCCCGCCGCCGACAATAAGATCTGGCAGCTGGATTTGCTAGCGCACTGAGAGAAACTTGCTCTGGCAATCTGCAATCCAAATCGAAAATCCAAAATGAGCTAGGGCAGTTTCCACGGCGCGCGATACTCATATGAGAGCAGCTTGTTCGCCGCTTCGCTGTTGGTGAACCGCTCGTTCTTTCCGTCCCATTCGAGATAGGATTTCGTCTGAAGCGCAATTTTGCCCAGCAGCGTCGCACTGGTCGAGCGATGGCCAATCTCAATGTCACAGGTGCAAGGCTTTCGGTTTTTGATGCAATCGAGGAAATTGCGCGCGTGATCGGCGTCGTCGGCCTTGCCGGCGACCTTCTTTGGCTCCATCGCGCGTCGCGGAGTATGCTTCTCGCCGCGCTCGAGGGGACTTCGCGCCGGAACAGAACTGGTTCGCACTTGCTCGGGCACGATCTCATAGCCTCTGTAAGTGATGTAGAGCGTCCCATGGGTGCCGCGGAACTCTGCGAGGCAGTCCTGCGCGGCAGCATCGGCCGCGTTGCAGTTATACTGCGAAAACGTCACGAGCGTTCCGCCTTCATATTCCCAGAGAACCTCGAGCGTGTCGGGAATCTCGCGATTGTCCATGTTGCCGAACTTGCCGCCCAACGCCGTCACCGCCTTCGGCCAGTCACGTCCCAGACCTGCTTGGATGAGATCGAGATAGTGGGTGCCGAAATTCGTCAACTGCCCTCCCGAATAGGGGTAAAACCACCGGAACCGGTAAAAGCAGCGGTTGGTGTTGTAAGGCACTTTGGGCGCTGGCCCAAGCCACATGTCCCAGTCAAATCCTTTGGGCGGATCGCCATCGGGCGGATTGCCAATGCCCATGGGCGATTCGTTGAGGATGTGAAACGCACGGGCCACTGTGACCTTGCCGATACCGCCCTCGCGCACCAGCTTGCATGCCTCCCGGCAGACCTCGGATGAGCGGCGATGGATGCCAACCTGGCTCACGCGTCCGGTCTTGTGTGCGATCTCGACCATCCGGCGCCCTTCGGCGATTGTCAGCGAGAGCGGTTTCTCGACATAAACATCTTTGCCTGCCAGGCAAGCGTCGCAAAACATGAGCGCATGCCACTGATCGGGAGTCGCAACGACCACCGCGTCAATGTCTTTTCGCTCAAGAAGCTTTCGGTAGTCGCTATATTCGGCGCATCCCGTGCCGACTTTCTGCGCGGCAAACTTGCGATACGGCTCATAGAGATCACAGACCGCGACGACCTCGGCATCGGAATGCTTGAGAAACGCATCGAGCACCTGATCGCCGCGATTGCCGCAGCCGATGAAACCGATCCGAATCCGCTCGTTGGCACCGAGCACTTGCCGCGACGAGGCCGCTGTGGAAAGAGCCACGGTTGCCCCCACGGCGCTCTTCACAAATCTTCGCCTATTCATTTCGCTCGCCATTCTTTTGCCTCCTGTCAGAGTCTTATTCCCTTAGATCATTCCCACGCGATCAAGTCAATAGCTTGCGTATGCGAATACTCCGCTCTGTAGGGTTTGTCCTGTGGCGTCGCGCCTCGACGTTGGCCGGTGTGGTGCTTGACAACGACGTGGCTTGCTTCTACAAAAGCCTCAGCAATCGCATTGAGAGAATGCAAAATGGTGCGCTTCCGTCCCGGCAAACAAGCCTCTGTTGCCCCTGCGGCTGTAAAGGTGAGACCGTCAAGACCTGCCTCGGCGGGGGACGTGATTCAGATCGAGAATCTGACCAAACGATTCGGTCGCAAGACCGTCGTTTCGAGCCTGACCTTTTCGGTCCCTCGTCAGACTCTTTTTGGTTTTCTCGGCCCTAACGGCGCCGGCAAGAGCACGACACTCTACATGCTTCTGGGGTTGGTTCGACCCACAAGCGGCATCATTCGCATCTTCGGTCAATCGGTCCAATCGCCCCAGGTGCGACAAAGCATTGGCGCCTTGATCGAAACTCCCGCTTTTTATGGTTATCTCAGCGGGCGCAAGAATCTGGAGTTGCTTGGAAGGTTGACTCGCACGGCCTCACGCGCCGAAATTGATGAAGTCCTCGACGGGGTTGGCCTGCTCGACCGCGCCAACGACAAGGTCTCCACCTATTCCGATGGGATGAAACAGCGGCTCGGTGTGGCGCAGGCACTCCTGCATCGCCCTGAACTTCTCATCCTCGACGAACCGAGCAACGGCCTCGATCCCGAAGGCAACCGCGATCTATGGCAGCTTTTGCGCCGACTGGTCGCCGAGCATGGATTGACGGCGCTCGTTTCGAGTCACCTGCTGTCTGAGGTCGAGGAGTATTGCGACTACGTATGTGTCATTGACGAGGGGCGACAGGTGGCCTGCGATACGGTCGAAAACCTGCTGAGATTTTCGGCGTGCATGCTCGACTTGGTTTTCCCGGATGAGGCGATACGCAATGCTGCCTTGAGGTGCTTCGAGCGGACCGATTGGGTAAGGGTGATGGCCGATGCGCTCGCCCCTTCGGGCCGGACGGTGCGCGTTGAAATTAAACGCCAGCCCGCTGACCTGAGCCGCCTCCTGCGCCAGAATGTCATAGATGTCGAGGCCATTGTTCCCGTGCGCCGCACTCTCAAAGAGTTTTTCCTCACCTTGACGAGCAAGGACAAAAGCGGTTGGGGATAAGGCGGTTCGTAGATCTCACCGGTAGGCGTATGTGTTGAGCGCTCCGTTGCCGCTCACCCCCTTGTGGGCGTCAGACATCAACGACGAACGATGAATGCTGAATGATGAATGAAAAGCAACACGCAACGCCCGTGTGCGGCCGGGCAATCCAAAACCGAATGAACGGGCGCAAGGCCCTAAGTACACCAAAACAGAATCCGGGGATCAAAATCGGCACGCTCACATTGCCGGTGAGGACAGCGGCTTGTGGCGACTAACAATAGGAACAGGCAAGATGCCTATACCACCAATAGAGAAATCCCTTGAGACGGTGGTATAGGCTTCCAGCCTGTGTTCTAGGTCGATCAAACCAAACGAATTCGGCCCCTTAATTGTGTTGGGCTGTACTAAGCTACGACAGAATCTAAAATCCCTGTCGAGGCGCTAAACAGATACCCGGCGGCTCCATCGCTGCGGGAGCACGAATGTGCGAATCGGCATCAACGCTTTGGCGGCGGAGAATCGCAGCGGCACCGGTCGCTACACCACCGAACTGGTCAAACATCTGGCGCGGCTCGATTCCCGCAACGAGTATATCATCGTCATTCACGACGACTCGCCGCTCGGCTCTCATCTGAAGACATTCCACAATGTCCACCTGGTCAAACAAGCGCGCCGGTCGCGGCTGGGCCGCATCTGGTGGGAGCAGCGGCATCTGCCCGCCCTGATTGCCCGCGAGCGACTCGACCTCTTTCACGCGCCGGCGTTCGTTCTGCCGGGACGCTCTGTGGTCCCCACCGTTGCCACGATTCACGACCTCGTATTCATGCGCTACCCGGAGACCTTCGGCTGGTTTCGCCGCAACTATTTTCATTGGGCGATTCCGCGGTCGGTCTATCGGGCAACGCGGGTGATTGCCGATTCCGAAGCCACGCGGCGCGACCTTGTGGACCTGCTTCAAGTCGCCCCGGAGCGCGTTGACGTGATCCCGCTTGGTGTCGGCGAAGAGTTTTTCGAGCCGGCTTCGCCCGGGGCCGTCGTACGGGCGCGAACGATGCTCCGTCTGCCGGAGCGCTACATCCTGACCGTTGGAACGATCGAGCCCCGCAAGAATCTGGTTCGTCTGATCGAGGCGTATGCGCAGGCCAAGCAGCAGCTTCGGCGGGAATGCCCCGCGCTTGTTTTGGTCGGTCGCAAAGGCTGGAAATACGGTGACGTGTTCGCTCGCATTGCGGCGCTCGATCTCGGAGGCGACGTGATCTGGAGCGACTTTTTGGGCGACGAGATCATTCGCCCGGTCTATCAACATGCCAAGGCATTTGTCTCGCTGTCCTTGCACGAAGGATTTGGTTTGCCTCTTCTCGAAGCCATGGCATCGGGTGTTGCGGTGATCGCCTCCAATCGCTCTTCGATGCCCGAGGTGGTGGGCGATGCCGGAGTGTTGGTGGACCCGCTGGACATCGCAGCCGTCAGCGACGCCCTCGTCAGTCTGCTCAAAGATGACAACCAGCGATCTGACCTGGCAGGACAGGCGCGGAATCGGGCGCGCGCCTTCTCATGGGAATTGACAGCGCGCCGAACACTTGACATTTATGAGCAAATCAAGTTGGGTAAGGCGTGAAAGCGCAGTTCCATTTTTCGCGCGCCGGCAATGAACTGTGTAGAGCGCAGGCTTTAGCCTGTTACCGGGGCGCCAAAGCACCGCCGAAAGGCTGGTCTGCGAACCCATAAGGAGAACAAAGAATGTGTGGGATTATTGGTTGTCTGGGCTCGACCGACATTACGCGGATGTTGATCGAGGGCCTCAAGCGCCTGGAATATCGCGGCTACGACTCGGCCGGCCTGGCCGTCGTCAACGATAGCCGGCTTCAGGTTCATAAGGTTGTGGGCCGGGTCAGTGAGCTGGAAAAGACATTGCCGCGCGACTTTCGCGGCCATGTCGGAGTGGCTCATACACGCTGGGCGACCCATGGAGCGCCATCGGTCGTCAATGCCCACCCCCACCTCGATGGCGCGGGTCAGGTTGCCGTGGTTCACAATGGCATCGTCGAGAACTTCCGAACACTTCGCAGCCTCCTGGAGTCAAAGGGCTGCACCTTCCGCAGCGAAACCGACTCCGAAGTGTTGGCCCATCTGATCGCACTTTACTATGACGGCGATCTCCTGGAAGCCGTCCGCCGCGCCTTGCACGATGTCCGCGGAACATACGGGATTGCCGTCGTCAGCACCCTGGAACCGAATATGATGGTGGCAGCGCGCAATGGCAGTCCCCTGATCGTAGGGGTCCGGAGCGATGGCTTCATCGTGGCCTCGGATGCCTCGGCTTTCGTTGCTCACACGCGCGATGTCGTTTATTTCGAGGACGGCGAAATCGTCTCTCTCAAACCGGACGGTCTGAAAACGGTCACCCTCGAAGATGTCGAGGTCACCAAGACGGTCGAACGGATAGACTGGGAAATCGAGGCGTTGGAGCGCGGCGGATTCGACCACTTCATGCTCAAGGAAATCTATGAGCAACCCGAAGTCCTCCGTAACGCCACCCGTGGTCGCTTATTGGTCGAACAGGGCGATGTCAAGTTGGGCGGGATCACGTTGTCGAACCGGGAGCTCAAAAAGATTCGCCGGATTGTGATCACCGCCTGCGGGACATCGTGGCATGCGGGACTGGTGGGCGAATACATGATCGAAAGCTGCGCCCACATTCCCGTCGAGGTCGAATACGCTTCCGAGTTCCGCTATCGTCGCCCCTTGCTCGAACCCGATGACCTGGTGATCGTCATCAGCCAGTCGGGGGAAACGGCCGACACACTCGCCGCGCTTCGCGAAGCCAAAGAGCGTGGCGTTGTAGTCGTGGGCATCTGCAATGTTGTCGGCAGCACGATCGCCCGCGAAACCGACATGGGCATCTATACCCACGCAGGCCCCGAGATCGGCGTGGCTTCGACCAAAGCGTTCTCGGCACAAGTGGCGGTGTTGGCCCTTCTCACGCTTCGCCTGGGTCGCTTGCATCATCTTGCTCCCGAAAACGCCGCCCAGATTGTTCGCGCGATGGCCGATTTGCCCGACAAGGTTGCGAGTGTCTTGGAGCGGGCCGATGAGATCAAAGAGGTAGCGAAACTTTTCGAAGAGGCTCACAATTGCCTCTACCTGGGGCGTGGATTCAACTTCCCGGTTGCGCTCGAGGGGGCGCTGAAAATGAAGGAGATTTCCTATATCCATGCCGAGGGCTATCCCGCCGCCGAGATGAAACATGGGCCCATCGCTCTGGTGGACAAGAACATGCCCGTTGTCGTGATCGCCACACGCGACCGCGTCTATGACAAGATCCTCTCGAACATCGAGGAAGTGCGGGCGCGCGGTGGACGGGTCATTGCCGTGGCAACGGAGGGCGATCAGGAAATCCGCCGCCACATCGAGCGAGTTCTCTATGTTCCTGAGACGCTCGATCTCTTGACGCCACTTTTGACGGTTGTGCCGCTGCAATTGCTTGCCTACTACACGGCCCTCGCGCGCGGGTGCGACGTTGACCGCCCGCGCAACCTCGCCAAGAGCGTGACCGTTGAGTAGCGACCGGGGGCGATCCCAGGCAGGAGACTTGGTATTTGCGATCTGTCCGCTCAAGCGACAGCGCTCTGTGTCGTTTTCCTACACTCTTGGCGGTTTTGGTCCAATGCGGATTGGCCCACGAATGCAAATCACCCTTGAAATGGTCGCTTGGTTGCGAAAGAAAACCCTTTGGGTGACAGCAAGCGCTGGCACGATTATTGAATCTAAATTCAAGACGAGTCGCAGCAAACTATTGAGGAGATCGGTAGAATGACTGGAAAATGGACCTTGACGGTCAGGGTGGCAGCTCTGGCGATTGCTGGTTTGATCGGTTTGGCAGCCTGCACATGGACGCAAAGAGGAGCGGGCATCGGTGCGGGGGCTGGCTCCCTGATCGGGGGCATCATCGGCCACCAATCGGGACACACCGCCGAGGGCGCGTTAATTGGGGCCGCCGCTGGTGGCTTGGCGGGCGCCCTCGTTGGCAACGGTGTTGATCAGGTTCAGGCTCGCCGAAGGGAACGTGAAAACAGGGCAACACAGGAGGAACTCCGGCAGCGCATTGACCAGCTGGAGGAAGAAAACCGTCAATTGCACGAAAACCGATCTGCGCAACGTTACAGCACGCCACCGCCTGCTCAGCCCCCCCGCGAGCTGACGCGCGAAGAGCTCCTCCAGCGCCTCGATCAGTTGGAGGAAGAGAATCGCCGATTGCGCGGGAGCCGGCCAGCATCGCCTCGCAATGTGTCGCCGCCATCAACGGTTGAACCGTAGCAAGCCGGCAAAGCCCTGAAAATACAATGTTTTAGGAATCAAAAGCCCCGATCGCCCATGAAGGGTCCAATGGGGTCTTTCTTATCTTCGGTCGGGCAAAGGTGCGCGAGAAAGAGCGCTCTCGTTGGCCGGATGTCCCTGGACTGGCAAGCCGTGTCGCGCATAACAAAAGTGGGACCGGAAGTCGAATTTTTTTGGGGGAGGGTAACAAAAAAACCGAAATCCGATCCCACACTCAGATTCTTCTATGACTGGTTTGCTCTTCTTGCCTCACTCAGGCAGCTTTTACACCGTTTGATTCCTGTCAGGCCTTTTCCCTACCGTTCTTGCCAGAGAATCACTCAGCTCATTTGGAAATGTCAAATAAAAAAACCATAGAAATGATCTGAGGGAGTTGTGATAGACGGTTTTTCGTTCTGCGGTTTCCACATTGAACGAGTTTGAGCGGCGATGGAGTTGGCCGGGTCAGGGGATTTTGCGGCCGACAGGGGGTCCCTCGCCCCTTTTGCTCGCCGCGCGACCTCGGGTCTCAATTTTGAGGACGGTGCTCCTCGTTTCTCACCTGAGGTGACCGAACACCACACTGCCACGGCTGAATTCCACATCGGCCCCAGCGGATAGTCATCGCGACGCCACACTGCACTTTGGAGAGATTTCTCGAACTCACGCGATAGGGCAGATACAGGGGTGCGCTATATTGCTTGCCGTCTTTTGGGGGATCGGAAAAGCCGACACCTGTTCCGATGGCACTGCTCCAAGGCCTTCTCTGGCGCCTTCCCATCGGTAAATAAAAAAGAGCTACAGCACCCGTCGGGGTGCATGTCCAAATTCCAGAAGAGGTGCCGTTCCGCATATTTGTCGGTTTCCCCGACAGGATAGCCCGTCTTTCTTCCCACGCTCCCCTGAAAGGGGAGGCGAAAATAGCCAGGGGCAACGCCCCTGGAACGTAAGACCGTCCTCGGACAAGCTCTGTAGGAGCG
>Ga0315280_10007442_pt1 | contig 14697 bp, 14 predicted proteins | sample YL17G06_40_MG_FD_203697 | JGI IMG/M metagenome (GOLD analysis project Ga0315280, IMG submission 203697) | Sediment microbial communities from Yellowstone Lake, YNP, Wyoming, USA - YL17G06_40 | ecosystem: Environmental > Aquatic > Freshwater > Lake > Sediment | place: USA: Wyoming | collected...
CGATGAGACAATCACGCTATCCAACATGCACAAGGCATAAGGTTCTAACAGACTGCCCGGATCCATGACCATAACAACGCAGTAAAGTAAGGGAACGGCTACTCTAAGATTTTCAGACCCGCTATCCACTCAGCTAACCCCGACTCCCCAATCATCGAACTCTTTTTATCACTGACACATGTGGGGGGATAGTTCACAAGCCCGCCAAGTGACAAAAACTTAAGAGTCAGCTTCTCGGTTGCGAGTCGAAGAATGGTGGGTACGAAGTGGATGTGCTGAAACTTCGCTTATCTATGTTTGGAACATTGTCGATAATCATAGCTGCGTCCACGCTCTTCATGGCTATCGTCATGAGCCTGATGGGCATACTGAATATGGTGAGCCTCGCATTCTTTGTGATCTTCGTCAATATCGCTCAGTGGCTCTTCAGCCCGTACCTAATAGACATGATGTACAGGACCAAGGAAGTTTCGCGTCTCGAAAGCCCAAGGCTACACAGCATGATCGACCAGCTCAGCCGGAAGCTGGGGCTGAAGACGCCGCGGTTGATGCTCGCTAACATCCCTATTCCAAATGCTTTCGCTTATGGTTCGCCTGTTGCAGGAAACCGTGTGGCTCTAACAGCCGGCCTGATGAGGGAGCTTGAGCAGGAAGAGATCGAAGCAGTGGTGGGGCATGAACTAGGTCATCTGAAGCATAGAGATATGCAGGTCATGATGTTGGCTTCTGTGCTTCCAGCGCTTTTCTACTACTTGGGATACTCGATGATGCTCTCGTCTTGGTATGGTGGCGGAAGGCGCCGAGAACAGAGCGACGCTGCGCCGATTCTCATAGGCGTTGCTTCGATGGCGGTCTACTGGATGCTGACGCTTTTCACGCTGGGGTTGAGCCGTCTACGGGAGTACTACGCTGACCAGACGAGCGTATCAATCGTTGATGATGGCGAGAGAAAGCTATCGGAGGGACTGGCAAAGATTGTTGCTGCAACAAGTCGTGGAAAACACCAATATGTTCAGGCGAGCGGCCTCAACGGCTTCAAGGCGCTCTTCATAAGTGATCCAGATACCGCAGAGGGAGACGCGGCCATGCTCAGAAGCACGAGAGCATATGGAGATGATCAGCAGCTTGTACGAGAGATCTTGTCCAGAAAGGTAACTGGCTTCGATAGGTTCGCTGAGCTGTTCTCTACACATCCCAACATCGTGAAACGCCTACAAGCGCTGGCAGCGTAGGGTACAATCAGCCACCGCAAGCTCTCCCGTATTAGCTGTTTGTATCTGCTTGCACGCCTTTACGGCCGGCCGTTCGCGTTTCTATGTCTCCGGATCTTGGAGGTATTCTTGGGCTGCGAGCTTCCGGGGCATACATCCTCTAGCCTTTCCAGAGCTGTTCTTGCGTACCTTGATGACGGGTTCGATCCCGTTCTCAGCCAGATAACGGAAGTTGTTTTTCGTGTCGTATGCGCCGTCGCCAATCGTCTTGGTGATCTTACCTTTCTTGGAGGCCTCTTCAACCAGTGGCTGAAGCATCCTTCCATCGCCCACCCTTTCATCCGTCACCTCCAACGCCAGAATCTTCTTCCGCTTCACGTCCACAGCGATATGGATCTTCAGGTAGCCGCGCTTCACCTTCCATTTATGCCGTATCCATTCTCCCCTGTTGAAGACCTTGATGCCCGACCCATCCAAAGCTATGACCAGGTCCTCATTCGAATCTATCAGCGTCTTGTCAAGCTTGACCGGAAGCTTCTCAGCCCTCCACTGGATACTCGAATGGTCCGGAACTCTCAAGCCTTTCACATATTTCGCCAAGGCTTTGGTGAACCCCTCCAGCTGCCTGTAAGGCAGATGCAGATAGACGTACACGAAAAGGAGGAAGTGGATGAAGCTGTCCGGGTAACGGAATCTGGCGCCTTCTTTGTCCCTGTTCATTGCTTCGAGCTCCCTCTCCCATGCTTTCACGAAATCCAGATCGAGGAGAAGCTCACCGCGTCTCACCAAAGCCTCATTGATCCGTTTCCAGTTGCGCTTAGGCATAGTTCAGATCCAGGCCGAGGTCGGCCAAGAGACTAATCTCAAGGAATGCGGCAAAATCACGCATCGTCCAGACCAGAAATATACAGTTGTTCGACACAGCACTCGCATCTGCTGTGTTGCATGACCAGATTTTCCTGACATGAATGTGCTAGTTTCCGTAACTGGGAGGAATCTCTTCATGTGTGCTTTTGACAGCTTTTGTGTTGATGAAATAGTCATGCAACACAGCACGCCATGGCGGTCTACTGGGTGCTAACATTGCTCACGTTGGGTTTGAGCAGGCTTCGAGAGTACTACGCCGACCAAGCAAGTGTTTCCATCGTGGATGATGGCGCAAGGAAGCTTTCGGAGGGATTGGCCAAGATAGTTGCTGCGACTAGCCGCGGGAAAAAACACTACGGACAGACAGGGGGCGCCAATGGTTTCAAAGCACTCTTCATAAGCGACCCTGATAGCGTCGAGAGGGATATGGCCGCGCTCAATAGTCTAAGGCGATATGGTGATGATCAGCGCCTCGTTCAGGAGATTCTTTCAAGGGAAGTGTCGGCTTTTGACAGATTCCTTGAGCTGCTCTCTACTCACCCAAACATAGTGAAGCGCTTACAGGCTCTGAGAGCATAAGGTGACGCGCACGCAGGACTCGTCGGGGAAAGAATCCCCCAAACCTCTTTTCCAATCTGCTCATTAGGGAAATATATGTTCCAACAGAATGTTAAGATCTAGTTCTGGATAATGAGTGTACACCGGTTTTCCAGAGACAGGTGAAAACGCCAATTGAGGATCAAGGTAAGAAAGGAATTGATAGATGGAATTCTTGCTTACTCGAAGGACATCCATCCAAGAGAGATAATTCTTCTCCTCAGAGGAAAAGCCGGAAATGATATCGAGGTGAATGAACTAGTCATACCTCCCGGAGCGACCCACGGCCTCGGTTTCTCCGGGTTTCAACCCTACATGCTTCCTTTCGACCTCTCCATACTGGGGGTGCTCCACTCCCATCCCTCAGGCTCCTCAAGTCCATCGGTACACGATCTCAACCATCCCTATGGAAAGATAACGATGATCGCCACCTACCCCTATCGTTCAATTGATGACATCACGATATTCGGCAAAGGAGGTGAAAAGCTTCGTTTCGAGGTCGTATCGTAGCGCGCCAGGTCCTTACGGCCGGCCGTAAGGCAGCAAGGAAGACGCCGGATCACTGCAACAACTGAATGATCTTGCTTCTTGCCTAGGTCGACGCCGATGAAGAAGTCGCCGTGCAGCCGGTCTTGAAGGGCGGAGGCTATTCTGAACTTCAGCAGCCGATCCTTCTTCACATACACTTTGCAGCTGAGATCGCATTTGACGCCCACGGCATCGCAGATCTGTGTCCCCTTGACTTTGTCACATGCTCTATCCAGTGCGGCGAATGTTTCCACTGCTTCGATCAGCTTCTGCGCAAACTCTCCGTTGTATCCTTCTTCCATTTCATATCACTCTGAACAGTCGCGGATGCAAGTAGCGGCCGCCCTGCCCCACCAAGACGTCGCCTCGATCGACGCTGAGGATCTCGGACCCTGAGAGAGCAACCTTCTCACTGACCTCGCGATCGTGGAAGGCGCCGCCCATGATCTTGATTCTCTCGAGCTGCCGCGTCGACAGCTTCCGTTCACGGTCCTCATTCCGTTCATCTCGGGCCGGGTTGGAATGCTTGTTCCTCTGCGAGAATCTTGAGCCAGGCTTGATACCAGGCAGGAGCCGGAGCTTTCGCTGGAGGCTTAGTTCTTGTCACATACCAGAAATGTTGAGCGTTTGAACTCGAGGTCCAGTCCCCCAAGGAGCGGAGAAAGCCAGAACGGATACATCCGCCTGACCAACTGTCGCTGTTGTGTTCAGAATAGATAAATGCACGCAGCACAACGTGCTTACACTGCACGTACAATGTCGAACGAATTAAGCGAAACATTCGCCTTTCGACTCTCGAAGCGAGACGCTGACCTACTGCGAAGAATCAGCGAAGCGAAAGGGATCGATGCAAGCGACTTTGTTCGAGAAGCCGTAAGAAGACGATTCGCTGAACTAGCTTTCCTCAGCCAAGAAGAGAAGAAGGCACTCGGAATCGTCGAGGAATGAATACGTCCAACCGCGGATTGGTCAATCGTTGCCTTTTCATCAAATATCGTGGACTCTTAGCAGAGTCAACTATCTACCGTCGACTGCTAGCGAAGCGAGGGAGATAGGCCTTGTGGGAAGTCTTTATCCTCACGAATGAGTCAGTTATCGTGATTGGCTTTTCTGCGTCTCGTGAATCTTTCGATTGCTTGGCTTATGCTCCATACTTCGACTATTCCCTCTTCTTGCAATTTGTCGAAGCGCTTATCATTGGTTATCAGGGTGGAGTCTGTTTGCAGGCATGCCGCAGCGTGGAGCACATTTGACTTTCCTAGCCTTACCGTGAAATACACCTGTAGATCCGCAGAGTCAGATCCATACCTCACAAGCTTCTCACCCGAAACCTCTCGTAGCGTGCCATTTTCAGGCCAGGATATAAGGAAACGACTTGCCAGTATTCTAAGTCGTACTTGGAAGAACGGATATTGACCCACAGTAGTCTCGAAACAACCTTCTGGGTAGAAGCAGACCGCGTTAAGCGACGCCTCTTCAATCGTCTTAGGCAGCTGAATAGGATGGACTACAGGGACTACAGACAGTATCGTGGAATCTTTGACGAAATTCCAACGCAACTTGTGAGAGAGTGGAACCAAATGCACAAGAAAAGTCTGAAGAGGCTGAGAGGATACTTATATGAGACATTATTCTACTTTGTTTGTCTGTAATCTCAGGCTACCTTCTTTGATGCCGAACTATCTCAGTTTGGTGGAGCGACTTTCGAGTGGTCCCCGCCATGGATGGAGGCCACACCCCTCTATGAGATAATTCCATCTCTGCACCAGATAAGAAGAGGAGAACGATGGGAAAGAAAAGTTCCACAGACAAATGCGGACTTCCTTGTAACCTACGTCGATGATGAAGGACCACATGCACCCAGTCTAGTGGACGTTAAATCAAGACTGCCGAAGCGAAAAGAAGTGAAAAAGAAAATGGGTTGGCAAATCACAGCCGCTATGAGACGAGGCTTCATATTCCAAGTCGCCTATCTCAAGAACCAGATTCAGTTTCCGAGAGTCCTGAGTGACTGGGAGATTAGAACGCATGAAATCACAGAAGAGTTGGATCGTGGCGGTTGCAGTGCTCAGCTGTGCTCTTTTGTCATCAGAGGTCTTTCCACTAGACGCCATGATGGCTTCTAGATCAGAACGCCTAACAAAGCAGCAACCTGACTCAGGGACCGGGTGGCGTAGCACGCCTCCGATAAGGGTAATCATAAGGTCCACAGCCGACTGGGCTAGAGTAATGTTTGATGATGAACTTGGCAATAACACAAATGGGATTCGTTTCAAGTACGTGATATCATATGGATGGCTCAAAGGAAACGATAGCGATGATGAGATTACCATTGGAAAAACGACGTGGATTGATATCCTATATAACATGACGGTCAAGAAGACGGGAGATATTATCGAATTCAACAAACAAAGAGATGACTTCGACTATACCGAGATGTACGCGGATATCATCTTCGAAACGGATACGCATATGACCACTGGATATTTTTGGCTGATGCTGGCAGGCCAAGGAATAACAACTTTCCAACTGATGAGACTCGAATACAAATATGACATTTGGGAAGAGACTTTAAGAGGTACCGGTCATACAAGTCATATAAAAAGATACATTATGCTAAATTCATTCTTTAGAAAATGGGAGATTTCACCCACCTCGGTCGTTGTCTTGGTGTTGATTGCAATACTAGTCATGGTTCTCCTAAGCCCGCTCATACCGCATCGAACAGCAATACCAGAAAACAGGAAGAGGAGCAAAGATCGTGGCGTACGCTTCTTGCGATGATCGCCGCAAGAAGTATGAAATATGTTGTGCTGGCGAAGTTTCTTCCACATTACACGCAGGCGTGCGCGAAAGCCGTCAACACTAGGAAAATATGATCCAAGTGCTGAGGTGGATAAAATTCCTAAAGTTGGTTCCAAAGCAACATCAATCCGAGATGTACCCACAGTTGTATAGAAGTAAAGAATGATAGGCACGTAGGCAATGAGTATGTTCGAGAGCGCAGATTGTGATCCCGAACCCGTCTCTAGTCAAGGTTCTCTTTACCTGAGATAAGGAGCGAGTTGTTTGGTTTCCAACATCTGGGATCTGGTTTTCTGGGCTACTGTCACCTTTGTGACACCTCTCACGATCGCACTGCTTCCGATATTCAGGATCCAGATAAGCGAGCGCATGCTGCATCTGATGCTGGGCTTCAGCGTTGGCATATTGGGAGGCGTTACATTCGTAGATATACTGCCGGAAGCGTTCGACGTCGCAAGGAAGACTTCAGTTCCCTCACTGTATGTAGGTTTTGGCGTTGGCATCGGTTTCTTCATTCTCCTTGTAGTCGAGAGATATCTTTTCGCCACAGAGGAGATTCACGGCGGCCACTTTCACATACACGGCAAACCAGTCGATCCAAACCATGGTCTCATGGGTGTGAGCGCACTCACGTTTCACGGTTTCATGGATGGTTTCGTAATCCCGGTAGGCTTCTCAGCAGGGGCTGAAGTCGGTATTATCGTCACGCTTGCGATCGCAATACATCAGATTCCTGATTCTTTCGCCGCCCTTTCGCTGGCCCTCAGCTCAACAGATAGCGGGAAACAGGCCATCTTGTGTGTCCTTGCTACCGCAATCGACACGCCTCTTGGAATCGGCGTGGGACTCTTACTAGTTGGTCTAGGCAAATTTATGATCCCGCTGGGCTTGGGACTCAGTGCTGGAACCTTTATCTACGTGTCAGCGGTCGACCTAGTGCCCGAGCTTCAGCATAGGTCTAGGAGCCCGTTGGTGGTCGTGTCCATGATCTTGGGTTTCCTCCTCATTGTAACCCTCTCATTGTTTCTGCCTCATACCTAGATTCTGTTAGTGGTCTCGATGCCTATCAACAGGGGTTGGGATTTAGTACCTAGGCGACACCTTTTCTAGCAGTTAAGCACGTGGATGATGTCCACTGAATCTATGCGCTGCTGGGGTCTGCTTGACTTTAGAGATACTGAGCTGGGGCTTCATGGGCGTCTTCATCTTCAGTTGTCTGCTATACCTCATCCCATTCATCGGCCCGTCAACGATGGTCCTTTCCGGTGCGGTTGCGGCTATCCACCCAGACTATTCTCCTGTTTCCATCGGGATAGCTATTGCTGCCGGCTCGTCTGTTGCGAAGGTGGTGACCTACTATGTGAGTTACTTCGCGGGTGGAGCCCTAGGAGCTGAGAAAGTCGAGAGGCTGCATAGATATTGCGAAAGGATGGGGCGATGGAAGTCTTTAGCTGTTTTCATTGCCGCGGCAACACCCATTCCTGATGAGCCGGTTCTGGTCGGCCTGGGCCTGGTACGATACAGTCCTCTACGGGTTTTCTTAGCATTCCTTGTCGGGAAACTAGTTATAACAATTCCCGGAGCATACCTGGGAAAGGCCGCTGGTCTAGGACTACATAAGCTGGTGAGCGGTATTCCTGCAATAATCATCTCAGTTGTTTTCACTCTGATCGTTGCAGTGGTTCTAATGAAGGTTGACTTGGATAAACTATGGATGAGGCGGATCGAAAGACGAAGGCAACAAGAACCTTCCTCGCAGCAACCACCCAGTCGAATCGTGGCATCTTCATGCGTGAATTGAGAGGCCGTTGCGACCAGTTCTTGGGTGTGAGTGTCTTGGAAAGAAAAGGCAAGAATGCTTTTCATTTGGGAATAGTTTTTGCTGGGTCCCTAACCGCTGGGATCGCTCTGCTTGCCATCTTTCTCTACTTCGTGGGATTTGCTGAGGTCATCAAGACAATTAGAAGTGTGGATCCTACGCTAATGTTCCTGGCGTTCATTCTCGATATGGCTGGTCTATTCCTGTATGGGGCCTGCTGGTACGTACTACTTCGCGGAGCCGGTTTGAAGATTCGGTTTCCAACCACCATATCAATTGCACTCGCGGGAATATTCCTTTGCTACATTACTCCAAGCGGGGCCTTTATGGACGCGTCGAGAGTTCTGTTGGCATCCAAAGAGTCAGACATACGTATCGGTGACAGCGCCGCAACAGTCATCCTCCACAAGATCATATTCACTCTAGGATTTGTCACCTATGCACTTCTAGCCATGACAATGCTGTTTGTGACCAGCGGCGTCTCACAGCCATTTTTCTCAAGCATTCTTGCGGTGACGCTGTTGGTGATAATTGGAATAGCCGGAATGACCCTCTTTGTTGTCAAAGCAGATCAACTTAGACGTTACGCACCCGGACCTGTTGAAAGGCTTAAACGCATTTTGCACAGGGTGACAGGGAAGTATCAACGTAACGTTTCTTCAATTGGTGGTTTTGCAGGCGACTTCAGAAGAACGTTTGTGAAGCTTCTCAAAACTCCCAGCACATTACTTGTTTCGTACGGTCTATCGCTGAGCTATTGGACGACTTCGGTCCTGATCCTATACATTGTTTTCTTGGCGTTGGGCTACAAAGTTTCGGTCTGGGCCATCATGCTTACGATTACGGTTGGAGACTTCATACAGATGATGCCAATCGCGATCCCGGGAATGCTCGGAGTCCTGGAGGTAGTCGCAACTACTGTTCTCATGATGTTCGGCGTCCCTTTGGGTGTTGCCGCTTCAGCGACACTACTAGCAAGAATCGCAACATTCTGGTTTGACCTCCCGGTCACAGGAGCAGCAGCGTCCTACTACGGCGCAAAGTACATGACGGAACTGACGTCCTACATGACTCTACCATCCGGCTAAATATGCGCGTTAATTGCTATTTCCGAAAGTATGATTTAGCCTTGAGCTCCGTATATCAAATACACGAGAACCAGTAGGCCCATGGCGAACAGAAGATTTTCCACGACATGCGCTTCAAGACCTCAAATGGGTAGATCTATTCTACATTCGGCTTTCCGCATTTCGCGTTTGCATTCCACTTCCAAACTGCCACGCTATCTGCCTAAGAGAGGGATGGCGCTACCAGATGCCGGGCGCGCGCTGCGACTATGATGGCGGTATTTGTTCCGACTCGGTCCTGTTCTTCAATATATAGATCATTAGAATCGCTTCGACAAAGATGTTTCCCGCTGCGAAGAGTGTCGCAGAACCTAGATGAATTGAAACCAAATAGAGGACAAGAAGGCCAAGTAAAATCCAGACAAATACAAGGTTCTTACTCAGTTTGACTGGATTCGCGGGCAGATTGCTCCTCTTTCTGCTCCCCGTATAAAGATAGATACCGACGACTATTAGGAATATGCTGCTCCAGCTAATGGCAATTGCCCACCAATAGAATAAGTCCTCATAAGGCATTCTCATTTTCCCTTCAGAACTTGCAGATCTTGTAGAAGAACACCTTACCTGCCTCTACCAAGAGCAGATACGTGGCAACCATCAGCACTAGGAGCATCCAGTAGCTGGGGGGAAGTGCTACGAATTTCAGTGATCTCCCGAGAGGCGTGAACGGAACTAGGGTTCCGAACACGACGCATGAGAGAGTAAGAATCGTTAGCCACTTCCCAGGACGGCTTGAGAAGAAGGGAATACGCCTAGTCCTGATAACAAATATTACGAGAACCTCGGTCCAGAATGACTCTACGAACCATCCGCTCTGAAAGAGTTCGGGCGTAGCGGCGAATATGAAAAGCATGATGCCGTAAGTAAGAAAGTCATAAAGGGAGCTGAAGGGGCCGAAGAAGAGCGTGAACTTTCTCACAAAACCTACATCCCATCGCCTAGGCTTCCTTATGTATTCTTCATCCACAGTGTCGGTTGGCAATGTCATGTTGGCTACATCGTAGAGCAGGTTCATGAAAAGTATCTGCATGGGCAACATTGGGAGAAATGGCAGAAATAGCGATGCTCCCGCAGCGCTGAACATGTTTCCGAAGTTTGAACTTGTCCCCATGAGAATGTATTTCATCGTGTTGCCAAAAGTTTTCCGTCCCTCTAGAACTCCCTCATGAAGAACAGTCAAGTCTTTACGCATGAGTATTATGTCCGCAGATTCTCTTGCCACGTCAACGGCATTGTCGACGGATATGCCAACGTCTGCCGTCTTCATGGATGGGGCATCATTAATACCATCGCCGAGAAAACCAACTACATGCCCGTTCTTCTTCAAGGCATTCATTATTCGGTCTTTCTGGGCCGGAGTCACTCTCGCGAAGATATTTGCCCACTCAACGATTCTTGCGAGTGCCTCGTCTTGCATCTGAGCAATCTGGCTACCGAGGACCATACCCCCAATCTTGAAACCCAATTGCTCGCACACCTTCCTCGTAACCAGCTCGTTGTCACCTGTGAGAATCTTCAGCTTGATCCCAGCTGCGCTTAATTGCTGCATGGATTCCGTAGCAGTCTCCTTGGGCGGGTCGAGGAACGCCACAAAACCCAGAAATACCATGTCACATTCGTCATTGAACGAATACACTGCCTTGTCCTCCCTGACTTTCTTATATGAGACGCCTAAAACTCTGAATCCTTCAGAGCTCAAATCATAATACTCTTGCTCTATCTTTTTTCGTGGCTCGTCCCCTAGGTCATACACGTTGTCTGCAAGTTCATAGTAGGAACATGCTTTCACAATCTCTTCAGGCGCTCCTTTCGCAATTAGGAACCTCTGTCTTTCACATTCAACAACAATTGAGACGCGTTTTCTGACGAAATCAAACGGGACTTCATCTATTTTCAGATAACACTTCGTGTCAATGTTTTGGTGTCTGAGTATAGCTTCGTCCAGCGGGCTTTTCAAGCCTGTCTCGTAGTAACTGTTCAGATAGGAGTATAGTAGAACCTTCTCGTTCTCTCTACGCTCTGCATCCACATGTAAAACGAGAGTTATCCTGTTCTCAGTTAAGGTCCCTGTCTTGTCAGTACATAGTACGTCCATGCTGCCAAAGTTCTGAATTGAAGGGAGACGTTTCACGATCACATTTTTCTTCGACATCGCGAGCGCACCTTTCGAAAGGTTCACGGAGAGAATCATTGGCAGAAGTTCGGGGGTTAAGCCCACTGCTAGCGCTACGGAGAAGAGGAGTGACTCCAACACGCCGCGTTTGAAGAGTGCATTTATGAAGAAGACGAATATCACGAGAGATAGAGTGATTTGCATTATTAGGTAACCGAATCTTCTGAGTCCTCTCTCGAACTCTGTTTCCGGTTGCCTCGCAACAAGCCTCTTGGCGATTCTCCCGTACTCTGTGGAGCTTCCGGTTCTCACGACGATAGCGGATGCCATTCCGCTTACGACAGATGTTCCCAAAAAAAGGCAGTTATTCCATTCGGTGATTGTCGAATTCTTTGCTTTCAATGATGCCGATGTTTTCTCTACCGGAAAGGATTCGCCTGTCAATGCTGATTGGTTTACGAACAGATCTTTTGCATTGACTATTCTCGCATCTGCAGGGACTATGTCTCCCGCGGAAAGGGAGACTATGTCACCCGGAACGACCTCGGAGAGCTTTACCTCCTGTCTAACGCCGTCTCTAAGGACTGTTGCGGTGGTTCGCACCTTCTCACTGAGCATCTCCGCAGCTTTCTCAGCCCTAGATTCCTGGTAGAAGTCGAGAAGCACACTTATGAGCACTATAGTGGATATTATGGCGGTGTTTCTTACCTCTCCAAGAAAACCTGAAATCAGGCCCGCAAGCAGTAATATGATTACCAATGGACTTCTGAAGTGAGCAAGGAATCTGACGATGGCAGTTCGTTTCTTTTTCCTGGCAAGCTCATTGTATCCATAGGTTTCAAGGCGCTTCCGCGCCTCTTGAGAAGTAAGACCTGACTCGGAGGTATTCAGGCGAGCGAAGAGTTCGTCAATATCCAGACTCAGAAGTTCATCAGGGCGTATCATTGATTGTGCCCTTCCGGAGGTTTGACTCGCACCAGCTTTCCCGAGCGTGTTCATTCACTTCGCTAGACTGAATGTCATCATCTTATCAGCCAGCCTAAATCTGATAGATAAACGAGGAGGATTCTGTTAGTCAGGTAAAGAGTAAGGCTGCGAAGACGGACGCCGTCAGTGATAGGACGGTTATCAATGTGTTGAGTGAGGGCCCAGCCGTGTCCTTGAACGGGTCACCGACCATGTCTCCTGTGACAGCTGCCTTGTGGGTTTCGGAGCCTTTGCCGCCAAGGTTGCCTGCTTCGATATATTTCTTTGCGTTGTCCCACATTCCGCCTGCATTGGACATGAAGAGCGCGTATAGCAGACCGCTGAGTATGCTTCCAAGCAGGAAGCCTCCAAGCCCTTCCTTGCCTAGCAGGAAGCCTGTTGCTATCGTCGCCACAATAGATAGGATACTGGGTGGCAAGAGTTCCCTTATTGCTCCTTTTGCAGCTATGTCAACGCATTTCGTGTAGTCGGGCTTGACGCCCGGTTTGCCTTCAAGAAGGCCTGGAATCTCCTTGAACTGCCTTCGAACCTCGGAAACCATCAAATCCGCGTTCCGGCTCACACTCAAAATGATCAAGCCTGAGAAGACCGGTGGAACTATCGTTCCAACAAAAAGGCCGACGAGCACACGAGGATTCATCATGTCGATGGTCTTTAAACCAACCGTTTCCGTGTAGACTCCCAGCAGCGCAAGAACAGTCAATGCGGCAGCGCCGATCGCGAAACCCTTGGTGATCGCTTTTGTAGTATTGCCAACCGCATCAAGTTGATCCGTTATCTCTATCACGCTTTCCTCGAGACCGCTCTGCTCCGCAACTCCCTTCGCGTTGTCCACAATTGGGCCGTACGCGTCTGCCGATATTATCATTCCAACAATCGAGAGCATACCAACTGAGGAGATCGAAATGCCATACAACCCACCGAGGTACCAGGCCACCAGTGTTGCCGCGCAAATTCCAATAATAGAAGGAGCTACGCTTAATTGACCATATGAGAAACCCGTCAAGATGTTGATCGCTGCCCCGCTCCTGGCCGCCTTCGCTGTGTTAATAGCGAATCTCTGGTCTATCGAAGTAAACCAGTCAGTAGTCTTGCCTATAATGAATCCAGCAACCACGCCGGCTCCAGCGGCGAAGAGATAATTCCAACTCGCATTCAAGTACATCGTCACAAGCGCGGAAAACAGCGCGAACAACCCTCCAGTAAAGAATGTTCCCAAGTCGAAGGCGCCGCCCGGATCCCTCCCCTTTCTCAACTTGAGGAGTGATCGGACGAACACCGTACCGGCTATTGATGCGATGATTCCCATTGCTGCAAAATAGATGGGTAGCAACACGTACTTCGTGCTCATTGTGACTCCGAGGATCATCGTAGCTACGATACATCCTACGTAGGAGTCAAAGAGATCTGCACCCATACCGGCAACATCTCCCACGTTATCTCCTACGTTATCGGCGATGACTGCAGGGTTTCTAGGATCATCCTCTGGTATTCCCAGTTCAACCTTGCCAACGAGGTCAGCAGCGATGTCCGCTGTCTTCGTGTATATTCCTCCACCCGCCTTTGCAAAAAGCGCCAGGCTGCTTGCACCAAAACTGAATCCTAGAACTATCTCTGGGTCATTGAAGAGATAGTAGAAAGTGTTGATTCCGAGAAGAGCGAATCCCACGACTCCTAGACCCATAAGCGAACCTGCGGAGACGGCTACGGTGAAGGCTCTCGTTAGGCCGGATTTGGCAGCCTGAGCTGTTCTTGTATTCGCTAGAGTCGCGCCCATCATTCCTAGGTAGCCCACAAATGCGGATAGAGCGGCCCCAGAAACGTAGGCCAGCGTCATTCTGAGATCGGCTTGCCCAGTTCGAAAGTTGAAACCAGCCAATGCAAGTATTACAGCCATCACTCCAACGAATGCAGCAAGATACTTGTTCTGTCTCTTCAAGTAGGCAATGGCTCCGAGTCTAATTGCATTGGATACTTCCTGCATCTTCTCCGTGCCGGGATCAGAGTTACGTACGTAGCGATACAAGACCGCCATGGCAACAATTGCAAGAGTTGGCGGTAGAACCGCAAGTAGAATGTTAAGCTGTCCAGCAGAGTCCAGTCCCATCTAGATAGCCCTCCAAGGAGACCGCAGATTCAGGCTTCCAATCATCTTTGTCTCTCCTCGCCTGAGTTCGGCTCCCTTTGGAGATACCCCTCTTATAAGAAGTCTTATTTCGTCACCATTACCAAGTTTCGCGTTCTCACTTCGGTTAGATACATCTGGTAGCTACTTGGTCCCTTTGTTGGAATGTTTGCCTCAATGCGAGGTCCAGTGTCGAATTCAAGGGTACTAAAGGTCACCTCGTCTTGAAGAAGCTGGCTATGCACGCATGCTTCCTCCTCAGCAAATCCTTTATAGTGAAAAGCCTGTAGGGGCGCGCAGCTGATGGTCGATTTGGCCGATGCTTGGCACGCGATGGAAAAGCAAACCGTAATTCATGCTTTGAATACTGCCCCATCGGGCTTGAGCACTGAAGAGGCAAAGAAGCGCCTGCAGGAATACGGATACAACGAACTGAAGGAAAAGAAACGAAGAACCGCTTTAGAAATGTTTCTCGAAGGGTTCAAAGACGTATTTATCATGTTGCTGATTGTCGCCAC
>Ga0315280_10007443_pt1 | contig 14697 bp, 11 predicted proteins | sample YL17G06_40_MG_FD_203697 | JGI IMG/M metagenome (GOLD analysis project Ga0315280, IMG submission 203697) | Sediment microbial communities from Yellowstone Lake, YNP, Wyoming, USA - YL17G06_40 | ecosystem: Environmental > Aquatic > Freshwater > Lake > Sediment | place: USA: Wyoming | collected...
TATTGAGCGCCCTCGAATTAAATCCTTTTCTAAAGCTTTACGGTATATCAAAGCGGCGTTCTCTTTGATCGATCCACGAGTAGAAAGCTTGTCTGAGAGACTATTAAGTTCATTCATTGCCCGAGACAAGTTGCGCTCAACTGAAGAGTGTACTCGTGAGCGGATCTGCCATTTTCTTAGACGCCACATTTGCAGACGAGTTTCCAGTGGAAGCTTGCGTCCAAAGGCGTCTCTGTCCACCCTTCCCATGGTCGTAGATAAGCCCTTGTCATACACCGAGTAAGATGTGGGCATACCTACTCGGCTTCTTGATTCCCTTTCTTCCTGTGTGAACGCGTGCCACTCCGGCCCTTTGTCAATCATTTGTTCGTGGAGAACTAGGCCGCAGTTGGCACATACGGTTTCTCCCGTATCGTAATCGTGAATAAGGCTTGTGCTACCGCACTCGATGCATTTGTCGACTTTTCTTTCCCTGATTTCTACCTTTTGCATGGTCTACGCCTCCATGGAGGGTATTGCGTGGGCGAGAACACCGTCACAGAGTCGCTTTGCATATGGTTCTTCATTAGAACCCTAAGCTAGAGAATTTGTCCATCCGGACCCGTTAGCGCGCGCTAAGTCCATCCAGCCAGTGGGAAGTGCTATTGATCAGTGGCGTCTTTTCTTTCTCCTGAACTTCCTTTTTCGCTACTTCGCAGCCTTGGCCTCGCGGCGCTTCTTAGAATCCACCAACCATCTTTACTCTTCATGTATTTATTTTTCTTTGGCGACCCATGTTTTTACAGCTTCTTCAACGGCTCTAGATAAGTCGCCTTTTTTTCCGCCAAATCTCTCGATGGTCTTGAATCTGAGCTTCTTTTCCAGTTCATCTGAGAGCTTCACGCTGATTCGACCCATTTCAATCACCAAACTATTAATTTTGACACGATTCGCGCGTGCTAGATGTTTTTCCAATAAGCAAATTGCCAGATACCCGGTATTCCATTCATTTTTGTTATCATCTTTTTTCACCTTAATTTGCTTATCCGCATATTATACTATGCGCTTAGTCACTTATAAAGGTATTGATTTAAGCACTTAAGCGTTAAAACTTTCACCGCATTTTCTACGCCGGCTATGATTGAAAAATGGTTGTAGCACAAAGTATACCCTTGTTTGGTCCCCTTCTCCAAGCCTACAAAAGCTACGCCAAATGGAAGAAAATCGACCTCTCCAGCATTGACCTACCCAAGTTCAAGCGTCAGACAGAGCAACCTTACGTGCCCAAGGAAAGCCAGCTCGACCAACTGATCGCTGGAGCGGGCTGGAAAATAGGCGCGTTCCTGCAGCTGCTCAAGGAAACAGGAGCCAGAACCGTAGAGGCAGCAAGCCTCAAATGGAGTGACATAGACCTGCAGAGCCGAACAGTCACTATAAGGAATCCAGCGAAGAACGGTATGCCTAGGCAGATCCACGTTTCAGAGAAGTGCATCGAGATGCTTGGGAGGCAGCCGCGCAAAAGCGACAGCGAGTATGTGTTTGGCAAGAACCCAGAGTCCATACGGAAACGGATGAGAGCAAACTTTCACTGGGCCCGTGGTTACATAGCGGCGAAAACAGCCAACAAAGACCTCAAGAAAATCCATCTACACACGTTCAGGCATTTCTTCGCAACCAAACTCTACCTTCAGACCAGAGACATACGCTACGTACAGAAGAAGATGGGCCACAGATCCATAACGAGCACAATCATCTACGAGAACAGCGAGCCAAACCAGGAAGTTGAAACCTACACAGTGAAAGCAGTGACCACCCGAGAGGAAGCTGAAAAACTTATAGCCTTAGGCTATGAATTCCATTATCGAACACAGGATGGCGTCGACCTGTTCAGAAAGAAGGTAATAGGGCTTGACTGAACCAGAACTGTTCTACATGAACCGAAAAACCGGAGAGTGCACGTGGCAAAAGCCGCATGGAGAGTTTCAGAACACATTTGCAGAGATTCAGAACACGTTCGCCGAAATGTATCATCTCAATGAGACTGTTTCTCCTGTCTTGGGCGAAAACCCTTTTTTTCCGTTTGAGTGAGTTTACTACGACTATCCCGGGGATCCTCGCAGGTATGGTCTCTGTACTCGGTTATTCCTTTTCCTTGTCTTCTGGCTTCAGGAGCACTAAAGATATTTTGCGCGCGCGCCGGAAAACCAAAATTATTCCCCACGAAATATTCGCATAAGAGGTTGTTGATTGTGCCCTACTATGTCTATATTCTTCTCTGTGAAGATGGAAGTTATTACACCGGATGCGCAAAGGACATAGACTTGCGTGTTAAGCAGCATGAGAGAGGAGATGGGGCTAGATACACCAAACTGCACAAACCGAAGAAGCTTGTTTACACAGAAGAACTTGATACTATAGGAAAAGCGATGAAGCGAGAAAGGGAAATAAAAAAGTTGAGCCATGATGAGAAACATAAACTAGTAAATCCTACGTGAGGGAAGAAAATAATCCGTTAGAGTACCTTTTTCCAGCCATTTTCCTTCAAGTATGATCTCACAAAGTACAGTAGATGAAGGCATCAAGTCTCTTGAGACCTTCATGAGACACGTTTTTCTTGGATACAAGGAAATAGTTTACTCGCTAGCCTAAGTTTTAGAATCTTGCTTGCGTCTATCGATATTTTTGACCCTCTTTTCCAAGAACTATTTTTTTGTTAAGAGATTATTTGCATTCTCGATCCATCTGGAAGATGTTTTCTCTGAGACTCCAAGTTTTTCTGCTATTTCTTTAGGATCGCTTTCTGCTAGTTTCTTAACCGAGTCCATACCTATGGCTTTGAGCTGTTCAAATCTTTTCTGACTGATGCCTTTAACTTCAGTGAGGCCCACGAGAGTCTCTGGGGTTGGCACCTCTTTACTTTGATACGTCTTGAGGGTTTTCACGTTTTCAAGTCTATACGATTAAGTATTGAAGGGTTAAGTTGCAAAAGACCCTTTGAAACCTTACTTACTCTTTCGACGAATGCACCTATGCAACTACGCCTATAAAGTTATAGATAGTATTTGCCTTATAACTTTGTAAGTTAGGCTATATTGAGGTGTTCTGTTAACCGTAATTCTAGCAGCTCTAATGCCATTCTAGCCTTCTGGAGGATTGAGTTCATTTTGTTGTTTGGGTTAGGTGTTTTTCTATTTCTTTTTCTGCGTTATCTGCTTTGATGAATATGGGGACGTTTTCTATGCCTGTGGCTATGTAGCTTGATAGTAGCCATTCTCCTGGTGCGAATTCTAGTGTTTTTTCTAGTATGCCTTGGTCTATCATGAATGTGTTGCTTACGAGTTGGCGGTCGTATGGGCGTGGTAGGGTTCCTACGAAGTATGTGTGGAGTTGTTGCAGGGCGTTTGTGTTGAGGTAGGCTATGCGTTGGGTGGCTATGCAGGCGCCTAAGCCGTATTTTCTTCCTTGTCGTAGTAGGGTTTCGACTTGTTTGCTGCATTTCTTGTCTATGCCTGTGGCGCTGGTGAGGTCGGGGATGAATTCTTGGGCTTCGTCGAATACGAATAAGATGTAGGGTTTGACTTGGAATCTTTTCTTTCTGCGTGCGAGTAGGTCTCGTGAAAGAGTGATGACGAGTTCTTTTATTGTGAACGGGTCTGAGATTGATACGCAGATGAGTCGTTCTTTGCCTTCAAGTAGGTCGCGGATTTTCTCGGCTGTAAGTCCGCCGACTTCCTTCTTTTCGTCTTCCTGTTTCTTCTTCAGAATTTCGAGCAAGGTTGATCTGGTTGTTGCCCAGGCGTAGAGCCCGCTTTTGTCATGAACCTTGAACGTCTCTACGGTTTCAACAGCTTTTGCGTCGATGAATTTGACGAAGTCTTCATCTATTTCTTGGCCTTCGCTTAGTGCGTTTTCTTCTATGTATTCGCGGATGGCGTCGGCGATTCGGTCTATGGCTTCTACGTAGTGGGGTTTGTCTATGTTTGCTTTTCTTTGTTCTTCTAGTTGTTCGTAGAATTCTGTGTAGGTTGGGATTTTTTGTTTGGGTTTTGTGTAGTAGGAGACTTTGGCTTGGTCGAGTATTTGTCTGAAGCCGTTGGGGATGCGTGTATCTGTTTCGTATTCTCTGGGTTTGACGACTGAGTTTGTGAGTTGTTCTAGGGATTCTGTTTTGGTTTCGAGTATGACTTTGGCTGGGATGGTTGGGTCTGTGAATATATCTATGAGGAGGAAGAGGTATTCGCAGCTGATGTCGAAGATGATGATTTTTGTGTCTTTTGTGTGTAGTAGGAGGCGCCGTAGGATGTTTGACATTAGGTTGCTTTTGCCTCCGCCGGTGAATGCGAATACACCGAAGTGGTAGCGGACTAGGTTTTCGAAGTCTATGTAGATGGGTATGATTGTTTTTGTGGCTTGGAACATTTTGATTAGTCCGAGTCTTGGGTCTTTGTGGGCGTCTTCGGTTGTTTTGGTTGGGTCGATTCCGTATTTTTGGGTGATTTTTTGGTTGTACATGCGGTTTATCATTTGGCTGTTGAGGATGTAGGCTTCGCTGGCGACGATGGGGTAGGAGAAGCCTTTGATGAACTTGCATTCGTCTGGCGCAGCGAGTGTGAGGTCGTAGTTGACGGGTATGGCGCTGATTTGTATCATCATGGTTGCTTTGTCGTCTGTTTGCCAGTCTGCTTCTGATTGTTCGATTATTTCGAATTGCATGGGGTAGTAGCTGTGGTCTGATAGGCCGCGGAGGCCGAAGTGTTCTGGCCAGACTCGGCTTATTTCCATGAGTGTGTATCTTTCTGTGTCTTTTTCGGTTTGTTTGAAGTTTTTAACTGCGACGAGCATGCCTTCTTCGAGTATGCCCATTAGGTCTTTTTGGTATTCTACTTTGATTCTGCCTTCGTAGCGGGCGCTGATGCCTGCGAATTTGGATTCTTCGGCTATGCCGAATTGTCTGGGGATAACGTGGCTTAGGCGGGCGTGGAATTTGCCGTTGAAGTCTGTGAAACAGGCGGTGTTAGGCGGTTTCTCTTCTTGTGGCTTCAATTGAAGCTCTCCTTTCTCTAAATGTGCTCATATAGAATATGAATTTTCGTAGTTTATGGTTGTTGAGTATCCATGTTGCGGTTGAGTCGGCTATTCGTTTGAATTGGGTGTAGTTCCATTTTGCGATTTTGTCTGCTATGAATAATGGTCTATTATGCCCAAAGGCTTCTGGTATGCTGGGCGGTGCCATGGCTATGAGGATTGTCATGATTAGGTTTTGGAGTGGGTTTTCGACTGTTTTGTCTTTGAAGAGTAGGGGTTCTACTGGTTCTTTGGCTGAGCCGAATTCGTTCCAGAATTGGATTGCGCTGTTTGGTCTGTAATCGTAGTCTGGATAAACTAGGCGGTCTATGAGGAGGACGTTGCTGCGGAGCAAGGGGTCTGACGCTGCTTGGCTGAGTTGTATGTAGGTTTTTAGGAAGGTTTTTTCGAGGCTGATTCTGTTTTTTCTTGCGCCCAAGATGTAGCCTTTTCTGTGTTGTGGGTCTGGGATCATTGTTTTGAAGGCTGAGTCGTATTCGATTAGGGTCCATGGGACTTTGACTTTTTCTGGGTTGAATAGGCTTGTTGATTGGAGTATCATGCGGTCTGTGTTGGGTAGTTTTTCGTATTCTTCTGGTTTGATTGGGGCTTTTAGTAGGTTTTCGTTTTGGAGGATTGGGATTAATTGACGTTTGAAGTCTCTTGCGGCTGTGTCTTTTGTTATGCCTATGAGGAGGATTTGGTTTTTCCAGCATTGTTCGATGAGCATTTCGAGGCAGAATAGTGTGAGGAAGGCGATGTCGAGGGTTGTGAGCCATTGTTCTTTTCCGTCTTTTTGGATTTTCATGAGGTTAGTGGTTATTGTTTCTGGTTTTTGTTCGTAGAAGAAGCGGTCGCCTATGATTGTGACGAGTTTTTTGAGGCGAGTCCATGTGGTGGCGTATTTTGGGTTTATTGTGTATGTATCGTCTTTTTCTGTGAGAATATGTTCTTTTACTGAGGATTTGAGGTATCTTTCTGCTCGTTTGATGCGTTTTTCGTCTGTTATGTTTAGTTCTTGGAGGGTTTGGTTTTTGGTTTGGGGTCCTTTTTGTTGGATGAGGTTGATTATGGTGTAGCGGAGGTAGTCTGCTCTGGCTGGTGGGATTTTGAGGTTTGGGTTGATTATTTGTTGTCTGCCTAGGGTGAGGTCGTTTGTGTCGATGGTTTCGTTGTCTATTTTGTAGCCTAGTAGAGCTGATTTTGCTTGCCAGAGTTCTCGTTTAGAAGTGTCGTAGAGTAGGCTGGCGCGTTCGATTGACAGACTTCGGTCAAGTAGCATTATGCGTATGTTTTGGTTTGGGTCTGTGGCTAGTTTGTAGGCTAGGTAGTATTCGGCGAAGGTCATTATCCAGTTGGCGATTGTGGCGTTGCTTATGATGGATTCGTCGAATAATGGTTTGTTTAGGGTTAGTTCACCTGGTTGTTCGGTGTCGAAGAAGGTTTGGTCTATGTCTGGAACCTCGTTTATGTAGACTGGGACCACGCTGCTGATACCTGCGGCTTGGCTTAGAGTCTTTGTGTCGTATTCTACCGTTGGTTTGTTGTTTTTAGTGAAGCTGATTGTGCCAGTTGAGGCGTAAGCGCCACCGAAAAAGATTATGAGATCGAATAATGGACGAGAGTACATGGTTCCGTCGATGCCTGCAAAGCGGATTGTTGACGAGCCGAAGAATTGTTTTGCAGTTTCGTATGCTTTCTCATTGTTAAAGTTTGAGATGATGAAGTCTGAAAGTAAGCGGTCGTGTAAGGCTCGCAGAGATTGGAAGCGATTTTCATATTCTGTAACTTGACCTGAAGCGCCTAACTTTAGTAAATCGCTAGTTCGTTTGATCGTGTTACTCAAAGCAGATGAAGACAAATGATTCACCTTTGACGATGTAGTATAGTGAGCGAAAGTGTTCTTAAAATATGCATTAGGCTACGTCTCCTGTGTGGTTTGGCAAGCATAATACTTGCCGAAAGTTCATTATAACAATTATAACAAAAATAACAAACAGTATGTACAAGACATGCGCCGTTTGCGGTCGGAAGGTTTACCCTGGAACAGGAACCTATTACGGTGGTAGACTGGTCCACGTGGAGTGCTTGTCGTAGGGAGGCTAGTCGGCTTTATGCTTGTTGTGAGTGTGGTAGGCTTGTTTGTGATTTGTGTTATGTGGAAGCTGTGGACATGTGCACCTACTGCCAAGAAACATGGGAAACAGAAGAAGACCTAGACTTCCTATAGAATCCGTTTAGATGATATTTTGTGGTGATTCTGTCAGGCTTTTCTGTAGCCTTTTCCTTTTTGGAGTTTTAGTGTGAAGCTGTGTTTTCCATTTTTGGTGTATTCTCTGAACTGTGTTTTGCAGTTGTTGCAGAGGTAGGCTTGGACTGTGAATTGTCCGTATTTCCATGTTTTGTTTGGTTTGGGGTTTTCTCGTTTGCAGTTTGGACATTTTGTCATGATAATCCCGTGTTGTTTTTCGTATGTGTGGGCTTAAACGTTTTATGGCTTAATTGCGTGGTAGGGACGGGTTTGGTGCCATCTTTTGGATCAAGAACCAGTAGGTTAGTAGGTCTTTCTCTTTAGTTAGGTAGTCTTTGAATTTTTTGTTTATGAGGTTCCAGAAATTTTCGTTGTGTTTTCTTTCTAAGGAGTGGGCTATTTCGTGGTAGATGATGTACTCGATTATGTCTTTGGGTAGGTATTTTAGGAGCGTATTGACGGTTAGGTTTCCGTTTTTGCTGTGGCTGGCCCACTTTGTTTTCATTTTTTTGAAGTAGATTTTGTTTATTCTTGTGTTGAGTTCCTTCTCGTAGTTTTTGGCGGTTTCATAGACTAAGTTTCTTAGCTCTTTCTCTGTTCTACTTTGGTTGATGGTTTTGGTTTTTGCTTCTTCTAGTGCTTTTCTTATGATGAGTTGTTTTTTCTGGATCCATTTTTGGTATTTTTCGAGGGTTTGTTTTTCGCTTTTGTAGTGTTTTGGTAGTATGAGTAGTAGTGTGCCTGTTTTGTATTCTAGTCTGGGGTGTTTTACGTTTCGGTAGTCGAGGGTGTATTGTATCCCTGCGTGTGTTTTGTTATCCATAGGTTTTCACGCTTTCGATTATTTTTTGGTAGAGTTCTTCAAGTTGTGTGAGGTTTAGGTGGTATTGTTTAATGTGTTTTCTTAAGTATTTTCTGACTTCTCTTTCGATGGTTTTTCTTGCGGTTTGTTGGTATTGCCAGCCTTTGAACATTTGAGGTTGGAGCTGGCCTGTTAGTTCTTGGGCGTCTTGGATGAGGTTTTTGTCTGTGCCTAGTTTTTGTTCCATAGTCAGCAAAATAGAGTATTGCAGGTCTGTGAAGGCTAGTTGTTTTTGGCGGCTTTGGAGTTTGTTTATTTCGTTGATTATTTGGGCGCCTTCGTTGTAGATTTTCTCGAAGTCTTTGGTTTTTTCTTTCCAGAGTTTTAGTATGCGTTCGACTTTTTCTGTTAGTGTTTCGTATATGGGGTTTCTTTGTTTGTCTATGATTATGAAGCGGTTTAATGTGAATAGGATGTTTGCTGCTTTTTCTTCTTTGGTTTTTATTTTTTCTTGTAGGTTTTTGAGGTAGTCTGTGTCGAATTGTATGGTTGGGTATTGTTTTTCTATGTCGGCGAGCTCTGTTGTTTTGTAGACGTATTTGAGGGTTTTATTGAAGTATTTTGGGACGTATTTCATTTCGTCTGCGTGTTCTAGTCGAAGCATGCGGAGGTAGAAGATGTAGACTTGGGTGAGCCAGGTGTATTCTTTGAGTTTTTGGAGTTTGACTTCGTGGGGTCCTAGGAGTTCGAAAAGTCTTCTGAGGTGTCGGTAGTTTTCTCGGAATTTTTTGGTGTTTTGTTCGTTTTCTGTGATGATTTGGAAGGCTTTGAGCATGGTTTGTCTGTCGTATTGGTCTTTTTGAATGTTAGCAAATAGGCTCATGGTTTCGTCGATGGTTTGGGTGAAGTCTTGGGTTAGTTCGTCTGTGGGGAGTAGGACGCCTGTGATGTCTTCTTTGGTGTAGTTTTCGAAGGCTTTTGTGAATTCTTTTAGTATGCCGACGTAGTCGATTATGAGGCCTGCTTCTTTGAGGTCTTTGTATGGTCGGTTTGTTCTTGCTATGGCTTGTAGGAGTCGGTGTTCTTTTAGTGGTTTGTCGAGGTACATGGTTTGTAGGATAGGTACATCGAAGCCTGTTAGGAGCATGTCTGTTACGATGAGGATTTTTGGGAGGTCTTCTTCTTTGTATTTGTCGATAATTTCTTTTCTTATGTCTTCTATTTCCTTGCCGTGGTAGCGTGCTGTTAGTTCTTTTAGGTAGTCTTGGATTTCTTGGGGGTCGGTTCGGTTGAAGGTCATTACGACTTCTGAGTATTCTTTTGGGAGCAGTTTGTCGAGTTCGCGTTTGTAGCGGACGCATCCGAGTCTGCTTATGGCTACGACTAGGGCTTTGAATTTTCCGTCGATGTTTTCTCTAAAGTGCTGTGCGATGTCTTGAGTTACGAGTTTTATGCGGTCTGTGTTTTCGAGGAATACTTTTATGGTGTTGAGTTTTTGTTTGATTTTTTCTTCTGTTTTTTCTCGGTATTCTTCTGGGATTTCGTCGAATTCTACTTCTAGGAATGTTTCAAGCTGCTCTCTTTTTAGTCGGATGCCTTCTTCTTTTTCTAATCTGGGTTGATAAGCGATTTTTAGGATGAAGCCGTCTTCGATGGAGTCAATTATGAAGTATTTGTCTAGGTAGGGTTCTTTTGGTGGGTAGCTGAATTTGCCATATGTGTATCTGTCTGGTTTTGAAAGCGGTGTGCCCGTGAAGGCGTATGGTGAGGCGTTTTTGAGTATTTGTTTCATTTGGGCGGCTAGGAGTCCGTATTGGGTGCGGTGGGCTTCGTCTATGAATAGGATGACGTTTTTTCTGGTTTGGATGGTTTCTTGGGTTTTGGAGAGTTTTTCTAGTTCTTTTTGGAGTTGTTGGAATTCTTCAGGTCGGAATTTGTGGATTAGTGTGATGAAGATGCCGCGTTTTCCTCTGTTTTCGTCGTGTTTTATGATGGTTCTTAAGGCGTGTATGGAGTCTATTGTTTCGGGTTTGGTTATGTCTAGGGCGGTGAATTCTTGGTAGAGCTGTATTTCGAGTTCTTCGCGGTCTACGATGAAGAATATGGTTGGATTTTCTAGCAGCGGATCGCGGTAGAGTTTGTTTGCGGCGAATATCATTGTTAGGGTTTTGCCTGAGCCTTGCCAGTGCCAGATTAGGCCTTTGTTTTTGGTTTCTTTTCCTTGTAGGTAGTTTGTTACGCGGTTGTAGATTTGTTCGGCTGCGCGGTATTGCATGTAGCGGGTTATGACTTTAGTGGTGCTTCCGTGTTCTATGCGGAAGAACAAATAGCGCCTAATTATGTTGAGTAGTGTGGTTGGTGTGAGCATTTGGATGATTGAATCTATTGGGTCCTTGTTTGGTTCTCGCCACATGTGGATTTTAACGTCTTCTTGCCATGGAGCGGTTGGGAAGTATTTGACGGTTTGCTCGGCTGCTATGCCTACTTGGACGTATTTGTAGAGTTCTGGAACTGTTTTTTCGTAGTCTTTTATTTGTTTGTAGGCGGTGTACCAGTTTTCTGTTAGGCTTGTGGGGTTTTTGCATTCGATGTTGGCGATAGGGATGCCGTTGATGTAGAGGATTATGTCGTTTCGGACTTGTTTGTCTCCTAATTGGTGAATAACCTGGCGGCTTATGGTGAAGTCGTTATTTTGGATGTTTTCATAATCAAAGAGCTTGACGTTTCTAAGCACACGGTCTTTTTCAAACTTTATTGGGACGCCATCTTTGAAAAACTGGAGAATTTTCTTGGAGTCTTCGCTTCCACTGGTTCTGAGTTTTAGTTCGTTTAGGACTTGTTTTATTTCTTCGTCGCCTATGCTTATGTCTGGGTCTATGTTAGCGTTTAAACGTTTTAAGGCACGGATTAACGTGAGAGTGAGGAGAGGCTCTTCAAGGCTTTCTCTTTCCAGATTGTCGGCTGGTATGTATTTCCAGCCTTTTTCCTGCAGTTTTTGAATAAAATAATCTTCTACAAGGGATTTTTCAGAAAATAATGGCATACTTCACCTCACCCTATGCTCTCCTTAGCTCGAGAGATGACAGCACTCAGTTGTTCTTCTTGTTTCCTGTCAATAAGTGAGTCATCAAGCGAATCTATGAGTTCGTCTTTTTCTTTCCTGCTAAGTATTATTACGATTATCAAGATTCTAAGACAGTCAAGTACCGATAGCAAAAGATTCTTTACATTATCATATTTTGACTCTAACTTCTTTTTTTGCTTATAACTGAGCTGACCACCATGCGCAAAAAGGTTCCTAACCTTATATGCATCATTAATTATCTTCTTAATCTCATGTGGATTGCGTCCTAACAATTCAAACACTTTGCCAATCCTAACGCCGAGGCGATAGGGAAGTTCTTGAAGTTCACCCGGTTTGAGAAATAAAGCTTCTAAACCCATTACAGCGTTTGCAATTCTTCTCTCTATGAGACCATTTTCCGATAAAGCGTCATTGTAACGTTTGTATGCAATCGATAGATAATCAGTTCCGGTGATGCCTAGTTTAAAGAAACTTTCTGGAATGGACTCTGTCATTGTCTGCCAGAACTTCTTTAATTTCTGTACGTCTTCGTGAGTAATCAAGTATGTTTCCAGTGCTCCACGTGTTCTGCCAGAGGTTACAGTTCCAGAGGCCGAAATGTCTGTTATCGATTCAGACTTCATACGATATGCAGTGTGTTCAACGCTCCCAACCTTAAAGAGGCTCAAAATCACAATTGCCTGCTCAAGTCTTTTCTGTATTTCGTTAGTCCCTCTTCCCAGGAACTCAATGTTCAAAATTGCGGATGGATTGGGTAAATGATGTGGTGCCATAAAAAAGCCGTATACTGGAAATTCTCTTTCAAAGTCTTCAATTTTTGTTTGTCTTAAAGTAATGCCAAAACTAGGTTCAATTTTTTCTGGTTGTAATGCAACCCCTTGAAGTTCAGCTTCGGCACCATATTTTACAGGCTCCTCTCGCAAATCTTTTAAAAATGTTGTTATTAATGATTCTATGTCTTTTTCTTCGGTTTTCAAGCTGGAAAAGTAATGATGGAGCAATTTTACGATGAATTGGTCGAGGTCGCTGGAAATTCTATTACTGTCGCCAAAAACTTTGGTTAGATGTTCCAAAGCAGGGGAATATTCGCTACAATGTTTGACAGACTCTTCAAGTTTAATAATTGCCCTAAACCACGATTGTTTAGTAAAATACTCCCCGTGTGCGCTATAATCGGTGACACCTTTATCGGTATACTGAAATTTATCTACCTTCCACCGAAAGTATACTTCATCTTGGGGTTTTATAGTGCCGTTAGAAACGCCCTCATCTATCATTGTTTTGACGGTTGCAGATAACTGCTTTAACACGTCAATCAGTTGGTCATCAAACATCTAATCCACCTTGACCCTGACTTTTCCGGTAAGAAGCAAATCCATCAAACCCTGCTTAACCCTCTCCAACCTTGCTTTCTCTTTTCTTTCCAGCTCAAGTTTTCTGTCGAATGTGGAGAGAATTTCTGCTATTTCTTGCTGTTCAGAAAAAAGTGGAAGCGGTATTCGTAAACTCTCTAAATCATTTTTGTTTATAGCTTTAAAAGTTGAACCTTTCCCAAGTGCTTCAAAATGGCTTTTGATTTTCTGCAAATAGTAAAAGTAGAATAAGTTGTCAGCGACTTGTTTGTTAAATCTTATGGCTGCGAGTCCTCGACCAATACAGAGTTTATATGGAGCCAGATTAACATCTCCAACAGGGGCTCTTACTGAAATTAGGACGTCATTAGGTTCAGCAATTTTTATTGGTTCAGAGCAATAGACAGAGGAGGAAGGATAAATCTCTCCAAATTCCATCTTCCCTTGAAGAAAAGGCAACCCAATTCCTTGATTGTTATAGGTAGACGATGGAGGAGACTGCCCCATAAGAATTTCAGAGAAGGATTTATCTCCAAGTCTGGCTATGTGCCATGTTTTTGGTGTTTTTCCTATTGGTGTGTCTTTGTATTCCGTGTGTCCTATTCCTTTTGTTAGAAGCTCCTGCATCAAACCCTTCTTTAAACGTTCAGTCTTCGCAATAACCTCATCAACCTTCCCAACAGCAGAATCAACAACACCCAAAACTCCAACAACAGCTTTCTGCTCCTCAACAGATAAATAAGGTACAGCAAATTTCTCTAACCTATCTTTTGACAACTCCTTGAAAGTACTGCCACCACTCAAATTCTGCAACATCTGCTTCTTACTCGACAAATAATAACAATAAAACTCGGGAAGAATCTCCTCTGAATTCTTGGGAATCAACCCCTTACATCCTTGATTGAAAGCAGCCTCTTCCTCAAGCGCAGCCACATATCCAACAGGTGCTCGAGTCGACAGGATAAGGGAGCCCTTTGGCATCAGCGTCAGATTGGTTTCTTTCAGAGCTTTTTCTGTGATTCTTCTTCCACTACCACCTATTCGCAGTTTTCCATTCAACTTGCTCAAATCGGTTGGAGTAACCCAATTTATCGTTCCGCCTTTCCAATATGCTTCTTGCTTTGTTGAAGGCGTCGTGCCCGTTTCCACACCGAACAAATCCGCAACTGGTCTGGCTTTCCAGTCTTTTGGGATTCTACCTATTGGAGAATCCTGAAAGTCAGTTTCTCTGCAAAATCTTATGTACTCAGTCATTAAATCAAGCTTCCAATAACTTCTGCAACATACTTGAAGAATGTAACAATCCCAGAAACCGTTGCAAGTGGCTTAAGTTTCTCCCAAGCCAACTTTATTATGTTCTTATCAGGTGAGGATTTAGCGAGCTGGTCTTTGATGGTATCAATGTCTTTTATATAATTGAGTTTCTCTTCATCTGTGAATTGGTCAGATGTTCTCACAACTTCCGACAAGGCCGACAAACGCCTGAACAAGTCCAAGTATTGCGTATTCACAACTAAGTTATTGTCTCCAATGACAGTTACACCTTGTATATTGGTTACTTTGATTCCAGAAATTGATTTTTCCACTCTCTGAAACTCAGATGGTCCTTCAAAATAGTTGATCCCAGCATCTGATATCTTATAATACTCTTTTACTTGTTTCCTCACAAATCCTTTCGGCGTCGTAAATTCATATTCCTCAGTTTCAACTTTAACCCAACCTGCTTCAATCAAATAGTCGAGTTCACTCACTATGTCCTGCTCTTTAAAACCAAGCTTCTTAAGCTCTTGCTTCAACTCACTCATGGGAACACGGTTACTCTTTCGGCTCCTAGCTTTCTCATGAACTTCATAGAGAAACCTAAGTATGGCTTTTCTGGCAGTATCACTCTTTTGGCTCATCTATGCCACCTCCTGATTCTCCTGTCTTCGTGATCTGCTGTAAGATTGCCTCCAATTTTCTTTCTGCTTCCTGCCTTTCAATTGCCAATGCTTTCAATTCAGAGAACTCCTTAGCGATGTCGATTCTTTCTCCCTCCTCACCAGCCATGACGTAAAGTGTTACATTGAGGTTGCAATCGTTCTGTTCTATCTCATCTAAAGAAACAACTTTTGAAAACCCGTCTTCTTCACTGAAACTCTTGTACGCATCTGCAATCTTCTTT
>Ga0315280_10007445_pt1 | contig 14695 bp, 15 predicted proteins | sample YL17G06_40_MG_FD_203697 | JGI IMG/M metagenome (GOLD analysis project Ga0315280, IMG submission 203697) | Sediment microbial communities from Yellowstone Lake, YNP, Wyoming, USA - YL17G06_40 | ecosystem: Environmental > Aquatic > Freshwater > Lake > Sediment | place: USA: Wyoming | collected...
CGTTTTGTCAAAATTCACCGTGAACTCCTTGAAATGAGAGGCTTCGAATGCGGGGGCGTTCACTCCACGGATCTGGCTAAGCTTCTTCATGGCATAGTGAGAGTTTGTCATTATCGTAGTGCAGAGATCCTTAAGGCCTGTAGGGCCTAGAAGCGAAAGGTACACGCTTGCAGCTACAGTGAGAAGCGCTTCGTTTGAACATATATTCGATGTTGCTTTCTCCCGTCTGATATGTTGTTCTCTAGTTGACAAGGTCATGCAGTAAGCTGTCTGCTTTCCATCGGTGGTACATGTCATGCCTATGACTCGTCCAGGCATCTGTCTAAGCAGCTTATCACCATTGCATGCGTAGATCCCGATCAATGGACCACCATAGTTCACTGGGCTTCCAAGTGGTTGCCCCTCGCCGACAACTATGTCTGCTCCGTATTCTGCGGGGGGTTTCAGGATTCCAAGAGATATTGGATCGACTCCGACGATAAGCATCGACTCATTCTTATGCGTCAGATTCGAGATTTCGTCAATACCCTCTTCAAGAAAGCCTAGGTATGATGGGTTCTCGATGTACACTGCAGCGATTTTGTCCGTCAGTTTCTTTTTGAGGTCATCTAGAATGATCTGTCCAGTCTTCTTGTCTTGTTCAACCTCAACCGTCTTAATGTCCGCTGGTTCCGTGTAGGTTTTCAGTGTGGAGAGTCTCTCTGGATGAATGTAATGAGGGTAAATGATTTCGGTTCTATGATTCACCCTTACAGCTGCTCTCGCGGCTTCTCCAACCGCACTCGCCCAATCGTACAGAGAGCAGTTGGCAATATCCATCCCTGTAAGTTCACATATCATACTTTGATATTCGAAGAACGTTTGGAGTATCCCTTGCGAAGCCTCAGCCTGATAGGGTGTATAGGTTGTTAAGAATTCTGAACGATTAACTATCTCTTCAACCACGGCTGGAACATAATGAGACCAAACGCCTCCACCGAGAAAGATCGGCATATCCTGACCTGAAATGTTCTTTTCAAGTAGTTTCCCAATCTTCTCTCTCACTTCAAATTCAGACATTGCACCTGGCAGTCTCAGTTTTCTCTTCAATCTGACCGAGTCTGGAATATCTTTGAAGAGTTCATCGATACTGCTGATCCCAATGTCCGCCATCATCGCTTTCTCTATCGACTCAACACCTGTTGGAAGATATGGATGCGCTTTTGCCAACAAAACAACCTCCAAGATTAGATTAAGCTGGCCTGTCAGTTGTTTCGCAGTGTATTTTAACCGTTACGGTGAATTACTCCATTTCTTGCTGAAGTAAACGTCCAGAACAGGGGTCCAATGAGAGATAGAGTCTTCTCTTCAGAAATACGACCTTGAGACGCCTAAAGTGAGACGGACCGACACATCTTTTAATAATTTCAACTAAGAATATGAAACGGTTGTTAAAGGGTGCGAAGATTGACAAAGTATCACCGACGAGAGGAAATTATGGGAAAAGAAGTCATAGAATCTGAGGCGAAAAAGGTTGGCGTGGTCAAAGACCTCGCCTACTCTCTTGACGGAAAAGTGGCGCTGATCGTTGAACAAGCATTGGATAAAGGCAGGATACAAGAGGGTTTCCTCTCCTTCGACAAGATAGAAAAGGTAGGAGATGTCGTGCTCGTCAAGTCCATTCAAGACTTAGAGGTTGTACCCGTAGTCGAAAGGACATGCCCAAACTGCAAAGCGAAGAACCCGATAGACGTAAAGTACTGCTTCAAGTGCGGCATTACATTGACCGAATAAAAGGAATCCCAACCGATCTTCCTCAAATCGGTGATCAGACACTAGAGTCACGTTTACTAGATCCCATAATCGTACCGATTCGTGCTTTGCTAGGTTGAATATTGAATCTTGAATTCAGATACTTCATGCCCTAAGATCGGAGCCAGATGTAGCATAGATTCCAGCGTCCACATTAGTCCCAGAGCGAGAATAGGAGACAAGTGCACGATAGGCTTCGGATCGAGGATACTTGGCAGAGTCATATTGGGAAATCATGTTTGGATAGATGCGAACGTAACTCTCTACGGTAATGTTAACGTTGAAGATCGCGTTTACATCGGTCCGAACTGTACACTGGGCCACTTCGACAGAAAGAGATTGAAAAGGATGGTAGCTGGTGAAGACCTAGACTCTACTACTCAAGGGCCTAGCCTCAAGATAGGGAAGGACTGCACGATCAGACAAGGGTGTGTAATCTATTCACCGGCGAGAATAGGTCCACGCGTTGAATTCGGACATAACGTCATAGTAAGAGAGAATGTAGCTATTGGCAAGGGAACGTTGGTTGGAACAGGCGTCGTAATAGATGGAGAATCTAGCATTGGACGCGATGTGTCCATCCAGACAGGTGCCTACATATCCCGATGTTCAAAAGTTGGTGACCACGTTTTCCTAGGTCCCAGATGCGTCCTCCTAAACGACAAGTATATGATGCTTAAGAAGCCCAGGCTTATGGGACCGGTCGTTGGGGAAGGCGCTGCCATAGGTGGAAACTCCACTTTGAATCCTGGAGTTCATGTGGGAAAGATGGCGGTAGTCGGATCAGGAGCGGTGGTGATTTCCAACGTTCCCAACAAAACGGTCTACGCCGGAGTTCCTGCAAAGAAGCTTAAGACAATCCCAAGTGACTGGCGTTCTCTGCTTGGTCGATATTCCAGAAAGTGAAGAATAGATAAATATACCTCGGGTTCTACTCTAGGGAAACTTCCAAGCGGTGAGCAGATCTTGCGAAGACTACTGGTGATAGCCCTCTTTGCGATTCTCATGCTTGCCATAGCAGCGCCGATCACATCCAGCCCAACCAGTTCTTACAGCCTCGCGGTGAACCGTAGAGTATTCATCAACGAGTGGGGAGTCGTCGCCATCAATGATACGGTTACAGTTCGCAACCTTGGAAATGAACCGGTAACTGGAATCTTGATGGGTCTGCCCCGAGAATACGCCAGTGATCTAAAGTACGTTTCATCTAGAGATCAGAATAAGGTAGGGGTAGCAATCGACAGGGATGTCAATCCATCTTCATCAATATACTGGATGAAATTCAATTTTCCAAGTCCAGTTCTGTCACAGAGTTCGTACAACTTCAGTTCAGTCATGGTCGTTGACAATATCTTAACGTACATTGAAGGCGTTTTCGTGTATAGATTTGCTGATGCACCGAGCCTTTCAACAGCAGCAGACGTATGCGACGTGACTATCCTGTTACCTACAGGTTCTGGAACGTTTCTACCTGCAAACTTCACATTCAAAGAGGTAGACATCGGAGGGATGCCGTCTCTGGCTCACACTTTCAAACCGCTCGAACCAAACAGAGCTCAGTCCATGTCATTCAACTTCACTTCGGTTTCCATTCAGTTTCTAAACGTGAGATCTGTTGAAAGAGAGATCAGCTTCGGAGGAGACGGCTCAATCCAAGTTTCGGACACTTATGCGATGAGGAATCTGGCAGCGAGTATTAGCTCTCTGACAATTCCACTTCCGAAAGACGCATCTGAGGTTATCGCTTACGACCCTGCCGGTCCACTGTGGACTGAGGCTCAGGAAAAAACTGAAGCCGTAGTGTCTCCACGCTATGGCACGTTCAGAGGAAATGAAAATTTCACTTTCACCTTGAAGTATCGCTTGCCCAGTAGCGGCTACATAAAGCAACTAAGGTGGTGGGGACTGTACAATTTCACTTTTGACCTCTTCACCTATCACCCTTGGATGGCGGAGAAGTTGACCGTTCGTATATTCATGGATGAAGGGATGACTCTGGAGAAAAGTACTCAACATCCAAACTCCACTTATACCGACCATGACAGGACGGTTCTTCTCTACGACATCAGTGGGGTAACCCCTCTCAATGACCTTACTTTCAAGATGGAATACAAGTACTTGAGCTTCTGGGCAGCTTTCAGACCGATTACTTGGCTAGTTGCCATTGAAGCGATTCTATGTGTATTCCTAGTAGCTTCTAGAGGAAAGAAAGTTGGTCCCACGGCCGCTGCTCCTACAGAAGCGATTCGAAGATTCGTAGGTATGTACGATGAAAGGATCGCTTTGAAACTTGAGCTTGAAAAGATCGATGAGGATCTAGCCCGAGGCGCAGTTTCAAAACATGATTATAGACGTAGGAGAAAGGCTATAGACCTAAGATTAGACGAGATAAACAGGTCACTAACCTCGGTTAAGGATGAGTTGAGGTCTGCAGCTACAAGATACGACGAAATGATCAGGAAGATGGACAAGGCCGAGGCTGAAATAGACGCTGCCAGGGCCAGCGAAGCACAGGTCAGAGCCCAATACCGATCCGGAAAAATCAACAAGGACGTCTACGAGACAGTTGCGGCCGATGTTAAGAAGAGGATAGGAAAAGCAAGAGAAACACTCGAAAGCACAACCATAACTCTGCGTGAGGAAGCTCGCTAAACCTTTCCCCCGTCTTTAACTTTCTCTTCGACTCCTAGCGTTTGGCAGATTATGCCTTACTTCATACGTTCGAAAGCTTTTGTTCCGACCGTGAACATTGCGACTGCGAACAATATGAGAATCGTTAGATCAACGTAGAATGGGAACCGTGAAACTCCCAATACAACGGTCCTTAGAGCGTCGACGCCGTAGGTCACAGGGTCAATGTAGGCTATGATTGAAAGCCAGAGGGGAAGGTTCTCTAGTGGGAAAAGTGCGCCGCTGAAGAAAAAGAGTGGAAAAACGAGGAAACTGACTATCATGTTGAACCCTTCTGGGCTTTCCATAAGCGAGCCTATTATCAGACCGGTGCTGACCAGACTCATAGCCAACAGGAAGAGAATGAGAAGGGCGAGTAGGAAAGCTGATAATGAGAGATGGACTCCTACTGCGAAGCTTATGAACAACATGATGAAAGCCTGAAAAATCGAGTCTGTGCATCCGCCGAGAACTTTGCCTACAAAGATAGATGTCCTTGACAGTGGTGCCACTAGAACTTCCTTGAGTATGTCGATCTTTCTATCCCATACGATGTAGACTCCATAGAAGACTGACGTGAAAAGAATACTCATCGCTAAGATACCTGGATAGATGAAGACCTGATAATTCACGCCCTGAATACTCACGGAGGAACCGAGTCCCCCTCCAAATACGAATATCCAGAGTATTGGGTTGATGATGGAGGTTACGACACGTGACCTTTCACGTGTAAACACTTTGAACTCTCTGAGCCAGAGAGCATAGATTGCTTCAGCTTGACTCATCTTGATGTTCTCTCCCGCATAGCTCTCTCGAAGATTCCACCTTCACCTGTCTCAGCCCTGATCTCTTTGCCGGTGTAGTTGAGGAAGACATCATTTAGGCTTGCAGATCTAATCTCGACATTCTCAATCTTTCCAGCAACATCAAGAATCTCCTTCAGATTCTGACCCGCATTCTTGACTGTTAGGGCAATGTATCCTTCCTGAACCTCGACCTTGCTAACGCTGCTTATCTTCCTGAACCGCTCAGCGTCAACGGTCTCCATCTTCAGGCAGACGATGTCTCCGCCAACCGTCTCCTTAAGGTTTCCAGGCGAATCCATAACAACAATCTTTCCCTCATCGATTATCGCAATTCTATCGCAGAGTTTGTCCGCTTCCTCCATGTAGTGAGTTGTCATGACGATGGTCATATGGCGCTCCTTAGACATGTCCTCAATGTATTCCCAGATATGCTCACGCGTCTGTGGATCCAACCCCAAAGTCGGCTCGTCCAAGAAGAGAACCTTGGGAAGGTGAAGGAGTCCACGCGCGAGCTCCAATCGTCGTCTCATACCTCCAGAGTAAGTCTTTACGAGACTGTGCTGTCTCGATTCAAGACCAACTAGCTTTAGAACCTCATCTATTCTCTTGACGCGCATCTCTCTCGGGACACCGTACCACATTGCGTGAAGGCGCAGATTCTCTCTACCAGTAAGAATGTCGTCTACACTTGGCTCTTGGAAAACTATACCGATCGACTTCCTAACATTGTGAGGTTCTTTCAGTAAGTCGTAGCCATTGACGATGGCGGTTCCTTCGGTTGGTTTCAAAATGGTGCAGAGCATCGAGATGGCTGTAGTCTTGCCTGCACCGTTGGGTCCAAGCAGACCAAAGATCTCCCCCTGCTTGATCTTTACATTGATATGATCCACAGCGGTTAGATCTTTGTACTGCTTGGTAAGATCGAAAGTTTCTATTGCATTCTCCAATTCTAGAGTAGGCTCCGACGCCATAGGTGAAGTTATCCAACCTATTTGTATTGCTGTAAAAATGGAAACCTACTCTTCCAACAGGCGGGTCTAAAGGATCCAGAACCAATAGATAGGTCAAAATATTCTAGGCTAAGTCAAAGTCTCATCGGAACTGTTGGAACGTTCATCTCGTCTCTTGTTTAATCTACCGGAAAGCCTCGACACATACTTTCGAATCTGAGATGGGTCCATCTTAAGTAGAATCGTTATGGCCAAGATTGAGAGGATAACAGACCCCACAATTGAAACACTGTTTCCAAAGAGCATCTCCAATCTTACAGCGGCAACTTTCGCGCCATAGGCGCCGAGCAAAGTGATCGTCAACTTCCCAAGGAAGTACGAGACTGCAAATTTCAGGGAGTCGTATCTCATTAGTCCGAGAGGTATCACGACTGGATCGTCGGGGATTGGTGTTGCGGCTGCGATGAATGCGCCGAGAGCGCCCCACTGGCCAAGCATCTTGCTGTATTTGCCCATTTTATCGTTTGAGTAGTTGATCCGCTTGCCCAATATGGCGGCTATGTAGAAATGGATTAGTTTGGCTGATGTCGCACCAATTGCCACAAGAAACGCGATGGCGGCAGGGTTCATAGCCGTGAAATAGACGATTGCGCCAGCAAGGACAAGGTTTGAGGGAGAAGCGAAAGGAAGAAGGTTAATGGCTATGACTAGAAGTAGGATACCCAGATAGCCGTAGGATGTCAAGAATTCTATCGTCAATGGTCTTTCATCGCTAATAGTTGTAGCAATTTAATCTATCCAGTCTGACTGAAGACATGCCCCGCCAGAGAGAATGGTTTCAGCAATTTTGACACGTCATGTATAGATTTTCAGGTTTCTCCATAGATTCCTGATGTCTATTAAGGCCTTCTTATGACGACCCTCGTAAGTCTCGCAACGAAAGATTTTTTCTCTCTTATGATCAGGCCCAGGGATTGTGGTAATTCCAGATACATGCATTACATTGGTTACGACGAGGTTTATAGTGCCAAGAGGCGTAGATCCAACGATCCAAGAACACTCGAGGAGGTTTAATATAGCGATCATAGCTACCTCGATCTATGAGGAAGTATCCAGATGCCGTACTGTTCTAAATGTGGTAAAGAGGTACCGGTCGATGCGAAGTTCTGCATGAACTGCGGCACTACATTGGGAGCGGCTGCCACCGGAGCGCCAACACCAGCGGGGTACACGCCGCCAACTGCTCCTGCAGATCTTGGATCTCGCATAATCGCAGGATTGATCGACTACATAATCATTGGAATCATCGCAGGCGTCCTGTTCTTCTTGTTATTGATGCCTGTGTTTGTGACTGGCCCATCATATGGAGGAATGATGCCTGGCCTCGCATGGGGCTGGTTTGGTGGAATGTTCGGAATCCAATTTGTACTGTGGTTGATTTACTTCACGTACTTCGAAGGAACCTCCGGCCGGACGATCGGCAAGAAATTTGCACACATAAAGGTTGTCAAAGATGATGGCTCGAAATGTGACCTCGGCGCGGCACTGATCAGGAATATTCTCAGGATAATTGATAGTCTACCATTCATCTACATACTTGGAATTATTCTCATAGCAACCACTAATAAGAAACAGCGCCTAGGCGACATGCTGGCAAAGACGATCGTTGTGAAAGCATAGATCGAACGAGTTTAACTTGAACGTCCAAGCTTCGTCTTAATGCTGCAGCGCATAACGGTCGTAGGGAGATCGACTGATGTGGCCATCGGTATATTCGTCGATAAAAAACATCAGCCGACGATGGACGAAGGGTTCGCTGCAGTCGGCGCGAAGCAGCTGTTGTGGGAATCGTTAACTCAATTCATTGCAGACAACTATAGGATCAAAGGCGACTTTGCATTCTATAGGAAGAATTATGGATGGGCACTACGATTTCGCAAAGGAGGAAAGGCACTAGTATCAATGTATCCGGGAAAGAATGGATTCACAGTACAGATTGTTATTGGCCGAATTCAAACAGAGAAAGCTTTTCGTCTAAACCTCGGCAAGAATGTGAAAAAGATTCTTCGAGATGCACATCAATTTCCTGAGGGACGTTGGCTTTTCATAGAGATACGGTCGAAACAAGACCTGCAAGATGTTCGAGAATTGTTGCTTTTGAAATTACGGCCAGTAAATGAACCCTGTTAGATCATGAATATGAAACCAATTCGAAAAGATACTGGAGCTACCAGCATTTCGTGAGTTTGCATAAACCTGACGAGGTGCGGGCTGCCTCGTGTTCTGATCTACGTCGAATCTATGCCTGCAGAATCCTATGCGTCTAAGTGAAAATTTTGAGATTGGTTTCTAATTTCCTTTGCCTCTTACAAGAGATGTTGCCACACCTATTGCGGCGATGAATCCTGAGACAATAAATGCTCTACGAATCCCCTCCACGAATGCTCCTGCCATAACTGTACCAACTTCGATTTGCAGGCCAACGAGCATGTCTGAAAGGATTGTCGAAGAGATTGCAGTGGCAGCAACAGCTCCCATAACGGCTAAGCTCATAGATTGACCCGTAAACCTCATCGTTCCAAGTGTGCCAGCCGCCACACTCAATTTACTTTTCTCAACGGAACCCATAACTGCGCTTGTATTGGGTGAAGAGAAGATTCCCATGCCGAAACCCAGTACAAGCAATCTGATGACTACGTCGAAACCGGATGAATCGACAGTTAGGGTGCTGAGCGTGAAAAGTGCTAGGCATATCAGAGCCATGCCGGCTGAGCTGAGCAGGCGCGAGCCGAATTTGTCAGAGAGCCAACCACTGGCCGGAGAGAAAACAGCCATGACCAAAGGCATAGAAAGAAGAATTAAACCAGCTTCTGCAGGTTCGAATCCGCGAATCCTTTGTAGATAGAAAGACATTAAGAACGTCACTCCAAAGAATGATGTATAGTTGAGAAGAGCGCTAAGATTTGCTGCTGCGAAGAGCTGGTTATTAGAGAATAGGGAGATGTCTAACATAGCTTCCTCACCTTTCCTTTTTTCCACCAGTACAAATGAAACGAAGGCAATTGCAGCGACTATGAATAGGCTCATAATGCTGAATGTCATCCATCCGTAACTGGGACCGAGTGTGAAAACTAGAAGCAGAGCGGTTAAGCCTGCGGAGAACGTCCCCGCGCCGAATAGATCAAACCTTTTCGTTTTATCTAGAATTGCCGATTCTTTCAACTTCAACAGAGAAAGCGCAACCACAAAGATGCCGATTGGTACGTTTATGAAGAAGATCCAACGCCAACCTAGATTCTGAACAAGAAAACCTCCTAAAGTCGGGCCAACGGATAGGCCGACGTAAATCGCCATTGTATTAATGCCCAGAGCTTTCCCTCGTTCTCTCCCGGGGAAAACATCAGTCACTATGGCAGGTGCAGTTGCGCCCATCGAAGCAGCGCTTAATCCTTGAATGGATCGAAAGAATATCAACTGTATTCCGGTTTGTGAAACAGCGCAAAGCATAGAGGCACAGGTAAACAATGCAAATCCGAAGATAAACGGTATTCTTCTGCCCCTTATGTCTGCGAGTCTCCCAAAAACTAAGAGTAGAGCAGAAAGAAAGAGAAGGTACGAGACAGGGATCCAGATTGTTGTTGCGAAGTCTATGTGAAGACTCGATGCAATTGAAGGCAAAGCGATGCTCACAATGCTGCTATCAAGAGGAGTCATGAAAGAGCCTACGGTAGTGATGAGTAGAACAATCCATTTGTATGAGTTAACGGATGAAGGTTGATTCGGCGTGAATTATACCCTCGCGTAACGCGTACTTGAGGTATGAGAGTCGCAGTCACTCAAAAAGATGTTTTCAAGATTACGACAAGAGAATCTAGAGGTAACGCCTCAATTTCGGTGCAGAAGCACACGGTTTTACGACAAATAACCCCAGGTTTGTAGCAAGTCTCCGTCCCGATGCCAACGCTCTCCAATGTCTGTCCTATAGAACATATTCGGTATGATAATGTTCCTAACCCGATTGTAAGTTTCCTTGCGGGCTTCCTCCACTGTTGAACCCGAGCCGGTAACGACTAAAGCGTATCCGGAGTTGCCTGCAAGTCGCCAATCTCCCTCCACAAGTTTAGCGTCACCATGATGAATGCCGCTCGACATAGGCTTCTTGAAAATGATCGCCGCATCCTCCGAGTAGCGTCTGTACGCGGCGGGATCTGTGAACGGATAGGGCGGCACCGCAACAACGACACCTATCTGAAATCCCCGTTGAGTACGGAGAGCGAATTGTTGCTTGTTCGCTAGAGCATATAAAAAATCACTCCATCGGCTAAGGATGCCTTCCATCTGGATACTGATAGTTGGATAGCCAAATCGTGGCGTGATCTCCAGTGGGTATATTCCTCGGGCGTTAACTATGCAGTTGATGTCAAAGTATCCAATAAAACCCATCTCGGCCAACAGCGGTCTGAATTTCGCCAGTGTCTCATCATATAGACGGTTTCGGTCCGACCAGAACATTAAGGTCCCCATCTCTCCGGTGCTTGGGCCGATTTCGTCGTTGAACATTCGTTTGTGCTCGAAGTTGATGCATGCGGGCAGGATGAAGTCTTGTCCGTTGAAGAATGTTCCGACTGCTACTTCGACGCCGGAGACGAATTTCTGTATCTGGAAACTTTTGATTTTCGTGCTCCACGTCTTCTTGTAACGTTCAAGTATCGCGATTATGTCAAGCCCGTCTTCTTCTTGGCCCACAAATGACAGTACTTTTTCTTCTTGGGCTTTGCCACTCGGCTTTACTACGTATCGTCCCAGATTCTCTTTGACGAATTTGATCGCATCATCGAATGTGATGAAATCCCAGGATGGAACGGTTTGAAGACCCGCCTTCTTAAGCTGCTCGTGGCCGAAGTCGCGGTCATCTTCCAAGCGGTCGCTCGCAATGGTTCCACCTACTACTGCCTTTCCCTCTTTACGTAACCGTTCCGCGAGAGCGCCAAAGCCTATGTCATCAAGGACGATTACGTCAGCCCAATCCTTGAGGGACTCCCAGTTATCCGTTTTCTCGACAAATCCGTCAGAAACGTCTTTGTCTGTTTTGCTCGCGATGTAATAACGTACTTGGCTTCCCTCGTTCTTAACAGCATATGCAAGGTCACCGATTAGACCGGCATCCGAAACGAAAAGGAATTTTCTTGTTGGAGACTGGGAATCATTCTGTCTCGGTCGTGCTGCCTGTTCACGAGCGCCACTGTCCTGGACTTTTTCACTAGTCATCTCGCATGAATCAATGCATGTTGTAGTCTATAATAGCATCGAATTCACAAAAATTGAGTCCCAATCTATGACTTGTACGTGTTTTCCGACATGAAAAACACAATGCGCCGCTATGTTGCCGAAATTGGTTTTGAAATAGCTCGGTGGACCGGGATGATTTTGACTAATATTAGTTGTCAATCAAGATGAAAGCAAGCGAAGGACTCTACATCTATTCTGACTTCCGAGGAACTAATGAAGTCAAAGCTTCATTCAGTCTCATAGCAAACATCACTCCAGACTCATATTTTCGCAATCGAAAGAAATTACTGGGCAACACCTTCACTGAAAGATGCGCAGTCTATCACCAGTTGACAGATGAGGAAATGAGTGAAGCAACCCTCAACAGAGACAAGCGAGCTATTATGAAAATGGAACCCTTCGAGCAGACGATTAAGGAAGAAGACGTTGAGACAACCCGAGAAGACATAATCCGATTCAACGAGTATGCGAAGAGATGGAAAATATACGGAGCTTATTCAAGTTCAAGCGCTCTATTCGACATGATCAAATCTATGGCAGTTGCATATGCTATTCTAGATGGGCAAGACCGAATTACAGAAGAGGCCCACAGATTTCTTAGCATGCTGGAAAGTCACATTCGCAATCCATTCGAGAGTGTACGACTCAGGATACTCGAGTTGGCGCATCAAGGTCTGTCTATCCGCGAAATCTGTAGCATTTTGAACAAAGACTACAACAACTATCGACTCTACGTTTCTAAAATCATCCGGGAGTACCGAAGAAAAGGCATTTTGCCCTCAACCTAGTCGCTCAGTAAGGAAGATTCTTGGCAGGGAGAAGGCTCAGAACAATCTGCAAACATGCGGGCTCAAAGGAGAATGGGCTTCCAGAAGCCGCACAGAACACTCGTCACAGTGGAGAAAATGCAATAATGAGTAAGAGTAAGCCAAGAAGAACCGAGAAACACGGATGAGAACCGATAAATTGAGTGACAAAATACGTTTCAAGGTTATTTTGGCCAAATAATGCCATTTGACATTTGTTGACATCAAATGACAGTAAATTTGACTTATTTTGCTCAGTGAAAACACGCCTGCCAAACTAAGAAGCGTGCCTAGTAAGGCGCATAAACGTTATATGTCATACATAATAACTATACTTTCGGATACCTCTTGGAACAAGACGCTACAACTATCAAGATATTGAAATCCACGCGAGAACGGCTAGCAGACCTTGGCAAGAAGCAAGACACCTATGACAAAATCATCAACAGACTCATAGACTCATACCTGAAGAACAACGAGGAGACAGAACGCAGTGACTGAGCTAGAAACGACAAAGAAGCTTAAGGTAGGGTATACTAGGACCTGCAATTGTCCACCTAACCATATCAACTGTCTAACTGCGAAGGATTGGATCAAGTCGCAGATCGGAGTCTGGCAAGTGTACTATGAAGGACGTGACGTACGCGATAAAGACATTCATCCAGCAGTCATGCCTATCGCTTTGGCTAAGCGAACCATTGAACTTTTCACGCATAGAGGAGAACTTGTTCTGGACCCCTTCAATGGAATCGGCACAACTCTTCTTGCCGCCCAAGACATAGGCAGAAATGTGGTGGGTTTCGACATCAACAAAAAGTATTGCAGTACTAGCAAGGAGCGTCTAGCACAGGCAAAGCTGAGTGATTCATCAACTCAAATCGTCATGTGTGATGACGCCCGGAACATTCCCAACTATTTGGAGAATGAAACCGTTAAACTGATCTTCACTTCACCACCGTACGCGAATCTGTTGAACCGTGCACGCCTCAACAAGAGTAGAAGGGGAGACCTACGAGAGAATCATCAGTATCTCCGTGTTGAACAATACAGCCAAGATCCACGGGATATTGGAACACTGCAGATAGAAGAATATGCTGAGCAAATGAAAGACATTTACGAAAGGCTAATGCCTCTGCTCATCCCCGGCGGTCACAATGTGATCAATGTGCCTGACATGTGGTGGAGTGACGGTAAGTATGGAAAACGAATCCCAATTCACGTGTACGTGTATCATGCCATGATTGATGCAGGGTACGAACTTCGTAATACGATAATTTGGGACCGCACAAATATCGTCAATCGAATCGGTATCTTTGGCTGGCCGTCGAACTACATTACCATGGGCACCACATTTGAGTATCTGCTGGACTTCTGGAAGCCACGACAAAAATAGTTGGAACAGCTTACGTCAGAAGAGTTTCTCAACATTATCGTAGAATTCTGGCCATGCTTCCTGTCTTAAACGAAATTTCGTTCCGTGGTTGTGGGTGGTCTTAGCGAAGTCGACGAGAACTTTGCCTTTCTCAATCGCATCAAGGAACCTATTGAAGTTAAAGTTCTGAAGCATTAAGAGACTGTCGTAAAGAAACTTCTCTTTGTCGTCGACGATTCGTGTTTTTGGCTATGACGTAGAAAGAGTTTTGGAGTTTTGGCCGAGCCTTTTTCTCAAGTTCGCTAAAAACCCAATAAGGCTCAGGTTCAATTTTCCCGAGTCCTACTCTCTGTCTTACCTGCTCCAAACAGCCCGCGTGGTGTGAAGCCACTTGGGTCACGTCAAAGTCAATCCGTAGTCGTTGTTGAGTTCGGTCGACAAAAACTTTGAATCCACGGTCTGTGCATCTATCGCCGCTCATAGTTACGCGAAAACTCATCTCGTTACGTTCGGTCGCATGAGGCCAACCGTACTTGGGCAGAAATACTCTCGGAACTATTCGTGCGATTCGAGGCCAAGGTTCAAAATGAAAGAGGGTCACGAAGGAACTTGTTTCGTATCGCTGAGCCTTTAGTTCCCATGTGCCCGCATTGGCAATTGGGAGATTGTTCTCCCTAATATCCATTAGATCTTCGAGAATATTCCCAACCGCTCCCACGTTATGTTTGGAGCGTTTGCGGGGAATCCAGCCCATTTCCTTGATCTTTTGAAGCCTCTCTACAAATTCCTTCTTGCTGTAGGATCGCTCTGAAGACAACAACTCTAGACTTCCAAGTTAGTGGTAGTTTGATTTTACACTTTCCATGTAGGCTGCAAGAGAATGAGTTTGGCGCCGGGAGAGGGATTTGAACCCTCGAGGCCCGTTAGGGCCACGGGCTCTCATTCTTCAGACTCAAGGCCCGCGCCTCTAGACCCAAACTGTGTTTTGGTTAGTCCACTCGGCCCACGGGA